>JAABUX010003916.1_pt1 | contig 19291 bp, 17 predicted proteins | sample 5561851 | NCBI WGS metagenome assembly JAABUX01 (sample SAMN10711883, study PRJNA513361) | rock metagenome | isolation source: Antarctica rocks | place: Antarctica: Victoria Land, Richard Nunatak red sandstone | collected 2016-01-03 | reverse complement strand
CCGCCGGCATCCGGCCCCGCCCGGGGTTGGTCTGGTACAACGGCACCAAAGGCGCGGTGAACACCATCACCCAGTGCATGGCGACCGAGTTGGCGGCCGACGACATCCGCGTCAACGCCGTTTGTCCGGTGATCGGCGCCACCGCACTGCTCGAGCAGTTCATGGGGCTGCCGGACACGCCGGAAAGCCGCGCCAAGTTCCTCGCCACCATCCCGCTCGGCCGCATGAGCACGCCGGCCGACGTCGCCAACGCCTGCCTGTTCCTGGCGCAGGACGACAGCCGCTTCATCACCGGCGTATTGCTTCCCGTCGACGGCGGGCGTTGTGCCTGAGGGGGCCGTTCTCTCGATCCAGTCCCGCGTCAGCTACGGCTATGTCGGCAACAGCGCGGCGGCGTTCGCGCTGCAACGGCTGGGGCGCGAGGTCTGGACCGTCGATACCGTCCATTTCTCCAACCACCCCGGCTACGGCGCCTGGGCCGGCGCCGCAGCGACCGGCGAGGCGGTGCGGGCGCTGGTCGACGGCATCGGCGCGCGCGGCGTGTTCGGGGCGTGCAGCGCGGTGCTGTCCGGCTATCTCGGCGCCGAAGCGGTCGGCGAAGCGGTGCAACATGCCGTCGCGCAAATCCGTGCCGCCAACCCGGCCGCGCTGTTCTGCTGCGACCCGGTGATCGGCGATACCGGCACCGGCGTATACGTGCGGCCCGGCATCCCCGGCCTGCTGCGGTCCCTGCTCGTGCCCGCTGCCGATATCCTCACTCCGAACCAGTTCGAGTTGCAGCACCTGACGGGACTGCCGGCCGCGACGTTGCCGGAGCTGCAGGACGCGGTCGCCGGACTCCGGGCCGCCATGCGGCCAGGCGCCGTCGTGCTCGTCACCAGCGTGCGCACGACGGAAACGCCGGACGATGCGATCGACATGCTGGGCATGGACGGTTCCGGCTGCTGGCGGATGCGCACCGAACTGCTGCCGATCGCCCCCAGCGGCGCGGGCGACCTGGCGACGGCGCTGTTCCTGCACCACAGGCTGGGCACGTCCAGTACGGCACAGGCGCTGCAAGCGACCGGGAACGCCGTGTTCGGCGTGCTGGAGCGCACCGTCGCATCCGGTCAACGCGAGCTGCGGCTGATTGCGGCACAGGATGAAATCGTCGTCCCAAGCCATCGTTATTCCATCGAAACTTGCTGAACGCGACATCATCCCGCCCTTATACCGCCGTGATCATGGGCTAGATATCGCGGCACTTCCCTCCCGCTACGGAAACCGCCTGCATGCGCTTCTTCAACGTTTATCGCCGCGTGCTGTCCATGCTCGGAGGCGATCTGCGCGTCGCCCTGCTGCTGGGCTTTGCCAACGTTTTCGTGGCCGGGCTGCAATTCCTCGATCCGGTGCTGTTCGGGCGCGTCATCGGCTTGCTCACCCGCTCCGCCGATATCGGCCGCGACCAGCTATGGGACCAGGCCGTCGGGCTGATCGGCCTGTGGGTGGGCGTCGGCGCGCTCTCGATCGGCGCCAACATCGGCACCGTGCTGAATGCCGAGCGCCTGGCGCATCGCAACCGGCTGAAGGTCATGAGCCGGTATTTCGGCCATGTGCTGTCCTTGCCGCTGTCGTTCCATGGCGACATCCACTCGGGCCGGTTGATGAAGACCATGCTCGCCGGGTCGGAAAGCATGTTCAGCGTGTGGGTGACGTTCTTTCGCGAGCAGCTGTCCACCTATGTCGCGACCCTGGTGCTGCTGCCGCTGACGCTGTTCCTGAACTGGGAGCTGTCGCTGGCGCTGATCGTGCTGGTGGTGCTGTTCTGCGCCATTACGATCGCGGTCATCCGCAAGACCGAGGCGGGACAGAGCCGGGCGGAGTTCTATCAATCGAGCTTGGCCGGCACCGCGCAGGACGCGCTGGCGAACGTGATGGTGGTGCAGTCGTTCACGCGGCTGCGGGCGGAAACCCGGCGCTTCGGACAGATCGCCGACCAGGTGATCACCCACCAGTTCCCGGTGCTGAACTGGTGGGCGCTGGTCAACGTGCTGACCCGCGCGGCCAGCACGATCGCGGTCATCGCCATCGTCGGCGTGGGGACGCTGCTGCACATCCAAGGCCGGGCGAGCGTGGGCGAGATCGTGTCGTTCATGGGATTTGCCACCTTGCTGATCGGACGGCTCGAATCGGCCATGCAGTTCGCCGCCCGGCTGTTCTTCCAGATGCCCGGGCTGGAGGAGTTCTTCACCGTGATGGACGCGAAATCCTCGGTTCCGGAGCGGTCCGACGCCGTCGAGCTGGAGGCGCCACGCGGCGAGGTGGCGTTCGAGGCGGTGTCGTTCGCCTATCCCGGTGGGCCGCCGATCCTGTCGGACGTGTCGTTCGTGGCGCAGCCGGGCATGTCGATCGCGCTGGTCGGGCAGACCGGGGCCGGCAAGTCGACCGCGATGAACCTGCTGCAGCGCCTGTGGGACCCGATCCACGGCCGGGTCGCGATCGACGGGCAGGACATCCGCGACGTCACGCTTGAAAGCCTGCACCGCTCGATCGGCGTGGTGTTCCAGGAAAGCCTGCTGTTCAACCGCACCATCCGCGACAATCTGCGGATCGGCCGGCCCGAGGCGACCGACGAGGAGGTCGAGCAAGCCTCTCGCGCCGCCGACGCGCACGACTTCATCATCCGCCAGCCGCAGGGTTACGACACGATGGTGGGCGAGCGGGGGGCAACGCTGTCGGGCGGCCAGCGGCAGCGCCTGGCGATCGCGCGGGCGCTGCTAAAGAACCCGCCGATCCTGATCCTGGACGAGGCGACGAGCGCGCTGGATGCGGCGACCGAGGCGCGCGTGTCCCGCGCGATGGCGACGCTGATGGAGGGCCGGACCACGTTCATCATCGCGCACCGCCTGTCGACGGTGCGGGATGCCGACGAGATCCTGGTGTTCGACCAGGGCGAGATCGTCGAGCGCGGCCGTTTCGACGCGCTGGTGGCGCGGGGCGGACGGTTCGCGACCTTGGTGGCCACGCAGCTCAGCGGCGCGCCACTGCTACGGGCTGCCGAGTAGGTGTGCGCTAACAATCTCGGGTGCGAGCCGTTAACAATTGCAAGAGATTAACAATTGCAAGAGATGCGCCAGTGAGTGCACGATCCCGAATTGGGCGGCGGATGGCTGCCCCAACAAGGAGGGGAGCCGTGCCATGACGATCGCCGCCATTCTCAAGCAAAAAGGCAGCGCTGTTGCCGAGGTCGCGCCAACAGCCCTGATCTCCGACGTTGCGGTCCTGCTGTCCGAACGCCGCATCGGCGCCGTGCTGGTGCGCGACACGGCCCAGCAACTGATGGGGATCGTGAGCGAACGCGACATCGTGCACGGCCTTGCCCGTCAAGGCGCCGCTGTGCTGCAGATGACCGCGGGCCAGTTGATGACGCGCAACCTGCAGACGGCGACCCCGCGCACGACGGTGCCGGAGGCGATGGCGCTGATGACTGCGGGACGTTTCCGGCATTTGCCGGTGATCGAGGACGGCAACCTTGTCGGCGTCATCAGCATCGGCGACGTGGTGAAAAGCCGCATGGAGCAGCAGGCGCAAGAGGTCGACAGCCTTAAAGCCTACGTTGCCGGCGCCTGATGCCGGAGGCCGGCGCGCGTTGAACGTCCCGACCCCGATCGTCCACGCCGCCAGCCTGGTGCGGCGGAACGGCACGACTGCGCCGGGCCAACGCGCGGTCCCGGAAGAAACCGCAATCGCGATGACCTATAATCGCACCACGCATGCGGTGATGATGGGCACGCCGGCCGACCTTGAGGATTTTGCCGTCGGCTTCAGTCTGGCCGAGCGGATCGTCACTGCGGCAAACGACATCGAGGAGTTGGAAGTGGTTCCGGCGGAACTCGGCGTGGAGCTGCGGATGTGGGTGGCCGAACCTTTGATGGTGGCACTGGAGAAGCGGCGGCGGCAGATCGCGGGCGCCACCGGATGCGGCCTTTGCGGCATGGAAAGCCTGGCCGACGCGATGCAAGCGCCGCCGAAGGTGCGCCCCGGCGCGTCGGTTCCGGTCGCGCAGGTCGCAGCCGCGGCGGCCGGGATCGGCGCGCACCAAACCTTGAACCACGCCACCCGGGCGGTGCACGCCGCAGCGTTCTGGCGCGATGGGCTGGTCGCGTTGCGCGAGGATGTCGGCCGGCACAACGCGCTCGACAAGCTGAGCGGCGCGCTGTTGCGGGGCGGCGAGGATCCGGCAACCGGCTTTCTGGTGATGACCAGCCGGATTTCGGTGGAACTGGTGCAGAAGGCCGCGGTGCTCGGGGTTGGCTTGATCGTGGCAGTCTCGGCCCCGACGGCGCTCGCCATTCGGGTCGCCGATGCGGCCGGGATCACCCTGGTCGGGATCGCCCGCTCCGACGGCTTCGAGGTGTTCACCCATTCCGACCGCATCGATTTCAGCGGGGAACTGATCCAAGCCGTGCCGCGTCGTTCCGCCAGCGTCTCGTCATCATAACGTCGCCCACACTGCGGCCTCCAGGCGGTACGACCCCTCCACTTTAACAGGAGGGAACGCCTGCCATGACCCGCGTCAAACCATTGCTTCTCGGGACGACCGCGACGCTGATGCTGCTGAGCGCCCAAGCCCGCGCCAATGACGTCCAGCACGTGCTGCTGCTCAGCGTCGATGGCCTGCACGCGCGTGACCTCGCGCTGTACACCGCCGATCCCGCGAACAAGGACAAGGCGCTCACCCGCTTGGCCACCGGCGGCACGGTGTTCCCGAACGCGTTCACCACGGCGCCGTCCGACAGCTTTCCCGGCATGATCGCGCAGGTGACCGGCGGCACGCCGCGGTCAGCGGGCGTGTATTACGACGACAGCTACGATCGGACGCTGTTCGCGCCTGCCAACACCACCTGCTCCGGCGATGCAGGCGCGGAAACGCTGTATGCCGAAAACCTCGACCGCGACCCGGCGCGGCTCGACGTCGCGGTGGGCGGCACGCTTGGCGACACGCTGAGCCAGATCGACCCGGCGAACCTGCCGCGCGCGCTGCGCGACGGGCAGTGCGCGCCGGTCTACCCGCACGAGTTCATCCGCGTGAACACGATCTTTGAAGTCATTCGCGAGCACGGCGGCCGCACCGCCTGGGCCGACAAGCATCCGGCCTACGAAATCCTCAACGGCCCGTCCGGCGCCGGCGTTTCCGACCTATTCACGCCCGAGGTGGACAGCGTCATCCCCGGCACCACGCCGAGCAAGGCGACCGCCACCACGACCGGCAGCTTTGCCGGCATCCGTGGCAACGACGAGGTCAAGGTCGGCGCGGTGCTGAACGAGATCAAAGGGCTGGATAGCACCGGCAAGAGTCAACCCGGCGTTCCCACGGTGTTCGGCATGAACTTCCAGTCCGTCAGCGTCGGGCAGAAGCTGGCCGCCTCCGGCCCGACCGACCCGGCCGGGCTGACGGGTGGCTATGCCGACGCCGCCGGCACGCCCGGCAACGCGCTCAAGCTTCAGCTCGACTACGTGGACGGCGCGATTGGCCGCATGCTCGACGGGTTGCAGCAGCAGGGCCTCGGCGGCAACACGCTCGTCATCGTCAGCGCGAAGCATGGGCAAAGCCCGATCGATCCGTCGCTCCGCCGGGCGCTGGACGATACGCCTTATACTCTGACCCCCGGTTACGGCTTTCATATCGCCGACGACGTAGGGCTGCTTTGGCTGAAGCCGCAAACCCGCGCCGCCAACGTTGCGGCTGCCACGACCTACCTGCTCGGCCAAGCGGACGCGCTCGGCATCGCCTACCTGTTCACCCCGGCCCAGATCGCCAGCGTGTACCGCAACCCGGCCTTCGACTCGCGTGCGCCGGACTTCATCGCGGACAGCGACCAGGGGGTGATCTACACTGGCGGCACTAAGCTGGCCGAGCATGGCGGCTTGTCGGACGACGATCGTAACGTGGCCTTGATCATCGCCGGCGCCGGCGCGCCAACGGCGGTGGTGAACGACCTGGTGTTCACGACACAGATCGCGCCGACCATCCTTAAAGCGCTGGACCTGAACCCCGCGGCGCTGCAGGCGGTGCAGATCGAACACACCAGGGCGCTTCCCGGCATCGCCGAGTAGCGCATTCGAGGCGGCCGGCTGCCCCAGCGCAGCCGGCACGTCACGTGTCGCTTACGACGAAGTATCGCTCAGAGTTAAACTATCGGTGAGTTTCTTCACATTTTGGTGATCGTTACGGTGTATAGCTCTCCTGGCTCGTTGGAGATGCACCATGGATCAACCCACGACCCCCCGTTCAAACAGCGCCGCACCGATGCTCCGAGCGATCGGAACTTGCCTGATCGCGATCGTGATGCTGCTCGGAACCTATAGTTGGCTGCGGGCTGGCTAGGCTGCCTTCGCTTCCCGCCGCCAAGCGTGAAGGATGTATTCCGTGTAGCCGTTCGGCTGCGTGCGTCCCTTGAACACCAGGTCGGACGCGGCTTTGAACGCTGGCCCGTCGAAATCCGGCGTCATCGGGCGGTAAGCCGGGTCGGATGCGTTCTGCCGATCCACGACCGCCGCCATCCGGCGCAGCGTTTCGCTCACCTGTGCCTCGCTGACGACGCCATGACGCAGCCAGTTGGCAATATGCTGGCTAGATATCCGCAAGGTCGCACGATCCTCCATCAGCCCGACATCGTGGATGTCCGGCACCTTGGAGCAGCCCACGCCCTGGTCGATCCAGCGAACGACGTAGCCCAGGATGCCCTGCGCGTTGTTGTCCAGCTCCGCCTGAACGTCGTCCGGCGCCCAGTTGGCCCCTTCGGCAAGCGGAATGGTGAGCAAATCCGACAGCTTGGCTTCCGCGCGTGACGCGAGCTCGGTCTGCCGAGCTGCAACGTCGACCTGGTGGTAGTGCAGCGCGTGCAAGGTCCCGGCGGTCGGCGACGGCACCCACGCGGTGTTGGCGCCCGCCTGCGGATGGCCGATCTTCTGCGCCAGCATATCCGCCATCCGATCCGGCGCCGCCCACATCCCCTTGCCGATCTGAGCCTTGCCGCGCAGCCCGGCCGCCAGTCCGATATCGACGTTGCGCGCCTCGTAGGCCGCAATCCACGGCGTGTTCTTGATCTCGTTCTTGCGAATCATCGGACCCGCCTCCATGGAGGTATGGATCTCGTCGCCGGTGCGGTCCAGGAACCCCGTGTTGATGAACACCACCCGGTGCCGCGCGGCGGCGATGCAGGCCGCAAGATTGGCGCTGGTGCGCCGCTCCTCGTCCATGATCCCCATTTTGACGGTGTTCACGGGAAGGCCGAGCAGCTGCTCCACGCGCCCGAACAATTCAGCGGCGAAGGCGACCTCGTCCGGGCCGTGCATCTTGGGCTTCACGATGTAGATCGACCCGAGACGGCTGTTGCGGCGTGCGCCGGGATCCAGGTCGTGCATGGCGATCAGCGCCGTCATCGCCGCGTCCAGGATGCCTTCGGGGATTTCTGCGCCCACAGCGTCGTGTACGGCATCGGTGAACATATGATGCCCCACGTTACGGACCAGCATGAGGCTGCGCCCGGCCAGGGTGAGCGTGCCGCCATCCGGGGCGGTGAAGCTCCGGTCGGGGTTCAGGCGGCGTTCCAGCGTGCGGCCGCCTTTGTCGAAGCTTGCCGACAGCTTGCCGTTCATCAGGCCGAGCCAGTTGGCGTACACTTCGACCTTGTCGGCCGCATCCACCGCGGCCACGCTGTCCTCGAGATCCATGATCGTGCTGATGGCCGATTCCATCACGACATCGGACAAGCCGGCCGGGTCGTCGGCGCCGATCGGGCTGGAGCGGTCGATGATGAGTTCCAGGTGCAGACCGTTGTTCCGCAGCAGCACGGCGCTCGGCGCGGCGGCCTCGCCGAGATAGCCGGCGAACTGCTCCGGCCGGCGCAGGCCGGTCGCCGCCTGCCCGGTGCGGACCACCAAACGGCCAGCCTCGACCGCGAACCCGGTCGTCGCCGTGTACGAACCGTCGGCAAGCGGCGCTGCCTGGTCCAGCACCTGCTTGGCCCGGGCAACGACCCGGGCGCCGCGAACCTTGTTGAAGCCGCGGCCGCGTTCCGCCCCATCCGTTTCAGCGACGGCATCGGTGCCATACAGCGCGTCGTACAGGCTGCCCCAACGCGCGTTGGCGGCGTTCAGGGCGTAGCGGGCGTTGCTGACCGGCACCACCAGTTGCGGCCCGGCGATACGGGCGATCTCGTCGTCGACGTTGCTGGTCTCGACGCTGAAGGCGGCCGGAAGTGGCAGCAGATAGCCGATCTCGCGCAGGAATGCCTCGTAGGCGGCCGAGTCCGGCGTGGCGCCCGCGTGGTCGTGATGCCAAGCATCGATCTGTGTCTGCAGGGCGTCACGCCGGGCGAGCAGCTCCTTGTTGCGGGGCGCGAGGTCGCGGACGATGGCCGCGAAACCGCGCCAGAAGGCGTCGGATTCGATCCCGGTCCCAGGCAACGCCTGCTCGGCCACGAATTGGTGAAGGCTGGGCGCAATGCGCAGGCCGTCGGCTTGGACGTCGGTCATCAGGGTACTCTCTTGAGAAGGTGCCTGCTTTTTCCCGCAAACCCCCAGCTTGTCGAGAGGTTTTCTCGCCGGGTCAGGGATCGATGACCGCGGCGCACCCGTCCGTTGGGGCGGCGGCAATGTGGCCGACGACCGGCACGATCTTCAGCACCGCCGATCCGACACGGCAGGGGGCCGCCGCCAAGCCGCATCCGGACAGGGCGAGCAAACCAGCCAAAACGACGATCCGAGTCATGCGCGCGTCTCCAAAAGGAAAGCTGGCGACCGGTCCGGCTGGGTGGTGACGACAGCCATCGGCCGCACGTGGGCCGCCTCGTCCGAGCGTATCACAAAAGCGCGCGCCAGCGACGCCAGCACGACGATGGCTTCGTTCAGGGCGAATTGCGCCGCCACGCAGATGCGCGGGCCGGCCCCGAACGGCAAGTAGCTGAACCGGGCCGGCGGCTCTGCCTCGGGCAGGAACCGCGCCGGGTCGAATGCGTGGGGATCGTCCCAGAGACGGGCGTGCCGGTGCAGCACCCAGGGCGCAATGGCGATGGTGGCGCCGCGCGGGATCAGCACGCGGCCGGCCTTGTCGCGCGCGATCGCTTCGCGCGTCACGAGGAAGGCCGGCGGATATAGCCGCAGCGCCTCGCTGACGACCGCGCGCGTCACCGGAAGTTGCGCCACCGCGCCGCTGGCGCCCTCGGGCGACAGGTCGGCGCGATCGGCTTCCTCCGCCACGCGCGCCTGCCACTCCGGCGCTTGGGACAGCAGGGCCAGCGACCAGAACAGCGCCAGCCCCGTGGTTTCGTGCCCGGCCAGGATCATGGTCGCGATCTGGTCGCACAATTGCACGCGGGTGAAGGCTTCGCCGGTGGCCGGGTCGCGCGCAGCGAGCAGCAGGTCGAACAAATCCCGCGGCCCATCGGTGGGCGGCAGCTTGCTCCGGGCCGTGACGATGCGGTTGATCAGTCCCATCCAGGCCGCACGGAACTGCCGGCGCTGGGCGTCGCGAGGGCTGGGGAGTCCGGGAAACGCCAGCTCCAGCAGCGACGGCTGCGCGAGGCTGGTGCCGAACTGCACCAGCAGCGTGCGGATCGCGCCGCCGTGCTGCGCCATCTCCAGCGAGAACATCGAGCGCCCGGCGATTTCCAACGCGGTGCGCTGCATCTCCGGCAGCAGCGCCACTGACCGACCAGCCTGCCCATCCAGCCGAGTGATGGTGTCGCCGGCCGCAGTGGCGACGTGGCGCATGAGCACGGGGAACTGGCGTGGCGCCAGCACGGGCGCGATCGTCCGGCGCTGGTGACGCCAGGCAGCGCCTTCGCTGAGCAGCAGCCCGTCGCCGATCAACGGGCGCAGGATGCGCGCCGTCAGCTCCGGACGCCGGTAGTTGGCCGCGTTCTGCACCAGCACGTGCTGGATCGCCGCCGGGTCGTTGAGCAGCACCTGCATGCGGCCGAGAAAGCTGCCGACCAGCGCCGGCTTCTCATAGGCGCGGCGCGACCACATCGTCAGGGCGTTGGTCCGCAGCGCCCGGATTAACTCCAATTTGCCGAGTTCGCTCTCGGGGATCAGGTGAATGGGCGGCACGAGACGGGTAGCTTCAGCAAGCATGGGCGATGTCCTTGGATACGCCCGCTATATGGCGCGTGCAGGCCCCGCGTCCATTACGGCCGATTATCCGCCCAATTCTTCCCGTATCAGCTCGAGCGCCAGCCACCGCTCCTCCAGGGACGCCAGGTCAGCCTGCGCCGTCCCTAGCGTCGCCGTCGCGTCCTTGAAGCGGGTGGGGGAGCGGCGGAACAGATCGGGGTCGGACAGCGTGCGCTGCGCCGCCGCGACCCGGCGTTGCAACTCGCCGATCTGCCCCGGCAGCGTTTCCAGCGCGTGCTTGTCCTTGAACGACATCTTGCGGGCGCCGCCGTTGCGGGTGGACGTGAGCTTGGTGGCCCGCTTCGTCTCGACCGCGACGGGCGCCGGCGCGCGCTGCAACAGCATGTCGCTGTAGCCGCCGGCGTATTCCACCCAGCGTCCGTCGCCTTCGGCCGCGACCGTGGACGTCACCACCCGGTCGAGGAAGTCGCGGTCGTGGCTCACCAGCAGCACGGTGCCGGCATAGTCGCCCAGCATTTCCTGCAGCAAATCCAGCGTCTCGATGTCGAGGTCGTTGGTCGGCTCGTCCAGCACCAGCAGGTTCGACGGCTTGGCGAGGGCGCAGGCCAGCATCAATCGGCCCCGCTCGCCGCCGGACAGCACGCCGACTTGGGTGCGCGCCTGCTCTGGCCGGAACAGGAAGTCTTTCATGTAGCCTACCACGTGCCGCTTCTCGCCCGCCACCGTCACGGTGTCGCCGGCGCCACCCGTCAGCGTGTCGGACAGGGTCGCCGCCGGGTCGAGGCTGGCGCGCTGCTGGTCCAGGGTCACGATCTCCAGGTTGGAGCCGAGCCGGACTTCGCCGGTATCGGGCTGGTCCACGCCCGTCAGCAGCCGCAGCAACGTCGTCTTGCCGGCGCCGTTCGCCCCCACGATGCCGACACGGTCGCCGCGCAGGATGCGGGTGGTGAAGTCGCGCACGACCGGGCGGCCGGCGTAGCTTTTTCCGACGTGCTCGGCGACGATCACCTGCTTGCCGGACAACTCAGCCTCGGTCGCGGCCAGGCGGAGGCCGTTGCCGGGGCCGCCGAGATCGCGCCGCTTCTGCCGTAGCGCCGCCAGCTCGCCGACGCGGCGCATGTTGCGCTTGCGCCGCGCGGTGACGCCGTAGGTCATCCAGTGCTCCTCCCGCGCGATCTGGCGGGACAGCTTGTGGCGGTCGAGTTCCTCCTGCTGCACCACTTCCTCCCGCCAGGCCTCGAAATGGGCGAAGCCACGGTCCATGCGGCGCGCGATCCCGCCTTCAAGCCACACCACCGCGCGGCCCAGCTTTTCCAGCATGCGGCGGTCGTGGGTGATGAGCACGATCCCGGCGCGCAGGCCGGCCAATTCCTGTTCCAGCCATTCGATGGCGGGAAGGTCGAGGTGGTTGGTCGGCTCGTCCAGCAGCAGCAGGTCGGGGGAGGGGGCCAGGGCACGGGCGAGCGCGGCGCGGCGGCCCTCGCCACCGGACAGATGCGCCGGGTCCTCGGCGCCGGTCAGGCCGAGCTGGATCAGCAGGGCGGCGCAGCGGTAATCGTCATCGCCGGGTCCGAGCCCGGCGCGCACGTAGTCGAGCGTGGTCGCGAAGCCGGTCAGGTCGGGCTCCTGCGGCAGGTAGCGCAAGGTGGCACCGGGCTGCAGGAACCGGGTGCCGCCGTCGGGCGTCAGCAGCCCGGCCGCGATCTTGAGCAAGGTCGATTTGCCCGATCCGTTGCGGCCGACCAGGCAGATGCGCTCGCCCGCGCCGACGCCGATCTCGGCGCCGCTGAGCAGCGGCTGCGAGCCGAGGGTGGCGTGGATGTCTTGCAGGAGAAGGAGCGGAGGGGCCATGGCGGGGTGTTTGGGCTGGAACGGGCCGAAAACGCAAGCGGGCGCAATCGACCCCGCGATCCCGGCGTTCAGGGGTGTATCTGCATCGCACACTTGTCATCATACCGTTATGAACGGCTGCGCTGCGTTCAGGGAGGCCTGCCGTGCCATCGAAATTCAACGCCCGGAATGCGGACGCCTACGAGCAGCTGATGGGGCGATGGAGCCGAAGACTGGCGCCGGGGCTCATCGCCTTTTCAGATGTTCGACCCGGCGAAGACATCGTCGATGTCGGTTGCGGGACCGGCAGCCTGACCTTCGCGCTGGTCACCGCGGGCGCCGGATCGGTCCAGGGGATCGACTTCTCGCAGACCTACGTGGATTTTGCTCTGGCCAGGATCAACGGCCAGCCCGTGATGGTGCAGCAGGGCGACGCCAGCGCCATGCCCTACCACGCCGGCGAGTTCGACCGGGCGCTCTGCCAATTGGTGTTGCAGTTCGTGCCCGACGCCGGGGCGGTGGTCGCCGAGATGCGCCGGGTGGTGCGGCCCGGCGGCACCGTGACCGCCGCGGTTTGGGACCATTTCGGCGGCTACGTCGTCCAACGGATGCTGTGGGACACGGCTGCGGTCCTCGACCCCGCGGCGGACGCCCGCCGGGGCGAGATGCTCGCCTTGCCAGTGTCCCGGCCTGGCGGGATGGGCGCGCTATGGCGTGAGCACGGGCTGGCCGATGTCGAGGAATCGGCGATCACGATCCGGATGGACTACGCCGTGTTCGACGATTTCTGGGCGCCGATCGCGGCCGGCGAGGGCCGTATCGGGTCGTATGTCGCCGGGCTTGCCAGCGATCCCCGCGCCACGCTGGAGCACCACGTCCGCCGCGCTTATCTTGGCCAGCAGCCCGACGGGCCACGATCGTTTGCCGCCCTGGCGCTGGTGTGCCGCGGGACCGTGCCGGGTTAGGGCGCGTAAACCGGCACGAAGCCGTGGCGGTTGGGCATGACGACCCGGGGCAGGGTGCCGGCGTCCAGCACGGCCCCATCCGGCACGATGCCGTTCAGGTGCAGGACGTAGGCGCTGACGGCATAGACCTGATCCGGCGTAAGCGATTGCGGCGCATTGAACGGCATCGCGCGACGGATGTAGTCGAATAGCGTGGTCGCGTAGGGCCAGTAGCTGCCGACCGTCGGAATCGGGCCCGCGGTCGCAAGCGTGCCTTGACCGCCGGTCAGCCGCAATGCCGCGGAAATAGGGTTCTGGCCATGCACGCCGTGGCAACCGGCGCACGCGGCAGCGTAAACCGCCTCGCCCTGCGCCACGCTGCCGCTTCCCGGCGGCAGCCCGGCGCCGTCCGCCCGCACGTCGATGTCCTCCGCCGCGATCTCCTCCGGCGACGCCGGATGGCCGAATTGACCATGGAGCGGGTTCGCCGCGGCCGCACTCGCGAGCAGGCACATTCCGGCCAGCAGCGCCGCGCTACAGCGCAAAGCGAAGCGCTCCGTCCGACCCGACTCGCCAGGTTTGCATCGCGTTGTAATGATAAAAGAAGTTGGGACCCCGTTCCGCCACGAGCGCCGCCCGGGTCGGCTGGACGGCGCCGGTCTCGTCGGTCGCGCGGCTCAGCAGCGCCGCCGTGCCGCCGGTCCAGCTCCACGGCGCGCGGAACCGGGTCAGGCAGATCGGCAGCACCGGCTCCTGCAGGGCCGCGTCCTGCCAGGTTTCCCCGGCGTCGCTCGACACCTCCACGCGCGCCACCCGGCCGCGGCCGGACCAGGCCAGTCCGGACACCTCATGGAACCCGGTCTGCTTGAGCTGATGACCCGGCGACGGCCGGGTGATGACCGATTTCACCTCCATCACGAAGTTGAACTGCCGGGCGGTGCCGTCCGCCATCAGGCCGGTGTATTTCGACGTCTCCTCGCGCGTCTCGAACGGCTGGTCGCCCAGCTTCAGGCGGCGCAGCCACTTGACGTTGGTGTTGCCCTCGTAGCCCGGCAGCAGTAGGCGCAGCGGATAGCCCTGCTCCGGCCGCAGCCGCTCACCGTTCTGCGCGTAGGCCAGGATCGCGTCGTCCATCGCCTTCGCGATTGGGATCGACCGCGTCATCGCTGCCGCATCGGCGCCTTCCGCGAGCATCCATCGCGCTTCCGGCTTGACGCCGGCCTCCGCCAGGACATCGGACAGCCGCACCCCGGTCCACTCCGCGCAGCTAAGCAGGCCGTGGGTATCCTGCACCGTCCAGTCCGGCTTGACCGCAGAGTCCTTGTAGAACGGGGTATTGCCCGAGCATTCCAGGAACAGCAGTCGCGACACGGACGGAAACCGGACGAGGTCCTCCATGGCGAAGCTCAGCGGCCGGTCCACGAGGCCGTGCACCAGCAGCCGGTGGCGGTCGGGGTCGATGGCAGGCGATCCGGCATGGCTGCGAATGTAATGCAGCCCGTTCGGCGTGATGATGCCGTCGAGATCCTGCAGCGGCGCCTGGGCCGAGGCGGCGGTGACAAACACCGGCTTGTCTCGAAGGCGGCGCACGACGTCCGCTTCAAACGGGGATGGCGCACCATAGGGCACATCGGTGACGGGAGTTCCCTGTTGGGTCATCCAGGGCGGCGCCCCGGGCTCGGCCGCGTTCGCCCGCGACACCGTGCCCGCGAGCGTCAAGCCGGCCCCCTGCAACATCCGACGCCGAAACATGCGCGTTGCTCCGTTGATCGTTCGTGTCTGGCCAGCAGAGCACGAAAGCCGGCAAGGGTGTAGATGGCGCCGCCACATCCTTGTGGGTCGACCCAGTGCACTCCCTCATCGAGCCCGGCCTCGTTAGCACGAGTTCGGCCCGTGGCTCGGTGCGAGCACAGGACGGATTATGTGATCGGCACGGGACCTACCTGCCCCATGCGGCGAGCTGCGCCGACTACACGCCGGTGAGGCCAGCGTCAGTGTAGCCGCGGCGCCTTCAGCAAGGTCGTGCGGTCGGTGGTCGCGATCGACACCGGCATGCGCCGCTCGTCCCGCTCGACGATCAACGTCACCCGCGACCCGGCGGGGCCGGCGGCCCAAAGGCTGCGCCACAGCCCGGCAAGATCGGTCACTTCCTCGTCATCCAACGCCAATACGTGATCGCCGGTCCGCAAGCCTGCGCGGTCGGCCGGCCCGCCATCGGCCAGTCCCCCGATCACCACCGTTTCATCATCCTCCATGGCGTATACGCCCAGCCACGGCCGCGCTGGCCGATTGACCCGGCCGAACCGTAGCATGTCGTCCAGCACGGGGATCAGCACATCGATCGGGACGATCATGTTCATGTCGTGCCGCCGTCCCTTGGCGTCGCCCTGCTGCAGGATCAACGATCCCACGCCGAGCAGCTTGGCGTCCTTGCCGATCAGCGCGCCGCCGCCCCAGAACGGATGCGCGGGCGCGGTGAAGATTGCGTCGTCAAGCAAATACTCCCAGTAACCGGCGAATTCCTGCCGCCCGACCACTTTGGTCTCGATCGCGTGGCGGCGACCGCCGGCCGACGCGAACAGCGCCCGCTCGCCAAGCCCCACCTGCGACGGGTCGCCGAACTCCAGCTTCGGCAACCCGAGCTTGCCGAGCGGCTGCACCAGGCCGAACCCGGTCTCTCCATCGAACGCCAAGGCATGGCCCGGCACCGCCCGGCCGTGGGCGGACGTCAGCCAGACAGCCTCGGCCTCCATGATCAGGTAACCCATGGTAAGCAGCAGCCCATCATCGCGGATCACCACGGCGCTGCCTTCGCGGTCCGTGCCGAGCGTCCCGGCAGTGAACGCGTCCGATGGCGCCGTCGCGCGCAATCCCACGACGGCGCTCAACACGCGGTCCAAGTCGAAGCTGTAATCAGCCGGATCCGGCTGCAGCTCCGCTGGAATGTCCCACTCTTCCTTGGGCATCAGTCGTAATTCACCATGATCGTCTTTTTGTCCATGAAGTGCTCCAGCATCGATTCCAGGCTCGCCTCCTTGCCCAACCCGCTGCTCTTAACGCCGCCATAGGACAGGTTGGCTTGAACCACCAGGTTCTGGTTGATCTGCACCAGGCCCGCTTCCAACCGATGCGCTAAATCCAGGCCGACTTTCAGGTTGTTCGTCCATAATGACGCAGCAAGCCCGTATTCCGTTCCATTGGCCGCCGCCAGCACCGCTTCCGAGTCGTCGAACGGGAAGATGCAGGTGACCGGGCCGAAGATCTCTTCCTGCACCAGCGGGCTGTCGTCCGGCAGGCCGGTGAAGATGTACGGCTGGAGGAACAAGCCCTTGGCCAGCGCCGGTTCGGCAGGCATCGCGCTGCACGCGCGGCCGGTGGCGCCGTCCGTGGCGCGGCCCTGGTCGATGTAGCGCTGCACCTTGTCGAACTGGTCGTGGCTGATGATGGTGCCGATGTCGGTCTTCTCGTCCAGCGGGTCGCCCATCACCATGGCGTCGACCCGCTCGGCCATGGCGTCCACGAAGCGCTGGAAGATCGGCCGCTCCACGTAGATGCGGCTGGCGGCGGTGCAGCTTTGCCCCTGCCGGGTGAAGCGCATGGAGGTCAGCGCGCCGGCGACGGTCTTGTCGAAGTCGCAGTCGGCGAACACGATCATCGGGCTCTTGCCGCCCAGCTCCAGCGTGACCGGCACCAGCTTCTCGGCGGCGCCCTTGGCGACGATGCGGCCGACCTCGACGCTGCCGGTGAACGTCACCTTCCGCACCTTCGGGTGGGCCACCAGGGGGCCGCCGCACTCCGGGCCGAACCCACTCAGCATGTTGAAGCAGCCAGGGGGCAGGATACGGTTCACCAGCTCGCATACCCGCAGCACCGTGAGCGGCGCTTCCTCGGCCGACTTCACCACGACCGTGTTGCCGGCGACCAGCGCGGGAGCGACCTTCAACGCCATCAGCAGCATGGGGACGTTCCAGGGGATGATCGCGCCGACCACGCCCAGCGGCTCGCGCACCGTCACCGACAGCACGTTGGGGGCGAACGGGACGGTCTCGCCCTTCAGCTCGCCGCCGAGGCCGCCGTAGAACTCGAAGATGTCGGCGATGGTGTTCGCCTCGACCCGGCTTTCGGTCCGCAACGCCTTGCCGGTTTCGAGCGCGATCAGCCGGCCCAGCTCCTCGACGTGCTCGCGCAACAGGGCGGCGCACTGGCCGACCAGCGCGCCGCGCTTGCGGGCCGGCATCCGCGCCCAGGCCTTTTGCGCCACGTCGGCGCTCTCGACCGCGGCGTCGACGTCGGCCGCGTCGCCCTCGGCCGCGCGCGCGACTTCCTCGCCGGTGGCCGGATTGACCACGGCGAAGGTCTTGCCGGAACGCGCCGGGACCAGGCGCCCGCCGATCAGGTGGCGGCCGGATAGGGCGGCAGCCAGGGCGTGCTGGTCGAGCGTGACGGCGGCCGGGGTCGGTTGCGGGGTGTCGAGCATCGTGTTTCCCTCTCCAAAACGGATGCCTATAAGGCTTCGATCAACAATGGCCCCGGCTCCGCGAGCGAGCAAGCCGGGGCGCCGGAATGCGGGAGAGGCGAATGAGCGGCGGCGTGCAAGGGGCTTTGGCGGGACTCAAGGTGTTCGACCTGACGCGCGTGCTGGCCGGGCCGACCTGCGTGCAGATGCTCGCCGATCTCGGCGCCGACGTCGTCAAGATCGAGAAGCCCGGCGCCGGCGACGACACCCGCGGGTTCGCGCCCCCGTTCATGCCCGGCACGCGGGAGAGCGCCTACTTCGTGGGCGTGAACCGCAACAAGCGCTCGGTCACCTTGGACATCGCCAAGCCGGAGGGACAGGCGATCGCGATGGACCTGATCGCGCAGAGCGACATCCTGGTCGAGAACTTCAAGGTCGGCGCGCTCGCCAAGTACGGCCTGGGCTACGAGCAGGTGCACGCCCGCTTCCCCGGGCTGGTATACTGCTCGATCACCGGCTTCGGCCAGACCGGGCCGTACGCGCCGCGCCCGGGTTACGACAGCCTGGTGCAGGCGATGGGCGGGGTGATGAGCCTGACCGGGGAGCCGGACGGGCAGCCGCAGAAGGTGGGCGTGCCGGTGGCCGACCTGTTCGCCGGGCTGTACGGCTGCATCGGCATCCTCGCGGCACTGCGCCACCGCGAGGCAACCGGGCAGGGGCAGCAGGTCGACATCGGCATGCTGGACACCAACGTGGCGTGGCTGGCCAACCAGGGCATGAACTATCTCGCGACCGGGGAGAATCCGGTGCGGCTGGGCAACCAGCATCCCAACATCGTGCCCTACCAGGTGTTCGCGACCGCCGACGGCTTCATGGTGCTGTCGATCGGCAACGACCCGACCTTCCGCCGCTTCTGCGAGAATTTCGGCTTGGCCGCCCTGCTGGACGACCCGCGCTTCGCCACCAACGCGGCGCGGGTGGAGCACCGGCAACTGGTGACGGACACGCTGGCTCCCGTCGTCAAGGCGCAGGCGACCGGATGGTGGGTGGATCGGCTGGAGGCGCTCAAAATTGGCTGCGGGCCGATCAACACGCTGTCCGAGGTGTTCGCCGACCCGCAGGTGCAGGCGCGGAACACGGTGGTGCACATGCCGCACGCCGGGTCGCCGGAGGGGGTGAAGGTGATCGCCAACCCGGTGCGGTTAAGCGAAACGCCGGCCAGCTACCGCCTGTCGCCGCCGACCCTGGGCGAACACACCGACGCGGTGCTGTCGGAACGGCTGGGCCTCGCGCCGGAGCGGCTGCAGGCATTGCGGGAGCGCGGCGTCATCTAGCGGCGACCGTCGTCACCGGGGCGTGCCGGACGGGGAAGTTGACCGAGTTGGCGATGTAGCAGCGCGCGTGGGCGGCGTGGTGCAGGGCGTCCAGCTCGGCCATGGTGGCCAGTGTCACGTGCGGGCGCAGGGTCACTTCGGTGAAGCGTCCGTCCTGGTTCGCGTCGGTGACCATGATGCCGTCGGCGTGGTCGACGTACTCGGTCACGACGATCCCCGCCTCGGCGCAGAGCGACAGGAACCACAGCATGTGGCAGGCGGAGAGGGAGGCGACCAGCATCTCCTCGGGGTTGTGCCGGGCCGGGTCGCCGCGGAACGACGGATCGGACGACCCGGCGATGGTTGGCTTGCCCGCGATCTCGATGGTGTGGGACCGCTCATAGGCCCGTGGCCCGCTGGTCCCGGCGCCGAGGTTGCCGGTCCAGGTGACTGAGGTGGCGTAGTGGTGCTCGTGCATGAGGTCTTGGATCATACGGCGGATCTGGGCGTCTCTCAATCCCGGCAGTGTGCCAGTCTAAATGTCGGCTATATTGGTGGGGAGCTGACCGTCCGCTTTGGGACCGGCAAAAGCTGAAGCGGACGTTCGCGTTATGACGAGAGCTGGCCGA
>JAABUX010003911.1_pt1 | contig 19310 bp, 16 predicted proteins | sample 5561851 | NCBI WGS metagenome assembly JAABUX01 (sample SAMN10711883, study PRJNA513361) | rock metagenome | isolation source: Antarctica rocks | place: Antarctica: Victoria Land, Richard Nunatak red sandstone | collected 2016-01-03 | reverse complement strand
CCCGACCTCGGCGCGCCGATCGTCCAGGCGGCGCAGGCCGTCGCCGACGGCCGGCACGACGACCAGTTCGTCGTCGACGTCTTCCAGACCGGGTCGGGCACCTCGACCAACATGAACACCAACGAGGTGATCGCCGGGGTCGCCAACGAGAAGCTGACCGGCAAGCGCGGCGGTAAGTCTCCCGTTCACCCCAACGACGCCGTCAACATGGGGCAGTCGTCCAACGACGTCATCCCCACCGCGATCCATGTCTCGGCGCTGGAAGGGCTGCGCAAGAAGCTCATCCCCGCGTTGGGGGATCTGCAAAAGCTCCTCACCGCCAAGGCCGACGAGTTCGACCCGGTCGTCAAGATCGGCCGGACGCACTTGCAAGACGCGGTGCCGATCCGCTTGGGGCAGGAGTTCTCGGGTTACGCCTCGCAGGTCGAGCATGGCGTTCGCCGGCTCACCGCCGCGAGCGACGCCCTGGCCGAACTCGCCATCGGCGGGACCGCGCTTGGGACCGGGATCAACACCCACGCCGAGTTCCCCCAGCGGATGGCCGCGCAGCTCAGCCAGGACACCGGGCTGCCGTTCCGACCCGCCAGCAACAACTTCGAGGCGATGGCCAGTCGCGATGCCGCCGTCGAGGTGTCGGGGGCGTTGAAGACCGTCGCCATCAGCCTGTCGAACGTCGCCAACAACATCCGCTGGCTGGCGTCCGGCCCCCGGTGCGGGATCGGCGAGATCAAGATCCCCGAGTTGCAGCCGGGCAGTTCGATCATGCCGGGCAAGGTCAACCCGGTCATCCCCGAAGCCGTCATGATGGTCGCCGCGCAGGTGGTCGGCAACGACGCGACGATCGGCTGGGCCAACGCCCTGGGATCGAACTTCGACCTCAACGTGATGATGCCGGTCATCGCCTTCAACCTTCTCCAGTCGATCGACCTCCTGACGACGGCGGCGGAACACCTCGCCACGAAGTGCCTCGACGCCACCAAGCACCTCAGCGGCAAGAAGGTCGAAGGGCCGACCGAGGTGGAGGCCGATGAAGAGCGGTGCCAGGAGTTGATCGAGCAAAGCCTGGCGATGTGTACCGCCCTCGCCCCCCGGATCGGCTATGACTCGGCCGCCGCGCTGGCCAAACGTGCCTATAAGGATGGGACCAACGTCCGCCAGGTCGCGCTTGAACAGGTAGCGGGCCAGTCGGTCGAGGAAGTTGGCAAGGCGCTCGGCCTGAGCGAACACCCGACGATGTTGACCAAGCTGGGGGTCCCGTCGGCCGAGGAGATCCAGTCGCTCCTCGACCCGCACGCGCAGACCGTCCGGGGGACGGGCGTCGGGAACAGCGCCGGGGGTTAATTAGGACGTTCGAGGCCGAACAACGCGACGAGCGGATACACGAGGGGATCTGATGAACGCGGAACGACCCGACGACACGATGGTGGAGATCGGCGACATCGAGGAGGAACCGACGTCCGCCCCCGAGCCACCCGCCCGAGTCGTGATCGAGTATCGCGACCGAGGGGTTCCTTGGATGCTGGTCCCGCCCTTCCTCGTGATGGCGGTGGTGGTCGCGGTGGTGGTTGCCCTCAACCTGAACGCCAGGTGGAACCCCCGACGGCCGACTGTCGCGGTTGCTCCGACTCCGGCAACGGCCCCTGATCCAGCCGGGAGCGCCGACGCGATCGGAACCGTGCAGCCCGCCGACCAGGTCTTGCCGACGGCGGACGTTCCCGACCCGCGGGTCGTCGAGAACCCACCGAGCCTCCCGGTCGTGGTGGAGCCGCCCAAGTTGCCCGGCGAAGTGCCGACGATGATCGCCGATCCGATTGCCCAGCCGACGGTCAAAGGCGAGGTCGATCCCTTGGTGCCGGTCGAGCCGACCCCGGCACCGGCCCCCAAGGTCGCCCTCGGCTTCGATCCCAAGGCGCTCGTCAACCCGCCTCCCGACGTTCCCGCGGTCGACCGCGATCAGGCGGTGGCTCAGGCGGGCCAGCCCGGCGTGGCGGCTCCCGCGCCGAACCCGCCGGATCAAGCGGACCAGGTCGACCCCGACTTGCTCCCTCCCGACCCCCGCCGTGCCCAGTTCGACCGCCAGAAGCGGGCAGTCGCGGCCCGCCGGAAGCTGGAGGCGGAGCGCGCGGAGTTCCACACCCGCCTCCTGGCGATCACCAATCGGCTGGGCCGACGAGCGGCGCCCGCGATCCACGAACTTTGCCAGGAGTTCGAACAGGAGATCCCCGCCTCGGCGCTCGAACAGGCGAAGAAGGCGCTGGGCAAGACTGGGATGCACGCCGGGGCCAGGACCGCCGAGCGGATCGGCTTGCTTCGGCAGCTGGGTTTCCCCGAAACCGCGATCCTCGGCGATCTCTTTGACATCGATACCCGCCACGAAAGCCCCGAAGGGCGACACACGCCAAGCCAGGACGAGATGTACGTCCGATCGGCGATGCTCCTCCTGAACAACCCACCCACCCGCGCCGCGTCGAGTACCCGGGCCGTTTCCGCCCCACGGTCCAACCCGCGCGCGAAGCCCGCCGAGTCTTTGACCGGCTCGAACCGCTGATTGGTCTGTCTCCACCGCGCCACGCCTCCGCTCCGCCCAGGAGCCTCCACCGGGAACCTCGCCATGCGACCGCACCACATCCGCGCCGGGATCATCGCCTCGATCGCCACGGTTGGCCTGTTCATCTCGCGCGGTGGGGTCGCCGCCGACCTCCCGGCGAGCACGGCCGAAGGGGTTAAGCTGCTCCGCGAAGGGGATGGGCTGGCCGACGCCAAGCAGCCCACCGAGGCGGTCCTCCGCTACAAGCAGGCGTTCGAGCAACTCCTGCCCGGCCTCCGCCGGTTACCGTTCCGGACCGAGGTCAAGCGCGACGTCACGAACCGGACCGACCTCAAAGCGGTCCTGCTCAAGGAACTCGACGAGGACCAGACCCCCGCCGAGTTCCGGACCGGCGAGCTGGGGTTCAAGGCGCTTGGGCTGATCCCCCGCGACCTCGACTGGAAGGCGACGATGGTCCGGGTCTACTCCGAGGAGATCGCCGCGTTCTACGACCCGAAGACCAAGACTATGCACCTGATCCGCGAGTCCGAGGAACAGCCCAAGCCGGTCGGGTTCCTCGAAAGCCTGCTGGGCCGCAAGGCGGGCTTTGACAAGGACGAGAACAAGACGGTGATCGCCCACGAGTTGACCCACGCCCTAGCCGACCAGCATTACGACCTCGACGCGATGCAAGAGAAGGTCAAGCGGGACGACGACCGCTCGATGGCCCTGTCGGCCTTGATCGAGGGGGAAGCGACCCTGGCGATGCTCGGCAGCCAGTCGAACGACTGGGACGGGTCGAAGACGGCGGCCTTTCCGGCGGCGGACCTCGACCGGCTCTTCAGTTTGATGATCCCCTTCATGCCGATGGCCAGCGGCGCCGGGCTTCGCGAAGCGCCGCCAATCTTGTCCGAAAGCCTGATCTTCCCATACTTCCGGGGGTTGGTCTTCTGCGCCAAGCTGACCAACAAAGGGGGTTGGAAGGCGGTCGATGCCGCTTACGCTCAGCCGCCGCAGTCGACCGAGCAGATCCTTCATCCCGAGAAGTATCTGGACCAGCCCGACCCACCGACGGCGGTTGACCTCGGATCGTTGAACGCCGGGACCGGGTGGTCGGAGGTGGGCCGGAACGTCCTCGGCGAGTTCCAAACCGGGGTCTTGCTCCGCCGCCACGGCGGCAAGCCGATCGCCGCCGGCTGGGATGGCGACCGCTACGCCGTGTTCGAAGGTCCCGACGGCAAGCTCGGCCTGGCCTGGCTGACCACCTGGGATACCGTCGACGACGCCCGCGACTTCGCCCGTCAGTACGCTCGCTACCAGACCACCAAGCTCGGCCCCGGCGCCGAGTCGCCCGGGGCGTTCCCCGACTCGATCCGCCGCCCTCGCGAGGGGACCTTTTTCGCGGTCGACCGGCAAGAGCGCGACGTCGCCGTGGTCGAAGGGTTTGACTCACCCACGACCGAGCGGCTCGTCGAGGCGCTCTTCCACGCGACCAAGTCCGAAGCCCCGCCGATCGCCCGGCCGTAAGCGGGAGCGAATTGGTGAAAGACCAGATCAGGCGTCGTCAGCCGATGCGTCCTCCGGGGCTGTCTCCTGGGGCAAGTTGTTCCGCCAGGTCTGGTCGCGGTCGAGGCCGTTGAGCGGTTTCGACTCCAGGCGGCCGAAGTCGACGACGGTTTCGTGGGCGGCTTCGGGGTTCTCGGCCAGACCTTGCTTGAGCTGGCGGCGGCGGAGCTTTCCCCCTTTCCGCTTGATCTCCCGCTTGAGCTGGCGTAGTTCGCGTTTCTTGTCTTGATCCACGGATCGCTTCCTTTCCCGGTCTCGCGGGTCGGCCACAGGTTGGCCCGACCGAGTTCACCGAGCCACGGGCAAGGCGAACGCCCCGTCGAACCAACCGGCCAGGTCGCGGGCATAGCGGGTGGGGTCGGCGTCGAATTCGAGGGTATGGTGCCCGTCGGGGTAGCGGATCACCTGCTTCCGGTCCGACTGGACCCGATCCCAGTAGCCGAGAGTCCGGGCATTGTTGACGATCCGGTCCTGGTCGGCGAGGATCAAGAGCGCGGGCTGGTGGACTTTGGGCGGAATCCGGGCCACTTTTCGGTCGAGGAACGAACTGGCGGCGAGCAACGTCGCCGATGCCGCCCGGAGACCGAGCGGGTCGCGGGCGATGAACCCTTGGCCGGCCGGGTTGTCGGTGAAGAGTGCTGGGTCGCTGAGCGGGATCGGGAACGTCTTCCTCGGTTGGAGGAAGTAAGCCAAGGCGATCCGGAGCCGTTCCTGAGGGGACACGTCAATCCTCGGGTGCAGACCAGGGCAGACCAGGGCCAACGCATCGATCAGTTCCGGGTGCTCGCCGGCCGAGACCACCGCAAGCTTCCCGCCCCAACTGATCCCGACCAGGCCGACGGGGAGAGCCGGCTCAGCGCGCCGGAGGTCGCGGAGGTACTCGACCACATCGTCGAGCAAGCGACGAGTCGATGGAGTATGTCCCCGGTCTTGCCGGTTCGCCCCCGACCCTCGGCGGTCGGTGAAGTGAGCCTCATAACCTTGGTCCGCCAGAGTCCGACCCAGGTCGGGATACCAGCCGCCGTGGCTCTGGACCCCGTGCAAAACCAGGAGTCGTCCCTTGAGCGGGGCGTCCCGATCAGGGACCGGCCAGGTCGCGACATGGATTGGATAACCATCCGACGCGACCCAGCGACTGACTCGCGGCACCAGATCAACCATGACTCACCTCGCGATGGCTCACCGTCATCCGTTCCAGGGCTTGGGGGTTGACCGTCACCCCCAGACCCGGACCGAGCAGCGGTCGCGCTCGACCACCATAACGGAAGGTGATGTCCTCGTCGATCAGGTTCGCGGCCAAGACGTGGCGGTCGTACGACCCCTCCAGGTAGCTGATCCCGCGGAGCCGACTGGCCAGTTGGCGTCCCGCCGCCGAGAGCAGGCCGGTTTCTCCCGGGTGACAACCAAGCTGGACGCCCAGGCCCGACCGCAGGGCCAAGGCATGGATTCGCAAGCTCGGAAAGATCCCGCCGCATTTTGAGAGCCGGACGTTGAGCAAATCGGCCAGACGGTGGTCGACCGCCCGGACGGCGTCGGGGTAGCCGCAGAGCGACTCATCGAGCATAACCAAGAGTCGCCCCGGCTGGTTCTTGGGATTGAGTTGGGGTCGGATCTCACGCAGCGCTTCGACTTCGGCGTGCGGGACGGGTTGCTCGAGCACGGAAGGGCAACTTGGCAGGAGCGGCTGAACGCGGTCGACAACCTCGGCCGCCGACCAGGCTTCGTTGGCGTCAATTCGGATGTCGACTTGCGGGCCAAGAATGCGGCGCATCTGTCGGAGCCGATACCCATCGTTCTGCCCGGCGACACCGACTTTGACTTTGACCTGAAGAAAACCGTAAAGCCGCATCTTCCAGGCTGAGATCACTTCGCCTCGATGACTTGACGCCGTGATCGCGCCGCTGTACCGGACGGGGCTGGGCCGAGGAAAGCGCCACTCGGGGCGATGGATCGCCATCGTGACCGCCGCGCCGACCGAGGCACCAAACGCCCGACCATAGGCATCGAGTAACGCGAGTTCCAGAGCGCATCGGGCCGCGTTCCCCGCCATCCCCCGGGGGTCCGCCTCGGTCTCCGGCAGCGCTAAGCCGCTGATCGACCGCACCGCCTCGGCGAAGTCGCTTGGTGGTTGACCAAGAGCTTGGGAAAGGTCGAAACCCGTCAAGCTGACGAAGGTGGATTCGATCGTCTCGCCGGTGACATACGCTCGTGGGACCCCTTCGCCAAACCCCACGGTCCCGTCCACGAGAGTGACCCGGACCACCAGGTTGTCCGACTCCGTCCGCTCGAACGACGCATGGCGGATCGGTTTGCGGAGCGGCACCCGGACGTGGTACAGGTCGAGCGAGCGAACACCGATCATGCGGGTCTGGTCCTTGGCAAGCTACAACGACTATCGCAGATCGTTTGCGATGAACAAGTTAATGAGATCGAGTTCGTGGAATGATGATCCTGAATCGCTTCGCCATGCTTTACGCGGAACGAACCCATCCGCCGAGCGTCCCTTTTACGATGCGACCGAAGCTGACCCGAGCCAGGTTTCGGCAGACCAGGCCGCACGATCGAGCTTTCCTCCAGATCGTTAAGTCCTACAGTATCCCTCTTTGGTTGTGGGTTGAGTGGGGATTCCCAGTAATATTTCCGGGTCGCCCCTGTCACGACCCAAGTAATCCGATCCCGATCGCTCCCAGGACCAGACCGGAGGCCAAACCCAACCAGCGTTGCGTCCCTTGGGAGCGGATGCCCCCGGTCACGCGCCGGTGCAACCGACCGGCCACCCAACCGACACAGACCAGGACGACCGCCAACCCCAGGCTGAACGCAACGAGCAGGCCCAAGCCCCACCCGAGGCGGCCGATCGACTGAGCCAGGACGACCAGAGCCACGGCGTCCCAGCAGGGCACGAACCCGGCCGCCAGCCCCAACGACCAGACTCCGGCGTTCGACCGGTCGCGATGGAGGTGGTCGGGGGCGATCCCGGCGAGGTGTCGGCCCGCCCGGAACAAGCCGACGGCGGCGATCAAGGCACCCGAAGTCCGCGCGACCGCGACATGAATCGAGCCGAACCGGTCCGTCGGGAACGCCCAGAGGACCGCCGCGAGGGCCACCACCCCAGCCAGGTGGCAAGCGGCGGTGATCAAGCCCAGCCCGACCCCCCGGAAGCCCGAATCCGGACCATCGAGGCTCGCGGCGGCGACCAATGTCTTGCCGTGCCCGGGCTGAATCGCATGGACCATCCCGAGCACGAAAGCGGTGATCCACCAGCCAACCGCCGCGAAACCGGACCGCGCATCGAGCAACCGCGTCAACCCGGAGGACGCTCGCGGCGGGGGCGAAACTGATGACAGAGTAGTCGGGCTTGGTTCGGCGGGACCGATCACCGCCAACCGAGGCGTATAGTCGAGAGTGAGCCGTTGAGCCCGGCGATCGTCGGTGTCGGTCCGTTGCCAGGGGGCCAGGAGTGGAATCGACTCGACCCGAGGCGGGGGCAAGTCGCCGACAGCCGCGACCTGGGGGGCGACCTCAAGCGCGAGCCGGGTCGCCCCCTCGGACGAAGCGTAGTTCGTATCGGCCAGGATCAGGCGTCCCCGGTTGGGGATCTTGGCCTCGAACTGAAATCGGAACCGGGGATGATCCTCGACGGCGATCGTGAAACCGACGGCCTGGAGATCGATCGCTTGCTCATCGACCTGGACCAGGAACCCCCGGGCGTTGAGCGGACCGACCACCCGCGCGTACCGCTCGAACAGCGCGGCGCGATCACCGACGAACGACTCCCCGTCGAGCTGACGGAGGTCTTGCGCCAAGGTCAACTCAGCGAGGACAACCTCGTACTCGACCCGCAACTGACCCGCCGCGAGGACGACCTGGGTGGAGCGTTCGATCCGGGCGTTCGGGATGTCGTGGGCGGTGGCGGTCCCGGTCTGACCAATCAGGCAACAGGCGAAGACCATCAAGCCAACCCGGCAGCGGAATCGCGACGGACCCATCAATAAAACTTTTTGAGGGCACGCTCGACGATGTAGATCACCAGGCTCCGGCTCACCGGCTTGGATAGGACGCTATACGCCTGGGCGGACAGAGCTCGACGCATGAGCCGTTCATCCTGGTCGGCCGAGATCAAGATCATCGGGAACATCCCTTTGATCTCACGGACAATCGCCATCGTCTCCAGACCTGACAGCTTGGGCAGGTGCATGTCCATCAATGCGAGGTGAACTTCGTGGCTGTTGACGATCTCGATCGCCTCCTCGCCCGAACCGGCGAGAAAGGTCCGAAACCCAACGGGTTCGAAGATTTCCCGGAACGTCTCCCGCGAGGCGGGATCGTCGTCGGTGACCAGGATTGAGTAGGGCAACACCAGCGTCATCGAGTGACCAGGTCTCAGGCCGAGAACGATCTTTGGAGCCTACGAACATGCAACCGCCGGGCCGAGAAGTCTCGAAACCAGTTCGGACCCGAGCATGGCGACTAAAACTCGATGGCGGCGAGAGTTCCGACAAATGAATCCGCCAGCACGCCGCGGATCACAGCAGATCTCTTGCCCAAATGCTTCGCCAGAATGGCAGTTAGCGCGTCGTCGCCGCTTCGGTGGTGGACCGGGCCGAGGCTCGGTTGAACAACCCCCGCGGGGCACCCCAGCGGGCTTCGGGATCAAACGCGGCGGCCGTGGCGAGCTCGGGCGGATCAGGCTGGATGTTTTGGAACAGATAGGATTCGAGGAGATCCCCATTCCCGGCCCGGCATTCCACCAGGGCGAGGAGGTGACTCGCGGGGTCGAAGTAGGCCCGCCAGACGTCGCCCGCCTCGGTCCGTTGCTCGACCCCTTGGTGCGGGTGGTCGAGCGGCGCGGGGATAAGGAGACCGAGGTCGGTCAAGGTGCCGCTCTTGTCGGCCTGCTCCATGCTGGCGACGATGGGGTCGAGGCCCGCCTCGGTAATCGGGTGCCGGCTATTTCTCATGACCATCGGGCTGTCCGGCGCGATCGAGAGCCGCGGCAACGGCAGCTTCGAGTCGGCCATGTTGACGTGCATCAGACTACCCGGCTCGTCGGCCCGGTAGAGGACTTCACGCCCTTGATGCGGGCCGTCCACCCAGGTCAACCGCGCGGCTTTAGGACTCCGGCGAATGCTCATCAGGAGGTCTTCGGGCGGTAACAGGGTGCCATTGACGCGCTCTCGCCGTTTGAGTGCTACTTGGTAGGTCGTCATCGCGTTGAGGGCGGCCCGAGCCTCGCTGACGATCCGGGTCGTCGTCTTCTCCCTCGCCGGCGTGGCCGGCGCGGCCGACGCGGGGGTTCGAGCGATCGGCCTCGAAGCGGCGATCAACCGCGCCCCGTCGGGGACACCCGCGTTGGTGGGCATGGTCCCGATCCGCGCCGAGTTGATCAGGACCGGCGACTGAAGCTGAACGACCGGCTCGGTGGTGGACGGGTCGAGGTCTTCGGCGGGTGGGGCCGTGACCAGTCCGCCGGGCGACTCGGTGTCGGGCCGGCTGGGCGGATCAGCCGCGACGACCGGGGCGGATTCGGCGCCGGTGGGGGGACGCTGCGCGTAGATGTCGCGGCTCGGTAGGTCCGCGCCGAGGACCGCGCTCGGTCGGTTTGCCCCTTGCCGCCGCGCCTTGAAGTGCGAGCAGCCGGCGTTGCCGACGCACACGGCCCAGGCCATGAACACCAGGGAGACGCGAGTCATCGCCCAAGGGCGACCCACCACCGCAGCCGTCATCGGCAAAGCCCCGAAACTGGAGAAAAAAAGGACCGACCCACGAGGGCAGGCTCGCCGAGGGGTCGAGGCGGCCATCAATCGCCGCGGGACGGGTTTACGGGAACGCCTCGAAACCCATCGATCGCCTGCAGATCCGCTAAGAGGCAAGGCTGTTTGTACTGTTCGACCGTCCCGCCGCTCTTCGCCAGACGTCGCCGTTGAAAATCCACCCAGGCTCCGGCGGAAAGGCGGATTGGTCGGATTGGACCGAGGCGGAGGGTCGATCGCTTGTTCTCGTATTCGAGGTTCACCTGCAGGAGATGACGTTCCACCTCGGCGGCCAGCCGATCGGCCGAGGCGTCATCGACCACGTCGGTCTCCTCTACGAGCAGGTGATAGTGCGGCGGCTCGGCCCAGTGGGGCAAGACGAGATAGGCTCCCAGCCTGATCGCAAGTGACCGCTGGGCGGCGTTGACGGCCAGGACCACCTGGTACTCGGACAGCTTCTCGCCGGTGAGGCTGGAAAAGTGCGCCCCTTTGCTCAAGAACTCGACCAGCGGCGCTTCCCCCTCGAAGCCGACGCAGCGGACGAGGTCGTGGATCATGTAGCGGTACAGACCGCCCGCCGTGGTCGGGACGAGGAAGTAGCGTTCCCCTTCGATCAGGTCGACGGCTCGGACGACCTCGGGGTCGTCGCGGTCGGCTTGATCTTCGGGGATGAACTCGAAGTAGTGGTGGGCAATATCGAGAACCCCGGCGGGGGTGCCGTCGGCGATCGGGATCGTAAACCGCCCTTCCGACGCGATTAGACCGATGTCGCGGACCGGCTTGTCGCCGAAGAACTCCGGGTAGCCGGCGAGGTACGCCCCCATCGTCCCGCCGGTCCAGTTGGCCAGGAACTGGAAGTCGGGCCAGTAATCCCGCGGCAAAAGTCGCCCGGTCCGCTGGACGATGGCGTCGAGGCGTCGGGCCATCCCCTTTCGCTTCCAGCGGGTCCGAAGTTGAACGGCGGCGCGGACCTCGTTGGCGATCTCCCAGCGCGGGTCGATGGTCCCGTCGGCGATGTCGCGGATCAGAGTTTCTTTCTCGCGATCACCGAGGCGGACGATGGCGAGGATCGTGCTCGGGTTGGCGGCGATCGTGGCGCCGACGGACCGGCCGATCGAGAGGCGCATCGCCAGGTAATACTTCGAGGCGATGTCCTTGATCTTGGACGCCGCGGGGGGCATGCAGTAGGTGATCCGAACCAGCGGGTTTTGCATGTGCGCGGTCAAGCCGGTGATGGCGCCGCGGGGGATGCCCGCCGGGGTGAAGCTTTCCCGCCAGTCGCTGGCGAGTTGGAGGATCGGCATCAGGCCATTGTCGAGGATCGCCGGATGGGCGTCGAAGGCCATGATCCCCCAGTTGGTCCAACCGTCGCGATAGTTCTGGAGCGACTCGTGGGTGACCGGGATCGTCTTGGGGCGGTTGGTGGTTCCCGACGAGAGGGCGAACATCAAGACATCGGTGTTGGGGCCGAACAAGGCATTCGTGTCGCCGTTCCGGACGCGATCAATGTACGGTTCGTGGCATTCGTAGTCGCCGATGGGGACCTGGCGGCGAAAGTCGGCCTCGGAGCGGATCGCGGCGAAGTGGTGGTCGCGGCCAAACTGGCTGTCCGCGTGGCGGGCGACTCGACCGAGTAAGAGGTCGCGCTGGATTTGCCCAGCATCGCGGCATTGGGCCAGGAACCGACGCGCCCCAGCCCGTGACCGAGCGAGGAACGGTAAACCCACGACAGAACGAACTCGATCGTAAAGCGACAAACGCAACCCTCGCTCGCATCTTCCAGGATCAGCAGTGCCGATTGAGCAAAGGACTGATCAGGTTGACCCCGTCCGGTCGGGAGCCTAGCGAGACATCGGGAACCTGTCAATCGCAACGACAGATTGACGAATCCTCGGCGAGGCTGGTCAGTCTGGCCGAGGATCATCGGGTGCCATGCCGTCGTCAAGTTGTTCTTAGCCGACGATGGTTGCCGGTCTCATCGCGACCGAGGGGGCCGCGTAGCTCGCTTCGGCCTTTGACGGCTCGGGAGTCGCAGTAGTCTCGATTGGTTGCGGACGTCGGGGGGCATACTTGCCGTAAAAGGAGAGCAGGCGCTCGGCGTAAGCTTGGGGGGCTTTTTCCCGGCAACGGTTGTGCTTGGCCAGGGGGACGACCCACATCTCTTTGGGATCGCCCGCCAACTGATAAAACTTCTCGGCGATGGCGAGGCCGATATAGGCGTCTTTCTGACCGTGGATCGCCAGCCAGGGCCGAGGCGTGAGTCGAGCCACCGCTTGCTCGGCGTTGGAGTAGCGGCACCCGAGTCGAAGCTGGGTCCGCATCCGGCCCGACCAGCCGAGGAACTCGAACGAGACTTGCGGCATGAGCTTCCAGACCCAGGGGGTTCGCACGTAGATTTCGGCCCAGCGGTGGATATAAGCCACCATCGTCCCCCGGGTCGGGAACGCGCCGTCGGTTACCACGCCCCAGGCCCCTCGATCGGTCGCGGCGGCGCAGATGGCAGTACCTCCGCCCCGGCTGACGCCGAACAGACCATAGCCCGCGGGGTCGGCATCGGGGCGGGACCGGAGGTAGCCAACCGCGGCTTGCAGGTCGTGGACTTCGTGGTGCGTGACCCACTGGAGCGGGTTGTAGTGGGGGTCTTTGTCGCTCGCGCCGTGGTTCCGGAAGTCGAAGGTCAGGACGTCGAAGCCGTGGTCGCGGAGGTGGTCGAGGTACGGGAGGGCAGACCAGCGGTCGCTGAGGTACTCGTGGCAGAAGACCAGCACGCCCGAGCGCTGCGGGGTTCGCGCTTTGAGGTACGTACCAGCCAGGTGGAGGCCGCCCCGCGTGGGAAAGCGGACGTCCTCACCATCGTGGGTCCGAGCGACCCGAAGCGGCAGAAATAGGGGCTTTTCTTCGAAGATCCGGGCCACGATCGGCGAATATCGGATGACGACGTAGAGCAAGATGGCGGCGAACGCGCTGAGGAGGAACGCCGCGAGTGTCATCACGACCACGATCGGGGGGCTGGGCACGAGTAGGCTCCGAAATCATACCGGTTGTTGTCGCTGAGGTAGTATAGCGTGTGTCAGCCGACGAATCGGCGAAAAATCAGCGAGGTGTTTTGCCCGCCGAACCCGAAGCTGTTCGAAAGGGCGGCATCGACCCGTTGCCGCCGGGCTTCGTGCGGGACGTAGTCGAGGTCGCAATCGTCGCCGGGATGGTCCAGGTTCATGGTCGGCGGGATGACCCCGTCGCGGATGGCAAGCAGGCAGATGATCGCCTCGACGCTCCCGGCGGCGGCGATCAGGTGGCCCATCATGCTTTTGGTGCTCGAGATCGGGACCTTGTAGGCGGCGTCCCCGAAGGTCTTCTTGATCGCCAGCGTCTCGATCGAGTCGTTGACCGACGTGCTTGTCCCGTGCGCATTGATGTAGTCGACCTGATCGGGATTGATCCCGGCATCGGCCAGGGCCTCGCGGATGCAGGCGATCCCGCCGCGCCCCTCGTCATGGGTGTCGGTCAGGCGGAAGGCGTCGGCGGTCGAACCGTAGCCGGCGATCTCGCCGTGGATCGTGGCGCCCCGCGCCCGGGCATGTTCGAGTTCTTCGAGGAGCACCATCCCCGCCCCTTCGCCGAGGATGAACCCGTCGCGGTCGCGGTCAAACGGGCGGCTGGCCCGGGTTGGCTCGTCGTTCCGGGTCGAGAGCGCCGTCAACAAGTTGAACCCCGTCAGGCCGAACGGGTGGATCATGCTGTGCGTCCCGCCGGAGAGCATGACGTCGGCATCCCCGCGCCGGATGCACTCGGTCGCCTCGCCGATTGCCTGGGTGCTCGCGGCGCAGGCGGTCAAGCAGTTCGCGTTCGGACCCCTCGCTCCATAGAGACCGGCCAGGTGGCCCGACGGGGTGCCCGGCTCCTGCTCCGCCTCGTGGATCGGGTGAAGTTCGCTCAGCCCTTGCCGGGTGAAGTTGCCGGTATCGACTTTGCCATCCTTCGACGAGGCATGTACGAGCTTCACAAATCGGGGGAAGTCTTGCTGCCCTTCCCCCGAACCCAGGTAGACCCCGAACCGAGCCGGGTCCACTAGTCGGCTCGACGTGAGCAAGCCGGAATCGTCCACCGCCATCTTCGACGCGGCGATGGCGAACCAGGTATTCCGGCAGTGTTCCCGCCAGCGGTCGGCATCCGCCACATAGCTGGCCAGCTCAAACCCCGTGGCCTCGGCGGCGATCTTGGTGGCGAAGCTCGAAGCGTCGAACAGGCTGATCGGGCTGACGCCGCTCTTCCCTTCCTGGAGCGCGGCCCAGGTGGTTTCGAGGTCGCGACCGACCGGCGTGACCATCCCCATTCCCGTGACGACAACTCGGCGATGCATGAGGGTGGTCCTTGGAGAGCGATCAACCCGGTGTTCGGCCGATCGGGCGTGGCTCGGAAGGGGAAAGTCAGAGGACGCCAAGGTTGCCCCGAACCACAACGGCAGCGGCTTGGCCCAGGCGGGTCAGGTTCGTGTTGACGAAGACGGAGTTGTCTGTGGGTCGAGGCGAACCCGTGACCAGATCCAGCGGCGCGCAGTGCGGATCGTAGGCGTCGCAGTTGATCGTCGGCGGGATCAGCCCTTGGTTGACACCGATCAGGCTGGCGATCAGCTCCACGGCGCCGCATCCCGAGACCATGTTGCCCGTGTAACCTTTGAGCGCCGTCACCGGAACAGTGGGACGAGACGAGCCGTCGCCACCGAAGACCCGGGCGATTGCTTGGGACTCGGCGCGGTCGGAAGCCACGGTCGCCGCGCCGTGGGCGTTGACATGCCCAATCGCGTCGGGGGTGAGGCTCGCCCCTCGAAGAGCCGCGCGGATGGCGATCTCGGTCCCGATCCCATCGGGGTCGAGACCACCCCCCGGTTGGGCATCGCATCCCGAGCCGTAAGCGAGGATCTCACCATAAATCTTCGCCCCACGGGCCAGTGCGTGCTCTCGTTCTTCGAGGACCAAGATCCCCGCCCCTTCGCCCGGGACGTATCCATCGCGGGCGGAGTCAAAGGGCCGACACGCCCCCAGCGGGTCGCCGGACCAGTGCGACATCTGGTCGAGCAGGCTCATCCGGATCAAACTGAGCGGGTGAATCTTCGAGTCCGCCCCACCGGTGATCATGAGGTCGGCACGCCCTCGGGCGATGATCCGGGCGGCCTCGCCGATGGCGACGTTCGACGCCGCCTCGGCCTCGGTGATCGTGTTGCTCGGCCCCTGGCAGTCGAGCAAGATCGAGATGTGACAGGCCAGCATGTTGGGCAAATATTTCAACAGCCAGATCGGCGTGATCTTGTCGATCCCCTCGCGGGCATAAAGCCCATAGTCGAAGGTTGATCCCGAGCCGTAGCCGGCATCAATCGCCGGGGCCAGTTCTTCCAGCTCGGTCGAGATCAGCCCAGCGCCGAGATCGACGCCGATCCGGGTGGGGTCGATCCCCGCCCCTTCCAGCCCGGCATCGAGGAACGCGAGTTGAGCGCAGGCGACCGAGAGCTGGATGTCGCGGGCCATGAAGTTCAGGCTCTTGCGGAGCTGTTTCTTGACCCGAGGGAGAGCCAGATCGATCATCGCCTTCTTGTCGAGCCCAAGGACCTCGGCCCCGATATCGTTGGGCAAGCCCGCCACCGGGAACGACTGGATCTTGCCGACAGCCCCGCGACCGTGACTCAGCGCATCCCAGACCGAGGCCGGACTGATCCCCAGCGGCGTTACCAGACCCAGCCCGGTGATGACCACGCGGCGTTCATTGCGGAGCATGGGTAACTCGTCGACCTCCACCGAAATTCATCAGATCCGACAGCGAGACCAGGACCCGTCGGCCTCGCTGAGCCAGTCTCCTCACGGCTCAACCACCGGCAGCGGCGCGGGTTCGTGGGTCGTCGCCCCGTTCGCGCTCGGCGAGGGGTTCTCCTCAGCCTTCGATTCCGCAGCCGCCGCGAGCTTGGCTCGCTCCTGAGCCTTGGCCAAGTCGAGAACCCCGAGCAACTGCTGAGTGAACACGAAGTTCTTGGGACCGAAGATTTGGTTCGCCCGCGAGTTGTCCAGGTGAGCGAAGACAATCTCGACGTCGGCCAAGAGCGCCCCGTCGAGAAACGCCTTCGCCTCAACCACCGCTCCCTGCTCGCGGAGGTCGGTCAGGGTGACCTCATAGATCAACTGGTCCCCCGCGCAGGCGACGCCAAAAAACTCGGCCCGGGGAATCTTGGCAAGGACCACCTTTTCGACAAACCCCCCCGCTTCCCCAACCAAGATCCCCCCCGTCTGGGCCAACCCCTCGATGATCAACGAGGCCGGCATGACCGGGTAGCCGGGAAAGTGGTCGTGGAGGTGATCTTCCGCCAGCGTCAGGTTCTTGATCGCTCGGGCGAACTGGCCGCTCCGAAACTCCAAAAATTTGTCGATCCAGATCCAGCGCATGGGACAAACACCGTCCGAGAAAGATGGACCCGCCGCCTCACCCAACCAACCGACCGGCCAACGGATCAATCGACCGACGCCAATGTCGGGCCGACGCGGCCAACGGGCGCTTGATCCGATCGTCCGCCAGCCGTGCCGGACCAGGTCACGCCTCAGGCCGCGAGCTTGCTGGAAACGTATTGAACGAGCATGTCGACGGTGTACAGGTCACCCATCCGCTCCACGTCGGGGTCGGCCGCGAACTCGTCGAGGTTGGCGTAGGGCATCCGGGCCTTCAACTCGTCCATCCCCTTGGCGGTGAGCTTGCCATCCTGGATCATGTCGGGGTCGGTAACGACGTTTTCCGGGAACAACTCGCCGCGGGGGATCTTGATCCCGAAGTTCCGTTCCAGCCGAAAGACGATGTCGAGGAAGTCGATCGACTCGGCGCCGAGATCCCCCTGGAGGGTGGCGTTCTCGGTAACGTCATCCTCGTCAACCCCGAGGGCGTCGACCAGGGTGGCTTGAACTTTCTGATAGATCTCGTCGTGCGTCGGCATAGCATCCTCGGTTATTCGGGAAACACCGATCCGGACCCCTAGCAGGGATCATCCTCCGCGCCGGATGGGTGGTTTATCCCACCCAATTTCGGCAGACGGCGATCAGAAACTTGAATGGAGCCGGTTGGAGCCAGTCGGAGTGGTGGCGTCGGCGGGGATCGTCGGGGTCAACCGGTGTTCCGCGGCTCGGCGCCCATCTTGATGGATTTTGCCAAACCTTGCAACCTCATCAATCCGTCGTGGTCGTGACAAACCGAGTGCGAGGGATCGGAATGCTTAGGTGGTCAAGCGGGGTTGACCTGGAGAGCCGGGGTTTCCGCCTTGAAAACCGCCCGCGCCCCCACGGAACCCTTCCGGAGCGTGGCGTACAGGTCGCGGAGACCGGCGACAATCGAGGCGTCGGTCGTGTGCAGTCCCGCGTCTCGGTCCCGGAGGTTGAAGCGGATCAGGGTGATCTGCCCTTTGACCATCGACTGGCCTTCGATCGACCCTTCCCCTTTGAACGAGGCTTCGGTGTCGGTGATCCGGCTCGACAAAGCTCCCGTACTTGATCATCTTGGCTTTTTTGAGGATGACCACGCTGTGGGCGAAGTCTTCCATATCGCGAACGAGCCAGGCGGCGGCCTGCGTGAGGGCTTCGAGCATCAGCACACCGGGCATCACCGGGAAGCCGGGGAAATGATCCGCCAGGTACTCCTCCGCGAGCGAAAGGTTCTTGACGGCGGTCAACGAATGACCGGAATTGATCTCGGTGATGCGGTCGATGAGGATAAATCGCATGGATGACCCCGAAACAGACTCGGACCGAGGGCCTCAACCGGCACCAAGTGAGCCGGTCGTGTCCTCGATCTGCCGCAAACCGCTGGAAGGTCGAGCATTGTAGAAGGAGCGAGCCTAGATCGACAAGGGATACAACGGCAATCACCGACCCTTGGGTATCGCCTTCGAAGCCAGGAGATTGGGACTGCAAATCGCGCAAGATCAGAAAACGAGACTCTTCGATCGTTGGCGATTTGCGATCCCGCGATTTGCGATCCTTGATCCCGAATGATCTTCCGATTCGAAAGCTCCACCCCCCCCGAACCTTCGGCCCGTCAAGCAAAGGCAGTTTACCTTGCCGCAGTCATCGGTCAAATGACCGCGACAGTTCATCACGCTCGCGCTGGACGGCCAGGTTCTGTTCAACCGGTCCTCGATCACCTTAAGATGAGTCGTGACCGGATCGAGAGCGTCCGAGGGGCGCGAGGTCAAACTTGATGACGGGATCGATGGGAACTCACGCCATGCGACGCGCCATCATGGGACTCGCGATCGGTTTGCTCGGGTGCGTCGGCTGTCTGCACGCGCCGATGCCCTGGTCGCCCGACGGGTCCTGGATTGCTTACACGGTGGAAGTCCGTCCCCTCGACCAAATCCTCGCACCGGGGTGGATCTTCGGGTCGGCCCAGACCGACGCTCGAAAATCAACCGGCGCGTCGGCCTCGGGGTATCGGCTCTGGGCGACCCGAGGAGCGACGAATACGTCGGTGCTCCTGGAAGATTCGCCCACGCCGATCACGGCCCCCGGGTGGAGCCCCGACGGGCATGCGCTGGCGTTCGGGCGAGTGGTGACGGCCAACGACCGCGCGAGCCGGTTCGAGGTCGTGATCCTCGAAGGGCTGGCCCGGCGCCGGGTCGTGTCGTCGCGACCGCTCACCGCGCTCGATGCCGAGGTGTCGCGGTTGCCCCTGCAGGCGGTCGCCTGGAGTCCGGACGGTCGCTACCTGGCGGTCCCGCAACTCGAACCGGAGGGCCTGGCGATCATCCGGGCCGACAACGGCCGGACCGTCAACGCGATCCCCGACGCCTTCTTGCCGTCTTGGTCGCCGACCGGCGGGCGCTTGGCGTTCTATGTCCGGACCGGGGACCATGCGCTCCACTGCGTCGACTCCGCGCTCGGGCAACCGCGCGCTCTGCTCGACGTCGGTCAGGCGAGTCAGGCCCCGATCTGGAGCCGCGACGGGACCTCGATCGTCGTCACCCGTCGGTTGAACCGCCAGGTCGGGGAACAGAGCGATCAGACGGATCTCGTCCGGGTTCGGCTCGACAACTCCGCGGTCGAGACCGTCCGGAACCTCTCGGCCGACCTCGGACCGAACCGGGATCACTCGATCGAGGGGACGTCGATCACCTTCGACCGCGACGCCGAGAACCTGTTCTGCGCGACGATGCTCGCCGGGCAGCCGAACTCGGTGACCTGGTATCGCCCCCGGAACAACGAGGTCCTCAAAAAGTTCACGATGGTCGACCCGTCGATCCCGGTCGGCTCGCTCTCGTTCTCGCCCGACGGCCGGACCCTCGCGGCCCGGTTGGGGACGACCGACCACCTGTCGGCGCCGGTCTTTTGCGACATGGAGACCAATGATCTCCGGACTCGCCTCGTCGCCCCCGATGATCCGAGCCGGCTGGATTGGATCGCGACGTTGATCCAATCGTCCCGGACAATCCTGGCGAACCT
>JAABUX010003910.1_pt1 | contig 19310 bp, 15 predicted proteins | sample 5561851 | NCBI WGS metagenome assembly JAABUX01 (sample SAMN10711883, study PRJNA513361) | rock metagenome | isolation source: Antarctica rocks | place: Antarctica: Victoria Land, Richard Nunatak red sandstone | collected 2016-01-03 | reverse complement strand
TCCTCTGGGATGTCCGGCGAGGGAGGGAGATCACCCATGCGCATAGTATAGTGGAACGGCCGTTGGCGTGGCGACCACCTTGTCCCACTCCCCTGCCCGTCTCCATGCTACAATCTGAGCGATTACCACCGATGATTGTTTTGCTCGTGGACCAATTAGGCCAGATCGTCGCCACCCCCGGCGCCCTCGTCGCCCTCGCCGCCGCCGACACCTCCCCCTCCACCCTCCTACGCCGCCACGCCGCCGGCGATTGGGGCGACCTCGACGCCCACGACCGCGCCGCCAACGCCCAGGCCCTCCGCGACGGCTCCCGCCTCCTGAGCGCCTACATCATCGCGGAGGGCGTCACAATCTGGATCATCACCGAGGCCGCCGACGACGACGGCCACCGCGCCGCCACCACCCTGCTCCTGCCCGAGGAGTATTAGGCGTGTGGGTCTAGCGAGGGCTGGCGCCCGGCCAGCCCTCCCCCACGTACGAGAAGGAGACCCCCCATGACCACCAAGACAACCGCCCCCCTCCCCGCCCCTGAATGGCGCGAGATCGCCGTGGCCGACATCGCCACCGACGGCACGAACCCCCGCACCCTGTTCGACGCCGACGGCGACGCCGGGCTGGCCGACCTCGCCGCCTCCATCACGGCCCAGGGCCTCCTACAGCCCGTCATCGTGCGCGCCAACGCGCAGGAAGGCCAGCCCCCCTACCTGCTCGTCGCCGGCGAACGCCGCCTGCGCGCCACCAGGGACCTGCTCCAACGCCCCACCATCGCCGCGATCCTGCGCCACGACCTGACCGACGACACGGCCCTTGAAGCGACGGTGCTGGAAAACCTCCAGCGGCGTGACCTGCACCCGCTGGAGGAGGCGCGCGGCCTGGCCGCGTTGCGCGCCCGCCCCGGCTATACGCCTCAACAGATCGCCAAGAAACTGGGGCGCGGCAAGGAGTGGGTCAAGGACCGCTTGAAGCTGTGTGACCTCCCGGCCACGGCCCAGGACCTCTACCTGCGCGATACCACCGGACGGCTCACCCTGACCAAGATGCTCCGGCTCCACGAGTACACCCACGGCAATCGGGACAACAAAGGCTTCCCGCGCCTGATCGAGGCCATGGCTGCGGACATCGCCACGGGCAGCAATCCCGACGCGCACCCCGCCGCCACGGCCCGCCTGCACGCGGGCCTCATCAAACGCCTCACCCACTGGCACACCGACCAGGGTGGCCGCTATGGCGACAACTACTTCGACACCTATAGCGTGTGCCGCGCGTGCCCGTTCGCCGCCTACCGCTCCCCCTACGGCGACTACGAGGGCTTCTGCCTCATGCCGGACCACTACGCCGCCCTGCACGCCAAGGGCAAGGCCAAGTGGGAGGAGGCCGAGGCCGCGCGCCAGCGGGACGCGCCCACCGCCCTGCCCGGCGCCAGCCCCACGCGTGCCAGCGGCTACACCCCCCCTGCCGCAAAGACGGCGGCGCAGAAGGGCAAGGAGACCAGGGCGCGCCGTCTGGCCCAGAAACAGGACTATACCCCCAACCTGCTCGCCGTGCGCCGCGCCGTGGACCTGATCACCAATGTCGAGGCCCACGACCTGGCGACGCTGGCCGCGTACACCCTCGCGCACGTCAGCTTGCCCAAGGAGGACTGGGGTGAGATCGCGCGGCGGCACGGCGTGGAAGCGGGTGCCCTCATGCGCGCGGGGGGAAGCGCACACCCGCGCGCGGAGCACATCACGGGGCTGCGCACGCTCGACCCGCTCGGCCTCGTCAAGGCGACGGTGGAGGCGCTGCTGCTCCGGCAGGCCCAGGCCGCACGCGACTATGAGCCCGACAACCACTATAGCGCCGGTCCCGATCCGGTGTTCAAGCTCTACACCGGCGATCAGACCAGCGCGCCGCCCATACTCCCCGCACTCTGCCCCTCGCTCCCACACGGCGCCAGGGACACCGGGCAGAGGGACGCGACGGATACTGCACAGGCCCCGGCGCACGACGCCGCCTGAGCGCCCCCACAGACGCCGGGCTGCCGCCCCGCAGCCCGGCCCCCGTGCACGACAGATAGGAAGGATTGGAGGGACACACGATGGATCATATTGACATAACACCGACGCCCGAGGCGTGCCGCCAGATCGCCCGCCTGTTCCGCGCGCGGCAAGCGGACGCGGAGGCGCTCGCCGCCCGCGCCGCGCGCGCGTTAGACGACCTCGACGACCGCACCGACGCCGACCTGGCCCCCTGGGGCCGCGACCTGCTCGCCGCCGCCTTCGAGGCGTTGTATGAGGACGCGGGCGCCCGCGTCCTCACGATGCGGGAGGGCCTGGAGGCGTTAGGTCCCTACGCCGACGCCGACGACGGGGAGGGCTTCGACGATGCACCCTAACAGGTACGACCTGGAGCGCCACGCAGGACAGCGGGCGGCGCTCCGGCGGCTCCAACGCGCGCAGGTCGCCGAGGTCCGCCGCATCAGGCAGGCCGTCGCCGACATGTGCCTGCTGACGCCGGCGCGCCTGCGCGCCCCCTGCCGCGTGGCCGCGCTCGCGGAGGCCCGTCAGGTAGCGATGTACCTGATGCGCACGCGCCTGACCTGGCCCCGGCCGACGCGCAACGGGGCGTTCCCCGCCACGCGCATCGGCCGGCTGCTCGGCGGTCGGGACCACTCGACCATTACGCACGGCGTCGCGGTGATCGCCGCACGTCTGTCCAGCGGTCGGGCGGACGACGCGGCCCTCCGCCACTTAGTCGACGCCCTCACCGCGACGCTCGACGCCACCTATGAGGCGGAGAGTGTGCTCGACCAAAGGGCCGCGTAGAGGGGATGTATAGCGGGAGAGGACGGCAGACCACCGGGGCGGAGTAGGCGTACTCTCGCCCACCCCTATCGCGGAGCCAGCCAGCGAGGAGGACACGACGATATGAACACCAGACGACACGAGTAGATCACCCCCGCCGGCGACGCGACGTATTGCCCCGTGCGCGCGACGAGCGTCGGCGGCGCCGGCGATACAAGAAAGAGAGAATTGTCGTGATACCGGCAGGGGCCACCGACGCACTCTCCTCCGCGGACATATCTGCCACGTCCACAAGCAGCGTCCTTCCCTGGCCTCCGACGCGGTACGATACGGGGAGGAGGGTATGTATGCAACAGGACGAGGAGCGCACCTTGTTCACCGTCGCGGAGGTGGCACGGCAACTCGGCATTTCCGAGAACACCGTGCGCAGCGCGATCAAGCGGGGTAGCCTGGGCGTGGAGCGGGTGAGCCCGCGGCTGAACATGGTCACCGCCCAGGCCATCGCGGAGTATCGGCAGGCGCACTTGGGCAAACGCGGCGGTTACAGGGGCCGGCAGACGGCGATAGTAGCGGCGACTGTAGACGAACACGCGCGCGACGCGGGCACCGAGGATGGACAAGAAAGGAGACATACATGAGCCGCATCGTAGCCGTCGCCAATCAGAAGGGCGGCCAGGGTAAGACAACCAGTACCCTCGCCCTTGGCACCGCGCTCGCCGAGCGGGGCCGGCGCGTCCTGATTGTCGATCTGGACCCCCAGGCAAGCCTCACCAGCGCCGCAGGGATCGAACCCGAAGCGCTAGACATCACGATTTACACGGCATTCACCCAATATATGGCCGAGGCCACCGTGCCCGCCTACGCCGACCTCGCGCGCCCCCTGGGGCCATCGCTCGCGCTACTCCCCTCGAGCCTGGACCTCGCCTTGGCCGAGATGGACTTGCATAACGCCGTCCGCCGCGAGTACGTGCTCGCTGAGATCCTCGCCGTCGCGCGGGACGACTACGACATCGTGCTCGTGGACTGTCCCCCGTCGCTGACCTGGCTCACCATCAACGCGCTCACGGCCGCCCAGCAGGTGCTCATCCCCGTCGTGCCTGAGTTCCTGGCCGCGCGCGGCCTGGGTCAACTCTTGGGTACCATCGGGCGCGTGAAGCGCAATAAGCTCAACCCGTCGTTGGAGATCGTCGGCGCGGTGCTGACGATGGTGGACATGCGCACGGCCCATGGCCGCCACGTCGCCGAACGCATCCGCGCGTTCCTCGACGGCCAGGCGCCGGTCCTGGGCGAGGTCAAGCGCAGCATCCGGGCGAGCGAGGCCGCGGAGGCCGGAGAGTCGCTGCTGCGCTACGACACGCGAGGTGAGGCGGCGCGCGGCTATCGCGACGTGGCGGACGCCCTGCTCGTGGCCTGGGGCGAGGGGGGCGCGCCGGCGCCGACCGGGGAAGCGACGGTGGCGCATGGCTAGGAAACCTTTCGGCTCCGACCGCCTCGATCGTATGTTCGGCGCGACGGCCGCCGCCCTTGTCGCGGACGCGCCGAGCGAGGGCAACGCGCAAGCCATGCCCACGCAGGTCGACACGGCGCACCTCGTCCCCAACCCGTTCCAGCCACGGACGGAGTTCGACCCCGACAAGCTCACCGAGTTGGCCCGATCGGTGGAGCGCTACGGCATACTCCAGGCCCTGCTCGTGCGCCGCGCGCCTGACGCGACGGACCTGTACCAGATTGCGATCGGCGAACGGCGTTGGCGAGCCGCACAACTTGCCGGGCTGACCACCGTGCCGTGCCATGTGCGTGCGCTCGACGACGACGCCATGGAGGAGATCGCCCTCGTCGAGAACATCCAGCGCGAGGACTTGACGCCGGTGGAGGAGGCGCGCGCCCTGCAGCGGCTCATGGTCCGCCACGCGTTGTCTATGCGCGCGCTCTCCGAGCAGCTGGGCAAGCACCATTCCTACGTCCAGGACCGCCTCAAGCTCCTGAGCGACCCGCGTATCGCGGAGGCCGTCGATGCCGGGGTCGTGGGGCCGACCGTCGCCGTTGAGATCGCCAACCTCCCGGACGATGAGACCCGCGCCGAACTGTTGAACCGTGCCGCGCGCGGCGAGCAGATCAAGCTCAAGGATGTCCAGGCCGCGCGTCAGACGACGCCGTTGGTGGCGGATTATCCGCCACCAACGCCGGTGCCAGATCGGCGCGGTCGCGCCGATCTGGCGGATTATCCGCCAGCATCGTCCCTTGTCGATACAGTGCGCCCCGTCATTTCCTCACGACCCGCCGAGGACAATACGCGGCCCGCGCCGCCGCGTGACACTCTCGGTGGAGGTGAGGCGGCTGCTGACAGGGCAGTGGCGGATAATCCACCACTCAGCGTCGCAGGCAACTGGGTACACGGAGCCGACCTCCAAACGGTCCTGCTCATCCAAGCGGGTGACGGTCGGGCGGATCGAGACCAGGTACGGGCCGCGTTGTGGGCAGACCTTGAAGCCTTGGATGGATGAGGGAGCGCCAATGACACTCGACATAACCGAGGGGCACGGGCAGCCCCAGCCGGCTGCCACCGGCGGCGTGCAGGGCGACACCCCGCAGGGTCAGCAGTTGGCCGCCCCCGCCCGCCCACGTTTGGGGCCAGAGGACTGGCGGGCCACTCAGGAAATCGCCGCCGGGCTCGGCGAGACAGAGCGCGGCCCGCTCGGGCAGGTCGGCCGCGTCGTCGGCCGACTTGGTGCTGACCGCGCCCGCACGTTCCTGACGCGAACCCAGGAGATCGAGGCGTCAGGGGGCCTGATGCTCCCCGACGGCAGCCGTCGCCGCACCCCCGGCGGCGTCTTCTTCCATCTCGTGCGCGCCGACGACGCGCTCAGCCGCGAAGATCGCGTTTCCATCTTCCCGCCCCAGTTCGGGCGCAACGGGCGTAAGAAGGTGCCGGGTGCCGCGGCGACGCCGGTCACGCCCGCACCGCCCGCGCCCGCGCCATCGTCGGCCTGGGCAGACGACGACTACCGCCGTGTCATGGCCGCGCTACAGCACGAGACAGGGAGGGCAACCACTGTGAAGATCACCGTCATCGGCCGGCCCGGCGCGACCGTCGAGCAGGGCCAAGCCGTCGCCGTCGCGCTCACGAGCGAGAAAGTACCGGACCTGCCCAAGGGGTTGCCGGAGCCGCCCGCCGGCACGCGCTACACCGTCTTCGTCGCCCGCAAACAGTGGGCGAAAGTGGCCGAGGCGCTCGCCGCCGACGCCGAGGACGCGGCCATCATCGAGGGCTACGCCGCCCTCGACCCGCGCGTGGAGGGCATTGCCGTCTATGCCACCAGCGCCACGACTAAGCGCACGCAAGCGGCTAAACGCGCCACGACAACGGCGGCGACACCATAAGAGACACGGGCGCAAAGATCTCACCGCGCGCTTCCATGGCACTGAAGGCATTCGGCGAAACGACTACGTGCCGGAGCGCATGATCCGAAGGGCGTTTCCGCTAACGTCGTGACCCGCTCCGCTGTGTCCGCTACCCTCTCCGCGTGATCGGTGGCCCGCATACATAAGGGACGCATGGTGGAGGACCGCCGGCGCCATCGACGATCTCGGCCCAATGGATAGTTATACAACGTCGGCGTGACATCCACAGCGCTGAAACCAGCGTCAGTGCTCCCTTCCGCAGGTCTGGCAAAAGGATAGTAGTTTAGCGGGAAGCGTCCGTCTGTCGGATCGTGACGACGGCGTGTGTGGCTCTCATACCGGCGTCAGAGGCCGGGATCCTCTCGGTCAGCGACGGTACCCGCATCAGTCTCCCCTGCATGAAGTGCGCGGCGCCTCCCCGACTAACAGCCGCGATAGAAGTCGCACTAGGCTAACGACCGGAACAAGGATGCGATTCTCGCATCGGTGTGCCTGGTTGCCCCATGGCGATGAGACCCGGCTGTTTCTTCGACGGTGCTAACGCTGCACATGGGGCACGGAGGATTGAGTCGCCGCGGTGCATGCGGCGCCACGATCCGTTGATCGCACCTGCAGACGGTTGTGATCGACCGCGACTACGTGCAGGAGCGCGTGGCCGGTATCGTCGCCGACGAGGACCTGAATAAGGACTCATCTAGCCTACCGCGACGATCGATACTCATAGCCCGTGTGGCGGCCTATCAGCCGCCACACGGGCCATTGTCTTTTACGACGTTACGGCTCCGTGGCTATCACACGCACGGTTCCATCCGCTAGGGGCCTGCTGTTCGTATGAGTCCCCGTGCGCCTTTGCGCCTTGCTTTTAGCCTTGCGTGATACGTCGCGACCTAATATCAGGTCGACTACCCCTGGTAATCGCGCGATTACCACATGAACGTCGCACCCGCTCCACCCGAGAGCGTATAGCTATACGACAGCGCACCGCACCGGACCGTGAAGGATGTGTCTTGCATCGGCCGTGTGTTAAGCGCGATGAGGACGTGCGATCTATTAGGATTCGCGAAGGCGACGTGGCGGATAGCAGACTCACCGTCCGTATGCGACGCAATACGATGCGCGCCGGGCTGCACGCACTTGCTGAGGTGGCCCAATGCGTAATAGTCCGTATTGCGCGCCCACGTCCCGCGCTCCGTATCGATGGTGACGAGTGGGCGACAGATCGCGCATCCACCTGGGCGAAGGTAGGGGCCCCCCGTGTGGTCATAGGCGATATTCCACAAAACGACGCTTTTAGCCCAATGGCGTGGGACATCGATCATGAGCGTTTCGAGCATATATTGGAAGCTGATGTCGACATCGGTGGAGCCCTCGGTGAAATAAATATCCTTGTCTGGGAAGGCGTCGTGGACACGACTCTGCGCGCTGGGGTCGCCTCCATAGCGATGGAAGGCCGTGCCGGCGATGTACGGGCTGGCCGTAGGGTCGCTGAGGATACGTTCGGGATACTCGGGATGGTCCCAATTATGATCGTACACGAGGACCTTGGCTTGGATGCCTGCGGCGGCGAAGGCTGGACCCAGATGCCCTGCGATAAACTCCGTCTGTTCGTCGGCGGACATGAGCATCCCCGGGTAGTCCAGGGGCGTCCACAGCGTTTCGTTCTGCACGGTCACGGCGTAGATGGGCACACCCTGCGCCTCATAGGCTTGGATGAACTTGACGAAATAGTGAGCATAAACGCCATACGCCTCCAGTTTGAGGCGTCCTCCGATCATCGAATCGCGCGTCTTCATCCAACCAGGCGGGCTCCATGGTGTCGCCAGGACCTTGATGGCGGGATTGAGACGCAGGGCCTGTTTGATCACCGGGATAATATAGGCCAGGTCATGGTCGATGGAAAAGTGGACGAGATCGGGGTCGCTCTGACCACGCGGCCTATCGTCGTAGGAGTAGAGGCCGCCGGTGGTGATGTCGGTCGCGCCCATGGGCTGGCGCAGGAAACTGATGCCTATCCCGTCGACCGGATCGAATAACTCGCGCATCAATGCGTCGCGTCGCGTCGCGTCCAATTGCGTGTAGATGAGCCAGGCGGCCGAGTCTGTGAGCGACGCTCCGAACCCGTCCATCTCTTGGTACGTCCGCGACTCGTCCACGGTGATCACACCCTCGCTCTCGGCGGATCCGATCATGTCGAGGGCCAACGGCGGCTGCTCATCAAGGCCGATGGCGCGACCGGACGTGGTGAGCCAAACTCTTACCATCCCTTCCTCTCGTTGCGCTGATGCGTCCGCCATGGCGTTTCATGCCTCCTCGATACAGTACAAGAAGCGGTAGGGGAGCGAGCGGCGCCGCTCGCTCCCCTACCATTTAATCGGAAATGACCGTGATTTGGTCGAAACGCCCCGTTGTACCCCATACCCGTAGCCCCACCTCACCGGACGCGAACGTGCTATCCGTTCCCGTGCCGAGCGTGTTCCAGTTCGTGCCATTATCCGTCGAGTAAGAGGCGGTCAGCGTGCTGCCGTTCATGTCGAGCTTGAGCAGATAGTACGTGCCCGCTGTCCATGTGAAAGAACCTGAGGCAAGTGGCGTCCATGTGCCGCCGTTATCCTTATAGATATCCCAGGTATTGCCGTCCTTGATTTCGAGTTGATAGAAATGTGTCCCGTCTTGCACGCGGCCCAACAGGCCGATGCCAGCGTTGGTTGTCCCATTGGCGACGAGGTAACCCTGCACGGAGTCGTTGGCCCATCCCGTATTGCCCGCCAGGGAGATATTCTCGGATGCATCACTCCCGCAGTATTCCTTCGAGTTCGGTGGGACTTGGCAGACAGCCCATGTCCCATCGTACGGTGTCCACTGCGCGGCGCTGCCATCCTCAAAGCCATCGTAGAAGAGCTGTTTGCCGGTCTGGCCACCGGTCTGACCAAAGGTGAACCAGTTGAGGTTGGCGATGCCGCCGTTCCCTGCGGCCGTGAAAACAACGTAGAGGTCGTGTACCCCTATGGCTCCTGAAACGCTCGCTGTGTTTGTCTGCCAGGATTGCCATCCGCCCGTACCGGCGATGCTCACCGTGGCGATTGTCGCGCCCGTTGGGCTGTCGAGGTGAAACTCGATCGTCCCCCCTGTTCCACCCGAGGCGACACGCGCCTGTACGCCGGGCGCTCCCGCCCCGAAATCAACCCCCTTGTACAGGAGATAGTTGCCAGCATTGGTATATCCGACATCGTTCCCGCCGCCCGTGTCGCTGGTCGTTTCGAGCGTGGGTCCGTTGCGCGCGTCGTAATCTTCAGCCCTGATGGTGCTCACAGCGGGTCTGGGTACGGTGAAGGAGAACCAATTGAGGTTCGCGACGCCCTGCGTCGAGCCTGTGAAGACGACGTAGAGATTGTGGATGCCCGTCGCTCCGCTGACCGCGCCCGTTACCGTTGTCCACTGTTGCCAGCCACCGGTGTAATTAACGCTGACGCCACCAACCTGTGGTCCGGTGATACTGTCCAGATGGAACTGGATTGTCCCTCCGGAGGTATTCGTCGCCACACGGGCCTGTACTTGGCTGGCACCGGCGCCCGTGCCGAAGTTCACGTTGTTGTATTCCAGATAATCGCCGTTGTTGATAAAGCCGACATCCAGGCCACCGCCATTGTCGGTGGTCGGTTCAGTCTGCGGGTTATTGGATTTCGCACTGTAAAACTCGGCCTCGATGCGGTTTGTGGCGAGATTGACGCGGTTGGTCGCATCGAAAGATGTGAGGGTAGGCAAGCCCGACCATTTAAACGTCGCGGCGGCACCCGCAGCAAGTGTGTAGCTGAACGATTCCACGCCCCACTTGACCTTGAAAGTGGCGCTGCCCGATCCATCGTTGAGCACGACAAGAACGCGCGAGCCGTCGGGGTTACGGAACGCAACGTCCTCAACACTGCCTGCGCCGAACGTGTTCGAGCCGATGCGATAGGCCCCAGGTTGCACGAATTTGCTCACATGGCCAAGCGCGTAATAGTCGGCGTTATAGGTCCATGTGCCCGTGGTCGGATTGACGACGACGAGCGGACGGCATACTCCACAATGGCCGGGACCATACGGCCCGGAGCCGCCGTTCTGCTCGGCCGCAATGTTATAAAACACTGTGGTTCGCGACCAATTGCGGAGCACGTTGATAACACATGTGTTGAAAACACTTGTGAACGACAACGAATTATCTGTCGAGCACTCGGTGTAGTAGGTGTCCTTACTGGGGTAGTCGTTATGCACTTGCGTCTGAGCCGCTACATCACCCCCATAGCGGTGCCACGCTGTGCCGGCGACGTACGGGTTAGTCGCGCTGTCACCGAGGAGCGTTTCCGGATAGGATGGCGTATCCCAGTTGTGGTCATAGGCCAGGATCTTCGTTGTGGTGAGGCCGGCGGTGGCTAGAGCCGGGCCAAGATAGCTTTTAACAAAGGTATTCTCCTGGTCGGCCGGAAGGTACACGCTGGGATACATTGTTGTACCGTACAGAGGCTCATTTTGTGGGGTGACAGCGTAGATAGGGATGGCCGGACTCTGCGACTGATACGCCTGGATAGCCTTAACGAAGTAGTTGGCGTATGTGCTGTCGTACTGCGTCAAGAAGTTGCCGCCGTCTAGCGACCCGCTATCGTGCATCCAGCCGGGCGGGCTCCAAGGAGTGAGCGTGATTTTGAGCGCGGGGTTGAGTTGGAGCGCTTGTTGCACCCGCGGAATGATGTAGTCTTGGTCGCGCGCGATGGAGAAGTTGACCAAGGCCGTGTCACCCGGTGTATCGTCGTAGGAGTACTCTGTCCCTGTGATGACATCGTTCGCACCCATCGACTGACGCAACCAGCTTATACCGATGCCTTTGTTGGGGTCAAAGAGAGCAGTCATGAGGCTGTCACGCGTTGATGGATTCAACTGTGCGGAGAGTAACCAGGCGGACGCATCCGTCATCGACGCGCCGAATCCATCGACACTTTGGTAAACGTTCGTTTCATCCACCTTGATCGACAACGGCGGGGTCGTGCCGTCGTCGGGCGCGAACGAAACGTTTTGCTGCTGCTGTAGTCCTGTCGACAGGTCGGAGGTCGTAAGCCACACGTTGACGGATTCATTTGCCGCCCGAGCCGTCGCACCGGGTGCGGCCAGACATGATGCAATAGTAAGCAAGAGACAAAGAATAACCAACACTGCTTTCATCGTCGCGCGCCTTTCCGCTTTCGCGTCTAAATCACCGCTTCACTGTCGTTTCTCGTCGCTCAATGGCCTCCGTTTGTATCCCATGCGTTGCCCATCCTACCTACCTTCATCCCTCCTTCTACAAGCGCCTGTCGCCTACCACACAGGGTACTTATTTCGTTTAGCGAATAATGGCAGCATCATACATCAAGCGTGTATCCTTTGTCAATAGGCCTCGCCCTTTACGCCCTTTAGCTGCGCCTAACCAGAATGGTTCTCCTGCCCTTTCACCCTTTGAATACAACGATCTATTGACAAAACGTTGCGGGTTGTGCTACAGTTGCGTCAGTATTTTTCATCGAAAAAAGGTGGGTCTATGGCGGTTACCCGAACGGGTAGCAAACGCTTGCTGCGCGATCTCAATCAGAGCATCGTCCTCAACCTGCTAGCCCAGTATGGCCCACTGTCGCGCTCGGAGGTTGCGCGGCGTAGCGGGTTGCCGCCGGCGACGATCACGCGCATCGCGGGCGACTTTGTCGCCGGCGGCCTCGTATCTGAAGAGGCGTCCGAGGAGCCCAGCGGGGGCCGTCGCCCAACTCTCCTGCGTATCAACCCGACAGCGGGGTATGTGGTTGGCGTGAAGCTGCGCGAGGACAGTATGACGGTGGCGCTCTGCGACCTGCAGTGCGTGGTCGCGCACCAGTGCGAGGCGCCGCTCTTACCGGGCGCCGCTCCCTACCAGGCTATCGAGGCTATCGCTGACGCGATCAGGCGCTGCATCGAGGAGGCCGGCGCTCGATACAATGACGTCCTGGGCGTGGGCATCGGTCTGTCGGGCCTCATCGACTCGGAGCATGGGATCTGCCGCTATTCGGCCATCCTCGACTGGCGCGACGTGGAGGTGGCCGCTCCCCTCGAATACAAGTTGCGTCTCCCGGTCCATGTGGACAACGACGTGAACACACTGGCTGTGGCCGAGCGGCAGTTTGGGGCCGGCCGCACGGCCACACACTTCCTCCTTGTCACGGTCGGTCGGGGGGTGGGGATGGGGGTGGTCATCGGAGGCGAGATATACCGAGGGGCGCACGGCGGCGCCGGCGAGTTCGGACATATGACGGTCGACACCATGCCCGACGCTCCCATCTGCAGTTGTGGTAAACGTGGGTGTTTGGAGGCCGCAGCGGCCGATTATGGGATTGTGCGCGCCGCCCTCGGGATTGATCCCGGACATCGTGTGGAAGAGGCCGTCGTCGGCATCGTGGAGCGCGCACGGACGGGCGACAGTGCAGCTCGGTCTATTCTTGCCCGTGCTGGGACGGCGTTGGGCGTGGCCATCGCCAATCTTGTCAATATCTTCGACCCCACCCTCGTCATCGTGACGGGCGAGGGGCTACGCGCCGGGAAGTTCCTCCTGGAGCCACTACGGGCGGCGTTGCCAAGCCATCTGTTCGGGCAATCGGTGGCCGACGTTCCCCTGATCGTCCAGCCGACCAATGAGGTGGCCTGGGCGCGGGGCGCGGCCAGCCTGGTTTTGCGCGAAGTATTCCGCCCTCCCATCTACGAAACCGACGACCCGCTGATCATCGATGACTTGCTCGCGCGGGCGCGCCGACGGCTCCGGCGCGCCCGCGCATAAGGCACGAACTGTTCCCGCATGGAAAGGGGGTGATGCCAGGTATCGCAATAGGGCTTGAGGTCATAAAAGACTGTTGGCACGCTCATGCCCAGATGTGACACAGCGCGGCCTCGCGATAACCGTGTTTGTATGGGCGTAGGACGAGGACCATCGCACTAACGACAATTGGCACAAGGAGAATATAGCAATGTCACGGCAATCTTCGCGCATCCTTCTCTCCCTAGCTGTGGCGACGCTGTCCCTGACGGGAGCCACGCTCAAGCAAGACACCCATGCCAGGGCCGCGCAGACCATCACGTTGACTGAGGAAGACTACTATGGTCCGCCCAATGACGCCAACTTGCAGCACCTCTTCGATCAGTACACGGCGGCGCATCCGAATGTCCACATCAAGCGTACCTTCGTGCCATTCGCCAATCTGCTCCCGTCGATGCTGCGTCAAGCGGCGACGCATACCATGCCGGACATCGTGCTGATGGATAATCCACAGGTCGCGGACATTGCGTCATCTGGCGTCCTCACGGACCTCACCCCCTATGCGAAGAACTGGGCGCAACTAAAGGGATACCTTCCGAATGCGCTTTCCGTGGCGACTATCAAGGGCAAGCTGTATGGCATCCCGGATGGGACGAACGCTCTCGCGCTCTTCAGCAACACAAAATACCTGACGGCCGCCGGTATCACCCACCCGCCGGTCACCTGGGCTGAATGGCGGGCCGATGCCAAAAAGCTCACGCATGGCAAGGTGTACGGCACCTTCGTTAACGCGACCGATGCCGCCAATGGATGGGAACCATTCTTCTGGAGCGATGGCGGCGATTTACGCCACGTCAACAGTAAGGCCGGCGTCGAGTCGCTCACGATTCTCAAGCAGATCTACGATGACGGCTCGGTCTCGCACGACGTGCTTACGCCGTCGTACGACCAGACCGGTGAGTTCGCCGCAGGTAACATCGCCATGGTTCCAACCGGACCCTGGGAGCTCGCCGCCTTCAACAAGATCAAGGGATTGAGCTACACGGTCACACCGCTCCCCGTGAACCACATCGGGGACAAACAGGGGTCCTGGCTCGGCGGCGAGGTCTGGACGGCTCCCTCGGCCACGCCGGGCTCAAACCAGGCCGCGGTCTGGAACTTCCTCCAGTGGGCGCAACAGCCAGCGCGCCTCGTCACGACCGATGAGGAATTAGGCTACATCCCAGTCTACGCTCCAGCGATCACCCAAGTGGTCAAGGATAACCCGCAGCTCAAGATCTTCGCGCACATCATTAGTACAGGCCACGCGCGCGCCACACAGTTCGGCGCCAATTACCCCAAGGTCTCTGCGGCGATCGGAACGTCGTTCGAAAGCATGCTGAGCAGCAACCTATCCCCACAGGCGGCGGCCCAGCAGATTCAAGGTGTCATCGACGGCCTGCCGGCGCAATAAAGAAAAAGCGACACGTCGCTCACTAGTAGCGACCCGGAGTGGGGCCATAGGTGTGGCCCCACTCCGGGTCAGCACTCACACGCAGCCAGTCTTGGCGCGCTATGTCATGGAGAGAGAGTCGTTATGCACATACCACTGGAGGCCAGGAGGGCGGCGCGTCCGACGTATGCCCCGCGCCTACTCCCACGCCGCTCAACCGTCGCGCGCTATTTGTTTCTGCTGCCGGCCACTCTCTTCATGCTGATCTTCTTTGTCTACCCGGTGATCGACAATCTCTTGATCAGTGTGCAGGATACGGGCGTCACTGCGCTCATTCATGGGAATGGGCCCTTCATCGGGCTGGCCAACTACACCGCCGTTTTATACTCGAGCGCCTTCCAAACCGCCGCGCGCACGACGGCTATTTTCACCGCTGTTTCACTCGCCGTCCAGTTCGCCCTCGGGCTCGGGCTCGCGCTCTATTTCAACCGCTCGTTCCCGCTCTCACGCACCATCCGCGCGCTGCTGCTGCTGCCGAACATGCTCCCCTTCGTGGTCACAGGAACCGCCTTTCGCTGGCTCTTCACCGACCCTAATGGGTTCGTCAACTATGTGGGCGGCGACCTCCTGCACGTTGTGCCGCCGCACACGGCCTGGCTCGCCGACAGCCAACTCGCGCTGCCCATCGCCATTCTGGCCAATATCTGGATTGGGGTACCCTTCAACATGGTCCTGCTCTACGGCGGACTCCAAGGCATCCCGCAGGAAATATACGAGGCATCGGCGATCGATGGTGCCGGCGCCTGGATGCGATTGCGTCGGATTACCTTGCCACTGCTGCGGCCCGTTATCTCCGTCTTGCTCATCCTCGGTTTCATCGCCACGATCAAGGTGTTTGGCCTGGTGTATTTGCTCACGGGGGGTGGCCCAGCCGGCGCGACACAGACGTTCCTCGTCCTGGCCTACAATCTCTCTTTCCAGAACTTCCAGTTCGGTCAGGGTGCTGCGGTCGGCAATATCGTGGCCGTCATCGCCCTCATCGGCGCGCTCGCCTATTTGGCCGTCCTTCGACGTGAAGAGAGCCTCTCCTAGAAAGGGCCTATCGATGATCCGCACGCGTCACACCTATGGTCTCACTGCGCTTGGTCTTGTTCTGCTTGTCTTGATGCTCTTCCCCATCTACTGGGTCGGCGTGTCATCGCTGGAGACATCCGATCAAATCTTTCATGCTCCCCCCTATATCCTTCCTCCCACACCAACTTTTGCCCCATATAGCGCGGCGCTAGCCGTCATGGGACGTTACATGCTCAACAGTGGGATCGTCGCGGTGGGGACTGTGCTTCTGTCCGTCGCGCTCGGCGCGCCGGCGGCCTACGCCATGACGCACCTGCGTCTGAGGGTCGCCGCGCTCCTGGTCGTGCTGCTCTTGCTAGTGACACAGATGTTCCCGGACATTATGCTGGCCACGCCCCTCTTCATTATCTTCAACCATCTGCACCTCATCAACTCGTACGCGGGCCTCATCCTGGCTAACGCGACGGGCGGCGTGCCGTTCGTGATCCTGGTGCTGCGGGCCTATCTCCTCACAGTCCCCGCCGCATTGACGGAAGCGGCCTGGGTTGATGGGGCAAGTTTGTTCGGGGCGTTTTGGCGGGTCATCATCCCGGTCGCGTTCCCCGGCGTGGTGACCGCGAGCGTCTTCGTCCTGCTAGGCGCATGGGGAGACTTCACCTATGGCGTAACCCTCACGACCGACAACAGCATCCAACCGGTCTCTGTCGGCCTGTACAACTTCATCGGCCAATATGGCACGGTCTGGAATAACCTGATGGCTGCGGCCGTCCTGACGGCGTTACCCACGTTTGTCGTGCTCGCCGTTGCACAACGTTACGTCAGCGCCGGCCTGACACTTGGCGCGGTGAAGGGGTAGATCGCGTGGGGTATTGTCAACGTACGCCGATGTAGTACGGCCCTGCGCGATGGGGTGACGTTGGACCTCTCCGCATCGCCCTTGTCGTCCATCGTCTATGCCGAAGGAGTCCATGCCGTCATGACCACCGCGCCGGCCGCCACGGCCACCGTTCCCGTGACCATACGCGATGTCTGGCCTGATCAGGCCACCTACCGGCCCCATGAGCCTGTCACGATCCACGTCGCCCTCGACAACGCGACAGGGGAGGTGTGGCATGGCGTCCTGGAGATGCAGGTGTCTTGGCTCGATGGGGTGATCGCGACCGTCCACAGGCCTTTCGCGGTCCCTCCCAAGGGCGCGACGGAAACGTTACCATTGCCTCTGCCGCACGACAGCTTTCGCGGGTATGGCGTGGACCTCGCCGTCCACGACGAGCACGGTCGGCTCTTGACAGAGGGAACGACCGCTCTCGACGTGCTCGAGGATTGGACGCAGGCCCCACGTTACGGCTTCCTGTCGGACTTCACACCGGGAACCCTCGACCCGGCCACCGTCGTCGATACGCTGGCCCGTTACCACATCAATGGGGTGCAGTTCTATGATTGGATGTGGCGGCACTATGCTCTGATGCCCCCGAGCGACGAGTTCACCGACGCGCTCGACCGGCAGCTCTCCCTGCGGGTCGTGCGCGATAAGGTGCGCGCCTGCCGTGAGCGGGGTATGGCCGCGCTCGGCTACGCCGCGGTCTACGGAGCGGAGCCGGAGTACGCGCTCGCACACCCCGACGAGATGCTTTACGACGCGGGCGGGGAGCCGTACAGCCTGGAGAAGTTGTTCTATATTATGAACATCCACCGGGGCAACCCTTGGCGGACGCGCATCCTGGACGAGATGGCGCGGGCGGTGCGAGACGTGCTGTTTGATGGGCTACACCTTGATCAGTATGGCTTCCCCAAAGACCAGACGTTTGGCCCCAAGCCGCGCGCGACGCCGTATGACCTCTCAGAGGACTTCCCGCCGTTCATCAACGACGCGCGCGTGGCGGTCCGCGAGGCGCGCGCGGGTACGTGCGTCATCTTCAACGCGGTCGGCAATTGGCCGATCGAGACGGTCGCGCCCACGACGCAGGACGCTACCTATATCGAGGTGTGGCCGCCGTACGACGGCTACGCTGATCTGCAGACACTCATCCTGGATGCGCGGCGCCTCGCCCCGGCCAAGCAGGTTATCCTGGCGGCCTATCTCACGCCGCTGAAGGGCGCCACCGGCGATAAACTGCTGGCCGCCGAGGCTGCGACGCGCCTGACCAGCGCCGCGATCTGGGCCAACGGCGGCTTTCATCTTCTCATGGGTGAGCGTGACGCTGCCCTGTGCGATCCGTACTACCCGGCGTACGCGACCATGGCGCCCGCCTTCGCGCGCGTCATGCGCCGCTACTACGACTTCGTGGTGCGCTACGAGAACGCACTAGCCGACTCGCGTCTGGTCACGGCGACCGGCGCGCGTGGGCGTGAGGCGGTGCGCGTCGAGGGTATTGCAACCTCGCCCGTCGCGGAACCGGGCACGGTCTGGACGGTGGCGCGCGCGATGCCGGGTCTGCACACGGTGAGCCTGATCAATCTGCGCGGGGCGACCGAGGCCACCTGGAATACGCCACAACCAACGCCGCTGTCGCTCCATGACGTGGAGGTCGAGGTGCGCGTCGACGGGATCGTCCGCACCGCCTTCGCCGCGAGTCCGGATGGGGAGAGTCTACACGCTATCCCGCTGGCCGCCCATCCCGTCCAACGGGGCGCGTCGACGTGGGTCGATGTACGCCTGCCGCGCCTGGACTACTGGAGCCTCATCGTCGTCAAGACGGAGCCCGAAGGGGAGGCAACGAGGAATGAAAGCGATGCGTGATCTCGTGGCCGCGAGCCTGGACGTGATCAAAGCCGGCCAGGGCCCCAGCGGCGCCTATGTGGCCTGCCCCGACTACCCGACGTATCGCTACTGCTGGTTCCGCGACGGCGCTTTCATCGCCCATGCGATGGACTTGTGGGGCGAACACGCCAGCGCGCGGCGCTTCTATGACTGGGTGGCGGAGACCATACTGGAGCGGACGGAGGCGGTGGAGCGCTGCGTCGCCGCGGCGAGCTGGGGGCAGCGGCCGGACCCGCTCGACCTGCTGGATACGCGCTATACCATGGATGGACAGCGGGGCGATGACGCGGAGTGGCCCAACTTCCAACTCGACGGCTTCGGCACGGTCCTCTGGGGCCTGCGCCGCCACGGCGCGCTCACCGGTCAACCGATGCTGCCGGTGTGGGACGAGGCGACGCGTCTGTTGGTGCGCTACCTGGCGGCGCTGTGGACCTACCCGAACTACGATTGCTGGGAGGAGTTTCTCGACCGCATCGCCGTCTCAACCCTGGCCGCCCTGTACGCGGGTTTGCACGCCGCTTCCACTATGTTAGGGCCGGACGACGGCGAGGGGCGGCGCGCCGCGGCGACGGCAGCCGCGATCGCGGCGCGGGTGCGACGCGACGGGGTGCGCGATGGGCGCCTGATCAAGCACCTTGGCGGGACGGACGCCGTCGACGCGAGCCTGCTGTGGGCCTGTGTCCCTTTCGGGGAGGACGGCCTGTTGTCTCCCGCCGATCCGCTGATGCGCGCCACCGCCGACCGCGTCGAGGCGAACCTGATCGGGGCCACGGGCGGCGTGCATCGCTATCTGGCCGATACGTTCTATGGCGGCGGCGAGTGGATGCTACTAACCGCCCTCCTTGGCGAGTATCGCGCCGCGATCGACGACATGCAGGGGGCGCGGTCGCGCCTGACCTACGTCGAGGCCCACGCCGACACGCGGGGCTATCTGCCCGAACAGAGCGGCCGCACGCCACTCCATCCTCAGCATGTTCGGGAATGGCAAGACCGCTGGGGTCCGGTCGCCCGTCCGCTCCTGTGGTCCCACGCGGCCTATCTAGGCTTGGCGGTTGCGGTGAACGTCGGATCGTC
>JAABUX010003909.1_pt1 | contig 19319 bp, 15 predicted proteins | sample 5561851 | NCBI WGS metagenome assembly JAABUX01 (sample SAMN10711883, study PRJNA513361) | rock metagenome | isolation source: Antarctica rocks | place: Antarctica: Victoria Land, Richard Nunatak red sandstone | collected 2016-01-03 | reverse complement strand
GTGACAAAGGTTTGTTATGGCAGCAAAGGGTTAGAACTGCGTCATGTTGTCACATCTTTACCCGCAGCCAAGGTGCCTCCATCCCAAGTTTATACAGACAAATATTGTCCCAGAGGAGAGATGGAGAATCGTCTGAAAGAGCAACAACTTGATTTGTTTGCTGATCGGACTTCCACCCAAACATTTGAGAGTAATCAACTCCGACTTTGGTTGTCTGCTATGGCTTACAGCGGATTTCAGCTTGATGAAGTACAGTGGCAACCTGTGAACTCCGATACCCTGGCACAACCCGTGTACTCTGCTTACTTGAAATCTGCTGTATGTTCTGATGCAAGCTTTTCGGCAACATTGTTTAGCAAAAACTTCTCTTGCTAAAGCAACAGTCGGAACGATTCGCCTGACTCTATTGAAATTAGGAGCCAAAATCACTGTCAGCGTTAGAAGAGTTTTAATTGCGATTGCCAGTGCATATCCTTACCAAGATATTTTAGCAACTGCCTATCAACGTATCCAAGCTATCCCAGCTCCTGGATAGCTTTTATGGGCTCAAAGATAATTGCATAGTTTGTTAAATGGCTGGGAATAGATTCAGCTTATTTTGTCATGCAAAATTTTGACAATCAACTATTTCCCCTGGTTTTTTCAGGGAAGATTCTCCTAAATCAAGCCTCTAATTGAGTGAAAATATCAGAAAGTTTGGCGATTAGGAGAAAACGTCAACTCTCATGTTCTAAATTAGGTTTTGAATTCAGTTTGTGAGAAATGCGGGTGGTGCGGGCTGCTTCGGAGTAATCGTAGGCAACTTGAAACTGTGGGGATTTTCCTTTCAAGTTCAGCACTCTCTGCAGGAGTGTTTTCTGCTTGAGTGTCCGTTGTGCCCACTCCCGCAACCGCCGTAGGCGTTGGGCAAAATGCCCCTTACCCGGAGCTTTGTAGACATGCCAGAGCCGTCCCGTCAACTTTTTCCAGAAAGTTTTGGTCTTACGACAGCGTTGCTGAAGATCCAAAACACTATGCAGAAAACACAGGATGATCGCGATGCCAGGGAAGAGCATTTTCCAAGCTGATTGGGTGTGGTCCCAGCCGTCTGTCGTGACCGTTTCTGGCTGATAGTCTGGTTTCAAAGCTTGGGCTTCCTCCCGAAAGCGGCCATAGCCGTTCACCAAGTCTGGCGTCTCAGCACTTCCAACGATATCCACTCCCAAAAAACAGCCGGAGCCCACCGTTGTCGGGATGAAGACCCGTTCTTCCAACCGCCAACTATGCTTTTCATCCGCTACCAGGTGCAGCGGAATGGACGCTGGGTCTTTAACCGTTGTGCCGATGATGGAAAGACGCCCCAAGGATTGGTAGAGTCGATACCAGTAGCTATCATCGCGTCCAAAGACATAAGCTAGGGCATCAAACGGCACCCCAAAGCGCTTTAGATACAGTGCTTTCTCAACCTCATCGGTCAGTCCAACCATGTAAGGCAGAACAAAATCTGGGCGCACTTGATACACAGCTTGGCTGACCCCCAGTTTGATGCGACGAGTGGTAACGCTGAGCTTCTTGGAGTGGATAGCATCATGAAGCCAATAACCGTCGGCAATCCCTACTGGAAACAGTTCAGGGTGATCCGCAATGCGTTGATCGAGAAAGGAGCGGAACGTACGTCCGTTGCGGATTAGTTTTCGATAGGCCGCTTCAGACGATACAGGCACACAGATCGTTTTATGTCCGGCTGACGTGATGTCCATAATGACCTATGTCCAGGGCATCATGAACTCTATATCTATAGAACATAGTTGGAAAGCTGGTTTCAAGCATCTACACCACAAAATCCGCAAGAACCAGCAACGTTGGGCTCCCCTTGCTGGTAATACCCGTGTTTGTGGGTTTTCTCGTGACTGCAGAGTGGACAGGGCATAGCCAATGGAAGATAAGGCTGATTTTCTTCTCTCGTATAATATCAAGCCAACACTTCGCTGCTGCACGACCCACTAGCTTTAGCAACGCCCCTTGAACTTGCACTAGGGCATATTAGGATACCATAATTGCTGTAGGTTTATCCTCTTATTAATTATATTGATTATTCTGATAATCATGACCAGCGATCAATGCGCTTTATGGCCTCTGTTAAATAGGTGCTTCAGACTAATTTTTCGCTTTTAAACGATAAAAAATCATCAACGTCTGTATCTAACAAATACAGACTATCAATTGTTTGCAAATATTAAAAAAACAAGTAACATAAAACACTCCGATTTGAAAATCTTTACAGTGAAAGGCAGAGGGCAGAAGGCGTCCTTGCTTCAATCCCACGCTTTTAAGCGTGGGTCCCTTCTGCCCTCTGCCTCCTGCCTTCTGCCTCCGGAACATTTTTTATTTAATCTTCAGACACATAAAATTAGAGCAACAATAAATTACACAGGTGATTTGTATTTTTAACTACTTAGCTTAAGAAACAATTCAACGATTTTTCTATAAACAAAGCTTATTTGTAATCAAGCTTACATTTGTGAGTTAAAGAATCTCAGGTTACTGTTGAGATGCAACCCTGAAAGTGATGGTTTACTTGATGCACGCAAAGGATATCAGCTCAAAATGGATTCCAACGGCTCACTTAACCAAGTAGCTCCCCTAGTTACTGAGGTGTTGGGGGTGTGAGTAGCAGTCAAACAGAAATGTACGCTAAGGACTGATTACTGTGAGCACAATAAAAATCTCAACGTTAGATTTCCGGAAACGCCGCTCATTCCTTTGAAGGATATAAGGAGCAGTTGGATAATCATTGCAACTGCCGACAACAATCTCTAATGGAAACAAGGAAAAACCCTATGTCTGTAGCCTCTAGAACCACGCCGAGCTTATACCAGCTCCAAGGGAACCAGCTTCACATTACGTACTGGGGTGTGAGTAGCAGTCAAACAGAAATGTACGCTAAGGACTGATTACTGTGAGCACAATAAAAATCTCACTCTCAGCAACAACGTAATTTCGTTGTTTGAGCAGGTCACCGGAATATTTTCCTGTGATAAAAATCATGTTCACAAAAAATCCACCTTAGTCAGGCGATAGCTAAAACTCAACTCCAGTGTCAGTGGAAGGATAATATTGCCGCGACTGGAACCATAATATTGCCGCGACAGAGGCTGTAATGCTCATTCTTACGTTAAGCGTTCGTAACCCTAATTAAACAATTGGAACCATAACTATGCCCTTCACTAAAAATGGAACGATAAACTTGCCAAAATAAGGCACTTCAAAACTTCATTTTTAGGTTGATGCATTTCAATGCATTGAACTTGAATATAGAGCCTGCAAGGATTTGAGATATTGTCAGCATAATGCTGCCGGAAACAATCGGAAGCATAAGCCTGCCAAACGCCAATATTATCCTTCCACTGATATCCAGTAAGCGTTTTGGGCTTAGCGTACATTTCTGTTCCATTGCTACTCGCGGGCCGCATCCAGCATTTAGATGCGTTTTCCCTGCACCACATATCTTTTACTTACACCACATAGCAGGAGTTTCAAATGATTGACTTGTATACTCACAACACTCCCAATGGTCACAAGATTTCAATTTGTCTGGAAGAACTCAATCTGCCTTACACAGTTAAAGTGGTTGACGTTTACCAAGGAGAGCAGTTCAAAGATGAGTTCCTTGCTTTGAACCCAAATGCCAAAATTCCAGCGATTTTTGACCATGATACAGGGGAGACCGTCTTTGAGTCTTGCGCGATCCTTCTCTACTTAGCAGATAAAGTTGGCAAATTAGTTCCGTTATCGGGTAAAGCCCGTTGCGAGGCAATCCAGTGGTTATTCTTCCAAGCGGCTAATATTGGTCCAATATTTGGGCAAAGAGCCCACTTTGCGTTGTTTGCTCCCGAGAAAATCCCCTACGCTATCGACCGTTACACCAAGGAAAGCGAGCGACTTTATGGCGTCCTCGAGCGGTGGCTCGAAGAGCGGGAATATATCTGCGATGAATACTCGATCGTTGATATCGCTCATTTTGGCTGGATATATACGGCCAAGCGTATGGGGTTTAGCTTCGATCAGTTTCCCAACCTGACGGCGTGGCACGATCGCATTGCCGCTCGACCTGCGGTTGCCAAAGGTATAACAGTCCCAGCTCCGCTACCTATGTAAGGGAGACTACTGATCACATGCCTAGCTTTGAAGGAAAGGTCGCTTTGGTGACGGGTGGCAGTTCGGGTATTGGGCGTGCCGCCGCGCTTCGATTTGCACAGGAGGGAGCGAAGGTAGTTATTGCCAGTAGGCGTACTAAAGATGGTAACAGAACGGTTGAGCAGATTAAAGAAGCTGGTGGTGAAGCTTTGTTCATCAAAACTGACGTATCGAAAGCCGTCGAGGTAGAGGAGCTGGTAAACAAGATGCTCGACGCTTATGGTCGCTTGGATTGCGCCTTCAACAACGCAGGAACCGAACCTGTAGCAGAATCAACAGAGGAGATATGGGATCGAACCATTGCTATAAATCTGAAGGGAGCGTGGCTTTCTCTGAAGTACCAAGTCCCAGTCATGCAAAAGCAGGGTGGCGGTGCTATAGTATTTACTTCTTCGATCGCCGGTATGGTTGGTATGCCAGGAACCATCATTTATTCGGCGAGCAAAAGCGGTGTCATCGGTTTGGCAAAAGCTGCTGCTATCGAATACGCAAAAGCAGGCATCCGGATTAATGTTATCAGTCCGGGGGCTATCGACACCCCAATGACTGATCGTATGTTCGGCAATTCGGAGGCTCTCAACCAGACGATGGCTCCGTTGCATCCCATAGGACGTGTAGGCAAACCCGAGGAGATAGCCGAAGTGGCTGTATGGCTGTGTGCGGATACAGCTTCGTTTCTCACCGGGCAAACGATAATTGCGGATGGCGGATACACAGCGCAATAGCCCTCTTCAGTCGTAACTTTTCACTCCCCCTCCCCCCAGGGCGAATGCATCTAAATTCACCAGAGAATATTGCCGGTGTTTTCAACTTCACCCTACTCTGGGTCTAAACATCTAGTTCTCAATTAACTGGCCATTTTTGACAACCTTTGCAATAAAATCTCCTTTGTTGACAAGATGGGCTCGCCCACAAAATGTCATTAAGCAAGGTTTATTAAGAATATTATCAATAAACTGGTGAAATCCCCCCTTATTGACAAGATGCGTTCGCCCTGCCTCAAACACTGATTCTTCCGTATTCTGAAACAAGTCTGATGATGTAGCAGATAGTAAAGTAAATCAGCTACTTCTGTCGAGGAGCGCGGATTTTTACCTCGTTAGGCACCTAAGATAAGTTCCCTTTAGGAAGGCTAACGAATTGATAATGAACTTAATAAGTAGGGTATTACTGATGATGCATTTACAACCGGAATCTTTGCAAACTGTTGATGTGAAGGATGGAGCTCCTTCACCAATCCATAATTTGAGAAATGATTTACATAAATCTCTGAATCGCAATCATATAGATCCGTCTGCATTGAGTACCTTTCAGAGAATTCTGCTGACGACAGATGGAACAGTCACAGATATCTTAGAGGCTTATCTGTTTGAACAAATTCGAGTGGCTAAGTTGTCTGAGCAAATTGTCTCATTATCTCACGATATCCCATCAATGGAGTTGAAAGAGGGCACACAAGTCATTATCAGGAAGGTTCTGCTTCAGGGAAAAATTAGCAGAAAGAACTTCATTTTTGCCGACTCCATAATCGTTCCTGAGAGGCTAGACGAAAGATTTAGAGATGCCCTTCTGGAGACCAAGATGCCGATTGGCAAGCTCTGGTTTGAGCAAAGAGTTGAAACGTTCAAGGAGATGTTGCACTCTAGCAAAGAAACTACTGGTGACCTGGCTGACTACTTTAATATTCAACCATCTGACAACATGTTTTCCCGTACCTATCGCGTGGTTACAAATCGCAAGTTTGTCATGATGATCACCGAAAAGTTCCCTGAAAGTTACTTTTCTAAGAGCTTTTAGAACATTGATTAGTTGGACGGCGAACACGTCTATCGTTTTGCTGAAGATTTTAAGGTGCTAACGTGCTGAACCAATTATTCACCCAAGCTGTATTAAGCTATCCCGAAAAGACAGCCCTTGTCTACGATAACTTCAGGATGAGTTATCAGGAGCTTTATGCTAGCGTCAACAGCTTTACCCAAGGATTAAGTTCAATCGGTGTTGGTCAAGGAGATTGCATTGCGCTGCTCTTGCCGAATTGCCCTGAATTTGTCATAAGCTTTTACGCGAGCGCCAAACTAAACGGGATCATTCTGCCTCTGAATCATCTGTTCAAGGCAGAAGAAATTAGCTACTACCTTGACAATAGCGATGTCAGGGTCATTATCACTGATTCTAAGCGGGCTAAAATCTGCTTCAGCATCCTCTTCAATCTGAATCGAAAGATAGAGCTAATTGTCATCGACAAGGTTCAGTCTACTGCAAAGTACTTCTACGACCTGATGCTTCCAGAGAGCGCAGAGGAACATGAAAGCGCATCATCCTTTGCAGGTGATGTCCTTTATCAATACTCATCTGGTTCTACAGGAAGACCAAAGCGGGTGTGTAGAACTCAAAGTAACCTCTATCACGAGGCGAAAAATCTTGCTGAAACCGTTAAAGTCACTCCAGCAGACACCATCCTCTGCATTGTGCCTCTGTACCATGCTCATGGCTTAGGCAACTGTATGCTAGCTGCCACTTGTAACGGGGCGACATTGGTTATCCTTGAACAATCTATGCAAAATGGCGTGCCAGTAGAGGTGCCATTTGTCTTTAGATGTCCACGCATCTTGAAGTTAATTAAGACAGAGCAAATCACGATTCTTCCTGGCGTGCCTTATATCTTCAATGCCCTAGCAGAAACGCCTGCCAGTGTTCCAGCAGATTTCTCAACGCTAAGGCTATGTTGTTCTGCTGGAAATTTTCTAGGCAAGGATATTTTCGATAAGTTTCTCAAGCGGTTTGGTGTTTCTGTTAGACAACTTTATGGATGTACAGAGGCAGGAGCTGTCTGTATCAATCTAGATGATGATCCAGAGGTAACTTGGGATTCAGTCGGTGTTCCTCTGAGCAATGTGGAGATCAAGATTGTTGATGAGCAAGGTCGTGAGCTAGCTCATGGGATCAGCGGTGAAATCACGCTCAAAAGCCAGAGCCTCACGAGGGAATACTCTACTATGCCAGAGCTGAACCAACAAACATTTAAAGACGGAGCATTTTTCCCGGGTGATTTAGGGAAATTTGATCAGTCAGGTCGCCTCTACATTACGGGTAGAAAGAGAATCTTAATTGACACAGGAGGTCGCAAAGTTGACCCGATAGAAGTAGAGGATATTCTGACTACGCACCCGAAGGTTCAGGAAGCCGTTGTGGTTGGCGTTAAAGACGTTCATGCTGGTGAAATCCTCAAAGCAGTTATTGTCTTAAAAGAGTCAAAACTCTGCGAAAAACAAGAAATTTTGTCTCACTGCAAAGAGCGTCTAGCAGAATTTAAAGTTCCGAAGATTGTGGAGTTTCATAATGAAATTCCTAAGAGTCCCTTAGGTAAGATTATGCGAAAAGCTGTGGTTTAGGGTAGAAATGCATGGATATTGACAAGATACTTGACACTAACATCGAATCTTCAAAGGTTTTAATGACGCCAATACAATTGAAAGAGCAATTGCCTCTAACGGAGGCTGCTGCAGAAATGGCGCTGCGGGGCAGGCAAGCTATCCAAGCTATTCTTGATGGGAAAGATCCCAGGAAGTTTATTATCGTGGGTCCTTGCTCTATTCATGATCCGAAAGCAGCTTTGGAATATGCGGAGAAGCTAAAGGCTCTTGCCGATAAAGTTGCTAACAAGCTGCTGATTGTCATGAGGGTTTACTTTGAAAAACCCAGAACCACCATGGGATGGAAAGGATTAATTAACGACCCTGATTTGGATGGCTCTTTTGATGTGCAGAAGGGCTTACTAATTGCCCGTAGTTTGTTAATTAAGATTGCTAAACTAGGATTACCGACTGCAATAGAAGCTCTTGACCCAGTAACACCTCAGTACCTCTCTGAGTTGATTGCTTGGGCAGCGATCGGAGCACGCACAATCGAATCTCAAACCCATCGGGAAATGGCAAGTGGATTATCCATGCCAGTAGGTTTTAAGAATGGCACTGACGGGAATATTAAAGTAGCTTTAGATGCTATTCAAGCCTCGAAAAGTCCCCATCATTTTTTGGGAATTAATCAGATGGGTCAGATCAGTGTTTTCAAGACGAAAGGAAATATTCATGGTCATATCATCTTGCGGGGAGGAGGTGGTCAGTCTAATTTTGATGCGACTACCGTAGCCTGGGTAGAGAAGAAATTAGAGGAACTCAACTTACCTCAAAGAATTGTCATTGACTGTAGTCATGGTAATTCATATAAGAATCACAAACTACAAGCTGCTGTTCTGAATAATGTGCTTCAGCAGATTGTAGATGGAAATCGCTCAATTGTTGGGGTGATGCTGGAATCTAATCTTTACAGAGGTAATCAAAAAATCCCCAGGGATTTGAAACAACTCAAATATGGTGTTTCTATAACTGACAATTGTATTAGTTGGGAAGAGACGGAAGAAATTGTTCTATCTGCTTATGAAAAGCTTAGTGCAGATAGAAATATAACCTGGCATACCTGTGGCATGGTTGTGTCTGGAAAGTCTGTCCGTAACTTACTGGCAACTAGGGGATAAATTTTTTTAGCTGTGTAATAAAAAAAGTACATGCGAGACAATTTCGGAAATCAGCAAGAAGTTTAGTCGTTTTGGTGAAAGGTATGATTGTTGAAGAAATCAAGCAGAAAGCTCAAGGTATTGTTTTAGGGTTATTGCCAGATGTTGGCAAGGACGAAATTGCAGATGATACTGAAATATTCGATCTGGGATTAGACTCGATTAACGCGATGACACTCATTTCAAACATCCAAGATGCCTTTGATATCTCGTTAGAACCGAGTGATTTTATGTTTGAGAACTTTCAGAACATAGCAACTATTACTGAGTTAATTAAGAGGAAAAAAGGCTTTTAAAATGTTTTTTAATTATCGCTTGCTTTACAAATGTTTCAAGTCTTATGCAGTTCATGAGTTTTGCAAATTTAGGCGATGAACAGGTTAGTCATAAATGGCATGAAGATCCTTGCTATAACAGTACTTCTGTTCCGGCATCATGAGCAAAAGCCATTTATAAAGAGTTTTGAGTGGCACCAAGGCAGGATTGTCACCCATCTATAAGATGGTTTTTATTCTGCACCAACCGAGAGGTTGCCACTCCTACTTATGCATATCCTGATTGACTTTACCCACAGCCTAATATGTCAATGGAAATACTGTATAGGGTTCAAGGAGATCAGTCTGTCTCCAGAACAATACCGCAGAACCAGACTGAGTCAGAAAAAGCCCAGAAAGACCTCTGGCAAGCAATCAGAACTGTCATGGCTCTACAGGACCAGGCTCCGCCTTTGGTGCCAGTTTCCCGTGACGATAATCTTCCCCTGTCTTTTTCACAGGAACGGTTATGGTTTATCGACCAGTTAGAGCCTGGTAGATACTCTGCCTACAATATCCCCTTAGCCCTTCGCATTACGGGAGTGCTAAACGTACCTGCCTTAGAGCAGAGCCTCAATGAAATTCTGCGGCGACACGAGGCCCTGCGGACTACCTTTGTATCTGTAGAAGGGAAACCGGTTCAGATCATTCACCCTGAATCAACCTTGACCTTAGCGAAAGTAGAGTTGCAGGAGTTCTCTTCAAACCAGCGGGAAGCCAAGGCAATGCAATCAGTCGTGGAGGAAGTTAAACGCCCCTTTGATCTGAGTCAAGGACCGCTCTGGCGGGTTACTCTACTGCGTCTCGATGAACATGAGCATCTGCTGCTCCTAACTGTCCATCACATCATCATGGACGCTTGGTCTAAAGGGGTTTTGTTTCAGGAATTAGCAGCGCTTTACGATGTTTTCTCTACCGGAAAGCCTTCTCCCCTGCCTAAGCTACCCGTACAGTACGCCGACTTTGCAGTCTGGCAACGCCAGTGGTTACAGGGGAAAATTCTAGATGTACTGCTTGACTACTGGAAACGACAGCTTGGTAGCAACCTCAGTCAGTTACGGCTACCTACTGATCGCCCTCGACCTGCTTTGCAAACTCGCCAGAGCGCCTATCAAAAACAGGTACTACCGAAGGACTTGACAAAGGCACTCAAGTCACTGAGTCGTCGGGAGGGTGCAATGCTCTTCGCAACGCTACTGGCGGCCTTTAAGGTGCTATTGCATCGCTACACAGAGCAGGAAGACCTCTTTGTGTGCAGTCCGATCGCCAACCGCAACCGGAAGGAGATCAAAGAGCTCATTGGCTATTTTGCCAATTTGCTGATTTTACGGACTGACCTCTCAGGTAACCCTAGCTTTCGGGAGTTACTCGGTCGCGTCCGCAAGGTTGCTTCAGGAGGCTATGCCCACCAAGACGTTCCAGTCCAGCATTTGATTAGTTCGCTCAATTTGCTACAAGCTCCCCTATCTCAGGTTATGTTTGCGCTCCAAAATACTGCTGTTCATGGCCTGGAGTTATCTGGCTTGAGCGTCATAACGATGGATGTGGATGGTGGAACGGCTGATTTTGATTTGTATCTGTATCTGATCGAAGAAGCAGGTACTTTATCGGCGGTGTTGAAGTACAACACTGATCTATTTGATGAGCCGACAATCAGCCAGATGCTGAATCATTATCGGATGGTACTGGAGAATATCGTTGCTAATCCAGAGAATCCCATCTCGTCACTGCTACCTCTGAGTGAAGCAGAACAACGGCAATTGCTGGACAAGCGATCACAGCAACTCAGCTCGAAGCGAGAGAGCGTCTACGTAGCACCCCGCAATCCATTGGAGCTGCAGCTAACCCAAATTTGGACTCAGGTTCTGGGCATTTCGGCGATCAGTGTCAAAGACAACTTTTTTGAGCTGGGTGGAAAGTCGCTGCAGGCGATGAATCTGTTTGCTCAAGTTGAAAAGACAATTGGCAAAACACTGCCCTTAAATACCCTACTTCAGGCACCCACAGTAGAGCTGCTAGCTGGCATTCTCAGTCAGGAAGGAGAACTAGTATCTTGGTCTTCATTGGTGCCAATTCAGCCCAGTGGTACCAAACCTCCTTTCTTCTGTATACACGGACAACAGGGAAATGTTCTCAACTTCCGCAAGTTAGCCCATTATCTGGGTACAGAGCACCCCTTTTATGGGTTACAATCTCAGGGGTTAGACGGCAAAGCATTACCGTATTTCCGTCTAGAAGATATGGCAGCCCACTACATTCAGGAAATCCGGACACTTCAGCCTGAAGGACCTTACTTCTTGGGCGGCAACTCTATGGGGGGAACAGTGGCCTTCGAGATGGCTCAGCAGCTCCAGAGACAAGGGCAAGAGGTGGCGATGTTGGTCATGTTTGACACCTTTGGTCTAGATGCTTTTTCCCGACTGTCATTTCGGCAACAGCACTATTTGGCCTATTTTTTAAAGCTTGGTATCTCTAAATCCCTTTTCCACGAGGCGACTGAGCTGCTGAGCAGAAAGTGGCAGGAAGGGATTGGCAAGCTCTCCCTCAGCCTGAGTCGCCCCTTATCTCAAGCTCTCGGACGCAGCTTGGTTGCTGAAGCCAATATGCAAGCGAAAAGGGCATATCGGGCGCAAGTCTACTCAGGTCGAGTCACGCTATTTCGAGCCAATCAACCAGCTTCATTTGCAAAGCGGTACTTGCCTACGCTCGAAGATTGGCACAACCGAGATCCCCTACATAGTTGGGGTGAGCTAGCGAGCGGAGGACTAGAGATTTACGATGTTCCTGGCGATCACTACTCCATTTTTGAAGAGCCGCATGTGCAGGTCCTCGCCGAAAAATTAAAGGCTTGCTTGGATGACGTGCAATCCGACTGATCACTGACTGCATGTCATTCTGAGCGTTCGCGTTTGCATAGCGAGTCTGAAAGACTCAGAATCCCAAGTGGTCATGAATTGATCTGCAACTCTTCGAGAACGCTTGGCTCCATACCCAGCGTCAAGCAAGCTACAGCATGACAGTCACTTTAACAGGATTCCATATGAGGCACAGCAGCGTTGCTGAATTGGCAATGATTTGAGCAATTCAAAAGCTGATGCTTTCCTTCATCGCCAAACCATTACTTTCCTAAAAACCTAAAAGACATTGATCATGAACAAGCATATCTATGATGTTGCTATTTGCGGTTCGGGGCTGGCTGGATTGACTCTAGCACGGCAGTTAAAGCTAAAGATGCCCGAGCTCTCAATTGTTCTTCTTGACAGACTGGCTCGTCCTTTGCCAACAGCTGGTTTCAAGGTGGGAGAATCAACTGTAGAAGTAGGTGCTTTCTATCTAGCTCACGTTCTCCAGCTCACAAAATACTTTGAAGAGCACCACTTTCATAAACTTGGATTCCGATATTTCTTAGGTGACACAACTGGTCCCTTCCACAAGCGGCCTGAAATTGGGCTTACAGCGTTTCATCAGCCTAACTCTTATCAAATAGATAGAGGCTTGGTGGAAAATGATTTACGCCAATTTAATGCTGAAGCCGGTGTGGAGTTGTTAGAAGATTGTCTGGTTAAGGACATCGAGCTGGCTTCAAGTCTACAACAGCTACACGAAATTATCTATACCCAGGGAGATAATAAAACCCCTCAAACGATTCAAGCTCGTTGGGTGGTTGACTCTATGGGCCGCCGTCGGTATCTGCAAAAAAAACTTGGTTTAGCTAAACCCTTTGAACCCAATTTTAGTGCGGTTTGGTTCCGGGTAGAAGGTCGCTTCGACGTGGATGATTTTGTCCCTGAAATGGAGAAGGAGTGGCATGAGCGAGTTCCTGACAATATCCGCTATTTTTCCACAAATCACTTGTGTGGTGAGGGATACTGGGTCTGGCTCATTCCTCTGTCTACTGGGTATACCAGTATTGGAATTGTTACCCATGAAGACGTTCATCCTTTCGGGACATACCATACCCAAGAAAAAGCGTATCGCTGGTTAGAAAAATACGAACCTACACTGGCCTACCACCTAAAAGATCAACAACTAGTAGACTTTCAGAAAATACCTCAGTACACTTACTCATCTAATCAGGTATTTTCGAGCAATCGCTGGGCTTGTGTGGGAGTAGCTGGTGTGTTTTCCGATCCATTCTATTCTCCCGGCACGGATTTGATTGGCTTCGGCAATTCCTTAATTACCCAGATGGTTGAACTTGACCGTCAGGGTAAGCTAACTCAGGAAACAGTAGATGAAGCTAATCGTTTCCTTATTTCATACAACGAGAGCGTGACCTCAAGTATTCACCAAACCTATCTATGTTTTGGCAATGAAACCGTAATGACCATGAAATTCCTGTGGGATGTTTTATCCGCATGGGCTTTCAGCGCTCCGATGATGTTCAACTCTCTCTTCCTTTACCCAGCGAAGAGAGCAAAAGTTCGCAAGGGTACCGGAAAATTTTTCCTGCTGTCCAATTGGATGAATCAATTTTTCCGCGATTGGTTAGCTAAGTCAAAGCGGCGGGGGTCGTTTGAGTTTATTGAATATCTGCAAATTCCCTTTGTAGAAGAATTACGCTCGCGCAATTTAAAGACGAACAAAACTGAGCAAGAGCTGATTGATGACCATATAGCAAGCATGGAACTTTTCGAGGAATTGGCTCAGGTGATCTTCTTATTTGCATTGGAAGATACCATGCCAGAGAAGTTAGCTGAGTTTCCATCCTCCGTCTGGCTGAATGCGTACGCTATCAGTTTGGACACTAAACGATGGGAAATTGATGGGCTTTTCCGACCCACGTCAAAGCCTCGTAACCTGCGCCCAATGATTGAACAACTGCGAGCGAACATTCAATTTCAGTCAATTGACAGACAAATAGTTGGAGTTTAACCCGGCTTCTATGAATAGTTGGAGCTAACTCAGTAGCGTTGCTGGATTAGGAATAATGTAGACCTTCAAAGGATAGATGAATCAAAAAATCATTGCTGTTCAATAACGCCAATTTCTCACCAAGATTATCGCGGGCAAAACAGATATCACTGGTGAACAGTACCAACAGAGAGGAGCAAATAATGAATACCGCAACGGTTGCAAAAACGTCAATTTGTATTTTGGGAACAGGACCAGCAGGTATTGTGCTTGGCAATATCCTTTTACAAGATGGAATCGATTGTATTGTTGTCGATAAATACAACCGTGAAAAAATTTACGCCAGAGGCCGGGCAGGTGTTATTGAAAGCACGACAGTTAACCTACTCAAAAAACATGGACTGGCCGATACGCTGTTCGCGAATGGGTACACGCACGATTGCTGTGAATTCCGTTGCCGAGACTATAGCATTGTGTTAAAATACGGAGAATTAAGTGGTGGAGATGTTCACTACATCTATCCCCAAAGCGATCTTAATGACGATCTCATCCAGCAATATCTGGACGCAGGCGGCAAGTTACTGTTCCACCACGAGGGGACGGAAATTACTCAAACTGAGGACAGCATCACCGTTAATTGTTACGACAAAGATAGGGGTGCAGCGATCGCGGTTCATGCTGATTTTATTGCTGGATGTGATGGCTATTATGGCATCGCTCGCCAATCAATTCCAGAAGAAGCTGTAGATGTCTACCAAAAACAATATCCCTATTGCTGGCTAGCCATTTTAGCCTACGCACCACCGTCGTCACCACATGTGATCTATGCATTACACTCCGATGGGTTTGCCGCCCACATGCTCCGCAATGAAAAGATTTCGCGTTACTACCTCCAGATTCCCGTCGAGGATACAGTCGAGGACTGGCCCGATGAGCGGATCTGGGAGAATTTGCGAAGGCGATTAGCTAAAGAGAAATGGACGCTGATAGAAGGCAAAATCTTTGAGAAGCGGCTAATGTCCTTACACAGCTATGTCATGGAGCCGCTGCGGTATGGACGGTTGTTGATGGCAGGTGATGCTGCTCACATCATTACGCCAATGGGGGGAAAGGGGTTAAATCTGGCAGTACAGGATGCAGGTGTGCTGGCGGAAACATTAGTCAACTACTATCGGGAAGGACACCCGATCTCGTACCTTGATCGCTACTCTGACATTCGTTTGCCTTACATTTGGCGTGCCCAAGAATTTTCATATGCGATGCTAAACATGGTTCATCTGCCTGAAAGTGATGATCCAGACGAGATATTCTTCCAACATAAGTTGAGCCAATCGAAATTGGCTCAATTAACCACTTCGGCTACATTTGCTAAAGACTTTGCCAGAAACTATGTTGGCATTAAGTGAGCGATTTGAAACGACTTTGGCTCCTTGTACTTAGAGTGATAAGCTTTAATTATCTGTAGAGCAATTGCCAAAATGTCAAAATGCCTGAAACTTATGTATGGCAAGCTTTTAAGTCCCACTCCCCCTGGCTGAATATCAGCTTTTATTGAGTTAAACGCAGCAAATTAACAAACTATTAAAAATTACTTTCATTCTTCTAATGAACTCTCCTCTTGAATCTGACTTTTCACGTCAAGTCCTGGAAGGCTGATGAGAAGAGGGTTATAGCTAAAGTTGACTACGGTCGCTACAGTGGATAAAAACTGATGTTTAAGGTAAGCCCCAATAGAGTTCTTGCATAAGTCAGGAAGGCTGGGAAAGACCCAATTCGTAGTTGTACAGCCCGGCTATGAGATTAAATCTCAACCCAAATCGTTTTCTCCGATTTCGATATCTTTCCACCAAAAATTTAAACACTTTCAACCGACCAATAATGCGTTCACAGATACCGCGAGTTCTTTCTAGGCTTTGATTCGTCTGTTTATCTAGCTGACTCAATTGCTTTCCTGGATGCTTCTTTTTGGGCAATCGACTATTAGGATGAAGCTTGCGTATCCCTTGATAGCCCTTATCTGCTAGACATTCCACTTCTTTTTTAAATTTGACTTTGCTCCGCTTAAACAGATGAAAGTCATGCTCCTTCCCAGTAGCGAACTTGGTACAAATCACTGCCTGAGTTTTTGGGTCTACCACTAGTTGAGTTTTGAACGTGTGCCGTTTCTTTTTCCCACTGTAGAACCGCTTCTGTCCTTTTTTTGGTCGCTCGATTGGCGTTTCCGTGGCATCAATTACGACCAGCTTGGCTACAGCTTCCGGGTCAAGAAGTTGCTTTTCCCCCGGCAGCTGAAATATGCCTGCTTGAATTAGTGCGGTTTCGACTTTTCTGACAATACGTGAAACTGTTGACTCATGCACTTCCCAGGCTTGCAATACTTCTTGGTTAAGCGTTAAGCAGTATTAGTAATGGAAAAAACTAGCGGCATGAGTTTGAATCCTGCTTCCCTGTGTATTTGTTTTTTGGATGAGAACTTGGAGCGTGGCTTTTTGACGACTCTAGGATTACTTCTTCCCTGCCTGGGCGGAATCTTTTGCTCTAAAATTTCCTGGATTAGCTTGGAGTAAAAAAAGGGAGATGCTCAGGTTGAAGCGCCTGAAAATCACTGAGTGCACGCCGAATGACTTTAAGGGTACCAGTAAAACCTAAGCGTAATGGAGAGATTCCAGCTTGAGTCGCAGCATTGAACATTAGACATCGCACAGCATAGTGTCCAAGGAGCCAACCGTAAATTTCTTGCACAACTTCGCGAGGTTTGAGAGAACGGATAGGTGTCTTGCGTCCATTCAGATGAGTTTTGAGTTCATCAATAGTATTTTCTATTTCCCAACGCTGATGATATTCACTGGCTAGAACTAAAGCCGGAAACACCGCAGTGTCGATCAAACTAGTAATCAGACGGTAGGTTTTTTGCTCGGCATCCGAGTCAATGATGTATTCAATAACTCGGACCTGAATTTTGGCTGCACCTTTTTTCTTAGACTTGCGGTCTGGGGCAATCCAGCTCAAGTAAGAACCATCATCTAAAACATGCTCCAGCTCGAATTTCACGTTCTTCGGCACCCGTCCCAAGTAATGACAGTCAGTAGTCAGGGTACTATGTACCATGGCATAAGAATGCAGTCCTCTGTCCCACATGAGCAGCATTCCTCTTGCCACCGAGCGTAGCAGTTTTAAAGCCCGCACTCGCTCTCCCATCCGATAGGGGCACATCAAGGCATCCACTATCAAATGAGTTCCGGCCTCTAGCAACATCACCAAACGCACTTTGGGAAACGCCGCTTTTGTCCCAGGACGACTGGATGGATAACCAAAGACTCTGGCATTTGCTTGTGAATCAGGGACATCTAAATACTGTCCCATCCACAGCCATGACTCGTAGTCCGCCTAAAAAGGCTCCGGGCGTTTCTGGGCGTGCTTGAGGTTGCACAAGAAGCTCAAATAATTGACTCATCACCCGACACCCCAGGCGCTGTCTTGCTTCTGTAATTGAGGCGCTATTTGGTACTCGCCAATATTGCCCTAGCTTTGTCCACTGTCTACTCAACCCGTTGACCAGATTCTGGAGTACAGTCCTCATTGAATCTGATGACCACAGGCTCATGGCAATCACTAAACAGACCACCAAACTTGACGGCAGTTTGCGCTTGCGCTCTTCCACACTATTTGTGTTTCCCAAACTTTGAGCGATGATCTCAGGAGAAATGACTGTTTCGATTGCTTTGAAGACAAGGGTTGCCTCAATGACTGGGGAGATGATGGAGAATTCTTTGAGTTGCATTGGCTCCTATGCTATGTCAGGTAGCAATATTCACTTTACCTGATTTCAGCCTTAACCGAGAAGTATTGCCCAGGCTTGCGCAATGTGGAAGTACGTGCGGTACTCTCGCCAATACTCTAGGCTGATTAGTACCTGGTCGGCAACACTCAACTTGCTGGGTTTGCCAGGTTTCTTCTTTCTCTGCTCGACCTGCTCTTCCAGCACTGTCACCATCTGGGTAACCGTTTGATGATGGACTCCACACAGTCGTTTGAAGTCTTCTGGCTTGAGTTGCTGGGAGCGTGAGTAGGTCATGATTCGGCTTCTATAGACCTACCACTTCTACCACATCTCTCACTTATGCAAGAACTCTATCTATTTACCCTGCAAATATATTACGCTTCCTCCCTTATTTCAATTCTCTGTAGCGGGCGGGGTTTGAACTGGCGGGAATTGAACTGTCAGACTTTCCGCCATCTCCCAACAATCGTCAGACAGATACGTGTCTGCCCCTCCTAACCGATCCTTCCACTTGGGCATCATCATGTCAGTACACTTCTGCGTAAATGCATTGGAGTACGCGTTATATAGCTTCCACACGTCTTTGTAACCGATCTGCTGGGCAAAATCGGAGAAATTAACCTGCTGGAGCGCTTGGGCGGCGGCGGCCTCAAGGTCTAAAACGAACTCGCGCGAGACCATGACGTCTTGGCGTGTGCCCAAGCGGTTCACGTGACCGCCGATAAAGGTATCGAAGTCGTAGGCCAACGCAATGTCATGAGCCTTGATGTAACCAGGGACGTCATCTGCTAACCCCAAGTTCTTGAAAGGTACCCAACCTGGGTAGACGATGTCCACCAGCATGAGTACCTTCTGCCTAGGCGCATAGATGAAGATGTTGCCTGGCTCGTGGTTAACGCCCCTGTAGTCTAGTACCAGGGTTTGGTCACCTGCATTCAGTGTGTAGGTGTCCGAAAAGGTCACCGTTGGTATAGGACGTCTGGGGTCTTTGCGACGCTCTAAAATAGCCGCCGTCTCCTTCTGAGCAATGTACGTTGCGTTATTGGGGAACGTACTCGCCGCACCGATATGGTCGGTATGAGAATGGCTGTAAATAACATAGGTTACTGGTTTATCAGTCACCTCTCGGATAGCGTTAAGGTAGTTCTTTCCGATTGACTCCGGTGCATCGACCACAATGACACCATTATCGTAAGTGAGGAACATCGTTTGGAAAATGCCGTTGCTCACCCAGTAGAGGTTGTCTCGGATTTGCTGAACGAGGTAGCCCTTGTCGGGGGGGATGGCGGGGCCGCGGGCTGCATCGGGAACAGACGTCTCTGCACCGGAGGAGGGCGTGCTGGGGGTCACCACGGAAGTAGGTAGTTGAGCCTCCAGAGGGATGGGTGCGGAACCTTGGAAGAATGCCGACAAACCAGGCAGGATTACGCTCAGGGCAAATACTACGCTCAGGGCAAAGATATTGAGAGCTGAGAACACTTTTCGTTTCATGGTCTTATATAGCAATTGAAGTATAGATTAGGACGTTAAGCGAACAGACATATCAACTCGAGCTCGAAAATCTTCGATAGTACCTTCTGACTTTCTGACTCGATTTTTAATGGGAAACCAGTAATGCTCG
>JAABUX010003908.1_pt1 | contig 19322 bp, 15 predicted proteins | sample 5561851 | NCBI WGS metagenome assembly JAABUX01 (sample SAMN10711883, study PRJNA513361) | rock metagenome | isolation source: Antarctica rocks | place: Antarctica: Victoria Land, Richard Nunatak red sandstone | collected 2016-01-03 | reverse complement strand
TCCCGCTGGAGATCGCCGCGGACACCATCGCCTTCGGTGACGGGCGTCGCTGCGCCGTGCTGGAATGCAGCGGCGCGACGGTCGAGGGCATGGACGCGGAGCAGCAGCGGGCGCTGCACGCCGCCTATCATGCCTTCGTGCTCGGCCTGTCCTTCCCGGTGCAGATCCTCATCTGCGCCGACCCGGTCGACCTCGGCCCCTACGCCGCGCGGCGCGCGGCACGCCTGGCCGGTCGTCCCCTGGCCGTACGCCGGCTGGGCAGCGCCGACGCGGCGTATATGCGCCGGGCTCTGGCCCAGGCGGGCGCGCTCGACCAGCGCGTTTACGTGGTGATCCCGGACGCGTCGGGGCCGACGCCGTCCGTCCTAGAGGGAGCCAACCCCCTGGCCCTCCGACGATCGCGTCGCCGGGCGGCTGCCGGATGGGCGCATGACCACATGGCCGCGCAGGACGGGGATGCGACAACCCGCCTGCTGGCCGAGCGGTGCGCGGCCATCCGCGAGGGGCTGGCCCGCGCCGGCGTCCACACCTGGCGCCTCGATACCCCGGCCTTGCGGCAGCTCTACTATCGCCGCCTGTGCCCGCGCACGGCGCGCCTGCAACCGTTCGACCGGGGGCACGCCGCCCCGGTTGCGACCGCGCGGGTGCTCTTCGACCAGGTGGCCCCTAACGCGACTGATGAGAGTGAGGAGGACGACGATGAGACGGATGATGCCGACGATGCCTGAAACGCCGCGCGTCCCGTGGTCAGGGCGGCGACGCAGCGCACAGCCAGCCGGGGCGGTCATAGGGGTGACCGCCGCGGCCCTCGCCCCCGATGCCATCGAGGAGAGCGCCCGACGCCTGCGGCTCGACGATGAGTGGACGCGTACCGTCGGCCTATCCGCCTGGGCCGGCTCTGTCCCCTGGGGCTGGCTTGCCCGCCTCACCGCCCTGCGCGCGCGGCTCGTCCTGTCGCTGCACCTGGCGCCGCAGGACACGGCGCACGCGGTCTCCGAGTTCTCGGACCTGCTGGTGGGGCTGGAGTCGGTCGGCCTCTTCGCCGAGGGACGAGGCCACTTGCCCAGCGAGGGGCGCCGCCAGGCCATCGAGGAGATCACCGCCATGGTCGCCAAGTTGGAGGCCAACGAGGAGCGCCTGTTCCAGGTCTCGCTCTACGCCCAGGTCCATGGCGCGACACGCGAGGAACTGGAGGCGCGCACGCGGCGCGTCGAGAGCACGTTCGGCGCCGCGCGCATGGGCACCCGGCGCGCCCTCTTCGAGCACCTGACCGGGCTGGAAACGACGCTGCCCGCGGCGCGCGACCGGCTCGGCTGGGGCCGGCCCGTCCCCGGCGAGATCGTCGCGGCCACCTACCCCTTCGGCTCGCCCACGCTCTGTATGGACGACGGGGTGTGGTACGGACGTAACCCGCAAAACAACACGCCGCTCATCGTCGACCCCTACGCCTTCAGCAACAGCAACAGTGTGGTGATCGGCTCGTCCGGGTCGGGTAAGAGCGCCTGGACCAAGGTCCACCTGCTGCGCGTGGGCGAGCTGGGCGCGCAGCGCATCGTGATCGATCCCGGCGAGTCGGGCGAGTATCGCGACCTTTGTGCCGCGGTTGGCGGCCAAGTGGTGCGCCTCTCGGCCGGCTCGCATGACCGCATCAACCCGCTCGACCTTCCTCAGGTCCGCGCCGGGGGCGCTGATGACGGTGCGAACGGCGCTGAGGAGTACGACGCGCTGCGCGAGCATGTGGCGGGGGTGCTTGACCTGCTGGCGGTGCTCATCGCCGGCGAGGGCGCCGACCTGGGCACAGGGCCGACGGCGCGGCTGGAGGCGGCCCTCTTCCGCACCTATCGTGAGGCCGGCATCACCCATGACCGCCAGACGCACGGCCAACCTGCCCCGCTGCTGGCCGACCTGCGCGCCACCCTCGACACCCAGGGCGACGACTTCGGCCTGGCCGAGCGCCTCGGTCGCTACTGCGACGGGGCCTTGAGCGGCCTCTTCGCGGGGCGCACCACCGTCGCCCTGGAAAACGACCTGACGGTGTTCGAGCTGCACGGCGTGGAGAAGAACAAGGAGTTGCGCGCCGGGCTGATGCACCTCGTCACGCAGCATGTCTGGCGCGCCGTCCTCTCCGAGCGGCGGCGGCGCTCCGTCCTCGTCGACGAGGCGCACGCCGTGACGCGCTTCGCGAGCACGGGCGAGTTCCTGGCGCGCCTGGCCAAGCAGGCGCGCAAGCATTGGTGCGAGACCATCGCGGCGAGCCAGGACCCCCTCGACTTCACAGCCACGGCGGCGGGCCGTGCGCTGATCCTGAACAGTTGCCGCACCTGGCTGCTGCGCTGCGAGGAGGTGGCGCTGCCCGACCTGACGCGGGCCGCCCATCTCAGCGAGCGCGAGCAAGCCGCCCTGCTGCGCGCCCCGGCGGGCCAGGGCCTGCTCCTCGCGCAGCACCCGTCGGCCAAAGGGGAGCGCTTGCGCCTGCCCTTCGAGATCATGGTCAGTCCGGAGTTCGCGCCGCTCGTCTTCACCGATCCGGCCGCCGGGTGGGGCCAGGGGCGCGGAGGTAGCGGACGATCCCAGACCACCAAGGAGGCGCCCCATGCGTGACGCCACGTTCCTCCTGGCCGTGACCCCGCCGCGCACGAGCCCGGTGACGCTGGCCGGGCAGGCGCAGATGCTCGCCGGATTAGCCCATGTCCGGCGCGCCGCGCGGCGCGGTGTCGCCGTGGAGATCGTCGGCGAGGGTGGGCACGTCCGCTTCCTGGCCCGTGCCGCCAATGACTCGGCGCGGGCGGCGCTGGAAGGGGCGCTGGCTGGCTACTACCCGCAGGGGTCCGCCGTCCCGTTGCTCGACCTGGCCGACGACCCCGCGCGGGTGGGGCCTGGCGAAGGGGCCGTCGCTGCTGAGCTGCGGCTGCGCCAGCGGCCGGAACTGCCGCTCAAGATCCCCGATCGCGCCGGCACGACGCCCGCGGTCGAGGACCCCTCGGCCGGACTCCAGCGGGTGATCGGCGCGCTACGCCGGCTCGACGGCGGCACGCGCGGCGTGTGCCAACTCATCCTGTGGCCGGGACCGCGCCGCTGGGGCTCCCACATCGCCCGTGAGCGGGACCGGGCCATCGCGCGCGAGCGCGCCCTCGGGGCAGCCCGTGAGGAGGATGTGGAGTACCTGATGCGCCACCCCGGCCAGGTCCTCTCGCGCACGCTGATCCTGGAGCGCGTGTGGGACTACGGCTTCGACTCGTTCGCCAACGTGGTCGACGCCACGGTGCGCCGGCTGCGCAAGGTCGTGGACGAGGGCTACGACACGCCGCTGATCCACACCGTCCGCGGCGTCGGCTACAAGATCAAGGCCTCGTGATGACCTCATCCCCCCACCAACGGATCAGGTGGCGGACCTCTGCGCGGACCGCCCGGCGCGGCCCAACGAGTGACCCCGACGCGGCGCCGCTGCGACGGGTCGGGTGGCGGCTGGCCGCCCTGACGGTCGGTCTACTCTGCGCCCTCCTGCTCGTGCTCGGCCTCAGCATCTATCTCACGACGCAGAACGTGTTGCTGGGTTCGCTGGAGGGAACCATCAAAGGGCACGCGCTGGCCGCCCTCGCCACGACGCCATCCTCCACGAGCGGGCCAGGACATGACGGCGGTCCCTACGGCGACTCCAATCACCCTAACGGATCCCAACCCCCACCGTCCGCGCCGGACCGCTTTGGCCCACGCAGCTTCGGCGACGGGGTCTTCACGACGGTCGCCGCCGCCAACCTGGCCGTGCTGTCCAACAACCCCCCGATCACGGCGGTCACGGCCACGCTGCCCGATCCCACCGCAGCGCGCGCCGCCCTCGCCCGACGTCTCTCCTCACCCTACTCCACACAGCAGGTGAACGCGAACGGCCCGTACCTGATCTATACCGTGCGCGGGCCGGTACAACACAATGGCGTGGCCGTGACGGGAGTCGTTCAGGCGCGCATCTCCGAACGGCAGTACCTGGACAGTTTGCACACGCTGCTGCTCATCCTGCTCGAAGTGAGCGCGGCTGGCCTGCTCGCCTCCGCCCTCATCAGCGTGGTGCTGGCCGGCCGCGCCCTGCAGCCCATCCGGGCGGCGCTACGCCGTCAGCGCGACTTCGTGGCCGACGCCGCGCACGAGTTGCGCACGCCGCTCGCCATCATGCGCGGCGCCTCCGAGCTCGGCCTCGCGGCGCACTCCCTGGACGAGCAGGGGGCCGCGTTGGAGCAGGTGTTGGCGCAGAACGCGCACCTCACGCGCCTGGTCGAGGATCTCTCCACGCTGGCGCGCGCCGACAGTGGGGCCGTGGACCTGGCGCGCCTGCCCGTGGACCTGTCCCGCCTCGTCGCGGAGACGGTCGCGGGCGTGGGGGTGCTGGCCGAGGAGCGCGGCGTGCGCCTATTGGTCGAGGCGCCGGAAGAGGCGCGCGTGAGCGGCGACGCGGTCCGCCTGCGCCAGGCCTTGCTGATTCTGCTTGACAACGCGCTCAAGTACACGCCCGATCATGGAGCGATCACGGTGAGCGTCGTGCGGCAGGGTGGGCAGGTGCGGCTGCGCGTGCAGGACAACGGGCCGGGCTTGGCCCCGGAGGACCTGCCGCACCTGTTCGAGCGCTTCTACCGCGCCGACAAAGCGCGGAGCAGCGCGGGGAGCGGTCTGGGGCTGGCCATCGGGCGCTGGATCGCTGAGGCGCACGGGGGACGCATCACCGCGGCCAACGCCCCTGAACGGGGCGCCCTCTTCACCATCACGCTCCCGCTCACTACGTCCTAGCCGTGGGACCCGGCACTGGGTGGGGGGCGCGTCGCCGCCCTATGGGTGGCTGTTGAGGTGTATGGACGTGTCCGGTTATCACCCATCGGACAACCGCCGGTGTGGACGTCGCATCAGGACGCCATGCGGCTGATCGATCGTCCTACACGGTGATACAAGACGCTGTGATGAGCAACTCTTATCGGTGCAAACGGTGAGCCGTAAAGCCCATCAGCAGCGCCTCACGGAATGTACGCGTCTTTTGGTCATGGTTCTGTCATGTATCTGGCCTATAATGACCGTCAGCATCTCATCGCGTCGCTCTGGACGCCGACGGTCCCTACGGGTGAGACGAGAACCTATGCAACACTCCTCATCATATTTTCTGCATCCGTGGACGCGCTGGAGCCTCGCGCTACTGTGCGTCCTGCCCGCCCAGATCGCGCGCGCCGCGCCGAGACCGTTGGCTAGCCAGGCCGTGCCGGCCACGGTTCGGCTACGTGCGCCGCTGCGCTATGAACAGACATACAGCGCCAGTTGTGAAGCCGCAGCGGTCCATATCGCGCTCCATATGCGCGGCGTTGATGTCTCTGAGCGCCGCCTCATCGCTGCGCTGCCTGTGGATCGCCGCCTCCCCGATGTCGGGCCGGATGGCGCGGTGGTGGCCTGGGGTGACCCCTATCGCGCCTTCGTCGGCGACATCACGCGCGGCGATCACTGGCCCCTCGTCGGCTACGGCGTCTACGCCCCACCCATCCTGTCGCTCGTGCGGCGCGAGGGGATGGGCGGTTCGTTTGGTGGCTCCGGCCTCACCCTGGGCACGTTGCGCCGCGCCCTCGCCGCAGGCCACCCGGTGATCGTCTGGGTGCCGAAGCTCTCGCTCTATCGCTGGGCGCTAGTGCGGCGCACCTGGCGCGCCTGGGACGGCCGGCTGATCACTTGGAATCAGAATGAGCACGCCCAGGTGCTCGTCGGCTACGACGCGTCGGGCTTTTGGTTGGACAATCCCGACTACACGTATCGCTCGGAGGGACAGTGGCTGTGGCACTACACGACGGCGCAGTTCACGGCGGGCTGGGCGGTGCTCGGGAACCAGGCCGTCGTGGTGGCGCGTGGCCACCGGACAGCGCTCCGTCGCGGTCGGTGACGGGTCCACACGATGAGACACAGATGAGTTGCTGCGGGACATACACCCCCTGAGACGATGGAGAGAGCAGCGCAAACGACACGATGGTTATAGGTCGCTTTATGATATGACGACGCCGGTACGATGGATGGGGACGGGCGACCGGCGGCGGGCGATCGCGGTGGGTCGAGATGATCGTGAACGAGACACGCGACGCCGGTCGTCAGCCAATCCCCCCGCTGTCGGCGGCGATATGAGCGAGACGGTGACCGCGCACGCCACCGCATGACCACCGACGCGGCCATCCCGTCGGTGACACAACGCCCGTCAGTGACACAACGCGCGCTTTCGTGCCCGGTTCGACGACGCGTGGGCGCTATCCCTGGCTGGCCGTCGACCACACCTTACCTTGGCCAGCAGCGGCAGGTTCAGCATGGTGATAACCCGCGTCGTCCACGCGTCCAGCCCGTACGCCGCTACGCGTAGCCGGCGCGCCGCCAGGACCGCCATGCCTACGGCCAGCGCGCATTGCCCCTATGACCAACCGGCGCATCACGGCGACCAGGATGGGCGGCGGCGCGTGATAGCGTCGCGCGTATAGATGTCCCAGAACGAGTTGTCGGCCAGACCGTCCGGCCTCGTCGCGCCGGTCAGACGCACGTGCCGCCGCCGCGACGATCCACCGCACGGTTCAGCGCCACCGCGCGCACGCCCGTCATAGGGGAGAGGCACAGAGCAGCGACCAGATCAATCAAGGTCTGTACCTCGAATGGTTCCGCCAGGTAGGCGGCGTAGCCCCGGCCGCGATGGTCGGCGTCGAGCGCGGCCGGGTGGCGCGCGCAAATCACCACCGGAGCCTGCGCCTGTTAGCGCGGGCGATCGAGCCAGGCATACGGTGCGTGGAGCGGGTCCGCGTAGGGGACGCTCAGGACGACGTCGTAGGTGGCCGGCATGTCGCCGACCAGGTGCGCGCCGGCCGCGTCGGGGGTGGTGGCGTGATCCACGGCATAGCCCGCGTCGGTCAGGATCGTGCCGACGAGGTGGGTGATGGGCGCGTCGGGCTCGACGAGCAGCAGTCGTGCGCGGCCGTTACCGTGCCCGCCCTGGGTGGCGGGATCGGACAGGGCCGTGTGTCTAGTCACGATCATCGATTCCTCCTCCTTTTTACTAATCACTGGCGTTCACGCGGTGTCGTCCGCGCCGCCACACTCATCCAATCATGGGGCTGCGCCCTGACCGTTCCATGATGTGCGCGTGACACGTCGATGACAGATGCGGACATGGCGTGTGTCCCTGTCGACGCTCACGGTGCGAAGAAGGCGTCGATCGCACGGGCCAGCCCACGCGCGATCGCCCGCTGCCCCCCACGAGCGCGGCGATGTCAGCCTCCGTGGGCTCGCTCAGGAATAGTGGCTCGCACAAGACTCCCGGCATAGCGCTCGGCTGGTCCAGCCAGCCGGGGGCGGCCGGCCCCAACTCAAGCAGGCGCCCGTACGTGGCTCCCTCTCGCGTGAGCGCTGGCGTGCCGCCCTCCGTATCGTCGATCGCCCCGCGATCGGGAACGGCCCATCCGGCCGCATCCAGAGACGCGACGATATCTTGCTGCGCGAGGGTCGCTAGCCGATGATTGGTGGCGCTGAACGGCCGCGCGCTGTCGTACAACGTCTCCGCGCCCCCGACGGTCGGGTCGCCAAATGTATCAAAGTGGATGGACACGAGCAGGTTAGCCCCCGCGGCGTTGGCGCAGGCGATGCGCGCGGCGATGTCACGGTGCTCGCCGGCCGCCGTCAGCGCCCCGTCGCAGAGGTCGGCGGGGGCGAGTCGGGCCACCGGTGTATCTCCGGTTCGCGCCAGGACGACGCGATAGCCTGCGTCGCGCAGGATCGCCAGGAGGTCCCGCGCCGTTGCCAGCGTGACGTCCTTCTCGTCCACGACGGCGCCCGCGCTCGTCGTCCCCACGGCGCCAGGATCGGGACCTCCGTGCCCCGCGTCGACGAACACCGTGCGGCGCCGGTTCCCGCGCAACGGCCGGTAGGCGATGCACGCGCTGGCGGCGAACGCCGTCGTGCGCGATACGATCGGGACGCGATCGGGGAGCGCGTCGCGGCCACCGGCGTGCCTGGCGCGCGGAAGCGTGACGCTGGCGGGAAACGTGGGCATGCCGCGGTGTGCGCACGACGCCACCAGGCCTAGCGCACAGAGCAGGAGGAGGCTGACCCCCACAACGCGGCGAAGGGGGCCGCTGCGTGTGGACCGATGGGGCCATGGGCGTTCTCGCCGGCCTGCGCACGGAGCGATCCAGGCCGATATACCCGCTCCCGCCGTCGCCGTCGCCGTGGCACGTGGACATGCGGCCCCCCCTCACGACGTCGGCGCGCCGACGTCGTGAGGGGGGCGTCCCACCGCGTGGGAGGGATGCCGGTCGGGACATGCCTGCGATGACCTACCGCTCACTACTCACTCATCCCACGGGCGCCGCGCGATCGAGCGTGCCGACCGATCTGTCGGAAATCAGTAGGCCACCGGCTGCGGCGCCGGGCATGGCGAATCGCCGGACCGTGCGCACGGTCCGGCGATTCGCCATGCGTCCCGTCCCCCGCGATGGATACGACCTGGCCGCTCCATGCGGACGTGCGATACGCCGAGGTGGCACGCCGGATGGCCGTATTTTTTATCGAACGCGTCATGCGCCGCTCTTCTTATTTCTTGCTTCTTAACGGTCTATCGAGGCACCCCACTCACGACCCTGTGGGCGCGCCGGCAGGGCTGCGTCGAGGACGCAGCCCGCTTCAGGACGTCGCGTGCGTTGCCGCTACGACGCAGGGAGCTCACCGAGGTGGACGCGGGCCGTGACCGTGCTGCCGTTGCGGTTGAGCGTGAGCGTGACCGTGTCGCCCGGCTTCTGGTGCGCCAGCGCCGTGAGCAGGTCGTCCTCCCCCGTGATCGCCTGCCCGTCCAAGGCCGTGATCACGTCGTTCTGCTGTACCCCCGCCGCCGCCGCCGGTCCGCTCACGGTCTGCACGATCGCGCCTGATACCGCCGGTGTGGCGGCCCCTCTACCATTGCCAAAGAAGCCCTGCGCCTGGTTCTGTTGCTGCGCGTCCGTCGCCGCCACCCCCAGGTCGGCCCGCCCCGTGTGCGCGACGCGCCCCGTCGCGATCAGTTGGTGCGCGATGTAGGTGACGCGCGTACTCGGCACGGCGAAGCCGATGCCCTGCGCTGCTCCCCCGTTGTTGTTCTGCGGATCGGTCGCTTCCAGGGTGGGGATGCCCACGACCGTGCCAGTGAGCGTGACCAACGCGCCGCCGGAGTTGCCGGGGTTGATCGGGGCCGAGGTCTGGATGGCGTTGGGCAGGTAGGCCCCGTTGCCCTCCTGCACCGTACGATCGAGCGCGCTGACGAGGCCTGACGTCACGCTCTGTTTGAGACCAAGCGGGTTGCCGATGGCAAGGACGGTCTGCGCGACGTGGTACGCGCCGGAGGTGGCGAAGCGGGCGGCGGGGAGCCCGGAGGCGGTGATCTTGATCACGGCCAGATCGTCGGCGGTGTCGGTTCCGACGAGGCGGGCGACGTAGCTCTTGCCGGTAGCGAGCGTCACGCGCAACGATTGGGCGCCGGCGACGACGTGGGCGTTGGTGACGATGTCACCGGCGCTGTCGTAGATGACGCCCGAGCCCGAGCCGATCCCCACGTTACTCACGTAGACGACGGAACGGCTCGCCGTGGCGAAGGCCCGCTCCAGGGTGGCGTCGGTCCGTCGTCCCCGTGGTCGTGGTCGTGGTGGTCCGTTGTATGGTCGCCGCGGCGGCGACAGGTCGATCGCCGGTTCTGCCCAGCGCGCGATCCCCGGCGACGCCGGCCGCGACGAGTAGCGCGGCCGCGACGGGACGTGTGAGTTGTTTGGTCGTCATCTGGTTATCCTCTCCTCTGCTCTATTTGTGTGTCTGTTTTGTTGCGGGTCCCGGCCGGTGTGCCCGTTACGCGTCGCCTGTCGCGCGTGACCCGTCTGGGGAAGAAACAACAGGGGCGTAGTCGTAGTCGCCCTGGTCCACCTTCTCTCTCCCACGCGCTCTACGATGCTGAAGGGGCCTTCGGCGATCCCTGTCCACATCAGCACACCTCACGCACAGCATAGGGCCGCTCCATGACCGCATCGTGATCTTTCTGGGACAAAACGATGACAATCCCCGCGTGTTGTGCCCCAGGCCGCGCCACGACACCGCTGTCACGGTCCTGTCATCATCCTGTCGTTATGTTGTCAGGCACAGGTCACGGTGTGGTCATCACCCCGGTCTATCGTTGTGTATGTGAGCTGACAGGTAGCCAAGGGGTGGAGACAAACGACGCCGACGACGGATGTGCGGGGATCTCCACAGTGGCATCACGCGTCGTGGTGTGGCCGCGGGTCTCGTCGCCGGCGCCGAGGACCGCGCGGGTGATGTAGAGGGGACGGGCGCGCACCTCGTCGTAGATGCGCCCCAGGTACTCGCCGACGACGCCGAGGAAGATGAGCTGGATACCGCCGAGCAGCAGGACCACGATTAGCGTCGTCGTCTGCCCCTGGATGGCTACGTTCAGGAGACGCAGGACGGCGGCGACCACGATGCCGAGCAAGCTGAGCCCCGCCAGGATGAAGCCCATCGTGGTCGCCAGTTGCAGCGGCACGTAGCTGAAACCGGTGATGGCGTCGAGCGCGAAGCGCAGCATCTTGGAGAACGGATAGTGCGTCGTGCCCGCGAAGCGCTCCTGCCGGTCGTAGCGGACAGCCTCCTGCCGGAAGCCGACCCACACCGAGAGGCCGCGCATGAAGCGGTGGCGCTCCGGCATCGAGATGAGCGCGTCGACCACCGTGCGGTCGAGCAGGCGGAAGTCGCCCGTGTCGCGCGGGATGTCGACCGAGGTGAGCCGCCGAATCAGCCGATAGAAAGCGGCCGCCGTGAGCAGCTTGAAGCGCGTCTCACCGGGTCGCGCGCGCCGCTGCGCGTAGACGACCTCGGCCCCCCGTCGCCAGGCCGCGACGAGGTCCGGGATGACCTCAGGCGGGTCCTGCAGGTCTGAGTCGATGATCACGGCGGCGTCGCCGCGCGCGTGGTCGAGGCCGGCTGAGATGGCGATCTGATGCCCGAAGTTGCGCGAGAAGTCGACGACGACCACACGCGGATCGCGCATGTGGAGCGCGCGCATCTCGTCCAGGGAGCGGTCGCGTGAGCCGTCGTTGACCAGGACGAGCTCGAACGGCGCGCCCAGCCCCTCCATCACCGCGACCACACGGGCGTAGAAGTGCGGCAGTGTCTCTTCTTCGTTGTAGATGGGCGCCACGATGGAAAGGACGGGCCGCTCTGTCCCCACCTCCGGCGTCTCCCTGTGTTGCGCGACCATCGCTCCTCCTCCGCGGGATGCTCCCCCGCGCTGTCTCGTATGATGATGTAGCGCCCGGCGCGCCGTCCCGTACTCCGTGTGGTCCGCCGCGCTAACGGCGCGGCCGCGGGCGTGACCAGTCGTGGCCGCGTCCCCTGTGATGTCCCTGTCGCTGACCGTCATGCCACCACCTTCGCCTTCACCGTTGCATCCGCGCGCCCCTCAGGCCGGGGAGCCGCTCGTCGCGCCGGCGCCTGCGCGTGCGTGCGGAACACGAGACGGTCGCCGATGACGAAGTTGCCGACGGCAGCCACGCCGATCCCGAGTAGCGACGCCACGAGCGTCGGCGCGATGGTGCGGCTGGCCGCGAAAATCAGCATGTTGACGACGGCCATGCCGGCGATGGCGCCGTGAAAGGCGAGCCAACGGCGACCCAGCGAGCGGCCATCACAGCGACCGCGCCAGGTGAACGTGACGCTCAGGGCGAAGTTCACCTGCGCGGCGAGCAGGAAGGCCACGCCGTTGGCGGCCAGTTCCGGCCAGCCGTGGCGCGTCAGCAGCGCCAGCAGAGCGAGTTGCGTGACCCCCGCGACACCACCGGTGAGGACGAAGCGCAGCGGGCGCGCCACGTCCCCGCCGACCAGACGTCGCGCGCGTCCACCCTGGTTCGCGCCGCCCCTAGGCTGTAGGCCATCCCTATTCCGTCCTGGCCGGCTGCCCCTGGTTCTGGCCCCTGTGTCTGCCCGTGTCGTCGCGTCCATGACCATCCTCGCTTCCCCCACTATCTATCTATCTCTGTCTGTTCGTTGAAACGCCGGCCCGACCAGTCCAGTCGATCGCACATCTGTCTGTTGGTTGAAACGCCGGCCCGACCAGTCCAGTCGATCGCACATCCTCATCGTAGAAGGGCGCGATGACGGATCCGTGATACGACGGTGACAGATGGATGACACGTTGTTCCTACGTGCGTGCGACGCCAGCACAATCGTAGAGTTGCGCGCCACCCGTGCTGGAACCAGTCGTCGTAGTCGATGTTTGCCATGCGGTCGTCGGGACAGCCGCGCATCGCTGCTGGACCCACGTCGTCAGGTCGTCGTTGGTGCGTACCAAGCTGCTCGCGACGGTGGATGCGCCGCCGGGCCCGCCTCCGAAGCCGCCGTTGTTCGCGGGCAGGTAGAAGTAGTGCACCGTCCCGTCGGCGACGAGGCGCGCGAGTCCAGTTGGCGTGAGGATACGGTCCCAACCCTGGTAGCCGCCCAGCGTCATAACCGCTCGTCCCGTCGCCAGGATGAAGGCGTCACCGTACGAGGTGGAGGAGGGCGTGGCGACTAGGTAGCGCGCCATGCCCTGATGGGCCTCCAGATAGCGCACCAATCCCTTGTCCAGGCTGCTCGCCTGACCCCCGCCACCAAAACCGCCAGGGCCGCCGCCACCCGGCCCCGCGCCCGGTCCCGGGGCACCGCCCTGCCGCCCAGGCAGGGACTGGACGCGGGGTTGCCCCGCGCCGGCGGCTTGACTTGTACCGAAGGACGGACGCTGGCCGCTGTTGCCGGGACCACCGGGACCACCGGGACCACCGGGGCTGCCGTTGCCGGGGCCACCGGGGCCACCAGGGCCGCCGTTGCCCCTGAAGGAGGACGCGCTTGGACCTGCTTGCGGGAGAGCCGCCGCGCCGTTGTTGTTCGCTACTGAGGCCATAGCCCAGGCCGTCGGCGCCGCCAGCAGCGCCAGCAGTCCGACCGCCGTCGCCGCGACGGCGGCCCGCCGTCCCGCCCCCAGGACCACGCCGGGGGCGAGTTGCACTCTCAGGCGCAGTCGCGCCAGCGTGAGCGCTGCGGCTGCCAACACGCAGCCACCCACGACGAGCGGGGTCAGCCACGAGTAACTCGCCGCATACGGGGCCACAATGGAGGCCTGTGCCGCTGCGGTCACCAGGAGCGCTAACGGCAGCGCCCAACCGCGCCAGACGGCCGGCCACGACGAACCGTCACCGTCGAGCGCCGCGTGGTAGTCGCACCACAGCGCCGTGAGCCCGATGCCGGCCAGCGCGGCGACCGGCGGCGCCAGCATGATCAGATAGTAGAAGTGGAAAAAACGGGCGAAACTGAAGAACGCACCGGCCGCGAGCAGCCAGCCGGCCCACAAGACCAACGCCTGCCCCCGTCGATCCAGCGGCCATCGTCTATAGGTGTGCGCGGCCGCGACGAGCAGGCCAACCAGGGCCAGCGGGAGCAGCCAACTGGCCTGGCCGCCGAGCGCCTGTCCGAGTAGCCGGGAGATGCTGGGGTCACCGATGCCTGGGGCGAACGCCGGGACGATGCGCAGGTCGACGGATAGGTGTAGTGGCATCAACCGTCCGAGCCACCCGAGATGGGACGCCAGCAGCGTCGTCACGCGACCCAAGCCATTGTAGCCCAGAATCAAGCTCATCTCCGAGTTCGTGCCGCTGTCGCTGACGTAGGGCCGTTGGCTCGCTGGCGTTAGGTCGACCGTGACCGCCCAGGCGAGCGAGACGACCAGCAGGATCACAGAGGCCAACGCCAGGTGGCCGAGCTTGCGGGGCCAGCGCAGCGGCGCTCCCAGCAGATACATCAGCGCGAAGGCGGGCACGACGAGGTAGGCCTGCAACATCTTGATGTTGAAGCCAAGGCCGACCAGGAGGGCGCACAGCAGGAGCGGGCGCAGCCGGCCCGTCTCGGTAGCGCGACTCGCCGCCCACGCGCCAAGCAGCAGCGTGAGAATCAAGAGGCTGTCGATCGTGTTGTTGCGGTCGGTCACCACGGCGACGGGAGTCAGCGCCAGGGTGAGCGCAGCCATGAGCCCGGCGCCTGAGCCGAAGGGGCGGGCCACCAAACGGTAGAGGACGGCGACGGAGAGGACGCCGGCGAGGGCCTCGGGCACGAGCAGGCTTAGCCCGGAGAAGCCGAAGACTTTGGCGCTGACCGCCTGGACCCACAGACCCAACGGCGGCTTGTCGACGGCGACGAAGCCGCCGCTGTCGTACGACGCATAGAAGAAGTTGTGCCAACTCGTGAGCATACTTGCCCCAGTACCGCGACACCTGTTCGCCCTCGCTAATGAACCAGGCGTCGTCCTTCGTCCCCTTGACCTCGATGACGCCCCGTGCCGGATTCTGCGGCTCCATCGGTGTGTCGGACGCTTTGGGGAACTGGTCCGGTGTAAACAGGCCACCATCGGGCATACCTGCACCGAGGTTGCGCAGGGTCATAATACAGCGTACCTGTGGGGAGAGGGCTTTGCCGACGCCATTGAGGAGATTAGAGAGAGCCGGATAGTACGAGGTTTCTTTGACGCCGGCGCCCGATGCACGAATGTCACGCAACTCGCTGATATATTCCTCAACTAAACTCATTGGTGCCTCGGCATCCTCTCCCCCATCGTCATGCTATTGATAATAGTGTAACCCTTCGGAGGGCGTTTCCTAACTCATAGGAGGCCCTCCCAGCAGTGGGCGAGGACGCGGGCGGGGGAGCGGATGAGATCGGGCCGGCCGGCGTCGTGCGCGCTGAGCGCGACGACAATGACAGCGGTGTAGGTCAGGGCAACCTGGCAGGTAACGGCCGACCAGCCGGAGAGCGGGGGGCGTTGCAAGCGGAAGAACAGGAAGACGCGGCCGAAAAAGCGTTCGATACTGGAGCGCTTGCCCAACTCGGCGCGCGTCCAAGTGGGCGGCAAACAGGAGCGATCAGTGAGACGTTTGGGATTGAAGGGGATGACGGCGGTGGTGCCAATGACGGTGTGGATCCAGGCGATGAGCGCCGGCCCCCAATAGGCGGCGTCGAGGCGAACGACGCGTGGCCGGAGGTTGTAGAGGGTGACGGCGGCGGCCAGCAGGGGTTTGGCGAAAGGCGCATCGTGCCTATTGGCGGGGGCGAGGCGGAAGAACACGGGCAAGCCGGAGCCCCGGCAGAGCAGGGTATGGACACGGTAGCCGCGCAGGAAGGCGGTGGGATGATGGGCGGGGGCGTGGCCGTGGTGAGCGTCGGGGTCGGCGCGGCGCCAGGCCTTGATCGGCGCGCTGTCGATGATGAGGTCGTGCGCGCCGATGACGCGCCGCCGGAGCGCCTCCTTGACGGTGAGCACGAAGAGGGTCTCGCAGGGCGGAGCGCCCGCGCGGGCCGCCGTTTCCACTGTTGCGAGGGGCTGGGCACCCAGGGCGTGCCGTCAGCGCGGGCCGGCAGGCCGCAGGCGACCGCCAACGCCGGCCAGGCGCGCAGCCAATCAGACATGGCACGCGGCGAGAGGCGCCAGAGCGTGCGCAGCAGCGCGATCAGCAACAGCGACTCCTCCGTGTAGCGGCGCGGGGCGCCACCCGGCCCCGCCGGCAAGGGCGGGGGGCAGCGGCGCTGGGCCTGCTGGACGGCCAGGCCACACAGCGTGAGCAGATGCAGACGCGTCACGAGCGTGAGCGCGTCGATGTGTAAGGCGGGACCGCGTTTCGTCAGGGCGCGCTGGTATGCTGGGGGCGGGACCGGGGCCGTGGATACGCACGGAACTGGGACCATGAGCTGACCTCCTTGGCGCGGGGACCAGACCGCGCTCTTGAGGTCAGCCTACCCCATCCTGGTCAAGTTAGGAAACGCCCTCCCTTCGGTGAAAGCGTGTGCCGCTGCACATGCGAATGATCTATGCCTGTCGCTGTCAATAGTGACGACGTACAGTCCATCTCACCTGCTGCCTCGGTACATGGCAGCGCTATCCTTGACGGATTGCATCATATTGATAGGGTCGGCCACGAGGACTATGCTGCCCAGCAATGACAGAACGGTCAGGTGACCGGCAAAGGAGCACAGATCAATGACGACCCACGCCTTTGGCGCTCCTCCCATGATCGCACGATTGAACGACGCCATCAACCGCCACGATCTCGACGCCTGCCTAGCCTGCTTCGATCCCGGGTACCAGAGTGAACAACTCCTCCATCCCGATCGTTCGTTTCGGGGCCAGGACAAGTCCGGACCGACTGGTCGGCGATCTTCAGCAGCGGTATCCGATATCGGCCACGCGGGCGGCCATACACACACATCGCTGACCCGCAGCGTGTCGATGCGGTCAGTGGTGCGATAGGTCTCTGAGCAGATAGCGCGCATGCATCCTTTCCAGCACCTGGGGATCCTGTATGCAAGTATCGAGGTGCGGATTGTCTATCATGCAGCGCGGTAGCCGTAAACGCGTCACACGTACCTGCGGAAGGAAAAGCGACAGGGACGTTTCGCTGAATGACATCACGCCGTCAGCGGCTCGATCAAGGACGGCCCGTCCTCGCGCGGCGACGAGACACGCGGCGACACGGGGTAGGCCACCAGCAGATCCGCCGGGCAGGGTCGGAGACACTCCAGCACCGCTACCGGATCGGTGAGCGCCGGATCGAGCCAGAGCGATTCGGCGGCGGGGTCGAGGATGGCGGGCATCCGATCATGGATACGCGCGACGAGCGCGTTTGGTTCCGTGGTGATGATGGCGCAACTCGCCCTCCCATCCGTGCCGACGCTGTAGAGGCCGGCGAAGCCGACGAGGGCGCGATCGTCGCGACGAATGTACACGGGTTGTTTGGTCTTGCGCCCTGGGATGCGCTGCCACTCATAGAAGCCGTCGGCGGGGATGATGCAGCGGCTACGCGCGATGGCGCCTCGGAAAAGGGGGCGCTCGCGCAGCGTCTCGGCGCGCGCATTGATGGGAGCCGGTCGCGATGCGGCAGCGGACGCCCACGTTGGCCGAAAGCCCCATGACATCGCCCACAGGAGACGTCCCGCGGATCGCTCGACAATGACGGATATATCCTGGCTCGGCGCGATGTTATACGCCGCATGAGGACGCTCGGCGTCGTCCCGCTCATCCTCGGCCACGTCGAACCGCAGGGCAAGCTGATCGGGGGTCGTCAGGGTAAAACGTCCGCACATCGGGTTGCTCCTTTCCGCGCACCTCCCTGGTGGAACAGGGAAGCGTCGCGTGTGTCAAGCTGTGTAAGAGGGGTGCATCTCGGGGCGATGCGGCCTATCGTCGGTCTTCACGCTCTGCGCGGGCTGGACATCAAGGTGATAATGGGTCGGTGATGCCGCGTCGCCGTAGGTCTCCTCAGGGAGGATCTCCGCGTATTCGCAGTAGGGGCACACGGCCCCGATGCACGACGCATCGTGGCACGAGGCGTAGAACGGCTGACGGCATTGGGCACACGGGACGAGGGCCATGGTTGCTCCTTTGTCATGGGTTGTGTCGCACACCACGCTCTTATTATAGAACTTATGTACTAATAAAGCCGGCGATTATCCAGGCCGCATCGGCATGATTAGCCCCTGGCCGCCCTGGTTGCCGGAGTGCCCAATCGTCCCCCGCCCCCGGTGCCGCGACGCAGGCGTTCGGCCAGAGCGGCGTACCGCTGCCCCGCGCCCTCCGTCCGTACCGCCCTGGCCAGTGCCCGTTTGCTGCCCACGAGCACCACGATCCGCTTCGCGCGCGTCACCGCCGTGTAGAGCAAATTACGCCGCAGCATCAGCCAACTGCTGGTTGTGAGGGGCACAACGACGCAGGGGTACTCACTGCCCTGCGAGCGGTGGATCGAGACGGCGTAGGCGTGGGTCAGTTCGTCTAGCTCGAGGAAATCGTAGGCGACCTCGTCGGTCTCGTCCATCAGGACACGCAGCTCCTGGTCCTCCAGGGAGATGCCGGTCACGACGCCGACGCTACCGTTGAAGACGTTTTTGTCATAGTTGTTGCGGAGCTGCGTGATCTTGTCGCCGACGCGGTACACACGCCCGCCGACGCGCCGCTCGGGCTGCCCCGGTCGCGCCGGCGTCAGCGCCTCCTGCAGCTTCTCGTTGAGCACGCCCGCCCCCGCCGGCCCCCGGTGCATCGGGCAGAGCACCTGCACGTCGCGCCGGGGGTCCAGGCCGAATGTACGCGGGAGGCGGTTGGCCACGATGTCGACGACCAGATCGGCGACCTGCTCCGTGTCATCCTGGGGAAAGAGGAAAAAGTCAGCGAGGCCCGTGGTGACGGGCATCTGGCCGGCGTTGATGCGGTGAGCGTTGGTGACGACGCCACTCTGCTGGGCCTGCCGGAAGATGTGCGTGAGCCGGACACGGGGGATGACGTCCGATCCGAGCAGATCGCGCAGCACCTCACCCGCGCCAACGCTGGGCAGTTGGTCCACGTCGCCGACGAAGAGCAGGTGCGCCCCCGGCGCGACGGCCTTGACGAGCGTGTTGGCGAGCAGCACGTCGAGCATGGAGGCCTCGTCCACCACGACGAGGTCGGCGTCGAGGGGGGTGTCGCGGTCGAAGGCGGCGTCGCCGCCGGGGCGCAGTTGCAGCAGGCGATGCAGCGTGCTGGCCTCAACGCCAGCCAGTTCAGAGAGGCGCTTGGCGGCCCGTCCCGTCGGCGCCGCCAGCACGATCTTGGCCCGTTTAGCCTTCGCCAGGGCGACGATGGAGCGCACCGTGAACGACTTGCCGCAACCTGGGCCGCCGGTGAGCACCGCGACGCGCGCGGTCAGGGCAAGGCGCACCGCCTGCTCTTGTGCAGGGGCCAGGGCGCTTCCAGTCGTGGTCTGCAGCCACTGTAAGGCCGCCGCCCAGTCGACCGTCTTGAAGGCGGGCAGCCGCTCACCCGGCGCGTGCAGCAGGCGCAGCAGGCTATTGGCAAGCGAGACCTCAGCGCGGTGGAAGGGCACGAGGTAGACCGCCGTCACCGCGCCCTCGCCATCGGGGCGGGCCAGGTATTCCATGACCACACCCTCCTCGCGCGACAACTCCTCCAGGCACGTCGCGGCCAGCGTTGCCTCCACGCCGAGGATCTCGGTGGCTTTTGCGACCAACTCCGCCTCGGGCAGGTAGCAGTGGCCCTCCTCGCTCGCCTCCGAGAGGGTGAATTGGAGGCCCGCCTTGACGCGCTGGGGGCTGTCGTGCGGGATGCCGAGCGCCTGCGCGATCTTGTCCGCCGTCTTGAAGCCGATACCCCACACATCGCCCGCCAGTTTGTACGGCTCGTTCTTGACGACCGAGATCGATGCATCCTTGTAGGTCTTGTAGATGCGCACGGCGATGCTCGTCGAGACGCCGACGCC
>JAABUX010003907.1_pt1 | contig 19325 bp, 24 predicted proteins | sample 5561851 | NCBI WGS metagenome assembly JAABUX01 (sample SAMN10711883, study PRJNA513361) | rock metagenome | isolation source: Antarctica rocks | place: Antarctica: Victoria Land, Richard Nunatak red sandstone | collected 2016-01-03 | reverse complement strand
AAAAGCCTTATACCCTAAAAATAGGGGAGAGTAATATACTCTTAGGGATATAAAGTAGTATAAGTAATAGCTTAAACCCTATTATAAGATAGTTTAATATTAATTAAATAGTACCTAGAAGGTATATTATAACCGCGTTAATAATAGAGCGCGTATAAAATAAATATAATAACTTAATATTAAAAATACTCTAATATCTCTAAGAGGGAGATAAAGATATTTATAATAAGAAATAATTATTAATATCCTAGGGCTATAAAAGGCTATTAATATATCTCTATTAATAGATAAAATAGGGGTCCTTTATAAGGGTAGTATAGTTTTTATACCTAGTAATAAAGTAATTAAATAAGAAATCTTAAAGCTTTATTATAATAACCCTTATACTAGCTACTACTTATAGAAGTATACGTAGGAGCTTATTAAGCGGAAGCTCTATTAAAAATTAATAGGATAAGATATTTATAATTATATATAAGAATACTTAACTTATTAATTAATAAAGCTATATAGATATACTATTTATAATATACTATTACTATTATTAATACTTATAAGACCTTTTTAGGAAATCATAATAGATTTTATTATAAATCTCCCTTTAAGTAAATAGAAGGGTAGTATTTATAATATAATCTTAATAGTTATAAACTATTATATTAAAGTAGCTAGGTATTTACCTATTATAAAGATAGTTAATATTATTAGTATTATTAACCTATTATATTATAAAATCTTTTTAAGGTTTAATTAGCTAGAGGGTATTATTAATAATTAAGGGATAATCTTTATAAGTAGCTTCTAGGTAGTTATATATTATTATATTAATATAAAAAGAAAGCTTAATACTACTTTCTACCCTTAAATAGATAGTTAAATAGAGAGATAGAATAGTACGCTTAAGTAGTATCTACGCTACTATTTTACCTAGAGATAAGATAACTAGGTAAAGTTACTTTATCTAGTAGAGTTTATATATAATTATATAAAGTATACTAATATTAAGTTACCTTTATATAAGGCGCTTTATAACTATTTACTTAAGTTAAATATAGAGCTTTTAGAGCTACTATTAGGAGAAGTCCTATTAGTATAAAAAAGGGTTAAATTACTTTAGAAATAAAGGGAAGGTTTAGAGTAGTACTTATATTAAGTATAAGTTATATAAGTAGAGTATATAAATAAATAATAAAAGTAAAGATAATATAATATAAGTAATTATATCTTATTAAATATAAAGTATATTAAATTAATATAAGTAACTAAGAAACTATTGTAATATTATCTAGGGCCTTTTAAGGTCCTTAATTATATTAGTAGTTAGGCGTATAAGTTATAACTACCTAATACCTTTTATATATATAATATCTTTTACGTCTTACTTATAAAGCTATATTAGGGTAATAGTAAGAGTATTATAAAAGTTATATAAGTAGAGCTTATAAATAATAAAGATAAATAGGAAGTTAAAGCTATTCTTAACTATAAAATCTCTTATAATAAACTTTAATATTTAATAAAGTAGAAGGGTTAATCTTATAATTATAATTAATAGCTATGTAAATAGGACTTAGTTAATATACTAGATATATTAGAAAGATTTAAGTAGGATTACCCTAAGATATAAAGTTTATATTATATAAGAGGGGAAATAATTTCTATTATTATAAATAAAAAAGAAAAGATACCTAATATAACTAGACTACTAAGGGCGTTATAAGAGAGGGCTATTATACTATATTAGTAGTAGTATTAGGCCTATTACTATTACTACTAATAGTAATAGGAGTATCCTCTTTATTATCCTCTTCCTTATCCTTTATAATAGGAGGGAGGCGCTCCTATAATATATTAGTAAGGCTTTAAAAGTACTTTAAAAGGGGAGATAGAGTAATATATATACGCTAATAAAGGATATTAAGAATACCCTCTAGGGCATTTATAATATAGATAGTAATAGCTAGGTTAACTCTAATAGGAGTTATAATAGTAGTAGGGGCGGAGGAGGCGCGGTAAAGATAGTAATAATACTATTAAATAAGCCTATTAAAGGTTCGCTAGAATCTAGTAAGCTAAGGGAGGTTAAAGCTAGCGTTTAAAGTAGTTATAATATTTAAGGATTAAAGAAGGCGCGTATAAGTATAATAAGTATAAGTAGAGACCTCTTATTAATATTTAGTATTAAGATCTTTATAATAATTATATCTAGTAAAGCTAAGGGAGGCGCGTATATAGGTTATACTATTAAAGGAATAAATAAGGCCTTAATTAAAGATATTAGATTTATAGCTCTTTAGATTAAAATATGATATAATAAAGGTATATTATATAAGATAATATAAGAATAGGCTAGGAGCGGCTTAGTAGGGGAGGTTACGTACTACTATAAGTAGAGGGGGTAGTAGTAGTCTTCTTTTAATTAGTAGTAAGGGTAAGTTTATTACTAAGAATTACTTATAAAATAACTACTAGAAGTATAAGGATTATATATAGGAGTATTATCCGCGATTATTATAGTTTAATAATACTACGTATTATTAAGGCTTAGCTTAGAAGGCCTTACTAATAATTATATTATTATACTCTTATTAGAGTAATATTCTATTACTAAGGGAGTATCTCTTATAAATTATAACCTTTTATACTCTTAAAGCCTAAGAGCCTAAATAGGGAGATAATTATAAGGACTAGTTAGGAATATAGTACTACTATTAACGTGGCGTTTATAGTATATAGTAGTACTATACTACCCCTTTCCTTATAGTATATAAAGGAGGGAATTCCCCTTAAAGGGAAGGGTAGCGATTAGTCTTACTATTAATAAGAATAGAGAGTTCTATATATATACGTATACGCACCGTTTATAGTACTTAATAGCTATATTATTACATAGTACCCTTATAGTTATAATACTTAATACCCTCTCTAGATATAAGATAGTTATTATATATACTATTATAGATATATATTATATTCTTATAAGTATAAAATAGTCTATTCCTATTTATATAGCTAGTATACTTATTATTACCCGTCTTTAAGATTCTTATATAAGAATAGAGTAGAACTAATTTAGGTTTATAACTATAAGTCTAGGCTTATAACTATTAATAGAGTTTAGGTAGCTTATAAGGATTTATACTAATAATATTATCCTCTTTCTTATTTATATAAAGCTTAATATTTAAGAGTAGATTTATATAGCTAATATCCTTAGTCTTTATAAGATATTTCTTAATTATAATAACCCTCTTAACCTAGAGTAGAACTATAAATTTCTTTTTACTTAGCTCTTTAAGCTAAGTCTCCTTACTAATATATATAGGTATTATATAGATAGTATTAGGCTCCTCTTTAAGAGCTACTAGAGCTATTATAGATTATAATATATTTATAAGAAATTATACTAGTATATATAAATAGTAGAGATTCTAAGATAGAGATATATATAATTATAATAAAATTATAATAATTAATATAAAAATAATAGGAGATTATATAAACCTTTCTAGGGGTTATAGTATTTATAGATCTATAATAATAAGTATAAAGGTAGGGCTAGGGCTAGCTAGGATATAAGTAGAAGTATTAATTTATATTAATCTATATTAATCTATACTAGTTTTTATAGAATTAATCTTAAGATTTCCTTACCTAATAATATATAGGTTAGATAGTTAGATTTAATAAAAAGAAAGCTTAAGACCTAGTATTAAAGGCTATTCCTAATTAGGATTTATATAGCTTTATACTTATATTATATACCTACTAATATTATATAGATCTTTATAGGCTTATAAGGACCTAAATATACATCTAATCTCGCTTTGAGATAGCGACCCTCTAGTTAAATAAATATTAAATAATCTCACTGTAAAACCTGTCTATTACTAACTAAGAGCTGGAGGTGCTGTATTTTACCTTCTATGAACACTCATCCATCGTCCATTAGAAATGGTCGTACTCAGGCAACTAATATCGATGAAGTCCGCTTCAAAATCGGGTGTTGTACTGTCATCGTTGTGTTGTACCAGAAGGAGAAGGACTGGCAGGAGCAGAGCAAAGGGCGAATTCGCGGGTCTGAACGGTTTGAGGATTCACCCCAGTATGCCATTCAGTGAAGCTGCTTCGTTACAACTTACCAATTGATCTGTTAAGGGTACAGATCAGGAAGGTGTCTCCTACTCCAAGACCACGAATTCCGTGAGTGTCTTGGTTGGCAGAATAGATAGCAAATCCTGCGGCAATATCTACGTCTACCATATGCGGGATAGTCCGGTATCTAGTGTGAGATGCTAGCGCAGCCACATGTCACGTGCTCGTCTCGTCTTTCAGCCTCGCGTCAAACCTTCTCGTTCTCCAAGGTGCTCAGCTTCCCATATTTCACTTTCCCATCGCAGTGTCGACGGTCGGGTGTATACGAATCTTAGTATTCTAGACGCTTGACAGTCCGTTGAACACAGGGTTGTCCTTGCATCAGTTATGTTGGAGACTCCTCTCTGGTCGTTTATCCTGGCGAAAAACCTTTGCATCTCTGCTCATACCTGTCTCATGTGTGGACGTTGCATAAGATGGCCAACCTCCAGCTTGGTCAGTTGAGCTGAATGTTGTTTCATATGATACCCTCTCCCTGCAGGTCCAGCGACAGCCACCCGAATATGTTTCAAATTCGGCTGCCTGGTCAAGACAAGCGTTGTCATAGGTATCTCCGAGATGAAAGATGCCAACCGCTGGGCCGCAGAATAGATTGCTCTGAGGCTATATCACAATCCTGCGCACTTCATCGTCATCAAAATGCGCCCGTTGATTCGCCCCCGCAATACGTTGTCAACCAATCATCTTGACGAACGCCCAATCGTTCTTCTAACCCAGCCTTCAGCGCTCTGGATGGCATTGAGCTACAGCCTTCGCAGTTGAAAATCCTCCGTCTTCAACTGATTGACGTTCTTTTAATGCGCCAAATCGATATATCGCGGTTTATGACCGAACGTGGCCGAGTACCGACGAGATAAGAATACAAGAACGTCTGTGCTTCCTGTCAAGGTCCAATTCGGTATTACGTGCATAGCCGAGACGTTCCAATGACATGTCAGTCGTACCTGACCCAAGCTATTTGCGAAAGCCAGTGGATGGGTAGTCCTCAGCCCAGGACAATGCGCCTCGTTCCGACCGTCGCTTAAAAGCATATGCACGGTTAGCTTGATGTGCAAGTGAGATCCAACTCGCCGAAAGAGGCCTGTTTAGGGGCCTGTTTAGGAATTTTGCACTACTCTCTGTCAGTGATAGGCTACCAACATCTGACAAATAGTCTTCCGGTACTTCGAGAGATCTCGCACGGGCCGTCTGCCGACCACCCATGCATAGATCTTCTCAGCTCTCAACTTGAAGCTGTGTGGTATATGCGGCACGATCGTGGCTGATGGTCTCGCGAGCCGGGGACCAGATGGAATGTCTCGGACCTGCATCTCAGACTACTCCGTGGTTCCTTGTATGGTCTACAGATTACAAAGTGGTCGTACATCTACTCTGCATGCCTGTTCTCGTTCATCCTCTGTATCACAGCTTATTGACCATTCCATACAACTCTCGTGATACAGTGGAGATTGTTCCTATATTTGAAGAAATCCGCTGATGGGGTCGTTCGTCGCCGCCAATGACTACGGCCATGACGGTTGGAAAGTGGTTGTCGTGGCTATACTTTTGATAGTCATGCAATTCTTGATGGTGACTGGTCGATTTGTGTCCCGATTGATGAACAAAGTCGCCTTGGCAGCCGATGATTACGTCCTTCTGCTCGCGGCTGTTCTTACCTCTGGGCTTTGCGGACTAGCACTTGCGTGTAAGTGACGATGATGGTTCATTCAGGCATCCCGGAATACTGATATTCATAAATAGTCCCCAGAATTGCAGGAGTCGGATCCCACATTGCCCGAATCCAGATGATGACCCCTTCGGACGATACTCTCGTTGGTCAGGTAATTTCTATGTACCACTACGCTCCCAGAAGTCCCGGCTAACGAGGGTCAGAATTTCATGGCCTGGATGATCGTCTATGGCGCCTCGATTGCATTATCGAAATGTGCCATTCTCTTGCTATACATCCGCGTCTTCACCACTAGCAAAAAGTCTTTCACCATCACGGCGTACCTGGTCGGATTCCTCATCGTTACGACAGGCGTGGCCAATACAGTGGTAGCATTCTTGCGATGCTCGCCCCTGTCGTTCGCATGGGATAAATCGATCAAGGGGGGAACATGTATCGACGAGATCGCCTGGACTCGATACATGGCAATACCGAACGTGGTGACTGGGGCAATCATGCTCGTCATGCCTCTGCCGCTTGTGTGGAAGTTGAATGTCAGTGCGTCTGCAAAGATCGCACTAACAGCGACATTCCTGCACGGCACCATGTGAGCCTCTCCTCCTCCTACTCTACATATTCCAGCGTAGATCCTAAACCCCTCACCAGCGGATTCATCGCGAGCTGCGCTCGTCTAAGCATCCTATTCTCAACCGACGCAAGCAGCTTCTCAAACAGTACGTACAGCTCCTACACACTTCATCCTCAAATCCACCCGCTAACCTCCGCCAGCTACATCCCTAGTCTGGACGATCTGGACCATCAACGAACCAGCAAATTACATCATAGCCGCCTGCCTCCCCACCCTCCGCCCAATCTTCATCCGCATTCTGCCATCCTCCTTCATCCTCAGTCACAAACGCAGCTCGAAGCCATCCACCTCATCCCTCAAGGTCTCCTGGCCGAAGGGTTCGCTCGCTCCAAAATCCAGCCTGGGTTCTAGACAGTTCCAAACAAACATCCAAGTCACCGGGTCTTGGCACACAAAGGTTCAGAAGTGGGAAGCGGATGGGGGAGGAGGGTACTGGACAGATGTCGAGGGTGGCCGTCCTAGTACCCGGAAGGGACTGGCTGACGGAGACGCAACCGCGGTGGGCGAGCGAAACAAGGGCATGGGTGTCACAACGCAGGATGTTGGCGCTGGATACAGCTTCTAGTTTCTCCTGACGTCTACACCAACGACTAATATGTATAGACGAGTATCAAAAATACCGCTGATGGCCCTGACAGAGAATATGGTGACCTTGCCTTGCCCTCTCCCTCTCCCTCTCACCCCTTCTCCTCCACATCTAAACATCCACATCCAAACATCCACACCCTATAACCCCTCCGTCCTAGTCCTAATCCTACTCCTAATCCTAGACCCAGTCCTAATCCCTGCCCAAACCAAACCGGACCAGACCAGACCAGACCCAACCAGATCATATCGGCGGATATACGGGTATGCAACCTAATCTCACCATTTGCGTATATAAGGTACGTATAGATGATGCACCTAATGCCGCTAGCAGATAGTGGAGTTGGGTATAGATATAGGTGGAAGATGGATGTATGATGGAGTGGGATTGGGAGTGGGGTTATGAGTAGGAGTAGGATTAGGAGTGTGGTGTTGTTGTATGTGGTATGGACTCATGCGGCTGTGTAGTAGAGGTAGAACAGTATACAACACGACACGGCACAGCAATCATTCACGTGGCCACATCGCCCCATCGCGTACCAAACCTCCCTACGTAGAGTACAGTACTCTCCCACCCAACCTCCCAACTCACACTAGCCTCAAGATCTCCTACTAATCTATTCATCAAACCACCAACCACCAACAACAAAACCTCGTACAAGATGCACTTTTTCTCATTCACTCAACCACCTATAACTGATACGATACAACAAGCATACATAATATCAATCATCCATCTCCCCACACCCTCAAAGTTTCGCACTCAACCGCTTCAACGTTCCCATCTCCGACGTGAACCACAACGACAGCGCACTAACATCCTCGCCGCAGTTCACGAAATGATAGCCTTCTTTTACGCGTTGCGCCGCTATTCAAAACCAAGTACTCAATCAGCTCCCCTTACTCAATGAAAACATGAATTGTATTCAAGATACGATATACGAGTGAAAGGGAGATGGAGTGAGAGAAAGAAGGATAGACGTACCAGCCTTCGCATCCGCCGCGAAATGTCCCGAGAATTTTCCGTGGCGGTGGGCGGCGTCGCGGACGTGGGAGGCGGCGGCTCGGACGGCGGGATGGTCGGTGGTGGCGTGGCCCATGGAGGAGGCGAGGTCGCTGGGGCCGACGAAGAGCATGTCTGGATTTTTGGGAGGGGAGGTGTTAGTTCTGTATTGATACGTAGCTTTGCTGGGATGAGGAGCGAGCGAGCGACCGGATAACCATAGGATAAAGGAGAAAGAAAGAAGGAACATACCAACGCCATCCACCCCCGCAATCTCCTCGCACCGCTCCACCCCCAACCTCGACTCCACCTGCGCGATGAAAATCACATTGTCGTTCGCGCTCTCGAAGTACGCCTCGTCGCTCTGGTGGAAGGTTGGGGGCGCGAAGATGGTGCCGGCGCCGCGGACGCCCTGCGGCCAGCGCGCCGAGGGGTATTTCATGTAGCGGACTGCTTGTTCGACTTGGGCCTGGATGGGTGGATTCTGTTGTGAATAAATTGTCTACGAGATATGATACATACACCCTTTGGGTATTGTATTATGGAAAGGGGAAGTGCAAGGAGGGAAGAGATGAGATGAGATACCTTGGATTCACACATGGGGATCATGACGGCGTGGGCGCCGCAATCGACGGCGCGCTTGATCATGAGGGGTTCGCCGCCGACGGTACGGATGATGGGGGAGGAGCCGGCGGAGGCGAGGGCGCCGACGGATTGGTACATTTCGCTGTCGTCGATGTTGCCGTGTTCGCAGTCGACCATTACGGCCTGTGGGGAATTTCACGCGACGGTTAGTTGGGTTGGTTCTTTGTGACTGTGCTTGTTGTATGGGGATTGGTTTTTGGTGGGATATGAAAAAGGGAAGACGGACATCAGCGCCCAAACCGCCGACGAGGCGGGCCAGCGAATATCCCGGTAGCCAGAGCCAGAGGGCGACACAGGCGGGACCGCCATCTCGTGCGCGCTCGAGAGCCTGCCTCAGGCGCGTTTTGCCGGTTGTGGAGACGATGGAGGATTTGGAGGCGAGCAGGTGGGTGAAGGATGGCGGGGACATGGCGGGAATAGACTGCGTTTTATATGCAGTCTTCTTGTTTTTGTGGGGACTTGCTGCAGGGACGATTTGTTTTATTCCGGGGTGCTGTTTTGCTGTTTTGTGACGTGCGCCCGGGGGCGTGTTTTAGCGTCTGCCGGCTTGGCGTATGTGGCTTGTCTGACCTGCGTCGACCCGTTCCATTCCCCCGAAAGCTTCAATATGGGCCTCGTTTTGGAAGGGCCGAAAGGCTGGATGGAGTATGGCAGTTGCTCTTGGCAGGGGTTCTGAACGCCTATCAAGACATCGATTTCATCCGTATGAAATTGTATGAAATTCGTCCTCCTCTTGCCAGAAAGTATGCCGACACACCTCGACTATCCCAATATAACACACCCAAAAGATATCTCAGCCATCTCTTTTATCATTCCTAGACCTCCTTACACACTTCTTACTGTCCTGTTGTTGGACGAATCATTGATCATTCAACTCCACTCCCACCAGACTCGCATCCGTCACACTACCACGAAGCCTCCAATTGACGCCGGCCTCGGCCCCTAACTTGCGCAGTTGCAGAAACGACACCTTATACAACACCCACAGATAAATCGCACAAGCAGCTGTCGCCGCAACCGTAGTGATAAGAAATACCAACCCCCAGCAGAGCTCCAAAAGGCGATTGGCCGGATCGGCCGATAATGGAAGCATCATGCGCACGAGGCCTCGGATGACCACCCACCAAAACTGCAGTAGATCCATTGCCACTGGTGGAGCAGAGATTGCAGTCAGCATCTTACTCATCCAGAATTCAAACCCACTGTTAGAGTCGGGATGTAGAGTAGCAGAAGCCCGTGTGCTCTCATGAACATCTCATCTCCCACCCGTCCTCTACAGCGACCATGAGGGTGGTCAGGATCATCTTACACGTAGCTGCAGCAGCCAAAGCCATAGCAAACACGGCCGTAAACCGTGCATCCTCTACATCCACATCGCTCGATGTGCGCACACGTTCGACGCCACCATGGAAATCGCTGTTGCAATTGCAGAAATAGTCCTCAATGGTTCGGTAAGATGTCCAAATGATGAAGACGAACGATGGGACGCTGCCTGCCCAGAGGAGGAGGGATGATGAATCGTACGCATGCACGGGCGGAGCGACGATGGGGATGCCGATGTGGAGTAGAGTTAGTATTGAGGTGAGTATGGCGAGGAACTGGTAGATTGGGTATCGGAGAGTGAGCTGCATGGTGCTGGTCGTTAGCCTCTGGAAGCTTGTTGCATGTTGATGCGATATACTCCGTAGAATATGGAGGTTGGGTTGCCTTGCGCTATTCTAGCGAAGGGCTTGGCTCGCTCTAGACGTTTGGCCTCAGGCAGTTATACAACATATACCCTCCCGAAATTCACCAGGGTAAAAGTGAGCAATTATCATCGTAATCTTATAGGAAGTACAATTGCATTTGATAGCCAAAGCACTCAAAGTCCTAGATCTTCAATGATAATTGTATCATTGAATCCACGTATATGAATCCTAGGGATATATACCCAAATGTTTTATATATAAAAATATGTAGGATTATAGAGTGAGTATTTCATGGCCTAGTATACTATTGCTTCAGAGACTGGAAGTAATCCCACGCATACGTTGCTATACCATTGATCGTCTTTACAGCTACCATGTTCCTCAGCTGACTCAGTCTAGCCAGCAGAGCGATACGGCTCAACAATACCAAAAGGCCCCGCCGTCCTTCACTCATCTTTGGCTTCGCCTCTTCCCCTTAAAGGTTCTAGTCTCCCGGTTTCGTCAAGAGCACTTACCTTGGTAAACCCGGATTGAGCCCCTACTGATATTTGCAGCAATTGAGATTCGTGACACTAGGGTATGTACGCTAGGTTGCTCGTCACTGGCTAGCTAATCTCAGGACTAGTTGCGATTTGGTTCATGGCAATGAGCCCACAAAATCGGTAATCACAAAATCGGTAATGGGAGGGAATGCAACTGCCTTTTCGCAGATTGACGTTGATACTGTTCCCAGAGTCGTCAATTCCTTCGATAGCTGATCCGTATTCATCGTAGCGGATACGCTGCACCATCCAAAGTGGTATCATTCGATCCGGAGGAATCATACTGCAAATCCGAGCTCAAACATCTACCCTCGCAATTAGGTATGTGCAGCGGGCCTCGGATTTCAAAGTCGGTGCATCCGCCTGCTAGGGCTATGTGGACATAATTCAAGTCAGCACTTCTCCCCGGAACCGATATTCATTATTTGATCGCGACCCCAAGTATGTACAATGAGACTTACCAGCGACATAAAACTGGTAATTTGCCGGATTTTCCAAAGATTCGTCTGCGGAAAGACTAAGCGAACCATCGAAAGTATACGTTTCTTGCACATGTGGGCGCCCTAGTTCCGACGCTACAAGATACTGATGCACGAGCTCATGCAATACTATCGACGGTTTGTAACGGATAAGCAAACCTCCCAACGTTCTCGTTAGCCGGTCGGTCTTTCGACAGTAATCCTGAGGTGCGCTTGGGGGATTCAGCTGCCAGGGAGGCGTAGCGGGTATAATATCGGTAAAGAATTCCGGACATAACACGATCCAGTGATTGGATGTTATGGCGAAGGCTGTGGGAGGAGGCAAAGGACCCCTGCACCCATCGTACATATCGATTGTCTGCTGATGTACTCGTATTGTGACGCCGCGCTCAAAGGCACAAACCAGCACAGGTGTGTGCGGAATTTGGCTGGTCCAAGTCATTATAGGAATACCGCGCGATATGTTGGTCAACATTTCGGTAACAAAAGGGGCGGAGGTAGGTGTCTTGAAGAACGCGTTGAACGCAGGACTAGTCGTGTTGGAGGTGCTGGAGTCAATCGCTATTATGAGATCTGTCCACAAGGAATCGAGAGCATTGGCCACAATGGATGCATGACCGCCGCATGCGAAGGTCTGGTACGGTCCATGATGAACAATATCTGTGGATTGAGGATTTGCAACATCAAATTGAGACTCCGAATGAGCTTCTTGCGCGAAAGCAGGGAAAGATGGAAACAAAAGCCAACACGTAGACCATCTATATAATAGTGTCCTGGCCATTTCAGGAGTCTAAACTTGGAGGGTAAGATTGAAGGTAGCCATGGACAGAGTAATAAACCATACATACTCAATGTGCGCTGTCCTCTCCAAGGTGATGTCTCAGCCTGTTTCAACTCCCTGGTGATGAACTCATCGAGGCTTTAGCCGCGATCCCGGCGATTTAATGAAGGAGCGCAAGTCGCATCAACGATTCCTCGCTATCTTCCCTACCGTTTCCCCGAATATACAGGGTAACGGCGTATCATTACAAGCATCAAGGGGAACAATTCCTACTTAATCAGCCAACCTCCAGTTCGAATTAAGGCATTCACTGGCCTCTGAATACTCGTGCTGGCTATCGGCGCCCTCGTATTGGCGTCATATGTTCTCGCAAAACAGCCTCGCCAGCAGATCATGTCGACCAAGCTCACCTCATCAAAGCTTACCCTTCGATGGTTAGAGGGTTCAGAGATCACAGCATCAGCTCTTCTACTGAGGCATCCACTGATCACGACATAGAGTGAGTTGTTGAGTTCAAGGCAAGAATTGGTTACCATGATCATCAGGAAATATGTTGCCAGATATATCGAAACCACTACGGAGACGGTCAAGATCTCATAGCCGTCTTGAAAATCTCACTTCCAAACCACTCCCTGGTCTCCAACCAACAATTCCGCGCATTCGACCGTCGGAAATGCCCTCCTCTGTCATGGTCCTTATAGAACCGTTCGTTCGCAATCGCTTGCACCCAGCCTTTTGGTGGGGCTGCGATCGCTCTCGGGAAGAAGATGAAGGTCAAATGTGTCGCCACGTACGACTTGTAAGCATCTTCCTTGCCCGTCCGGTCTTGCTGGGCGACGGCAGCCTGGTAGAGTCGTAGCTCAGGCGTTGCGCCTGGAATTCAATGCATCTTTGGAAAGGTAATGATCTCATCGTCGGGCATGGTATGACTTTTGACGTAGGTCCATTCATGATATTTCTCCACCAGCCAACCGAGCAGACCGATAAGGCTATCGCCCAACGCGGAACCCAGGCTCGAGGGCGCGTCGACTACTGCATCAGATATCCGCTTGACTCTTTCATAAGGAATTGTAGGCTTTCCAGGGCCTACTTCTCTCGCGCTGTACAGGGCCATGAGTTCAGGATCAGGCGAGCCAAGGTCAGTGGCGCCTTGTAGAACGGTAGGGGTCCGCACGGAACGAAATGGGTGTGACAAGCTCTAACATGCTGAGGATACTGCATTGCCATTGATCTTGTGATGAAAGCACCCCAATCACCTCCATGTGTAGCGAATTTCTCCTAGCCCAGCACATCAACCATGAGGATCTTGAATACCTGCGCTGCCTTCACAAGGCCAAAGCCGCTCTTCTGAGGTGCTGGCGCGGGTCCGTAAACGGGAATGGAGGGTGCAATGACATGGAAGGCTTGGTCTTTCTCGTTCGGGGGGTTGGTGAGAGGCTCTATGATTTTGTGTGTCCCATGGAATGAGCCAGGCCAGCCGTGGAAAATGATGAGAGGAAAGCGTTGGGGTTGGGGGATTGGTGATGGACGTAATGTATGACCTGGGGCTCGTAACCTAGTATTCTATGTCGGTCTTGACCATATATTCGCGGAGCTCATCATTGATCTTGGCCTGCGGAACAGCATCAATGCGACCAGCATCCGCGCTTTGGAGAGAGCAGTGTCAGGCGGGAGTATTACCTCCTCTGCTCTTCAATCGTAGCCATCTTCCCAATAGTCTGCGAGCCGCCTTACAACATAAACGATTGCACCCTGACTCCAGTCATCCTCCTCAACATCGGTCTGCTCCTCTAGGTATCGTGCTAGCTGCAGCTGCTGATTCGTAATGTCCAGAAGCGTTTCCTGGACGTGCAGGCTGCATGTAGAATAGGACAAGGGTTTTTTCAATTTGTATTCCAAAATGCCGTGTGTTGCTTGGTGGCAGAGTAAGCCCAAACCGCGCATTGGCATCGAGTGTGGAGGACCACATGTTCTTATGGGTGCTTCCATTGACTGTAGTCACCCAGCACTGCGGAAGGAGTAAAGTCCATCAAAACCTCCGTACTACGTATCCAAGCACGCCCAGTATCCAGTAGTTCTAGTATCCACGGTATAAATTATCAGCGCGACAGGGATTCATTTGGAGAGGACACCTGGAAATCATCCATGTCACGGAATAATCGACACAGAACGAATGTTCCCATTCGTTCTACTATATCAGGCCATCCAGATTCCATTATTTGCCCAATCATCACGAGTCTCTCTGTTGGGAACTATCATTAGCCCTACTGCGGTGTCAAGCATGAGGTACTAGTTGTTACCTTTCATATCTTCTAGCAAGAAAGTCGTCACTTATATGGAACCCGGATTCTTGCATCTCTCTCCTGGTCGGCAATCTTCAGAAACTTGCGGATTGATATCAAAAGACTGTCCGGCTTTTAGATTATCATCTTCTACGTTTCCATTCCATATTGTGATAAACATTTGGGCGTCCTTATCCCTTTTCCTGTACGTAGTCTTTCTGATCCCAATAATATTGAAAGTCATACTTCGTGATCTCCTAGTACAGTCCATCCCTACAACTCCCATTTCCACCTTCAAGACCGCAATTACAGCCCAATCCCCAGCCCCATCCTTTCATCAACATAAACATGATCCTCACGCACAGTCGAGCTAATAAAGGTCTTAAGCACAGCCCCCAAGCCTTCATGATCCGGTATCGAATAATTCCCTGGCCCCGAAAACAACCCCGAAGATGCAAATTTCACAAAAGCGCTCAGATCACTCATGATCAGACCCAAACCCGCATTGAGCCTCCCATTAATCTGCGCAGTGCTGTAAGGATCCGCGAGAAAGTCTGCCGCGCCAGTAGTCTGCACAGGATAGATCGTGGCGCTGTTATTCACAAATATCGCTTTCGCCACTGCAGGGGCGCGCTGCAAGCCTAGTAAGAGGGCTTGAGCCGTTGCGTTGGTTGAGTTGGATATTTGCGGCGATACTTGCGTTGTGGCGTTTGGGGTGGCGAGGAAGGGGAGGCCGAGGAGGAAAGCTTCGACGAGGTTGGGGGCGAGGACGCTGGTGATTCCTTTGGGGTCCACTTCTGTGGTTAGATCGTGGACGTTGTTGTGGGCGTCTGAGATTGCGGCGGGGAGGGCTTGCTGCCAGGTGTTGAAGAGGTTGTAAATTGCTGTTTGGTGGGTCAGTGCTCTTACTCTCTTGGTTTTACCGTTACTTTGAAGCATTGCTGAGGTGGAATGGCTTACTGTAAATGCTGTGTAGCACGTAACGGACTTTTTGTTGTTGGGCTACGGCGATCTCGGGCACGATGGTGAGAGAGGATGTGGGACACTTCGAAGCGTTGAGGGAAGCACAGGAGAATGTTTCCGCTAGGTTGACTGCTTGACGCATGAAGCAGGCGGACCATGATGCCTCGGATTTCCTACAACAGTATGCGGCATTGTCGCCGGATTTGCAGGTCTTTCCGAGGGTTGCGTTCCAGCCTGTGGTAGAATTGGTGAGGAAATCGCCGAGGTTGAGATTTCCCCAGCAACTGCTATCAAAGGCTGCGTTGGGATCGGTGCAGGTGGCGGATTGTCTCGGCTGAAGAGGAAAAGCTGAGGCGAGTGGACGGTAACTCAGTATGAGTATTGAGATTATGGAGGTAGACTGAAGAATGGAGCGAGAATGCATAGTTATAGCTTCAAGTGATTGATGAATGGTGCAGTGAATAGGGGCGGTGAGAACTTTGATGGATGAGTCGTATACATTCGAGGAACCATTATACAGCTACCATATATATCAAAGGCCAAAACTGCCAATTGCTCATGTCGCAACAAAACCTTAGAATGACGGTCAGTCGCATGGATTGGCAGTCCATATTTAGATGAGGCTGAGTATCTTCGAAGTCTTCATCCATTCCCAAACAGATACCCGACGAAGGAGTAGAATAGACTGTTCAATATGACGCAAAGGTTGATAGCTTGGCGGTGAACTGGTGGTAGATGATGGGCGGGTATTCGCGTATAAAGGTTTCCTCCTCGTCCTATTATTATCCTATATATGCGACAAGCGCGGCTTTCTCAATCTATTTTTGTTCACCTCACAACATGAGATATTAGTAGTCGCAACATCCGCTGACTATGTGATAACTGGGGGGAGCTTGATGGTGATATTGTATGACATCCATATTCCGGATCATTCGCCGAATATTGTCTTTGTGCAATGAATTATTATTTCTTTCGTTGAGATGTTTGTTTCTACCACCATTCCAATACAATTCAATAGTGTTATGAGTGGTGGGACTGGAATTTAGCTTCAATATCGCTGTACCCAAGTTGGGAGGGTTCTTGATGCTTTCTCGTATTCTTGGCATAGCAGCCTCGAAACCCAATAAGAGAACTGAATAGATTAGTCCTTTCTCTTGTTTCGAACTAGGCATAATGGGAAGCTGTTGAAACGTTGAAAGGCAAGAAGACGATCTAAAAGTCCAACGTATGTAACGCGATCGACCTCGTCGACATATGGCCTGGTATCCAGTGCATATGATCCTAGCAGTAATACTCCGGACAGCCATATTTACCGACCCCTATCGAAGGCCTTGCTGATCTCGAAAGAATTTGGCTAATCCAATTGTAATAGTATTTTTTATCTGAAAGGAACGCCGAAAGCATGGGAGCCGTTGAATTCGGCTGCTGTAAAGGGTCACGACGTGCCAATGGCGCAAAGTCCCTTTGTTTGCTGAATGAACTCCAGAATACAGTTCCTAGTCTTAGACCACATTCTGCATTGCGGAGAAAACATCTGGCTATCTTCACTATCTAGATCAGCAACTGACCCTCATCGTACACCTGAACGAGGCGGCAAAGATGGAGATATGTGGCGGCGAAGTAGATACGTCATTTAGCGCTCTGTCGCCTTGAAACCAGGCGAAATGCTCTGCAGATTAACGGTGTTGATACGGGACTCGTGAAGGCTTGATTTTAAAGAATGAGTCGGTCACGTAGCAAGGCAGCTGGCCTACGGATTGGTATGGTAGCTACCATTTATATTGTTGTAGTAAATTTGAAGTACAGTAAAGTATTGATGAGGGGTAATTGGACTAGCGTTGGAAGGATGTATTTAGGGAGGGAAATACCCCTATTCTTCCTACTCTTTAGCAACCCCCATAGTAGTAAGACAGAATTAGAAGACGATAAGACTTCACCCCCTTTTCTAGCGACCGGTGCGATAACGATAAAGTCACAGTCTTTTTAGTATTCGAGAACCATTTATACTACGCCGCCGTCCTAGGGGGGTTGCTCCTTTATAGCCTGCAGAGCCACGTCGTACTATTCGCCTCAGCGATGATGATTACTAGTAATAATACCTTCTATAATTACCTATAAGAAGCCTAGTATACGACTTACTATTAAGCTAAAAGAATACTATACTACAGCGTCTATACTAGTTATTAAGAGTCGGAGCTTAGGGTTAAGTATGAGGCCTAGTACGCCCTAATAGGGGTAGATTATCTACTTCTAAGAGCTATAAAGCTCTATAGTAGGGTTCCTATAATAAAGATACTAAGTAGGAGTTAAGATATCTTATATTAAAAGGCTTAAATTAGGAAGACTATAATATTACTACTTTGCGGGGGCGCTACGTATATATTCTCTGGAGCTGATAAGGGGTAATTAGACTAGCGTTAGAAGGATATATTTAGGGAGGGAAATACCCCTATTCTTCCTACTCTTTAGTAACCCCTATAGTAGCAAGACAGAATTAGAAGATGATAAGACTTCACCCCCTTTTCTAGTATCTTACTCAGCTTGGCACGGTCTTGGCGGTCTTGGCAATGTGGGGACCGGAGCTGGGCCCATGAATCTTCGATGAATCAAAATCCGACCGACAATGATGTAACTGCTCCTTCCATCAGAGAAAGAGGAATCGTACTGACCATAACTAAGCGACCGGACTTACTTGAGGTCAGTACGAGTACGACATCTTCGTCATGGCTTCCAAACAACTGCCATTCTACTATATCAATGCTCCTTCTCCGCTCAACTACACCATTCCTACCAGCTCTTTCATCAGCACTCATTCGCCCACTCTATCACAGCCTATCCAGGTCCTTCAGCACCACCACTCTACTCAAGATGCCCGAGAAACTTACGCAATCCATGGTGGATTCCAAGACCGACCCCTTCGTCGCCGTCCAATGGGATGATAAGACCCCGAAAGCCAAGCAGATTGAAGACTTCTACAGCATGGTCGACGGTATGAAGGTCGGCCTGCTCACCACCATCCGCCCGAACATCGGCCCCGTCGCTCGCTCAATGGCTATTGCAAAGGTACACACACCCAACCACTTGTCCAAGATCAAAACCTTCTACAAGCCAAACATAAAAGCTAACACCCCCTCCCTTCCCACCAGCGCGACGGACCCGACTTCCTCTTCCTAGCCACCAAACACTCCACCAAATTCTCTGACATCGAACACGACAATACCGCCCAAGTTACCTTCCAAAACAGCTCCTCGCAAGACTGGGCTTCCGTCACGGGCACCGTCACCACCGCCGCCAACGACGACCCCCGCATCAAGCAGATCTACAGCAAGGCCACCGCGGCCTGGCTCGGCAACCTGGGCGACGGCGTCCACGACGGCAGCGCCGACGATCCGCGCGTGGCGCTCATCGAGGTCAAAGCGAAGTATATCACTTATTGGAAGTGTAAGGTGACGAGCATTGGGTTTTTTAAGGAGGTGGCGCAGGCGACTTTGATGGGGAGTGTGGCCAACACGGGGGATCAGAGGCAGTTTCTGCAGGAGGATATCGAGGTCATGAGGAAGACGGATGCTGGCAAATGAAAGTATGTGATATGGGCGAGTCATCCAAGAGGGGGGAAGAGCGAGTGATGGGTAATAGATGGGTATATGACGGAGGGTATGGATCCATTTACACACACACACATGTAACGACCCGAAAACGGCCATGACAACTTTCATGTATAAGTTACCTAGCTTTAAAGAAACATTGATGCTACCTTGTGAAACCATCTCACATTCACCTCCCTCCATCTCAGCTCCCTCCATCGCACCTCACCCTCCATCTCACCCTGCTCATACCCAAATACACTCACCCCCCATCCCTCCCCCGTCCTTCCGCCCACTCCCTCCCCCACTCCCTCCTCCCTT
>JAABUX010003905.1_pt1 | contig 19333 bp, 22 predicted proteins | sample 5561851 | NCBI WGS metagenome assembly JAABUX01 (sample SAMN10711883, study PRJNA513361) | rock metagenome | isolation source: Antarctica rocks | place: Antarctica: Victoria Land, Richard Nunatak red sandstone | collected 2016-01-03 | reverse complement strand
GTCGGAGGAGAACAGCGGCCCGTCGGGCGAGACCGAGTTGTCCTTGGGGCCGCCGCCGGCGGAGGTCGCGAGCGGGATCGTCTGGACGATCTTCTGCGTCTTCAGGTCGATGATCGTCAGGTTGGCCGAGAAGTCGTTCCAGCCGAGCGCAGCCATGTAGGTGCCGTTCGGGCTGATCGTGCTCGACAGGAGCCGCGCGGAGGAGTCGAGCAGCCGGTTGCCGAGCGGCGAGACGAACTGGTTGGTGGGCAGCAGCACGGCGCTGTTCTGCGTCGTGCCGACCTGGGCCGAGCCGAATGGGTTGAAGCTGACGCCGCTGACCGCGGCCGACGCGACGCCGACGACCGCCGTGCAGCCGACGACAGCGCCGAGGATCGCCCGGCGGGCGCGGCGTGGGCGACGGCCCGGGAGCCGTCGACGATGGACGATGACACTCACGAGATACCTCCGAGGCGCACACCAGCCATCCATCGGAGTGGCTGGGACAATGGACAGAACGTAGTGACCGACTCCCGAGTGCTTCACGGTCCCGCGTGCGCGGGACGCTGATACTGCTTCAGCGCGGCACAATATTCTGGCCCCTCCGTGCCGGTGTTACCGAGGCGTATCCCGTACGCGGAATTGACGATCCCGGTTGTGTGCTGACCATCGCGCGTTCACGCGGCGTTGACGAGTGACGGGAGCGCGGTGCGTATGTTGCCGCACGTGGACGCGGTGCGCGCGACGGAACTAGTCAAGCGGTTCGGTGCGACGACGGCTGTCGACCGCCTCAGCCTGACTGTCGCGCCGGGGGAGGTGCGCGGTCTGCTCGGGCCCAACGGCGCCGGCAAGACGACGCTCCTGCGCATGCTGTTCGGGCTCATCGGGCCGGACGTCGGGCGGGTCGAGCTGCTCGGCCGCCAGCTCGCGGAGCACGGAACGGGCGCGCTGCACCGGGTCGGCGGATTCGTCGAGGAGCCGTGCTTCTACCCGTATCTCTCCGGCCGCGCGAACCTCGCTCTGCTCGCGCGGCTCGACGGCCACGCCGCCGCCGACGCCGAGATCGAGGCGGCGCTCGCCCGCGTCGACCTCGACAGTCGGGCGGACGATCGCACGAGCGGCTACTCGACGGGAATGCGCCAGCGGCTCGGGATCGCCGCCGCGGTGCTGCGCCGCCCGCGGCTGCTGTTGCTCGACGAGCCGACGAGCGGCCTCGATCCGGCCGGGGCCCGGGCGGTCGCCACGCTCGTCCGCGAGCTCGCCGGCCAGGGGGTCGCGGTCCTCCTCTCGAGCCATCAGATCGGCGAGCTCGAGCGCATCTGCACCGCCTACACGGTGATCCGGTCAGGCCGTGTCGTGTGGGCCGGCACCGCCGCCGAGCTCGAGGCGCAGGCTCCCGCGTCGGCCTACACGCTGCTGACGAGCGACGACGAGCGCGCGCTTCAGGTCGCGGCCGGAGAGCCGACGGTGCGCCTGCGCCGCTCTCGCGACGAGGGCCTCGCGCTGAGCGCCGCGGCCGGTGCGCTCGACGCCTTCGTGCTGGCGCTCGGCAAGGCACGCGTCGCGGTCCGCCGACTCGAGCTGCTCGTCTCACCGCTCGAGAGCATGTTCTTCGCACTGACCGAGGACGAGTCCCTCGACGAGCTCGAGCCTCAGGAGCTCGCCGCAAAGGTGCTCGCGGGAGCGGGCGGATGACCACGGTCGCGACGCCCCCCGAACCCCCCGAGCTTCCAGCCGACGACGGCTTTCGTCACGCGTACGCGACCGAGGTCCAGAAGCTGTTCGCGCAGCTGACGACGCGACTGCTCGCGCTCGTAGCGGTCCTCGGGCCGTTCGCGTTCGCCGCCGTGCTGAAGGTCCAGAGCGGCACGCCGAGCGACGCGCTGTTCGGCGCGTGGGTGCACAGCTCGGGCTTCGCGATCTCGCTCGTCATCCTCGGGTTCGCCGGATCGTGGGGCCTCCCGATCGTCGCGGGCGTGCTCGCCGGGGACCTGTTCGCCTCTGAGGACCGGCACGGGACGTGGAAGATGATCCTGACGCGCTCGTGCACGCGCGAGGATCTGTTCGCGGGCAAGCTGCTCGCGGCCGGCACCTTCGCGATCGGGATCGGCCTGCTCCTCGCGCTCAGCAGCCTCCTCGCCGGCGACGTCCTCGTCGGCGACCAGCCGCTCGTCGACCTCAGCGGCGAGCTCACCTCCTCGGGTCGGCTGCTCGCGCTGACGCTCGTCGCCTGGATCTACTGCCTGCTGCCGGTGCTCGCGTACACCGGCGTCGCGATCCTCTTCTCGGTCGCCACGCGCAACGGCATCCTCGGCGTGCTCGGCCCGCTGCTCGTCGCGCTCATCACCCAGCTGCTCGCGCTCATCGGCAAGGGCGTGATCGTCCACATGCTGTTCGTCGGCTCCGCCTTCGACGGCTGGCACGGCCTCTTCGTCACCCAGCCCTTCGTCGGCCCGCTGCTCGTCTCGGGACTCGTCTGCCTGCTATGGATCGCCGCCTGCCTGACCGCAAGCTGGCAGATCCTCCGTCGCCGCGACTTCCTCGCAGGGGGCGCCTCGCGGGGACCGAGCTGGGTGGCGCCGCTCCGCGTCGTCGCGGTGACGACGGCGATCGTCGCCGTCCTCGCGCTCTGCTCCGGCCTCGGGCCGACGGGAGTGACCGCCGACCGCCTCAGCGCCGCGGTGGGACCGGAGTTCAGCAACGTCACCTTCCTCCAGCAGGCACTGATCGGCCGCCACGTCCCGGCTGGCGCAAAGCTCGACGTGCTGCCGAACTGCAACCGTCGCGGCGCCGCCGCGATCGGGCCGGGCGACTGGAACTGCAACCTGTATGTCTACCTGCCCCAGCCGAAGTCGATCCCGTTCCAGCAGACCCAGGTCGAGTACGAGGTGAGCGTCCAGGGCAACGGCTGCTACAAGGCGCAGTCGCCGCCGGTCTTCATCGGCGGCCCGACGATGCAGGACGCACACGGCGCCAGCGTCACGAACCCGCTGTTCGTCGTCTACGGCTGCTTCAACATCCTGTAACTGGTCGTAGAGGTTCGCCAGCAGATGCTGGTTGGGATGCGCGAGCTTCGCGGTGGCAGTCATAGCTGGATCCTCTCGGTCGTGGCCCCCCGTTCGGGGCTCTTGTCGACACGACGCACGCGACCCTCCCTGGATCGACAGCGGCGGTGCCATTTCGTCTACGGGTTCGGGATGCCACTGGCCGGAGCGCCTCTTGGGGTGCACAGGATCGTGAACCGCGCGATCACGCCGAGCCGGTCGGCATTGGCCTCGCGGGCCTCGAAGCCGACGTAGGCTGCCGCGACGCGCGCGGGGGATCCCGCGTTCGTCATCGCCGGCCGGCGAAGCGCCTGGGCGATGCCGGCGCGCATGTAGTCGCTGTGAGCCTTTAGGAGGGCGGGGTCGCCGCCGAGGTCGAGGACCTGGCGGGCGAGGTCGGCGATATACCGGTCCGCGCGCCAGTCGCCTGAGATGGTCTGGTCGGGGTACAGCCAAGATAAGGCCGAAAAGTCCATCAGGGTCCGTTGAGCGGCCCTGATCGCGGTTATTGGTCGACGAGCAGTAGGTCGAGTGCTCGTGTGCGGTCTTCTGCGCTGGGGCGGGTGTAGCCCCGGGTGGTCTCCAGGCGGCGTGGCCGAGGAGCTCGGCGACGATCACGAGGTCGGTGCCGCCACGCACGAGGGTGGTCGCGAACGTGTGTCTGAGGACGTGGATGGTCGTGTCGTCATCGAGGCCGGCGCCGGCGGCGATCGTGGTGACGATGCCGTGGGCGCCGCGGGCGCTGAGACGCTGGCCGCGTTGGTTGAGAAACAGCGCCGGGGTCTGTTTGGCTCCGGGCCAGTCGGTGCGCTCGGTGAGCCAGCTGGTCAGCGCGGCGTGTAGCTGGGGGTGGATCGGGACGTGGCGGATGCGTTGGCCTTTGCCGAGGATTCTGAGCACGCCTTTGCGAGCCGAGCGCGCGACGTCGTCGATGTCCAGCGCGACAATCTCGCTGATTCGCGCGCCGGCGTAGAACGGGACGAGCGCGAGCGCTTGGTCGCGTGGGGATGGGCAGGCTTTGACGGCTCGCAGGTAGCGGGCCTGCGCGCGCCGGTCAAGCGCGCGGGGCGCGGCGGCGGAGATCTCGACGCGAGCGGCGCTGGCGGGTCCCAGGCCCAGGCGGATGTAGAAGTCATCGACTGCGGCCAGCGCGTTGTTGACGGTCGCGGGCTCGCGTTTGAGGACCGCCTGCAGGTAGGTGCGGTAGTCGCGCACCCCCCAGTCGCGGGCGTCGGCGCCGGCGAGTGGGTCGCCGTCGAGGTCAGCGACAGCCAGCCAGGCCAGGTACTGCCGGACCTTCGAGGCGTAGGTGCGGCGAGTCTGGGCGCTGAGCGGAGCCGCCGCGAGGTCGCTGGTGTAGGTGTCGAGCACCCCGGCGAAGGCGGCGGGCAGGTCCAGCGGAGCTCGCCCTCGACGCCGCTGCGCGCCGGCGGCCGTGTTCTCTGAAGTGCTTCCCCGCTCCTGACGGCCGCGGTTTGTCGCGGTCAGCACCGCACCATCGAGCAGCTCCGCGCCGATCGCGTGGAGGTTGTCATCCAGCTGCTCAACAGCCGGCTTGAGCTGACGCTGATCCGCTGCCTGATCAGACAGCTCTGAGACGACGATCACCTGACAGACCGAATCGACGATCGCCTGGCCGTTGTAGCACTGGTGATAGGAACCGTCCGCGGTCTTCATGATCTTTGACTCCGGATCGGTGAAGTTCCGCTGCGCCTTGGGTTTCGGCGCGAACGGATCGCGCCCGTCACGCGGTGCGCGAGGCTTCTTGCCCTGCGCTTCGAGCTCTGCTCGCCTGGCGATCTCCGCCTCGCGCGCCTCGGCCTCCAATGCCTCCTTCGCCTCTTTGATCTTCGCTGCTCGCGACGCTACAACTCCTCGGGCAGCTCATCCCCGCGGCAGTCCTCCCCAAAGCGCTCGTCCTCCTCGGCATCGATCCGCTCAGCGTCGCCCAGCAGCGCGTCGACGTTCGCTCGTATCGTGGCGATCTCGGCCTCGAGCTGCTCCTTGGTGACCATCCGCTCATAGCTCATCGCCTTATGACGCGACGCGTTCGCGCGCAGCTTCGTCCCATCCAACGCCAGCGACCCGAGCCCCACCAGCTTCGCCTGCCGGCACAACCTGAGCGGCTGCACGAACAGTCCCCCTGGCCGGCCCCCGGTTTTCGGTCCACCACGAGTGAGAGGGTGGTGGATGTAGTGCCGGTGAACGTAGCGACCCAAGCGGACGGACAACGCTCATGCGGCGCGGCCGGCGCTGCCACCCCCCGGATCGTGGGCTCAGTCTCGCCGCTCAGGACGGCCAAACGGTGAGCGCTCAGGCGGCGATCGGCGCCTGCTCGTCAGCCGTCCACTTCGCGGCGAACACGGCCGGGGCGCGCATCCCGAGCGAGCTGTGCGGACGACGCCAGTTGTAGTCCTCGCGCCAGTCGCCGATCACCACGCGCGCCTCGGCCAGGCAGGAGAACTCCTCGACATCGAGCAGCTCGTCACGCACCCGGGAGTGAAACGACTCGACGAACGGGTTCTCCCACGGCGACCCCGGCTCGATGAACGCCGTCCCGGTCTGCGAGAGCAGACACCAGTCGCGCAGCGCGTGCGCGGTCATCTCCGGGCCGTTGTCCATCCTGAGGTATTCAGGTGCGGCACGCCCGGCCGCCAGGCGCTCGATCACCTCCACGGTCCGCTCAGCGTCGAGGCTGCGATCGACCAGCATCACCAGCGACTCGCGGGTGAACTCATCCACGACGTTCAGCAGCTTGATCGCCCGCCCGTCAGCGGTCTGGTCAAACTGAAAATCGAACGCCCACACCTGATTCGGGCGCTGCGCCCGCAGCCGCTCCGCGGGGACTGTCGACTCCCCGAGGCGCCGGCGCTTGCGCTTGCGCTGCGGGACCCGAAGCCCCTCCTCACGCCACAGCCGCTGCACCCGCTTGCGGTTGACCTCCCAGCCCTCCTGGCGCAGATGATGATGCGCACGACGGTACCCCCACCGCGGGCGCGTCACCGAGAACGCCCTCAGCTGTGCGCGCAACGCCAGATCGTCCGCAGCCCGCTCGGGCTCCCGACGCTGCGTGGAGCGATGCTGGCCAACCACCCGACATGCCCAGCGCTCGCTGACGCCGAGACGGTCGCGGAGCATCGCGACCGCCCGGCGCCGGCGGACCGGGCCTACCAGTTTCCCCGGGAAATCTCCTTCAACGCCCGGTTCTCTAACGCCTGATCGGCGACGATCGCCTTCAACCGCCCGTTCTCCCGCTCAAGCTCCTTCAGCCGCTTCGCGTCCGTGGCTTTCATCCCGCCGTACTGGTTACGCCAACGGTGATACGTCTGCTCGCTGATCTCGATCGCCTTCGCGGCTTCAGGGATCGTCTTGCCCTCGCCAAGCAGCCGCTCGGCTTCGCGCAGCTTGCGGATGATCTGCTCCGGCGTGTGCCTGCGTCGCTTCATCAGAGTTTCCTTCCTCGCCCATTCTCATAGGCGCGAGAAACTCTCACAAGGGCCGGACCGAACTCAGGGGGTCACGCCACCCCCAGCGCGTCGAGATGCCGCTTGCGAAACCGCGCGATCGAGCGATAGTCCGGATGCTGATCGGCGCACAACATCCTGACCGCCACGTCCCGGTAGGTCGCGCGCTCCAGCTTGCGCGAGGACATCACCGCGCTCGCGTAGCCGTAGATCAACATCTTCACCATCAACCGCGGGTCATACGGCGGATAGCCACGCTCGTCCGCATAGGAGTCATAGATCGCCTGAAGCTCAAGCGTGCCGGACTCCACCAGATCAGAGACGAAATGCGCCAGATCACCCTCCGGCACCCACTCCTGAAGCACCGGCGCCATCAACAACACCTGATCAGGGTCATACGCCCGAAACGTCTTCTCCGCCCCAGCCGGCGCCCGGTCAACCACCACCGTCTCACCCACCTCCACCTCCACCAGCCGCTCCTCAAACAGCGTCGACATGCGATCCTCCTGCTCGTGAACAGGCGAATCGTCTTAAACGGGTCGGACAGCACCGCCAGCGCGGTTACTGACCCACGCTCCTAGGCGAAGCCCGTCGCTCGTGACCCGGTTTGCTCGCCGTCCCCCGCACGTCGAGCGTGTCGGAGCTGCCGTGCCGGCCTGGCGCCGGCTTCTGGATGTCCCGAGCCGCGCGGATTACGTCGTCAGGTCACTCTCCGCATCCCTGGCGAGCGATAATGCCGCGAGCGCCCGAGAACAGTGCTACTCGCTCAGGAGGGGCAGCGCTCACGGTGCCTACGACAGACGTTCAGTAGGAGGAGGGGGTGACGACCGTCCGTCACGCAGGTTACAGCTTCTTCACATTGGCGTCACGAGTCGGTAACGCATGAAGATGCTGGGCGGCGTCAACATCGTGGCATGTCGGCTGCTGCTGAGCCTTACCGGGAGGTGCTCGAAGTCGGGCCCCTCAAAGTTGTCCCCGATGAGCACCTCGCTCGGGCAGGCGGCCGGGTGTTAACGCTGTCGACCCGGGAGTTGCGGATCCTCACTGAGCTTGCCCGGCGCGTGGATAGGATCATGGCGCGGGAAGAGCTGTTCAGCCTAGTGTGGGGGCACGAGATGCGTCTCGGGGATCGGTCGGTCGACGTGTACGTGCGCAAGCTGCGCGTGAAGCTGAAGGATGCGCTGCCGGAGTGGCGTTTCGTACATACGCATTTCGGGTTTGGCTACCGACTAACTGCGGAGCGCCAACCTGAAGCGAACGTTGCTTCACAGTTTGGTAACACCAGCGCAGCTGGTTCTTCAGACACTTGATCCGCAACCAAAGGAGATGATTGTGCGATTTCGCCGCATCAATGCGGCGGCCTTGGTGGTCGCCGCGTCGTTCGGGGTCGCTGCCTGCGGCTCGAGCAGCAGCTCGAGCTCGGCAGCCTCTTCGAAGTCCAGCTCGTCCAGCAGCTCCCCGGCCGCCTCGTCAGGTTCGAAGACCATCGTCGGCGCCGGAAGCACGCTCGTCGCCCCGCTGGTTTCCCAGTGGCAGCCCACCTATGACTCCAAGTATGGGGTGGCGATCACCTACGGTGCGATCGGCAGCGGGGGTGGGATCGCGCAGATCACGGCGCGGACCGTGGACTTCGGCGCCAGCGACGCGCCCCTGACTCCCAGCCAGTTCACTGCGGCGAAGGGCGTGGTGCAGATTCCGTGGGCGCTGGCGGCGACCGTGATCGCTTATCACGTTCAGGGGGTGCCTAACCAGCTCAAGCTGACTGGTCCCGTCCTGGCCGACATCTATCTCGGCAAGATCACGGCGTGGAATGCACCACAGATCAAGGCGCTGAATCCGGGGGTCAACCTACCATCGACGAAGATCACGCCGGTCTACCGCACTGACGGCAGTGGCGACACATTCGCGCTGACGAATTATTTCTCGCGCATCAGCCCGGAGTGGAAGTCCAAGGTCGGCAACGCGACTCAGGTTCACTTCCCGGTCGGCCTCGGCGGTAAGGGAAATTCTGGTGTTGGTGGGGTGCTGGCCAGCACGAACGGCGCGATTGCCTACATCGCGATCGCCTACGTGCTGGAGAATAAGTTCGACTACGCGCTGATTCAGAATGCGGCCGGCAAGTATCCGGTGCCTGGCATCTCGAGCATCTCTGCGGCCGCAGCGGCGCTGAAGTCCGTTCCGGCCGACAACGATGTATCGATCGTCGATCCGCCAGCCTCCGCGACCAGTGCTTATCCGATCTCGACGTTCACGTACGCGATCGTGCCCAGCTCGAGCCCCAAGGTCACGGCCCTAAAGCCGTTCTTGGACTGGGCAATCACTACCGGTCAGGCGCTGGGTCCGAAGCTTGACTTCGCTCCGCTGCCAGCGCAGGTCGTGACGGCCGATAAGGCAACCATTGCCAAGGTCCAGTAGGCCGGTGCTGGGGCGGTAAGAATCCCATACCAACCAGGCGGGTTCGGGTGACCGCATTTCCTGCGGTCCTTCGAACCGCGTCTGCGACGGCTGTAACCGCACCGGAGAACAACGGGCGCTCCTGCTCCTGATCGACTGTTCGACCCGCGCGAATCTAATCATCATGTCCGCATCAGCAACACCAGACTCGTCTACTGGAGGTCTGTTCTCGCCCCGGCGAAAGTTCGCGGATCGGATCGGCGATCCTGGACTACAGGCGGTCACTGCGTTGGCGTCGGTTATCGGCGTTGGCGTGCTCGTGTGGATCGCGATCACGGTGTTCGATCAGGCCAGCCCCGCGATCTCGAAGTACGGGCTGGGCTTCGTTGGCTTACAGACCTGGGATCCTGTTTCGAGCCATTTCGGCGCGGCGGACTTCATCTTCGGCACCGTGGTCAGCTCGGCGGTGGCGCTGATCATCGCGGCGCCGACCTCGATCGCGATCGCCCTTTACCTGACCGAGTTGGCCCCGCACGTGGTGCGTCGACCGGTGGCGATCCTGGTCGAATTGCTGGCCGCGATTCCGAGCGTGATCCTCGGCCTGTGGGGGATTTTGGTGCTCGGCCCGTTTCTGGAAAACACACTGGAGCCAGGGCTGCACAGCGTATTCGGCTGGATCCCGTTGTTCGGCGGCACCCCGTCGCCGTACGGGATGCTAAACGCAGCGCTGATCCTGACGATCATGGCCGTACCGATCGTCAGCTCGATCACCCGCGAGGTGTTCGAGACCACGCCCTCTGAGCTAAAGGAAGGCGCATACGCGCTTGGCGCCACACGCTGGGAAATGGTGCGGACGGTTATCCTGCCCTACGCCCGCCCGGGGATCGTCGGCGCGGTGATCCTCGGCCTGGGGCGGGCACTAGGTGAGGCGATCGCCGTCACGCAGGTGATCGGAAACACGCCCGAGATTCATGCCTCGCTGTTTGACTCGGCTGGGACCCTGGCTGCGCAGGTCGCCTCCGAGTATCAGGGGGCAACCTCAAGTCTGCAGATCGCCTCGCTGATCTATCTCGCGGCGATCCTGTTGGTGATCTCGCTGATCGTGAACACCGTTGCGCGGCTCATCGTGCGCAGGGTCACGATCCGATAACGACGATGGAGCAATCGTCAGCCAATCCCGCTCGCGTCCTGCTCGCCCCCGGCCCGGCCGACCGTCGCCGCAAGGCGGTCAACCGGGTGATGGAGCTGTTGGCGACCCTGGCCGCTTTCGTCGCCGTAGCGGTGCTGGCGATTGTGGTGGCTTCGGTCTTCATCAAGGGTGCCGGCGCGATCAACATCGACTTCCTGACTAAGGAACCCGCTCCTTTCGGACAGACCGGTGGTGGGATCGCCGACTCGATCGTCGGCACAGCGATCCTGGTTGGACTGGCGACCGTGATCGCGGTGCCGATCGGCATCCTGATCGCGATCTACACGAGCGAGTTCGCGCGGCCACAGGTGTCCTCCGGGACTCGCTTCGCGCTTGACATCCTCAACGGGATTCCGACGATCGTGATCGGCATCTTCATTTTCGGAGTGCTGGTGGTCGGTCACACGCAGAGCGGGTGGGCCGGCGCGATCGCACTGTCCATCGTGATGCTGCCGATCGTCGCACGCTCGGCGCAGGAGGTGCTGGCCCTGGTTCCCCGTTCGCTGCACGAGGCAGCAACGGCGCTGGGGTTGAAGCGTTGGCGGATCGTGCTGCGGATCGTGCTGCCGACCGCCGCCGGCGGTCTGATCACCGGCTCGGTGTTGAGCATCGCGCGCGTCGCCGGCGAGACCGCGCCGCTGCTGTTCACCTCCTCGATCTTCTCCAACCTGGGGCTCACGACCAATCCCTCGCAGGCGCTGCCGAACATCCCGGTGACGATCTTCACCTTGTCGGAATCCCCCAGCCCGTCCGATCACCAGCAGGCCTGGGCCGCTGCGCTGCTGCTGATCTTCCTGGTACTGACGTTGAGCATCGTGGCGCGCACGTTCCACGAGCGCAGTCGACGGCGGATACGCGGCTGACACAATCGTCAAGGAGCCACCTGGCATGATTCCCTTCCGACCCACACAAACCGAGCAAATGGCCGACAGCGACACTCAAACCGATCACGACGAAGCACCCGACCTCGCAGCCCTCGGCGACGCAACGCGGACCGGCAAGGGTTACGGCATCGTCGTGAAAGGACTGAACGCCTATTACGGCGAGCAACTAGCGATCAAGGGCGTTGATATCACCTTCCCCGCCAACGAGGTAACCGCGATCATTGGGCCGTCCGGCTGCGGTAAATCGACGATGGTGCGCTGCATCAACCGCATGCACGAGGAGATCCCCGGAGCCCGCGCCGAGGGAACAATACTGCTGGACGAGGAGGACGTTTACGGCCCGCGCGTCGATGTGACCACCGTGCGCCGGGCGATCGGGATGGTCTTTCAGCGACCTAACCCGTTTCCGACCATGTCGATCTTCGACAACGTCGCCTCGGGCCTGAAGCTGGCCGGCATGCGGGGCGAGAACATGCGCGAGCGGGTGCACCGTTCGCTGCGGGCGGTCGGGCTGTGGGGCGAGGTCAAGAACCGTCTCAACTCGCCGGGCATCGGCCTCTCCGGTGGCCAGCAGCAGCGGTTGTGCATCGCCCGCACGATTGCAGTTGAGCCCGAGGTGATCCTGATGGACGAGCCGTGCTCGGCACTCGATCCGATCGCGACACTGCGGGTGGAGGAGCTGATCGATGAGCTCAAGTCCCGTTACACGATCGTGATCGTCACCCACAACATGCAGCAGGCCGCCCGGGTGGCGAACTCGACCGTGTTCATGCTCGATGGCGAGGTGATCGAGCATGCTCCGACCAACGACGTGTTCACCAACCCCCGCGACGAGCGTACTGAGCGCTACGTGACCGGGAAGTTCGGCTAGTCAGTCCATGCGGGAGACCAGACACCAGTTCCGTGAGGCGCTCAAGGAGCTCGAGCGCCAAGTGCTCGGCGGCCTTGACTTGGTGATGTCGCAGCTAAACCGGGCGCTGGAGTCGATCAGCGATCAGGACGTCGAGCTGGCCACGATGGTGGTCGCCGACGACGACCGGGTCGACGGCCGCTACCTCGAGGTGCACCAGGGGATCCTGTCGCTGCTGGCCCGCCAGGCTCCGGTGGCCGGGGATCTGCGGATCGTGGCGGCGCTGCTGCACGTGATCCGCTGCGTGGAGCGCATGGGCGACCAGTGTGTGAACATCGCCAAGCTGGTCCCGCTCTCGGGTTATGAGTCACCCAAGGACAAGGACATCCTGGACGCGATCGAGAAGATGGGCCAGCTCGCCCGCTCGCAGGTCTCCCAGGCCAAGGAGGCGCTGGGCTCGCGCAATGTCGGCCTGGCTCAGGACCTAGTCGGCCAAGACGCTGAGATCAATCGGCTCAACCGGACGATCTTCAAGCGGGCGGTCGAAGTCGGCGATGAGCTCGACATGCGGGAATGGGCGATGTTCATGATCCTTGTTGCGCGCTGCCTCGAGCGGGTCGGCGACAACACGGTGGATATCGCCGAACAGGTGGTGTTCGTGGTCACCGGGCTGTTTCGCGAGATGGCTGACGCCTCGCCCCCGGATCCCGAGCGATCAGAAATCACCCCAGGCTGACTCGGTCTTGATGTTCGGCGGTTCATGTGGCGAATCCGGATCCAGCACACTGCGATTTCTTGGGTGGGGCCCTTGCTAGCGGTGGTCGGGGGAGATCGCATGGGGGGGCGACCGTCACGGCTGCGCCTAGCTCACTGGCCACCAGCAGTGGGCACGGGCGTGCTCGAAAGCGGGCTTTAGCTCGAAAGTCGCCGACGCGTTATCCGATCGAGCGGGAGAGTCAAATGTCAAATGAGAAGCCGCGAGCTAAGCTCACGGATCGGGGATCCGAGGTGCGAATTCTCGGTGTTTTGCCGCACCGCTAGCGTGTGAAATTGTGTCTGAGGCGAGAGCACCAGGGCGCGGCGCCCGCAACAGGCGGGGCGAGATCGCTCACCGCAACTGGGTCGAACAAAACACGACTTGCTTCGCTCCTCTGAGCGAGCTTCCCTATGACCCGGACGAGGACCGTTTGCAGTGCCACCTGTGCGGTCAGTGGTTTCGGTTTATCGGCGGCACCCATCTAACTTGCACCCACGGATGGACACTCGCCGAGTACCGCGAAACGTTCATGCTCCGCAGCACAGTCCCGACGTGCTCCCGCGGCCTGAGCGAAAAGCGTCGCGTCCACACGAGGCAGCGAATCGCGGCCGGGGAACTCCCAGCGACGATAGAGCCTGCCGATAGCGCCGCCGGGCGCGAAGCGCGGGCCAAACGAGCGCCGGCCAGATGGGCGTCGCTCGCGGTGAACCATCCCGAACTGATCAGCGAGCTACACCCCACCCGCAACGGCCGTCTTGATCCCACGTCAGTCGCGGCGGGTTCCAACCGCAAGCTGTGGTGGCGCTGTGACCATGGTCACGACTGGTTTGCGCGAATCGCTGACCGCAGCGGCGGGACGGGCTGCCCAGCCTGTGCGAACGCGCGTCGCGGTCGGCTGCTGGGAGTCCGCAACCAGCGCGTGTCGAGCGACCGCACGCTAGCCATCCGCTTCCCTTCGCTGCTAGCGCAACTGCACCCAACCCGTAACACGGACCTTGATCCTGGCGCGCTCGCCGCTAGCTCTAAGCGCAAAGTATGGTGGATCTGCGGTCGCGGCCACGAGTGGCGGGCAACTGTAGGCAGTCGCACCGCCGGAACCGGTTGCCCAGCTTGCGCACCCCAACGACGGGCTCAGACCATACGCGCGAACGGACCACGGGTGCCCACACACCGTTCGCTCGCCGCCAAGCATCCCGAACTGCTGGCTGAGCTTCACACCACCCGCAACCAGAACCTCGATCCTCGCAAAATCGCCGCTGGTTCGACCCGGCGGATATGGTGGCGCTGTCAGATCGGTCACGACTGGCAAGCTCGGGTAAACGACCGCAGCCACGGGTCGGGCTGTCCCGTTTGCGCAAAGCAGCGCCCAATACGCCGTGAGCGATCGCTGGCAGTCAAGCATCCCACCCTGCTCAACGAGCTCCATCCCGCCCTAAACGGAGCACTCGACCCGTTCGCCTTGGGGGCCGGCTCAAACCGCAAGCTGTGGTGGCGCTGCGCCCACGGTCACGACTGGCAAGCCACCGTTGCTGCCCGCGGGAGAGGCACCGGCTGCCCGATCTGCGCCCGCACCCGGGTACCCAGCCCGCGCTCGCTCGCAATGCAGCGTCCTGCTCTGGTTGCACAGCTTCACCCCACCCGCAATCCTGATATCGACCCAGCCACACTCGCCGTCTGGTCAAACCGCCAGGTGTGGTGGCGCTGCGCCCACAACCACGAATGGGAATCAATCGTCGCGAGCCGCTCGGCCGGCGCCGGATGCCCAGTCTGCCACCAACAACATCGCTGCGTCGCAGCGAAAGCACGTGGAGCCTGTCCAAGCCAATAGTCACCCCACGTAAGCGGTCGGTCCATTCTCGCCACGCGTGGGATGAGGAGGCTTGACAAGGCTGGAGCAGATCGGCGCCGCGGGGATGGCTCGCCACTAAAAGCCTGTTCATAATTAACTTCGTGCCTGGTCGCGACGATCGACCGGCTTGCGCCCCCGCGGCTTGCCGAGCTCCTTCAACGCCCCGTCCTTGCGCTGCTTGCGCCAGTACGTCAAGTGCGACGTATACAGACCCTCACGACGCAGCAGCTCGCCGACCTCACCCGGCCTGGTGCACGCGTCGGCCTCAGCGAGGATCCTCGCCTTGTACTTCGCCGTGAACGACCGGCGCTTGGCCTGCGCGACCAGTTCGGGATCGGGGACCCCCGCCGGCACGGCGCGCTCGCCGGCCCCCAATCCCAGCTCGGCTACGCCTCCCACATAGGGCTCCAGGATCCGTGCGACCTCCCAACAGCTACCCGTCACCTCCAACGCCACCCGATCCGACGGCAGCAGGCTCTCCGCCAACGTCCTCAATCCATCCGGCGTGCTCGGGACCCCGCCCGCTGAGCGCACCTTCCCGTCGTCGCAGATCGCCTCGACACAGAAATCGCGGTGAACGTCCAGGCCGATCGCTCGACCCACCCATCTCGCCAACGCCATCCTTCACCTCCACACGGTTGCAGTTGAGCGGGAGAACCAGCGGGAAAACGACACAGACCGATACGAGCTCGAAGCTCAATCCAGGCAAGTCGCAGGGGCGGCCGAACGAAAAGCCCGGGCTCGAAGCCCATCGCCAAAAAACGGCCTACCCGACTGCGTTCTCCCATGAAGGCCCCTGTCCCGGATCGAGCAGGGAGCGCCCGGGAGTCGTCTGGGAGCCCTGCCTTTCCGGCGGCGCGGGATCGCCGGCTTTTCTCCGTGTGGCGGCGCAGTCGGTCGCGGCGCAGGGATGCCGAGGAGTCGGTCGGGCTCGTCGTTGTCATCGGCGAGCCGACCGCAGCTTGTTCTCGTTGCGGCCGGTGACCGTGCTCGGCGGTCTCGATCAAGTGGCACCCGGGCGTGTCTGCTGGAAGTAATGCCCTTCTTCGAGGTCCTCGATGAGCCCGGGGTGCGTCGACTGCCACCCGAGCCACCAGTGGGTCAGTTCGCTGGAGGTGGGGTTGTCCAGCGACACGACGGCGCCAAGGAGAAAGTGCTCAGCCGCGTCGTCGGCCGCGATGCTGGCGCTGGTCGACCATCCGTCGCGCAGGGCTCGCGCGAGGACAGACTCCTAAGTCAGCTCAGCTGCTGTCATCACCGTGGCACGGCATGTCTGTCGCTGCCATCACTGTGCTCGCGGCATGATGCTTCGGCTGGGACAGCACAACCGGGAGCGCGGACCAGCCTTCTCCGGGGGACTGAAAGCTGGCGCATTCTCCGGGGGCCTCCCGACGAGCGCGTGTCGCGGTTGTGAAGCCTCGCGGTCAGGTCAGGTCAGGGCACGAACAGCAGCCCCGCGGGCTGGGGCGGTTGCCCGGCGAGGGCGAGTTTGCTAACTGCCCCTGTGGCCTGGTCGACCTGGGCCAGATAGGGGTTCGGGAAGCCCGGGCCGGGACACGACGCCGGGGCGTTCCCAGCATCGCACGGCGTCACGCCGACGAACTCGGAGCCTGTCTGAAACGGCCCGGTGACCTTGTCGATCAGGTCGGCGCTGCCGTCCGCGACATACAGCGTAGCGGAGGGCCCCGGTGCCCAGGCGGAGTCGTCGACCGACTGAGACAGCTTGAGCACCGACAGACTCTTGGCGGCCGGGTCCGGGACGAAGATCTGCTCGTAGTCGCCCTGGCTGGTGAGTACAAACTGTCCCCCGAAGCGCTGGGCGTTGGACGGGACGACTGCGTTGGAGTCGGGGTCGGTCAGGGCCAGCCGGATCGTTCCGGTCGCGCCGGAGTTGGCGCGCTTCGCGCTCGCCTCGTCTCCGAACAGGGAGCGGATCTTCGCCATGTGGGTGCTCGAGTTCAAGCTGACCACATACACGGCCGGGTAGGTCGACTGGGGGGCGGCCTTCCCCGTGGTGCCGGGCGCCGAGGCCGAGACCAGCATCATCCCGTGCCAGAAGCTGATCGCGTCGGTGCCACCGTGGTGTGCCAGCGCTGCGTAGTGGTACTGCACCGGCGTGGAGCTCGCCGGGTCGATCACGTACACGCTTGAATGTCCATCCTCGTTGACGGTGGCGATGACCCGGCCGGTCGTCGGATCGGCGGTGAGGCCGTCGGCGTGTCCGGCGAGGTCCCACTGCGCCATCCGCGAGCCGGAGCTCGAGAACTCGGCGACTGTCGAGTCCTTGACACCGTTCATCGTCTCGCCCTGGGGCCCGACCCCATTCTGGAAGGCGACGAAAATGTGGCCGCCGAGGGCGGTCATGTCATCAGGCTGGGTGACCGACGCCTTTCCGGCCGCGATGGGGTGCGTGACCGTGACGCCCGTGGCCCACGGGCGGCTGGTGAACCCTGCAGGGGTGCCACTCGCCGAGCTGACGGCGGTGCTGCTAGCCGAGCTGGTCGTGGTCTTGGCGGCGTTCGAGCCGCAGCCGAGCAGCGCGGTCGCGACGATCCCCGCAGCGGCGAGACCGGCGGCCGACGCCCGCGCACGGCGCGGCATGAAGCGTGACGGTGTCATCGCAGTACGACCTCCTGGCGGGGGTGGGTGGGATCGGGTCTCACAGGACGTTGAAAGCAGCCGTAGACGATGTAGAGCGGATTGACGACGCTGCGGCCCCGAGCATCGGTCATCGTCTGTCCGCGCGTGGACGCCGTCGGCGACTCGGCCTGATCGCAGCAGTTGGGCTGGACCCGCACGTCGTAGTCGACGAGCGACCGCTCAAACGAAGCCCTGCCCATCAGGGGCAAGAAGACGGTCATCGTGCACGTCCAGTCGCTTTGGCCCGCCGACGCCGCAGCCCGCTCGAAGCAGTTGAGCTCGATGCAAAAGCCCGCGCCCGGGAGGCGGTGCGGCCGATCAGGCGCTGCTGGAGCAGCGTGATCTGGTTGAACTCGGGCGCCACGCTCGCGCTCGGCCGCGCGCGTGTGACGGCAGCGGACGGCCGAGCATCTCGGTCGAGCCCCCGCCAGGGCCCACCAGTCCGAACAGCATGCGCAACCGTCGACTGGCCGGCGCGGTTGGGACTCAGAAGCCCGCGCATCTCGCCAGGCGCGAGCGTCAGGTCGACGGCGTTGACCGCGAGCGTCGACTCGTGCGGCTTGACCTTCCCGCGATCGGGGAGTGTCGCGGAGTGCCATCCGGGCGGCACGATACGCACGCCCCAGCGCCATTTTGTCAACCACGTGTGAATACGGTGCAGCGGATCGACCAACATCGCCACCGACACGGCCCGGCCGCACCCCCCTCGGCGCGGCCCGGCGGGCGGACCTTGCTTAGTCCGGCGGTGGTGCTCGGTGCACCCAGACGCCGTCGAGCCTCCCCCCGCGTAGCCCGCGGGCTCGGAGGCCACGACATCTGGGTGACCGCCGCCTGGCGGCTTTACACGCGTCAGGCGACCCGTCGCCGGGATCCAGGGCCAGGCCTACGTGACGTGTCGCGCAGGACCTCGACGAGGACCGCGGGCTCGGCCTCGTGCTGTCGCTCGGCGTTGGCGAGTCGGCGCCGGGCCCGAGCGACACGGCCTGTCCGGTCCACGCACCGGCGCGCTCGGGCGCACTCTCGTAAAGGGCGGCCGCGACCCGCGACACGTCTTCTCCGCCCCCTTCGGTGGTTGAACAGAACCTTCGGAGGGTGGCTTGGCTTGTCCGCCGTCAAGCAGAAGATGGCCCCGCCGGGCAGCGTGATCGTGACGTGGAGCGGATGCGGGCTGATCGCCTCGGGCCGAGGCTGGGCTTCGCCCGGCGGTAGGGCGAGAGTCCGGTTCTTTTGCTGTGACGGCGCCCGGCGCCGGCGCCGTCTCCTCGGCCATGTTCAACCACCGAGGAAGCGCCTTAACGACGGGAAAGACCGCCAGCCGCCAGCAGTCGGTCTCAAACCTGTACGCCCAGCACGCCGCCAAGGTCGAGCGTCTCGTGGCCCGCCAGGCCGGCGGCGACGTCCAGGACGCCTGTCAGACCGCATGGGAGCGGCTGCTGGGTCACGAAGAAGTCGACGTTGAAAGTCACGGGGTGATTCAGTGGCTGGTGATCACCGCCACCCGGGAGGCGTGGAAGCGCTCCAGGCATAAGCGCGAGCTGCCGTTCGTGGCCCTCTCAGGCGATGACAGCGGGGCGGAGTGGTTTGAGCCCGCGGGCGACGCGCCCGACCCGCTCGCCGTGGTGCTTCAGCGCGACGAGTCGCGGCGGCGGCTGGCTCGGCTGACTGACCGCGAGCGTCAGTTCCTGGCCCTGCAGGTGCTGGGGCTCACCTACACCGAGATCGCCCAGGCCACCGGTGCCAGCCCACGGACGGCCGAGCGACAGATCCTGCGCGCCCGACGCAAGCTGTGACCCCGCGACGATGACTGAGCGCGGGGGGCGGTTATGGCCCCGGGGCCGGCTCTCTAGCCGCATGACGATGCAGACGATTACCTACCGCAGGCGCACCGTCGCCGCCGCCATCGTCCGCGGACTGTTTCTGTGCCCCCGGCTGGTATCCCGACCGGTCGGCGATCCCGAGCGGACGTTCGTGATCTACATGGGCGTCTATGCCGCCGACGTGCTGCGCGGCGAGCTGCCCGGCCCCTACAGCGACGAGCAGGCCCGGCGCTACGCCCGGGTCGCGTTGATCCCCGGTGAGCTGCTCGAGCACGAACTTTGCCACCTCGAGGACACCGCCCGCGTGTTGCACGTGCCGGTCAGCGAGCTGCGCCAGGCCCGCGCCCAATAGGGTCGATCAAAAGAGATGGGTGCGGCTCTTCTGGAGGGACGTCACGCCTGGCGCGGGATCACGGAGTTGGCGTAGCGTAGGTCGTGGTTGCGGTGTCGTTCTTTGGCGAGGTGG
>JAABUX010003904.1_pt1 | contig 19335 bp, 19 predicted proteins | sample 5561851 | NCBI WGS metagenome assembly JAABUX01 (sample SAMN10711883, study PRJNA513361) | rock metagenome | isolation source: Antarctica rocks | place: Antarctica: Victoria Land, Richard Nunatak red sandstone | collected 2016-01-03 | reverse complement strand
GAACAGGGCATCGGGCCAGGGACGCTGACGCTCGGGACCGACAACGGCTCGGCGTTCACCGCCCGCGCCACACGGCTCGTGCTCTCCGGGCTCGGCATCCGCCATCGCCGCGGCGGCTACCGCGACCTACCGAGTGGGCGTTCGCTATCGTGCAGAGGAGCTGGATGCTCAGGCGCTGCTCCACCTGCTGTGGACAGGCAAAAGGGCGGCGGCCTCGTTTGGCCTGATCCGGCGCCGCACCACCACCACCCACGCCGTCGCAAGCCTCACCGATCCGCTGCCGTTGCTGACGAGCCTGACCAAGCTCCGGCGGCGCTGGTGAAGTATGCCAGCGACCAGCTGGCAGCCGCGCGCCTTGCCCGAGCGAGCGGAGCCGGTCGTTGCGGTCTGATGCGAACCAGTGGCCAGCTTCGTGATCGGCAAATGTAGCCGGTGAACGCGACGAGCCTGGGCCGCCAAACTTGGTTGTGAAAGTTGGCCCGAGGGCTGTCGCAGCGTAAGGTTGTGACTCCTGATACAGTCTAGGCTGGTTGGGTGTTCAGCAAGCAACTGCTTGTTGAAAGCCAGTGCAGGCCGGCTGCCGTCCAGCAGCCGATCATAAGAACAATCTGATTCCGGTAGGGGGGATCCGATATGCGACGTCTCACGCTAGTCGTGTCTTTGTACATGATTGTCTGCTTTCTTGGGATTGGAGGATCGGCCGCCGCAGCGGCCACCTGTGATCAAGTGGCCGCGCCCGGAGGCGCAATCACCACGCCCCAGCAACTTGTCGATAGGCTTGCGCCTGGCCAAGTTGGATGCTTTCACGCTGGCACTTACGCGAGCACAGACGTCGAAGTCACCAAGGCCAACGTGACGCTCCAGAGCTATCCGGGGGAGCAAGCGACGTGGAACGGACGCATCGTGATCGCGGCGCCAAGCGTCACAGTCCAGAACCTGAACCTCGATGGCAGCACCGGCGACCTGCTTGACGGCCCACCCAAAACATCCCAGTGCGCCGCCCTACCGCTTGGAAATTGCACAAAGCCCAGCGTCTCCATTGAGGCACCGAATGCAAAGATCTACTCAAACGAGATTACTAATCACACGGGAATCTGCATCCACACGCTCAGCTACGGCGGTCTTACGCCTGATCGCTTCGACATCGAGCGCAACCGGATCCATGATTGTAAGCCCGCAGACCAGTATATCCACGGCATCTACATCAGCGATGCAGTCGACGGCGTGATCAAATACAACGTCGTCTACAACAACGGTGATCGCGGAATACAGCTGTATCCGAGCGCCACACACGTGATGGTGTCTTACAACACGGTCGACGGCAACCGCACGAACATGGAGTTCGGCGGGGACTGCTTTGGCAGCCCTCCCGTTTGCACATCTCCGAGTGACAACACTGTGATCGACAACATCTTCTCCTTCCCGTCGACGAGCTCGACCGTACTCTCCGCTCGCTTCAACGTCGAGGCATACCAAGGTGGCGGGGCCCCGGCTGGCGTCAACAACATGGTGTCTGGCAACTGCACGTCCACGAATCTTCCGAGCTACTACTTGGGCGAGATGCCGCGGGGCAGCGGAATTACCGCGAGCCCAAACTTCACAGCGAAGGATGAGCCTGGCAACCCTCTAAACATTGTCGGCAATCCCCACTACGTTAACCGGTCTGCTCACGACTTTACGCTTGCCAGCGGCAGCCCCTGTGCGGGAAAGGGAGCGCCGTCGAGCGTGACTGCGCCGACCCCGGTGGGTATCGGTGCCCAAAGGGGCCAAAAGAATCGCTTGGCCCGGCGGAGTAGGGGTGGGCATCAGAGTACCGGCTCGCAGCGGCGCTGGCATAGCCGAGCCACGCCACATCGCCGAGGGCGGCAATGATCGTCCCACTCGAGTCAGCGCATCAGGATCAGCTCGGCTCAGTCTCGCGTCTCGCTGCGCGTATACGCGAGCTGCAGCCTGACCCCGGCGGCGGCGACCGGTTCACTCGCCAGCATCGCGAGCTGAGAGCCGACTGCCGCTTCGGACGGCTCAAAGGATCCGAGCAGCGCCGCCCTACGGTCGAGCTCAAGCGCCGCACTACGCTCGAAGACGGGAGGCTGGTGCCTGAAAAGCTGCTGCTTCACAGGGTGCTCGGTGGAACTGAGCGGGCCGCAAGACGAGGCGCACGCGCTGTCGCGGCACCGCAGCACCTCGGCGAGCGTCAGCGCGACGATCCGCAGGTCGAGTTGCAGCGACCAGTTCTGGATGTAGTAGTTGTCCCACTCCACGCGGTCGGCGATCGAGGTCTGGCCCCGGAGCCCGTGCACCTGGGCCCAGCCGGTGATGCCGGGTCGGACCCGGTGGCGATCCTCGTAGCCGGTCACCTCGCGGGCGAACAGCCCAGCGAACTCGGGCCGCTCGGGGCGCGGGCCGATGAGGCTCATCTCGCCGCGCAGCACGTTGATGAACTGCGGCAGTTCGTCGAGCGAGAGATCGCGCAGGTAGCGTCCGACCTTCGTGCGGCGATCCTTTCCCTCGATGCCGCCCGGCGCGCACCCGTCGAGAAGCTCGAACGTCTGCTCGTCATCGCTCACTCGCATCGTGCGGAACTTCAATACGTCGAACTCGTGCCCGTCTCGTCCGACGCGCCGCTGGCGGAACAGCACGGCACCGGGCGACGTCAAGCACACCGCGATCGCGACCGCAGCCATGACCGGGGCGAGGACCAGCAGCGCCAGGAGCGCGATGGCCCTGTCGATCGCGTGCTTGACCGCGAACCCCCAGCCGAGCGGATCGGTCGCGTGAAGCGAAACCAGCGGCGTGCCGCCGATGTGACCGATCGTGGCGTGCTCATTCATCGACTCGAACATCCGCGGGACGAGCGAAACCTCTACCCCAAGCCCCTGGCAGCGCTTGACCTGCTCGACGAGGACGTGGTCGGGCTCCGAGGAAAAGGCGACGATCACGTGACGAGCACCGGTGCGCCGGATCGCCTCGCAGAGCCCGTCCGGGGAGCCGAGGAAAGGCACCAGCGGCTCTTTGCCCGGCTTGGGGCCGGGCAACGGGTCAGAGTCCAGGAAGCCGACCGGGCGCAACCCGTAGCGCGGCTCCTCGAGCAAGCGCTTGACCAGATGCCCACCGACTGCGTCCGCTCCCACGATCAACGTCGGCGTCGCCAGCGCTCCGCTGCAAGCCGCGCGCCGGCGAACGGACAGCAGGACAACCCGCGCGATGCCCAAGTACACGGCTCCAAACAGCCACAGCCGGACCGCCAGTTCGATCTGGTGCGTCCCGCCGATGATCGAGCCGGCAGCGATCGTCAGCATCGCAGCGAGCGATACGGCGCCGAGCACGTTGACGCCTGTGTCGAGCAACGAGCCGTTCAGGCGCTCCTCCGGGCTGCGGCGAGCTTGGAGGATCGCGAGCACGAGGAACGGAAACGCACCGGCAAGCCAGCGATTCTCCGTCCCGATGCGGACCGGCGCGAGCGCAAGGAGCGCTGCGCACGACGCGAGGCAGAGCATCAAAACGTCGATCACCAGGCGCAGCCGGGACCAGGCGCGCGGAGCGAGCAGCCGAGCGGCCGTGCCTGCACGCCCGTCGGCGACGGGGTTCAGCGCAAGGCTCAGTGGTTGGGCGGAGTGATTCGCCGCGGGTGGTGGGGTCATGATTTATTGGGTCCTGCTTCGGTCCGCCGCTTGGCGGTTACAACTATGGTCCCTACCTAACTCATATAACGCATCTCAGACGCAAAACTTGCGCCAAAGCCGTTACCCAGTGGGCAGACCGACGCAAAAGTTGGAGTTGTAAAGGGAAATGGCCTGAGCGAGCCCGGCGCTCCGCCCCGCAGCCTCAGCGGTGAGTCAACATGATTTCCCTGCCTCGTTGCCATCCTGGCCCAGCGAAGGCTACCATGCGTGCCCAACCTTGCAAGGAGGATCTAGAGGAATGTCCCGACTCATCCGCATGGACCAGACTGGTCACACGACGCTCGCGGAGTGGAGCGCCGAAGAGCCGGCGAAGATCGAGACGGCCGTCGCTGCGCTGCGCGCCGAGCTGGACAAGGGCTATTACGCGGTCGTCTCGCACGGCGAGGGCCATGCCGAGCAGGTGCGAGAGCTCCCGATCGATGCCCCGCTGGTGATCCTCCGCCGCCCGATCGCGGGCGGCTAGCACGGGCGCCGCGACGTCGAGATACGCCATCACGGACGCCGGCGCGCTGCCAGAGCTCGCGAACGTCTACTGGCGCCCGCGGGCAAGCACGCGCTCGCTGACACGGGCCGGCCGCCTGTGGACCCTGACGACGGCAATCCATACGCTGCCCTTCATCGCCGCCGCCTCACTGCTGGGCGCGCTCGAGCCCATCACGCTGCCGGTCGGGCTGGTGCTCCTCGTGCACGCGTGGATCATTCCCGAGCTCTATGCGGCACGCGGGGCAAACGTCGTGCGAGCGCGAGCCGCGGTGGGCCAGAAGGCCGAATACCACGCCTCGGCGGGGCAGAAGGCGCAGATGCGGGCGCTCGGGCTGCTGGGGGACCTCGTGGAGCATCGTCCGCGCGAGCTGTACGCGCGCACGGGCTTGCTGGTCGAGCGTGGGGAGCTCGGCGTCTGGCTGGTGGGCGAGGTCGGCGCCATCCTCGTACGCCCCGGAGGGCGCCGCGTCAACTGCTATTGCGTGAAGGTCGCCGAAAAGCACGGGGAGGACCTGCCCTCGGGAGATCGCACCGCGCACTTGCTGCTGGCGCTGCGAGCGGACGAAGCCGGCTTGGTCACCGTGGCCAACCTGTCGTTTTCCGGCGCGCGCTGGCGGTTGCGCCGGCGGTTGCCCGCCCGCGCGCACGAGGCGCTCGAGGTCGCCGCCGGACTCGCGCGGGAGCCCGCGCACCTGAGCACCGACCGTGAGCGCCGGCCAGCAAAAAGCGTGGCGCGCACTGACGGAGTAGCTGAAGCCCGGCGGCGTTGGCCTGGGGGTCGGTGAGAGCGTGGCGCGGCTCGAGCAGGCCAAGGTAAACGCGCGGGTCTGGAAGACTGGTAATCACCTCGCCGAGTACGCCATCCGTGTGCTGCAACCCGTCGAGGTGATGATTCTTGCGCGGTACCGCGAGGTGCTCTCCGGCCGCGTCCTCGAGGTGGGCTGTGGCGCGGGACGGGTGCTGGGGTACCTCGTTGCGCTGGGCGGGGAGGTGCATGGGATCGACGTCTCGCAGACGATGGTGGAGTACTGCCGGCGCACGTATCCGGGCGCTGAGGTTCGCCGTGGCGACCTGGGCGCGTTGACCGCGAGCGAGCACGCCCCCTTCGATGCCGTGCTAGCCACATACAACGTCTTGGATGTGCTCGACGACGCCCAGCGTCGCCGGGTGCTTGGCGACATGCGGTCGTTGCTGGGCCCGGCCGGACTACTGATCTTCTCCTCACACAACCTCGCGCACGTCGACCATGAGCGCGAGGCCGCAGTACCTGCTCCGCGACGCCGGCGAGCGCTGGAGCTGCTCTCAAAGCTCGTGGATCGCCCTCCTGCCGCTGTGGCGCAAGCAGCGATCCGGGCCCCGCTGCGGATGCGCAACCGGCGGCGGCTGGGTGGCCTCGAACGCCGGGCCGCCGATCACGCGATCCTGAACGACGTGGCGAACGACTACGGCGTGCTCCACTACTACATACGCCGCGACGACCAGGAACGTCAGCTCCAGGAAACCGGCTATGAGCTCGTGGAGTGCCGCGACCTAGAGGACCACCCCGTCGTCGCGGGCGAGGATGGATGCAGCCCGTGGCTGCACTACGTCGCGAGACCAATCGCGAGCCCGGACCTCGAGCGCGTCGACGCCTGACCGCAGCGCCGGCCGCTCAGGAACTCGGGTCACGCGGCGAACTGGGAGACGAGCGCGCGATAGGTCTCCGGCACGCCAGCCTCGAGCTCGATTTTCGCGCGCCATCCGAGCTCGGCCTGCGCGTGAGCCGGATCCATGCAGGAGCGCTCGAGCTCCCCCTCGCGCAGGGGCGCCAGTAGCGGCTGCAGCGTTGCTCCCGATGCGTGGGCGACGAGGTTGAAGATCTCCAGCACTTCGGTCTCCCGCCCGGTGCAGACGTTGAACACACCCTTGGCTCCGCGGGCGCGCAGCATCGCTTCGGCTACATCGCTGACATGAACGTAATCTCGAGTCGCATGGCCGTGGCCGTACAGCATCGGCGCCTTGCCCTGCCAGAGCAGGTTGGCAAGGATCGACACGACCCCAGCCTCGCCGTGGGGGCTCTGGCGCGGCCCGTAGACGTTCGCCAGCCGGCACACGGTGTGACCGGCCCCAGTTGCGTTGGCCCAGGTGCGTACGTAGGCCTCGGCTGCCCATTTCGAGGCTCCGTAGGGCGAAAGCGGTGCGGGGGGATGCGTCTCGGGCGTCGGCCGGGGGGCCTCGTTGCCGTACAGCGCTCCGCCGGTGGAGGTGAGCACGACGGGCGCGCCTTGGCGCTTGGCTGCCTGAAGCACGTTGAGGGTGCCGATGACGTTGATCCGGCAGTCGCGCACGGGATCGGTGACCGACACGGTCACCACCGACTGCGCGCCGAGATGGAAGATCGCGCTCGGGGCCGAGGTATCGACGACGGCATCCAAGGCCGCAGAGTCGACGATGTCCACCACCTCCAGCTCCGCTTCTGCGGCGAGGTTGTCCGCGCTTCCGGTCGAGAGATCGTCTATGACCACCACGCGCCGGCCCTCGGCCAGAAGTGCGTCCACGACGTGTGAGCCGATGAAGCCGGCGCCCCCGGTCACGATGACTGTCTCCACGCGCGTGATGCTAGCCAAGAAGCCACCGCGCGCAGCCAGCGCCCGCCACCGGGACCAAAGCGAACACAGAAAGCTTGTACCCGCGGCCAATGTGGGCTTAAGGTCCCAGGGCCATCATGCTCCCCATGACCTCTCCAATCTCATCATCCCGCATCCTGCTTGTGCCCGATCGCCGCAATGCCCCCTCCGAGCCCGACAGCGTGCCCGTACGGCGCTACCGGCTCGCACGGCTGCAACTCAACAGCCATCCCATCGACCCCACGCCCCGCTTCGAGCATCTGAAGCGCGTTTACGAGTAACGCGGCGCAACCACGACCATCTGGCCAGCGTAGGCCTTACGCCGGCTTCCCTCCCGCGCTACGCTCCAGTCATGCGAACGAATGTCGAGACTCGCGGGCCACGCACGCCGGTGCTCCACCGAGCCTTCGCGGGCCTGATCCTGATCGCCGCCGCCCTGCTCGCGGTCCATCTCGTCATCGGCCTCGTGATGACGATCTTCTGGGTCGTGGTGGGCCTGGCAGTCGCCGTCCTGGTGCTCTGGGCGCTGAAGACGATCGTCTGGTAGCAGCTCGTGCAGGCTCAGGGTCTCGGGCTGCTGGTGATCCTGTTCTTCTTCGGCCTGGCCGGGGGGATCGTGGGGCGCATCAAGGGCAGCTCGTTCGCGCTCTGGTTCATGATCTCCGGGCTGATCCCGTTCCTCGGACTGCTGAGCGCGATTTGCTATCGCTGGGAGCGTAGGGAGCTGCGCCGCCAGTGCCCGGGCTGCGGGCGAGTGATCAAGCTTCACGACGCGCTCTGTACCCGCTGCGGAACCGAGCTCGAGTTTCCGGAGGTCGCGCTTCCATCCGAGGCGGCGATGCGCGGGCGTCCCGCATAGTTGCCCCGAAACGCGCTGCTAAGCTCACGTTCCTGCCGCGCGCCGGTGTGGCCGTGCGCAGATGCAGCCCGCCGAAAGAAGAGCGTCGAAAGGAAGGGAACCGCGATGCGTGCAGTCGACGCGGTGATGGAGTGTCTGAAGGCCGAGGGTGTGGATGTCGTGTTCGGGCTGCCCGGGGGCGCCAACCTTCCTACGTACGACGCCTTCTACGACGCCGGCATTCGCCACATCCTCGTCCGCCACGAGGCCGGCGGCGGGCACGCCGCCGAGGGCTACGCGAAGGCGACTGGCAAGGTCGGTGTCGCGCTCGGTACCAGCGGCCCGGGGGCGACCAACCTCGTGACGCCGATCTGCGACGCGATGATGGACTCGGTTCCCGTCGTGTTCCTGACCGGCCAGGTGCGCACCGACCTGCTGGGCACCGACGGCTTCCAGGAAGCCGACACGATCGGCATCACGATGCCGATCGTCAAGCACAGCTTCATGATTCAGCACCCGCTCGAGATCCCGCGCTCGATCCACGAGGCGTTCCACATCGCGCGCAGCGGGCGCCCGGGTCCGGTGGTCGTAGACATCCCGCAGGACCTGAGCCGCGCCGAGATCCCGTATGAGCCGGTCGCCGACGTCCACCTGCCCGGCTACCAGCCGACGACCGAAGGCAACCAGAAGCAGATCCGCCTGGCGGCCAAGGCGCTCGCCAACGCACGCCGGCCGGTGATCTACGCCGGGGGCGGCGTGATCAACGCGAACGCGGCCGCCGAGCTGAGCGAGCTTGCGCTCAGTGATCGTTTTCCCGTGACCTGCACGGTGATGGGGCTCGGCGGCTTTCCCGCCCCCCATCCTCAGTGGCTCGGAATGCTTGGCATGCACGGCACCCGTGCGGCCAACTATGCGATCGACGAGGCGGACCTGATCGTCGCGATCGGGGCGCGCTTCGATGACCGCATCACGGGCAAGCTGTCGGAGTTCGCCCCGCGGGCCAAGTTCATCCACATCGACGTCGACCCTGCTGAGATCTCGAAGAACGTCCCGGCCCACATCCCGATCGTCGGCGACGCCAAGAACATCGTCCCGCGCCTGACGGCCGAGTACCGCGCACTGCCCACAGACCCCTCTCGGCTGGAGGAGTGGTGGACGCGGATCCGCTCCTGGCTCGAGCGTCACCCGCTCGGCTACGAGGACTCAGCAGACTCCGAGATCAAGCCGCAGTACATGATCCAGGCGCTGTACGAGGCGACCGGCGGCGATGCGATAGTCACCAGCGACGTCGGCCAGCACCAGATGTGGGCGGCTCAGTACTTCCACTTCCGCCAGCCGCGCCGGTGGATCAACTCGGGCGGTCTCGGGACGATGGGCTTCGGGTTGCCCGCCGCGATGGGCGCGAAGGTCGGCTGCCCGGAGGACACCGTCGTCTGCATTGCCGGTGACGGCTCGGTGCAGATGAACATGCAGGAGCTCGCGACCTGTGCCCAGGAGGGGATCGCGATCAAGGTTTTCATCATGAACAACGGCTACCTCGGGATGGTCCGCCAATGGCAGGAGCTCTTCTGGGACAAGCGCTACAGCCAGGTCGACATGGGCCAGTGGCCGGACTTCGTCAAGGTCGCCGAAGCATACGGTGCGACCGGGCTGCGCTTCCAGGACAAGCGCACGCTCGTCGGCGACATGCGAGAGGCGATCGCCACCGAGGGCCCGGTGCTCGTCGACGTGCGGGTCACGCGTGAGGAGAACACCTATCCGATGATCCCCGCCGGCAAGCCGGCCAGGGACATGGTCGGCTGAGCGAGAGTCGGCTGGCGATGGGAGAGCCCGGGACCAAGGAAGTCCTTTCCCTGGACGAGCTGGAGGCGGCTGTCGGCCTGCGCACCGGGCGCAAGCACATCCTCGCGATCCTGGTCGAGAACAAGCCCGGCGTGCTGACGAGGATCGCCGGTCTGTTCGCGCGGCGGGGCTTCAACATCGACACGCTCGCAGTGGGCCCGACCGACGACGAGAGCGTCTCCAGGGTCACGCTCACGCTCGACGGTGCGGTGCACCCGATCGACCAGGTCACCAAGCAGCTCCACAAGCTCGTCAACGTGCTGAAGATCCGTGACCTCGAGCCCGCGGAGACGCTCGCACGCGAGCTCGCGCTGTTCAAGGTCTTCGCCGACGGGCCCGGCCGGGCGGAGGTCATGCAGATCTGCGAGATCTTCCGCGCGCGGGTCGTCGACGTGACCAAGCGCTCACTGATCTTGGAGATCACGGGCACGCACGAGAAGGTCGAGGCATTCGAGCGCCTCGTGCGTCCTTTCGGCCTGATCGAGATGGCCCGAACGGGCGAGATCGCGATCTCCCGCGGACGCGGGGAGACCTAGTAGTGCTTTGTTAGCTGGTTGGTAGGTTTCTTCGCGGGCGCGGCGAATCCTTCTGGCGTTCGGGTGTCGACGCGAGGAGGGCCATGATGTCGGTGATGGCGGCCGTGGGTGAGGATGTGCGGGTGGACGGGCCAGCGGTGGTGCGCGAGCGTGTTGAGGCATTCGCGGCGGGGGTGCTGGCCGAGGCGGTGAACCGGCCGGTGCAGCTGGCCAATGGTGCGTTTTATCTGCGTGGCCTGTTGGAGCAGGGTGCTCGCAAGTCGCTGGAGCCGATGGTGGCGCGCCTGGGTGGGGATGCTGAGTATCAGAGCATGCAGCAGTTCCTGGCGGTCAGCCCGTGGGATCCGGCGTTGGTCGTGCGCGCGGTCGCTCAGCGGGTGCTGCCGGCGATCGGCGCGCAGGCGTGGGTGCTGGATGACACGGGGTTCGTGAAGGACGGCAAGCACTCCCCGGGGGTCAAGCGCCAGTACTCCGGGACGCTCGGGAAGATCGGCAACTGTCAGCTCGGGGTCTCGCTGCACGCGGTCGGGAGCAACGGGACGGTGCCGCTGGGGTGGTCGCTGTACCTGCCCGAGGAGTGGTGCGGGGATCCCGAGCGTCGCCAGAAGGCGAAGATCCCGCCCGAGGCGGTGTTTGCCACCAAGCCCGAGCTGGGCGTTGATCTCGTGGAGCAGGCGGCGGGCTGGGGCCTGGAGGTCTGCCCGGTGCTGGGCGACGAGGCCTACGGCGATAACACGGCGCTGCGCGAGCGCCTGCACCACGCCGAGCGCCCGTACGTGCTGGCCGTCGGCGCGCAAACGGCGGTGTACGCGCCCGAGACCGTGTTCGCGGTCCCTGAGCGCACGAGCGCCAAGGGCCGCCCGCCGACCCGCCCAGGCCCGACCGCGAGCCCGAGCTGGTCAAGGCACTGATCGCCCGCCAGGGGCAGGGCGCCGCACAGACGCTCACTTTCCGTGACGGGCCCGACGGCGAGCCGATCACATCCCAGTTCATCTTTCTCCGCGTCCGCGCCGCGCACCAGATCCCCGCCCAGGTCGGCGCGCCGCGCCAGGAGTGGCTGATCGTCGAATGGCCCGACGGGCACGACCAGCCGACCGACTACTGGATCAGCAACCTCCCCGCCGACACCCCCCACGAGCACATCGCCGTGCTCGCCAGGTTGCGGTGGAAGATCGAGCTGGACTACCGCGAGCTCAAAGGACACCTCGGCCTTGACCACTACGAAGGCCGCTCCTGGCTGGGCTGGCATCACCACGCCGCGCTGGTCACCGCCGCCCACGGCTTCCTGACCCTGGAGCGGCAGCACCCAAATCACCCGCGGCCGGCCTGACACTCCCGAAGGCGGTCCTGCTCATGCAGCCGCTCTTCAAGTGCTGGACCGGCCGCTGCTCCACCTGCCAGCAACCGATCGACCGCGACGACATCCCGCTCACACTGACCACCCCACAGACCGAGTGATACCTCACAAAGCACTACTAGTAGGGTCTCCCCAAACGCATCTAGCAGAGCATTCTGAGGCGGAGAATGCTCTATGAGATGCGATGCTTTGTGGGAGGGGGCTCATCGAAGCGACGCCTCGCCACCTGGATCGACAACCGCACGGCGGGCGATGCTCGGGCGTCGGTGGCCGGCTTCAAGCCAGTCGCGGATGTGACGCAGGTAGGCGGTCACGTCGTCTTACGCCGGACTGCGAGCCGTTCTCGGGTGCGCACCGTCCGTGTTCGCCTGCTACCGCTTCACCGCGGCGGCCGGCCTGGTTTCCCGGCTGTTTGAGAGCGTCCCGGCCCCGCTCGAGCATCAATCGACAGCGCCCGCTGATCACCAGGCACGGCTGATCGACCAGCTCGACTCCCGCTCGCATGAGGGCGCGGGAACAGCGTCGAGGCGAGTCGCAAGAGCATCTGGTCGCGACGAGCCTCCGCCGAACCCGCTGCCAGCCGTAGATTGGCCCACCCTGATAAAGCCGTGGGCGAACGGGCCAGGTGACCTACCAACGCACTCTTGCTTTGAGCTCCGTGCGCCGAATCCGCCGCTCGACTTCCTGCTCAGTTTCGGGATGCCACCCGATCTCATCGAGCTGGGGCGTGGACAGGCGCTGGCCCCAACTCCGGTCGGTCGTGGCAACCGGTTTGTCAACCCAATGTTCGACCGCCTGCCGATACTGCTTCGCGGCTCCGTCTATAGACACGACGTATCGCACCCCGACGGATCCGTGACATGCCGTCCAGCAGCGGTCGATGCTGATGCGCAGCGCCTCGCCCGCAGGAGAGCAACTCGGTTCCGGATCCCATAGCACGGGTCCGAGGGCGCGTCGTCCGTCCGCCAGCTCGATCCAAGGCAGGACCGGTTGACGGGGGTCGATGCCCTGTCTGATGAGCGCTTCAGTGGCACGGTTTCAACCAGCTCAGAGCGATCCAGCTCCAGTGAAAAAAAGGGCTGGTGCTCCCGCACCGTCGCCTGGTCTGGATCTCCAAGGCTGTAGATCCCGCAGTAGCGGACGCCTACTGGGTCTCCCGCGTTGAGGTGGACCGCAATTGCGACGGAAACGCGATCGACAGCGGCGCCACTTCCGGGAGCTACGCGATATCTTGCTTTGATCGCGAGCACGGGACGCTGTCGAGTCCGCCGAGGTCGCCACCAATCGAGATAAGTTCCGACGACTCCGATCGCACCAATGAGTAACCCGGCCGCGGTCATCCAGGCCAGTGAACTTGAAGTAGACACCGTAACCAGATTGTGCCAGCCGCGGAGGACGTAGCGTGTTCGAGTGGTCATTCGCTCGGTCGGCGCGCTTGTGCCCGTCGACCGGACCGGACGGACCGGGAAACCTGATCGTGATGTTCCCCGTGGCGACCGCGGACAAGCGGGAACCGTTTTCTACTCGTCTCCTTGAGCGACGGTGCCCGCCCGCGCAACGGCGCTCTCGATCACGATCTCGGTGAGCTCGCCGGGGAGCAGGTACAGCCCGCAGACGAGTCGCTCGACGGCTTCCACCATCTGGCGGCCCTGCTCGAGCAGCCCGTCGATCTCCCCCTGGCGGTGCGCGAGGTGATCGGTGAACTCGTGTAGGCTCGTCGGCAGGCGGACGGAGAGCAGGTCATCCCGCGTCAGCCTGCCTGTGGTCAGCACCTCGCACAGGAATGCGAGCCGGTCAGGCGGGCCTTCGACGCGTGCGGTGCGGCGATGTCCATACTCGAATACCAGCGCATCCTCGGTGAGCCGGGCGCGTCCCAGCGCGCCGTCGCCGCTGACGCTGACCGACAGCGTGGGATCGAGCCTCAACGAACGGATCTTCGAAGGGGGTAGGTCGGCCAGCGTCGTGCGGCGGTCGACGGTGACGCCGTGGGTCCGCCACGGGTTCTTCACGGCGCGCCGTAGCTCCGGCGCGATCGCGCGGAGCGGCAGGAGCGCGCGGCGGTTGCCGGCGATCGCCCGCACCAGATGCTCGATCGCCGCGGCGGCATCGGCGTCGCCGGCCGGCGAGCCGATCGACGAGCGAATCGTGTATGCGTGTGCGACCGCATCATCGATCTTGCCGGAGGCCAGCGCTCCGGCGAGTCCGCTCACCGGAGCGCTCGGGGACCATCCGTTCGGGTGGACCACGTGCCGGCAAGGCATCTCGTTCATCGGCTTGGGCTCGTAGTTGCGGCGCACGTGCCACGGCGTCTTGCCGCGCACGGCGTACCAGAGGTCGAGCAGCTCGCTGTTCAGCAGCCCGCAGAGATACGCCACCGACAGCTCCTCGTGACGGGGAGTGACGATCGTCGTCTTGTTCGACGGCTGCCACGCTCCGGCCTCGTCGAGCGAGAATCGGCCACGGTCGGTGCGGTAGAGCGCGATCACCTTCGGCCCCATGAGCATCGCGCGGGCTCGGGACCGCTTGGTCTCCCACCACTGCCGGCGAGGGTTGTCCGAGAACTCCGCCCGCGTGCGCAGCACCTCCCGCCATCGCTCGAGCGCTTCGAGAACCTGCGGCGGCGGGTGGTCTTCGCGCCGCAGCCAGACGAGGCTCGCGTAGTTGGCGTCGTCGATCGCGCCGTAGAGTAGCGCGTGCGGTTCGGGTGCGTGGGCGAGGAGCCGCGGGTTCTCGCGCCACGGCGGAAGCCGTTCGGCTCCCGGCGGCAGTTCGAGGATCGGGTCGCCGGTTCGGGCGCCCGCGGCGGCGAGCTGCGAGCGCGTTCGCTCGGCCAGCCGCCGCTGGATGCGAGGCGAATAGGCGTCGGCGCCGGTCTCGATGCCACGAACGACCGCCCATCGCTCGGCCAGCCGCTCGACCGGGCTGGCGGCGTCATCGAGCTGAGCCTGGAGGTGGGCGACGACCCTCGTCGCGACGTCCCGGGGAGCGTGCTTGACCGGCCACGGACGGGTCGATCGAAGCTGGGCCTGGCGGACGCTGTGGACTAGGATGCCCTTCGATCTTCCCGCACGGGCGCCGGCCCGGTCGGCCATCAGCTTCAGCAGCGGCTCGCGGGGCGGAATCCGCGCCGACGGATCGCCGGTGATCGCGGCGGCAGCGGCTGCCTGGTCCTCGAGCAGCACGACGCGGAGGTGGTGCGCCTTGGACACCGGCGCCTTCGTCGCCACCAGGATCGCGCTCTCGACCGTCGGCGGCTTCATCCCCACGCGCACGTCGCGCTCCTCGCGCTCGGTCGCGAACAGGCGCATGCTGCCGAACAGGTACAGCTCGTCCAGGCGCAGGCTCGCCGCGAGGCGCTCGCGCAGCCAGTCGGCGTTGCCGGCGTTCATCCAGCCGGCCGGGGTGATGACGCACAGCCGGCCGCCGGGAGCGACCTTCTCGGCGGCCATGGCCAGGAAGTAGTAGAGGTAGTCGCTCTTGCCGCGGTATGCCGCGCGCCATCCGGGCAGCGCGCGCAGGCGGTGAAACAGCACCTTGTTGCCCGACTCGAACACGTACGGCGGATTGCCGATCACGAGGTCGAACGTGCCGTCCTTGCGCATCTCGGCGAAGCGCGGCTGCTTGGCGGCGTCGAGCGGCACGATGCCGTAGCGCTCGTCCGAGGCCAGCAGCCCCGCGTCGGCGCGCTGCGCGGGATCAAGCTCGCCGAAGCTGTCGTCCGGGCCGCGCCGGGCGCCGAGGGAATCGGTGTGCACGACGCCGAGGGTGAACTTGCCCGGCTGCTCGCCGAGCTCGCGCAGTCGCCCCAGCAGCCGGGAGACCTGCAGCAGCAGGTTGACCTCGGTGAGGTAGTAGGGGAACGGGCTGATCTCACACCCGTGGAAGCCCAGCACGATCGCGCGCAGGCCTTCGCGGAGGTCGCGTGTGTCGCTCATGTTCAGGCCTCCCTCGTCGATCACCCGCCGTGCGGCCTCGACGAGGAAGCCGCCCGAACCGGTCGCGAAGTCGAAGATCGACCGATGGCGACGCTCGTCGCCATCGAGGCGAAAGACGCCGTGCGGTCCCGCGTAGCCGGCGCGGTCGAGCATGAAGCGAACGACGGCGCGCGGGGTGTAGAACTGTCCCAGCCGGTCGCGGTCGATCTCGTCGACGTAGGACTCGTACAGCCCGCCAAGCACATCGGCATCGAGTCGGGCCAGCGGGAACGGCACGAGTGCGTAGAGAACGTCGGCGAGCGCATTGTCGCGTGGCCGGAACCAGTCGTAGTTGTTGTCTTCGCCGAATAGCCACCGGTAGCGGTCGCGGCCGCGCTGGAAGGCCTCGTCGAGCACGTGGCGCAGGCTGCGGTGCAACCGCTCGTAGACCAGCTCGAAGCCGCCGTCGTAGAGGCAGTCCTCGACGAACCCCGCGTCCTCCCACGAGCGGTAGAGCAGGATCCGCGTGAGCGCCAGCTGCGCGACGCGCATCAGGTACTGCGACCAAGCGCGACCTGCCACACCGTCCGCTACGCGATAGCCGGTGGCCGTTTCAGGCAACGCGGCTTCGTCGATGCCCGGTTCGATCTCGCGGGCCAGCGTCTCGAGCTCGAGCCGCAGACGGCGGTCGTGCCCCGGATTGAGGTCGATGTCGGCCAGCAGCAGCTCGTGCTGGGCCGCCGCATCTTCGGCCAGCAGCCGCGAAAGCTTGCGCAACTGGCTGACGAGGAACTCGGGATCGATCTGGAGGTTCTCGCCCGCGCCCGCGCGCTGGCGCCACGGCTCGGCGTTAGCGACCCGGCCGATCTTCTCCTGTAGCCCCATCGGCTGGTAGCCGAACAGCCCGCAGAACCGCGAGAACCGCCCGACCTCGTCGACATCGAGCGCCTCGCCGCGCGCGACCTGCCACAGGCGCACGACGTCGAACGACAGCAACGGATCGTGCCCGGTGGCGCCACGACGGTATACGCGCAGCTCTCGGAGGTTGAAGAGCACACCCAGGTCGAGATGGCGCTGATCGATGTATGCCCGGATCTGACGCTCGTGCATTGCGAGACTCTGCGTCGAGCTCTTCGCGTCGAGCACGAACGGGTGCGCCACGAGATCGATGGGGGTGAAGTCCGGCTTCAGGCCGCCGCGGCCACGCTGCGGGAAGTAGGCGTCGGCCGGAAACCCGAGCACCCGCTCGATCAGGTCCGCCAGGATCGGCTCGGTCAGCTGCTCCTCGTCCTCACGGGTCCGAGGCGAGCCTACGTATTCCCGCACGTTCCGCGCGCCGTTGAGCTCCCGATATCGACCCGCCGGCGCGTCGAGGAGCTCCCCGAAAACGACGAGCTGTGAAGGGATCGAAACGGCCGGCATCAGAACTGCGCAGAGAGCGTGAAAAGTTGCCCCAGACAGAGCCAAACGTTTGAAGCGATCCCTACCGTGCCGATAGTGGCCCTACCGAGCGACCCCCCCGCCCTGACGTCGGCCGAGCTGGAGGCTCTGCGCGGAGCGGCGGCCTGGTACGCGAAGTACCACGCCGTGCGGATCGCCGAGCTCGCCGACGACCCGTCCGCGTACGCGGAGATCAAGCGCGAGAAGTACCTCACCCTGGTCGCCGCGCTGCGGAAGCTCGGCTTCGACATGGCGCTGCCGGACGAGCTGCGGGGCCACGAGCGGCGGGCAGCGTAGGGGACTCCGGGGCGAGCATCTCGCCCGATGCTACGTGGCAGGCTCGACGCCACGCCCGAGCGCCGGATCGAAGCCACGGGTCCACGCGCCCGATCGCCTCTGGACGCTGCGAGACATCGCCGCCTAGGCTACGTGCACAAAGCGCCAATGGAAGGAACGAGAATGACCGACGACACCCTTTCCAGCCCCGCGACACAACCCGCGCCCACCTGGCAGGCACCAGACCTGATCCCGACGCTGCGGTACCGCGACGCCCCCGCTGCGATCGCCTGGCTGCAGCGGGCCTTCGGGTTCGAGCGCCACGCCGTGTACGAGGATCCGGACGATCCGGCGATCGTCCACCACGCCGAGCTTCGCTTCGGATCGGGGATGCTGATGCTGGGATCGGCGCGGGAGTCGCTTGGGCCGGAGTGGGCGGTCCTGACCCCGGACCAGGCCGGCGGGGCCACGGGCGCGATCTACGCGATCGTCGATGACCCCGACGCCCACTGCGCGCGCGCGAAGGCCGCCGGTGCCGGGATCCTCCGCGAGCCGGCCGACCAGGACTACGGCTCGCGCGACTACATGGCCCGCGACCCCGAAGGCCACGTGTGGAGCTTTGGCACCTACCGGCCGACTCGCTCTGGCTGAGCGCCCCGCCCCCGAGGCGCCCCCGCCAGGGGACGCGCTTCGCTACCGCCTGCTGGATCTCGCGCTCGAGCGCGGCGTGGTCCCCGATCCGGTGCTGCGGGCCGGTTCGATCTACGGCGCGTGGGACCGCGAGCGCCGGGAGTCCCGCGGCGGGGCGGAGGCCCAGGAGGAGCGCGTGCAGGCGCTCGTCCGGCGAATGTCCCGGGCCCCGGTCGCCGAGGTGCCCGAGAAGGCCAACGAGCAGCACTACGAGCTTCCCGCCGACTTCCTGGGGCTGATCCTGGGGCCGCGGCGAAAGTACTCGGGCTGCCTGTGGAGCGCTGAGACCCGGACCCTCGGACAGGCCGAAGAGGCGATGCTGGCGCTGTCCTGCCAGCGGGCGCAGGTGCGCGACGGGATGCAGATCCTCGACCTCGGCTGCGGCTGCGGCTGGGGCTCGCTGTCGCTGTGGCTCGCCGAGCGCTACCCCGCTGCCGCCGTCACCGGGGTCTCGAACTCCCATCGCCAGCGAGCGTGGATCGAGGCGCAACGCGAGGATCGCGGGCTGACGAACCTGGAGATCGTCACCGCCGACGTCAACGACTTCCAGCCACGGACCCGCTTCGACCGCGTGCTGTCGATCGAGATGTTCGAGCACATGCGCAACTGGCGCGAGCTGCCGGCGCGCATCGGCGCCTGGCTATTAGTAGTCCTGGCACCGTGAGCATCGATGTGCTCGCGCAGGCGACGTGGACCTGCGGGTCCACGTCGCCTGGAGCCGTATCGACCCCCGGCGAGCTGGACGGCGCCGCGATCGAGTGGCTGCCGGCGACGGTGCCCGGGACCGCCGCCGGTGCGTTGCGCGACGCCGGCAGGTGGGCCTGGGGCACCGAGGACGAGGAGATCCTCGATGGCCGCGACTGGTGGTTTCGGTGTCGCTTCCCTGGCCCCAATCTCAGTTCCCCGGGCAGCGGCGGCCCGTGGGAGCTGCACCTCGGCGGTGTCGCGACGCTGGCTGACGTGTGGCTGGGCGCCAGCCACCTGCTCCACAGCGAGAACATGTTCCTCGCCCACCGGCTTGCAGTCGCGCGGCTGGAGCCCGACAACGAGCTTGCGGTTCGCTGCGCGGCCCTGAGCCCGGTGCTTGCCGCCCGGCATCCGCGCCCGCGCTGGAAGAGCCGTCTGGTCCGCTCCCAGAGCCTGCGCTGGTACCGCACCACCTTGTTGGGGCGCATGCCCGGTTGGTCGCGGTGGGCGGCGCCGGTCGGGCCCTGGAGGCCCATCCGGCTGGTTCCGCGGACAGAAACCTCGGCCCCGCTCAGGCTGAGCCTGCAAACCGGGTGCGACGCCAATGGCCGCGGTGGCACGGTTTCCATTCGCGCAGTCCTGCGCCGCGGTGCAGGACTGCCAAAGGAGGCGCATCTACGGGTGGGCGGTGAGAGCGTCCGTTTGCGGCTCGAGCAGACCGGGACTGAAGTAGTGGCGCAGGGCACGCTTCATCTCGACATTGCCGAACGGTGGTGGCCGCACACCCAAGGGGCTCAGCCGCTTTACGACGCAGAGCTCGAGCTCGACGGCACCCGCTCGCGCCTGCGCCGCGTGGGCTTTCGGACGCTGGAGCTGGATCGTGAGGACGGTGCATTTGGCCTGCGGGTCAACGGGCTGGCGGTGTTCTGCCGCGGCGCGCTGTGGAGCGCACCCGATGCTGTCTCGCTGGCTGCCGGCCCCGA
>JAABUX010003903.1_pt1 | contig 19341 bp, 19 predicted proteins | sample 5561851 | NCBI WGS metagenome assembly JAABUX01 (sample SAMN10711883, study PRJNA513361) | rock metagenome | isolation source: Antarctica rocks | place: Antarctica: Victoria Land, Richard Nunatak red sandstone | collected 2016-01-03 | reverse complement strand
CGTTGCCTATCAAAAGCACCGAGTGAAGCGCCTACGCCGCCGTCAATCGTAGCGCCGAGCCCGCTACGCGAACAGAAGGTCGTCCTCGCGACGCTTACACAGGTTCTGCCGATGGGCCACCACGAGGGACACGTCGAGCGGCTCGGGGCGGAATTCAGGAAGAATCTCCACAAGTGCTCCGCTCTCGAAGTGTCGGTGAATCCCCGAAAGCGCTGCCTGGATTAGTCCAATGCCTGCGAGGCCGGCGGCCTCGTAAGTCTGCACGCTGTTGACATGCAGCGCGCCTGGAAGTGGGAGCGTCGTATAGTTGCCGCCGCCACCGTCCGGATACTCCCACCCATACGGTTTTGCGCCGAGTGTCCTGCTGTAATGAACGGTCCGATGTTCCTGAAGCTGTAGATCTTCCAGCGATTGAGGAATGCCATAGCGCGCCAGGTATGCGGGGCTGGCGGCATTCACCATGCGCAGCTGGCCCAGCGGGCGGGCAATCAGTGTCTCGTCTCCGATCGGCCCAATCCGCAGAACGCAGTCGAACCCGTCCTGGACCAGATCGACCTGCCGATCCGTGCTCGAAACTTCCAACTCCAATTCGGGATAGGCGGCCATGAAACCGGGCAAGGCCGGCACGATCGTTGTGCGCGCCAGCTCAGTTGGCAGATCGACCCGGAGACGCCCGCGCAGCGCAACACGATCTCCCGCAAACATCGAGTGCAGATCATCGACGTCGGCCAGCAGATCGCGAGCGCGCGCATGAAAAGCTCGTCCGTCGTCCGTTAGCTGAACGCTGCGCGTCGTCCGGTGCAGCAGCCTCACGCCGACATCTTCTTCGAGCTTCCGGACCGCTGTTGAGGCCCTTCCCTTTTGAATTCCCAGGCTGTCGGCGGCGTGGGTGAAGCTCCCCATTTCGGCCACCCTTACGAAAATCAGGATGGGCTCAAGATTCTGCATCTGGGCGCCTCCTTATTGATCCCCGGACGAAGAACAATGCCTTCGTTTGTGCGCGGTTTATCACACCTCAACCGATCTGACCGATGCCGGGGACGGTTATCAAACCGATGTTGCCTTCGGCCCGCCCACACGAGCGGCCCCCAAGGGCGGTCGATGCCGGAGATCGTGAATGCCATCTTCTACGTCTGCCGCGGCGGCGTTCCGTGGCGCGTCCTGCCCAAGGCTCTGCCCCCGAAAAGCACGGTCTTCGGCTATTTCAGCGCGTGACGCGACAGCGGGCCGTTCGTCAGGATCAATTACCACCTCGTCATGCTGGATGGCGAGCGGGCCGGGCGGGAAGCCTCGCCCAGCGCACAGGTTGTCCAGCCTGACCTGTCGGACGGACTCTGAGCCCAGAAAATCGAAGAGCTGCTTAGCGCGCGCCTTCGTGTCGTCATCGCTTACGCGCCCCGCATACCGAGCAACTGGGTAGCCGCGTGCTGCCGAGTGCGCTTCCGAGAGACAGTGCCGAGCGTCCGCTGCGCCCGTGGGCAGCGCCAGCCGTGGATGGCGTTTCCGTCCATCACCCCGGACTGTCGCGAAGATAAGTCACACGTCGCAGCATAGATCGGCCCGCTTCAACCTCTTATCCTGCTCATATCAGCCGACCGAAGACGAACTCATTCCGGGTCGCGGCTCCCGTCAAGCACGTAGGAGAGGATCATCATGACCGACACCCAAGCCGCCCAGGGTCCTTATCGCGCCGTTTGGATAGGACGGTCACTAAGCGCTCTGGTTGTCGCAGCGCTGCTCGCAGATGGAGCGATGCAGCTGTTCGCCCCGGCCAAGGTCGCGAGCATGATGCAGGAAACCGGCTTTGCGATGGACCTGACGCCTACGCTCGGCGGGATCATGGTCGCCTGCGCAGTCCTTTATGCCGTCCCGGCTACTACCGTCCTCGGCGCGATCCTCGCGACAGGTTTTTTGGGAGGCGCGATTTGTGCCCACCTCCGCCTGGGCGAACTGGGATCACCGCCGGAAGTCATATCCCTGCTTCTAGGCGTGATGACGTGGGGCGGCCTTTACCTGCGTGATCTCCGTATCCGCGCCATTCTGCCTCTCAGCCGCTGATCGGCCGAGCATTGTTACCGCTGCCAAGAACGATGCGTTCGCAACAGCGCCATTTATCACCGCAAAACAACACAGTATCTAGCAGCCATCACCCACTTTGCATCGTCAACGCGATGGAACGTCCAACCACCAAGGAACCAACATGACCCTACCCAGCATCAATACCGCCGTCGTCTACCACTCAGGCTATGAGCACACGAAGCGTATGGCGGAAGCTGTCGCCAAAGGCGCTGCTGCCACGCTGATCAGGATCGATGCCGAAGGCAACATTCTCGAGAATGAGTGGGAAACACTCGACGCTGCGGACGCCATCATCTTCGGCTCACCAACTTACATGGGCGGCCCGAGCTGGCAGTTCAAAAAGTTTGCGGACGCCTCTTCAAAGCCCTGGTTTGCAGAGAAGTGGAAGGACAAGCTTTTCGGCGGCTTCACCAACAGCGCCAGTATCAACGGCGATAAGCTCAACACGCTACAATACTTTTTTCTGCTGGCTGGCCAGCACGGCGGCCTTTGGGTCAGCCTCGCCATGAAGCCGGCGAACGTCAAAGCATCCAAGCGCGACGATCCGAACAGGATGGGCTCGTACATCGCGCCGATGGCGCAATCGGACGCGGATGCGGCGCCGGGCGAAATGTCGGAAGGCGACCTTGAGACCGCCCGGCTTTATGGCGTCCGCGTTGCGGAAATCGCCAGCCGATTTGCGGCTGCCCCGAGCGCCTAAGCGCAACATCTCATTCCAACTAGAGGACCGACCAATGAATATCAGCGAGCAGAATCTCTTCATCGGAGGGCAGTGGACGCCATCCGAGAGCGGAAAGACCTACGAATCCCTGAACCCGTTCACGGGCAAAACAGCAACGCGAGCGGCTTCTGCGACGGTGGCCGACATCGATCGCGCCGTGGGAGCGGCGCAGGATGCCTTCGGCCCTTGGGCTGCGCTGCCACCCAGCGAACGTCGGCAATACGTGCTTGATGCGGCCGATGCCGTCGAAGCGCGAGGTTCAGAGCTGTCCGACGCCATTACGACCGAGATGGGAGGGCCCGCCGCCTGGGGCAAATACAACGTCCATGGCTTGGCGGAAAAGCTCCGTTTCGCCGCCGGCGCCGCGTATCAAGGCCTGACGGGAGAGGTCATTCCTTCCGACAATCCGTCGCGCACCATGATCGCGATCCGCAAGCCCGCAGGCGTTGTCCTCAGCCTGGTGCCCTGGAACGCCCCGGTGATGCTTGTCGGCGCGTCGGTGCCGGCAGCGCTTGTCCTCGGCAACACCGTTGTCATCAAAGCGTCGGAGCAGACGCCCCGTACCCACGGCCTGGTGGCGGCATGCTTTGCTGACGCCGGCTTCCCTGCCGGGGTCGTCAACCTCATCACCAACGCGCCTGAGAACGCCGGCGAAGTGGTCGAGGCTTTGATCGCGCATCCGAGCGTGCGCCGGGTCCATTTCACCGGATCGACGCGCGTCGGCCGCATCATTGCGGAAAAAGCCGGCACCTACCTCAAGCGCGCCGTGCTTGAACTCGGCGGCAAAGCGCCGTGCATCGTCCTGGCCGACGCCGATCTCGATCGTGCCGTGAGCGCGGCGGCGTTCGGCTCCTTCGCCAACTCGGGCCAGGGATGCCTTTCGACCGAGCGTATCATCGTCGACAAGTCGATCGCCGAGGAATTCTGCGGCCGTCTTGCCGCCGTGGCCAAGAGCATCGTCTATGGAGATCCTCGCAACAGCGCGACCGCGCTAGGTCCCGTCATCAACGGCGCAGCCGTAAAGAAGCTGACGGAGCTGGTCGAGGACGCCGTCGCGTCTGGAGCCCAACTTCTTTCCGGCGGCAAGGCCGAAGGCCCATGCTTCGCGCCTACCGTTCTAAGTGGCGTGACGCCTACCATGCGCGTCTATCAGGAAGAGTCCTTCGGGCCGCTGGCGTCGGTCGTCATTGTCGATGGGTCTGAAGAGGCGCTCCGCGTCGCCAACGACAACGACTATGGTCTGTCCTCCGCCATATTCACTCGCGACGTGACTCTGGCGCTCGATCTGGCGAAGCGCCTCAACGCCGGCATGTCGCACATCAACGGCACGACCCTCGACGACGAGGCTCAAACTCCCTTCGGCGGGGTCAAGGACAGCGGCTATGGCCGGTCGGGGGGCGCGATCGGCATCGAAGAGCTTACCGAGCTTCAGTGGATCACCATCGAAGGCCCACAGGCACCTCGCTATCCGATTTCCGAATAAGCTTGGTCGCTCGAACGGCGATCTCCTCATCCCCTAAACAGATGGAGCTGAGGATCGCGGGCCTCCTCAGCGACAAGAAGGAAAGGCTTCGCCATGCCAGCATGTCCACAACGGAACCCGTTTAACCAAGTTGAGCCCGGCATCTTCGGTCCCGTTCCTTCTCCCAAGCAGAGCCGCCGCATCTTCGCCGCAGCTCGTCCGGCAGGCGCCCACCTTAACAAAGCCGGTAGGGATAATACCGCAGCTAGACCGTCTGCCAATTCGTCCGGCACAACCAAGAGACAGCGTTCGCCCGTGACGAGAAGCCTCGCCTATCTCGGTGCGATCGTTCTCACGGTGTTTGTCACGATCACCGGTGTTTCGGCTGCCCAGCTCGACTTCCTGCAAGCCCGATTTCGGGGCCAGTTCGAACGTCCAGGAGCCTGACATGGAGCGAGATTACTTCCTTTCGAGAATCATGGCATCAATGGAGATGGCGGACAAGGCGGCTGACGCCTCCGTCCGACTGATCCACCTCGACCTTGCCGGCCGCTACAGCGTCGCCGCTGCCGTCGCCGCTTCCCTCGACGGATCGATCACGCGGGACCGCGGTCCCGGTCATATCGATGGACCCCATCCGAAGGTCATCGAGGGTCATCGCAATTTGAATGACGCGACTCGCGCCGCGAGAAACAGCCGCGAGATCGTGCTCATCAACAGCTCCAGGCGCGGCGCCGCCGCGCGTCCGTAATAAACCAGTATTACGAGAACAAGGACGCGACCATGCATTGGTTCTCAATCGGAGTGGCACTAGTAGCGGCCATCGGAATCATCATAATTGGCGTTATGTACCTCTCCACTCCAAGGGCGGCGACGCAGAGCTTCGGCCTGCCGCTCCCTGAGGAAGGGGCAAACGTCGCTTGGTGGCTTCGCCTCAAGGGCGTCCGCGACGTCGTTTCAGGGTTGGTCTTGCTGGCCTTCATGTTGTGGGGCGGCCCACGCATGCTCGGCATCGCCTTGATGATCGAGGCGCTTGTCCCTGCCGGCGACATGTCGCTCGTCCTTGCCGCGAAAGGCTCGACCAAGACCGCCTTCGGCATGCATGGCCTCACGGCGGCGCTGATGATCCTGGCGGCAATCCCCCTAATCATGGGGCTGGCCTAAGATGCTGGACACCTTCTCGATCTGACTTGTCGTCGCCGCGTTCTTTGGTGCGGAGCTGTTCAACGTCATCGGCACGTCCGCCACGCAGAGCAGCTTTGTCTGCGAGGGTTATCCGGCGTGATGGTGCCGGGTCACCGGTGGGTTGGAAATGGCGAACGCCGTCCTGATCGCTTTTCCTGTCACTCGTGGGTGGGCCTGATCCTCGGTGCCGTCATCATGGCCGCAGCGGTTCTGACGGTCTTGCATCACCGTTCGAGCGACACTGCCCCGCCTTCAGCTGTGCCGCTCAGCAGCGACAGTCGTCGAGGATTTTCCGTCGGTCGCCCCGGACAATCGCGAAGATAACTCGCACGCCGCAGCATAGATCGACCCCTTTCGACCTCCTATCCTGCCCACATCAGCCGATCGAACACTAGGTCATTCTGGGTCGCGGCTCCCGGCAACTACGAAGGATAGGATCATCATGACGGGCACCCAAGCCGTCCAGGGCGCTTTCCGCGTCGACGTGGACGGCGAAATGACTATCGCGTGGGACATTCCAATCGAGACCGATGACGGCGTGATCTTGCGGGCCGACGTTTTTCGTCCAGCCGCGCCCGGCACCTACCCGACCATCCTCAGCTATGGACCCTACGGCAAGGGATTGCCGTTCCAACAGAGCTTCCCCGACGCCTGGCAAAAGATGATCGCGGACTACCCCGAGGTCCTCGACGGATCGAGCGGCAAATACCAGAATTGGGAAGTCGCCGATCCGGAGAAGTGGGTGCCGGACGGGTACGTTTGCGTTCGCGTCGACGCGCGCGGGTCGGGACGCTCGCCGGGCTATCTCGACCTCAACTCCGAGCGCGAAATCCGGGACTTGTACGCGTGTATCGAATGGGCCGCAGAACAGCCGTGGAGCAACAGCCGTGTCGGTCTGAACGGCATATCCTATCTGGCAATGAACCAGTGGCGAGTCGCCGCGCTTCAGCCGCCACATCTGACCGCGATATGTGTGTGGGAGGGCGCGGGGGATTTGTACCGCGACTCGTCACATCATGGCGGAATCCGGTCTTCGTTTGTAGCCGGCTGGTTTCGCGCAACAACGGCTACGCAGTATGGGGTCGGCGAGAAGGGCGGGCGCAATCCCCTCACTGGACAACTGATCTGCGGGGATGAGACGTTCTCCGAGGAGGAACTGGCCCAACGGCGCGCTGACTTTGTCCAAGACACGGGCGAGCATCCCTTTTTCGACGAATACTACCATAGCCGATCGACTGACTGGTCGCGGATCAACGTGCCGCTGCTGTCAGCCGGGAACTGGGGCGGACAGGGGCTGCATTTGCGGGGGAACACGCGCGGATTCGAGCTGGCTGCATCGGCCGACAAATGGCTTGAGATGCACGACGACGCCCACTGGTCGCTCTTCTACGCGAAGTATGGACACGACCTGCAAAAGCGCTTCTTCGGCCATTTCCTCAAAGGCGAAGACACCGGCTGGAGTCAGCAGCCGCGCGTGCAACTCAGGACGCGCCACGTTGATGGTCACATCGAAATGCGCACCGCCTCGCACTGGCCCCTTGCCGAGACCGAGTGGACTCGCTTTCACCTCGACGCGAATGACGGTTCGATGGCACGCGAGGAGCCCGCGGCTGGCGCCGCCAGAACCTACGATGCCGGCCAGCAGGGACGGCTCACCTTCACCTACGTCTGCCCGCAAGACCTCGAGATCGCGGGACCCGCGGCGGCAAAGCTGTACGTCGAGAGTTCCACAACCGACATCGACCTGTTCCTGGTCCTGCGGGCCTTCTCCCCCGAAGGCGAGGAGATCGTCTATCACGGTGCCATCGAACCGCACTCGCCGATAGCGCATGGGTGGCTGCGCGCCTCCCATCGGGCTTTGGACGATGCCCAGTCACGACCGTTCCTGCCCGTGCATCGGCACGACGGGGCCGAGCCGCTCACGCCTGCAACCGTGTATGAAGTGGACGTCGAGATCTGGCCGACCAGCCTGGTCCTGCCGGCTGGATATACGCTCACGCTCGACGTGCAGGGGCACGACTACGTGTATCCGGGCGCATCCGGGTTCATGATCGGATCGGGCCCCTTCGTCCACAAAGACCCGAGCGACCGGCCCGCAGACGTCTTTGGGGGCAAGGTCACACTTCACTCCGGCGGACGAAACAAGGCCTACCTTCTGCTGCCCATCATCCCAGCGTGAAGCCCCATCGGACCGCGCGCGAGCTTCGTCATGTTTCCGCTCGGTTGCCGCGCCGACACTGCCGAACAATGTTCCCCTCAACTATTCTGAGAACACCCAAGAAAAGGAAGTCTAACTATGAAAGCCATCGTCCTTCACGAATATGGTCCCGCATCGAATCTGAAATACGAGGAATGCGAGACGCCGAAACCAGCCGCAGGCGAAGTGCTGGTGCGCGTTCACGCTGCCGGCCTCAATCCCCTCGACTGGATGCTGCGCTCGGGCGCGGTTAGAGACTTCATGCCAATCGAGTTTCCTTACGTCCTCGGCGTGGACCTCGCCGGCGTCGTTCAAGAACTCGGCGAGAGCGTCACCGGCTTTGAACCCGGCGACCGGGTCATGGCCATGACCTCGCGCACCTATGCCGAGTTTTGCGCCGTCAAGGCCGCGGACCTCGTCAAAATCCCCGATGGCCTGGAGATGACCACCGCCGCGACGCTGCCCCTGGTCAACCTTACCGGCGATCAGCTCGTCCGGTTGGGCGCCAAGGTCGAACCGGGCCAGACCGTGCTCGTCACCGGAGCGCTAGGCGCCGTAGGTCGGTCGGCTGTCTTCGCGGCGTCTGAGATCGGCGCCAACGTCATCGCCGGCGTTCGCGGCAACAAGCTCGACAATGCTCGGCAGCTCACCGGAGTGACCCTGGCCATTGCGATCGACGACGAGGCGGCGGTCGACCAGCTCGGGCCGCTCGATTGCGTCGCCGACACCATCGGCGGTCCGGTTGCCGCTAAGCTACTCGCCAAGGTGAAACCGGGAGGCACATACGGCTCCGTTCGCCCCCTCATGGACGATCCTGCCATCCGCCCCGACGTCCACCGGAATCCGATCTTCGCCAGATCGGACGGGGCCACCACCCTGCATTACGCCGAGGCCGTCCGCGACGGCAGGCTGACCATCCCGGTCGATCGGACCATGCCGCTCGCCAGCGCCGCCGAAGCGCATGCGGCGGCGGAGAAGGGCGGTGTAGCCAAGATCGTCCTCGTGGCCTGAAACAAGGGTCCGTTGCGCCAGTACGACCTCAGCGCGGAGAGCCGCTAATTGGCTTTGACGGCGAGCAAGTACTTGGCGTCCCAGCTCGCGTGGCCTGCGGCGGTAGGAGTGGTCGCGATCGCGGCCAGTTGAGATCGGAGGTTCCTTGGGGCGAGCTTTGGTTTAGCCCGTGGCTCGCCCACTCCGGCCCGACTTCGACAGAGCATCACCACGGTTGTTGTGCTTGCGTCCGGGATATCCCGGATCGAGATGCAGCGCATCGGTAATGGAAGAACTACGTTAATGGACGAGATGACCTTTTTAGGCCGGTTGCGGAGCGCCCTCGGGGAAGACTTCGGCGTGGGCAAAACCGACGGTCAAGACGGACATGGCCTGCCAGATCGCAAGGGGAGCTTCGGCTTCGCGACTGGCATCGAGTGCTCGTACCCCACCATTGATGACGGACACGGGGGGCGCCTGCGAAGAGACCTGCTGATCGAGTGCGGCCACGACACGCGCTGGCAAGAAGACTTGCATCTCGTCAAGGACCTTGGCGTCCGCCTGCTGCGCTACGGCTTGCCGTGGTATCAGGTGCACACCGGCGACGGCGTTTACGACTGGTCGCGCTGCGACGGTCCGATGCGCGAGATGCAACGCCTCACGATTGCGCCGATCCTAGACCTGCTCCACTTCGGTGTGCCAGACTGGCTCGGCGACTTTCAGAACCCGGACTTGCCCGTTCACTTCGCCCGCTACTGCGATGCGGTGGCGGAGCGCTTCCCCTGGGTGCGCTTCTATACGCCGGTGAACGAAATCTATGTGGCGGCCCGGTTTTCGGCGCTCGATGGCATCTGGAACGAGCGGCTGAGGACCAGCAGAGGGTTCGTCACGGCAATGAAGCACCTTACCGCGTGCGCGATCGCCGGCTGTGCGGCGATCACGAGGAGGCGCCCGGACGCCGTCTTCATCACCAGCGAGACGGCCGAGTACACCCACGATATGAGCCCGATCCCAGGTGACGACGTCAAGCTCGAAAACCGCCTGCGCTACCTGTCGCTCGACCTGCTCTACGGCAAGCAGCCGGAAGCGCTGATCTACGAATATCTGCTCGACAACGGCATGACCCGCGAGGAATTCGGCTGGTTCATGTCGGGTGAGCCCGCCGGCCACCAGATCATGGGCAACGACTATTACGGCCGCAACGAGCGGCTGCGCCTGCCCGATGGCACGATGCTGGAGGGGGAGGATGTGCTCGGCTGGTATTTGATCACGCGCCGCTACTATGTCCGCTACTACAAGCCCCTATTCCATAGCGAAACCAACGTCTTTGACGCCGACGAGGCGCCGCGCTGGCTATGGAAGCAATGGGCCAATGTCCTGCGCATGCGACGCGACGGCGTGCCCGTGCTCGGCTTCACCTGGTACTCGCTGATCGACCAGATCGACTGGGACATCGGGCTGAAGGAGAAGCGAGGCAGGGTCAATGCTTGCGGCCTCTACGATCTTGACCGCAAGCCGCGCCCAGTCGCGGCCGCCTATCGCCAGCTAATCGAGAACTTCGGACGCATCTCACCAATGGCCCATGCCGAGATGTTCGTGCTCACCAACGACGCCGCGCATCTGAAAACAAGTGCTTAGACGCTCGTAAAGCCAGGCCGGTCGTCTTCAACGTCGATAGTCGTCAACGGGCCAAAACCATGCTCCAGCGCTCGCCAAAGCGTTTACGTCTCGGCGCCTCTTCGTTCGCGATCGACGCGGGCGGCTCGCAGGATTTCATCCGACAGACCGGGGTGACCGTCTCGCACGGCGCGCGACAGGATTATCGCGCCGACGAGCGTCGACAAGGTGGCAATCGCCGCCTTGCGCTTACGGCGCGCGTCCAGAGGAAATACGCCCTCGATAAGCCCGACATAGCGCTCGAGCCCATCTGCAAACGCTCGCTGCGCGCCGGCTGCTTGGCGTCCAACGTCGACAGGCAGGCTGCCAGTTGGACAACCGCCGGCGGGCTCATCGCGGTGTTCAGGTGAGAGGTAGTTTGCCAGGCGCTCCGCCATGGGGATCAAATCCCCCGTAGTGGCGGCACCCTCTCCCGAAATCTCGCTCAGCGATTGCTCGAACGCGTAGCGGATCGTCTCGATCGCCAGATCAGCCTTTGACGCGAAATGATTGTAGAAGCCGCCGTGCGTGAAGCCGGCGGCCTTCGTCAGATCGGCGACCGAGACGTTATCGATGCCCCGCGCCTTAAAAAGCTGGGTAGCGGTCTCGAGGATCTTCCTCCGGTTCTGCGCCGCCACCTCCTTCGTCACTCGCATCGCAGGGGTCTCACAAGGCTTGACAACGATGTCGGTCGTCATCATAGTTATTGCTTTCAGGTATCATCAATAGGCTGTGGCGATGGCGATGCGCAAGAGACCACGCGCTTCTCCGCGCCGCGGTTGCTCACGTTGACCGCACGTCAAGCCATCCTGTTGCGGGTGCGGGTGCGGGTGCGGGTGCGGGTCAGGGAGGCTGGGGTGGCGCTGGGCGGTCTGTCTCGTGTGGCGGGCTTACGAAGGGTTGGATCGGACCGCGAGCTTACGGCCGATTTCGGTTACAGGAGGCGAGACCATTGGAGCAAACACGCAAAGGCGTTGCACGGCGGGAGCTTCTCGTGACTGGTGCGTTTGGCGCTGCAGCGGCAGGCTTGGCCGCACCTGCGGAGGCTGCGGCTGAACCGACGACCGCCGAAGCGGCCAATGTGAAGATTGTCACCGACTTCTTCGGCAGCTTTACCGATCTGGAAAAGCCGAAGAGTTTCCTCGCGCCCGATTGCTCGGTCCGGTTTGATGAGAAGCAAGCACCCATCATAGGGCCCGCCGCAGTTGATGCTGCATTGAAGGCGGGGATTGGGGCCGGAAAGGCCTCGGTGACGATCCTTAGCACCTCCGCCAAGGGCCCCATCGTGATGAACGAGCGGGTGGACACTATCACCGTTCCGGGCAAGCCGGATCAGACGTTCAACGTCGTCGGCGTTTTGCTGATCAGAGGCGGCAAGATCAAGGAGTGGACCGATTATCAGAACCACTGATGCGGTTCTCATTTACCGACCTGGACCTCTTCCGGGCTGGGTAACGCCACCAACCGCACTCGCTCCACTGCAGCTCGGAAGAGCGATGCTCTTTGAAAGGTGCGAAGACTGCAGCGGCGACCATCAAGGCCCCATCGCCGGCGACCCAGGATGCGACTGTGTCCAATTCTCAGGCCGCAGCCATCCTCCGGCATCGTGCGGCGGCTTATTCTATTCAACCATTCTAAGGAGTGACCCATGAAGGCCGTCGTACAAAGCGCACTCGGCGAGCCGGCGAATGCGCTGGAGCTCATTGACATCGAGGATCACCAGCCTGCTCCGGGAGAAGTCTTGATCGACGTCAGGCTGGCGCCCGTTCATCATGGTGACCTGCAGCTGATCCGTGCGCAGACAGACCTCCCCGAGGACGTCGGCTACGTCCGGCGCGGCTCGGAGGCGGTTGGCATCGTTCGCGCGCTCGGCTCCGACGTCGAAGGTCAAGGCAAACTCAAGGTCGGCGATCGGGTGATCGGATTCCCGGCTGCCGGATCATGGGCAGAAAGCGTCGCCCTCCCGGCTGTTGCGGCGATCCCAGTTCCACCCGAGCTCAGCGACGAGGTCGCCGCGCAGCTTCTCATCAACTACGTGACCGCACGCATGATCCTGCGCGCACTGCGCAAATCGGTTCCCGACGAGGTGCTTCGTGACGGCGCCGTGCTCGTGACCGGAGCCAGCACCGTCGTGGCTCGTCTGCTGCTGCACTTTCTCGACAAGGAAGGTCTCAAGGCGATCGGCCTCGCACGCAGCACGGCGAGCGCGAAGCGCATCGCGACCGAGCTGGCGGGCGTTCAGGTCACCGCTACCGAAGACGTCGATTGGCAATCGCAGGTCACTTCCCTTGCCGCGGGCAAGAAGATCGTCGGGGTTCTCGACTGCGTTTCTGGTTCCCTGGTCGGAGATCTCGTGCCGCTGTTGGCCGACGATGCGGCCATCGTCACCTACGGTGCCCTTGGCGGGGACAAGCTCGGCATCGGCGCGTCCGAGATTGTTGGTCGCCAGTTCGTCATCCGCGGCGTCGTGTTCGTACGGTGGTTCTCCGAACTGACGCAGGACGAGCAGATCGACGACATTCAGTCGGCGATCAAGCTCGTCGGTGAGCTGCCGTTCCTCTTCAAGGTCGGCGGCGTTTATAGCCTCGCCGACTTTCAGCAGGCGATCTCGGCCGTCGAAGCGCCGAACCGTGAAGGGTTCGTCTTCCTCAAGGCATAGCCGCAAGCATTCCGAGCTGGCCGATTAGGGGACACGAGCGTCGTTAGAGACCAACCCGCCGGTCAGCCGGAAAACGGACTGCTTATTACGTCGCAAACAAATCGCGTTTGGAGAAGCATCATGAAAGTCGGAATAATTGGAGCCGGGACTGTCGGCATGACCCTTGGCGAGCATTTCGCAGCGGCTGGCCACGAGGTCCTGATCGCGAATAGTCGCGGTCCGGAAAGTCTTTCCGAAAAGCTAGCGGAAATGAGCCAGCCTCTCAAACCGCTCACGTTCGAAGAGCTTGTCGAACAGGCTGAGCTGTTTTTCCTAGCGCTGCCATGGCAACATATCCGGGACGTCCTGCGCAGTGACGTCGATTGGGGTGGCCGTGTGGTCGTCGACGCCACGAACATCATCCTAAGCATTTCTCCCGACTTGGTGGTGGACGATCTCAAGGGGGACTCCGGCAGCCAAATGGTTGCGCGCCTGGCGCCATCTGCCCGCGTTGTCAAAGCCTTCAATACCCTTCCTTTCGAAACGATGTTCGCACCAAATCCAGCGGGCTTCAGACGTGTCCTGTTCGTCGGCGGCGACGATCCAAACGCCGTCTCGACCGTGGCAGATCTGATCGACGAAATTGGCTTTCAATCCGTCGCTATTGGCGAGCTGGCGACCGCCGGCCGGCAAATGGAGATAGGTGGTGTGTTTAGCAGGCTCGAGCTGTTCGCCGCCGATGCCCGAGAATGATACCGCCGCCCCCGCCCATTTATGGCGCGAACGGTGGGGCCGGGCCCAACGTCACCCCTGAAACAGAGAAGACATCAGTGACCGCTGAGGAAAAGGCCGCGGAACCTGGGTGTCGACCGCTCGACCCTTCACCGAACGCTCGCTCGAAAGGCTTCGTCGTGACCCGCCTTTTCCTATCCGGTAATGCGCTACGGCCCGACTACTTGCGCGCAGCGCTTGCGCCAGTTCTGGCGGAGCGCACGATCACCGCATGGCGCACGCTAGAGCACGACGAGACCACAGCCGAACGCCCGAGAACGTGGTCGATCTATACGACTACGTTCAGCAGCGCCGTCCCACGGTCCGGGCATCGCGCGCTCGGCGCTCGGATGATTGGCGACCGACCGTTCTCGACGACTGGCCCGAGCATGTCCCCGTATCCGGGGCCGAGCTCGACATCATTGAAGCGCACTTCGGCCCGCTGCTGGACGAGCTATTCGGCCCAACCCACTAACCCTCAGGGAGGCGCGCTATGACCACGACGGTCCAGATTGGCCCGGCGGCGGCCAAGCGCGCCGCTCTCTACCTTCGCGTTTCGACCGGCCGTCAGGCGGAACAGGACTTGTCCATCCCTGACCAGCGGCGGCAGGCACAGGCCTATTGCCAAGCTCGGGGTTACCTCGCCGCGGCGGAGTTCGTCGAGGCCGGCGCTTCTGCCACGGATGATCGTCGCCCAGAGTTTCAGAAGATGATGGATGCGGCCGCAGCCAAGCCGCCGACGTTCGACACGATTATCGTCCACTCGTTCTCCCGCTTCTTCCGGGATCAGTTCCAGCTTGAGTTCTATGTTCGGCGGCTTGCCAAGAACGGCGTCCGCCTGGTGTCCATCACACAGGATCTCGGCGAAGACCCCATGAGCGTGATGATGCGGCAGATCATGGCGCTGTTCGATGAATACCAGTCAAAGGAGAATGCCAAGCACACCTTGCGAGCTATGCGGGAGAACGCTCGCCAGGGCTTCTGGAACGGCTCACGTCCGCCCTTCGGCTACCGCGTCGTTGCCGCCGAACAGCGCGGTGCCCGGACTAAAAAGAAGCTGGAGGTTGATCCGGTTCAGGCCGAGCATGTCCGCCTGATGTTCCGCCTCGTTCGTGTTGGCGACGGGGAGCGCGGTCCGCTCGGGGCCAATCTCATTGCCGACTATCTTAACCAGAGAGGCATCAGAACTTCGGGCGGGGGTCGCTGGGGTGTTGGAGCCGTTCATCAAATCCTGACCCGCACAACCTACGTTGGCGAGCATCGTTTCAATGTCTACAGCTGGCGCAAACGCGAGCAAAAGCCGGAGGACGAGATCGTCACCGTGGCCGTGCCGGCCATCCTCGAGCAAGAGGAGTTCGAGGAGGCACAGACGATCATGCGCTCCAGGGCGCCGCAGCTCAAAGCTCCCCGGTTCGTGAGTTCGGGCACCACACTCGGCGGGATCTGCTTTTGCGCAGATTGCGGAGGCGCGATGACGTTACGCACTGGAGGAAAGGGGGAAGGCTACCGCTACTACACCTGCTGCACCAAGGCTCGACAGGGAAAGACGGGTTGCAAGGGGCGCACGATACCCACCGATCGGCTGGACGCCATCGTTATCGAACACATTGAAAGCCGCCTGCTAGCGCCAGATCGCGTGGTGGAGCTTCTGAGCGGCGTCCTGAAACGGCGAACCGAGCAGGCCAGTCACTATCGGGAGAGCATCGCCAAGCTTCGGCGGCAAGCGGCCGACGCGGACGCCAAGCTGACCCGCCTCTACGATGCCATCGAGAACGGTCTCGCGGACACGGGCGACGAGAACCTAAAGACGCGCCTAAAGGAGCTGAGAACCGTCCGTGACGCCGCGCGGTCGGACGCTGATCGCGCCGAGGCGCGAGCGGGTGAGAGGTCGAGCGAACTAACAGAGGAAAGCATCCGCCGCTTCGCAGGCGAGGCCAAGCGCCGCATGAGGACGGCCGACGGCGGCTATCGACGCCACCACCTTCAGGCCCTCGCCCAACGCATTGAGGTCGGAGACGGGATAATTCGCATCACCGGCACGAAGTCAAAGCTGTTCAGGATTCTTGCCAGTGAAGAAGCCAGCCCGCCCCACTTAGGGGCGGGCCACTCCTCCGCGAGCGTGGGCCGCGTAGTGGGAACGACGGCGAACGAAGTTCGCAGTTTCGTTCCGAAATGGCTCCGTGAGTAGGACTCGAACCTACGACCGAGCGATTAACAGTCGCTTGCTCTACCAACTGAGCTATCACGGATCAGGCGGAGCGCCCTCATACCGAAGCCGATCTCAAAGCGCAAACCCGATTTCGGGCGCCCGACACTTGGCCATGACAGGTCGCGACTTGAGGCTCCACAGCCGGCGCGAAATAGGCTAGGACCGGTGCGCGACCAAACCGCGGGTGTGGTGGAATTGGGAGACGCGCCGGACTCAAAAAGGGGTTTGTGTTGGTTCTATAGAGATTTTTTATTCTCTAGCAAAATTAGGCACTTAGCGGGGCGCAGATCGGGGTTCCCGAAACAGGCAAAAATGCGCTAGGAGTCACATAGGAGCCAAGCGGCTCGATGCGGGTGTGGTGGAATTGGTAGACGCGCCGGATTCAAAATCCGGTTCCGCAAGGAGTGCCGGTTCGACCCCGGCCACCCGCACCACCTGGGTTTTAGCAGCTTTGGCTCTGGTCACGTGTTTGCGGAATCACGTGCCGCGATCGCCCGACCAGTGAGCTCACGAACGGCTTCAATCAACGCGCGAATTTTGGGCAGATCGCGAACATGCTTGGAAAAGTAAAGGAAAAGCCCAGGCTCCTCGATCGCCGCGTCCGACAGAACTTGAGATAGTGCTCCCGTCTTTAGGTGGGAGCGGACAAACGGCTCGAAAAGATACGCTATGCCGATGCCAGCCAGCGCCAAGTCGAGGGCCAGTAGCGGCTCCGTCACGCGTGTCGTGCCCGTAACAGCCACCGAAATGTCCTGACCCTCGTCCAACAGCTCCCAGTCGTAATTTCCGCCGCGCGAAAGCCTCTTAAAGCCAATACAGTTATGGTCGAGGAGATCCGTCACAGTCTGAGGTTCGCCTGCCCTTTCCAGATAGGCTGGTGCCGCAACGAGAATTGCCGAAAACGGAGGCGTCATCCTAATCGCGATCATGTCGTCTGCAATCATGCCACCAAGCCTGATGCCGACGTCGAAACCAGCCGCCACGATATCGATGAGGGCATCTTCGCTTGTCACCTCGACTACCAGCTCAGGATGGTCGCGCGAAAGTTGCGCGATCACTGATGACATGACCATGGGCAGCGCCGCGCGCGGCGCATTGATCCGGAGGATACCCGCGACTCGGCCCTTACGCTGATGGACCTCCTCGACGGCCCGATCGAGACTTTCTAAGGCCGGAAGCGCAATTTCGAGAAAGGCGCGCCCCTCCTCCGTGAGGCTCACAGAGCGAGTGGTCCGCGTGAATAGCGGAGTCCCGAGTTGCGCCTCTACGACGCGGACGGCGTGGCTTACGGCCGACGGACTTAAGCCCGCTTCGCCTCCAGCGGCCGCAAAGCTGCCGAGGCGTGCAACCAGCACCACGACCGGCAGGTGTGCAAGGGTTGTGCGGTCCATTCGGCAATCATATCGCACAGTCTATGCGAAGTGAACCGCATTATCGTCGGACAGCTGCGTTCCTAACTTGTGCTGCGAGGCTCAATGCGAGTCGCCAGAATGGAGACGGCCTTGACGGACGAAGCAAAGCGCGACGCGCCGATGACCTATTTGTTGCTAGGCAACAGCGGCCTGCGCGTGTCGGAAACTGCGCTTGGCACCATGACCTTCGGCGAGGACTGGGGATGGGGATCTGATCCCGCAGAGAGCCGGCGCGTACTCGACTACTACATCGATCGAGGCGGCAACTTCATCGATACTGCAAACTTCTATACCGAAGGTACGAGCGAGACCCTGATCGGGCAGTTTCTTGAAGGACGTCGATCACGGGTCGTGCTCTCTTCCAAATACTCCTGCGTGTTCGGGGGCAAGGCTACCGAACCGAACGAGGGCGGCAATCACCGGAAGAGCCTCGTGCAGGCGCTCGATGCGACGCTGAAGCGTCTGCGCACCGATTACCTCGATCTGTATCACGTGCACGCATGGGACTTCCTGACACCCGTCGAGGAGGTAATGCGCACGCTCGACGACCAGGTACGCGCGGGAAAGATTCTCTATGCGGGGGTTTCGAATGCCCCGGCCTGGATTGTCGCCCACGCCAATACCCTTGCCGCTGGAAAGGGTTGGACGCCGTTCGTCGCGACCCAAATCCAATATCACCTCGGCGAGCGAACGGCGGATCGCGAGCTGTTGCCGTTGGCCCGCGCGCTCGATGTCGGCGTGACGTCGTGGTCTCCCCTCGCGGGGGGTGTCCTGACCGGAAAATACGACACGAACGCTTCAAAATATGAGGGCCAATTCAAACGCTCCGACGTGTTCCCGTTTGTCCCGTTGGACGAGAGGACTCGGCACATTGCCACGGTGGTTGCAGGAGTCGCGCAACGGATTGGCCGTCCGGCGTCGCAGGTTGCGCTGGCCTGGGTGCGTTCGCAGGGCGTCATCCCGATCGTGGGGGCGCGGACGGTGGAGCAGCTGCGCGAAAACCTAGGGTACTCCGATCTCGTGCTCGACGTCGACGCGCTGGCGGCCCTCAATGAAGCGACCGCAATCGAAGGGGGCTATCCGTCCAACTTCCTGGCTGCTCCGATGGGCAAGACCGCGTTGTTCGGTGGCCTCGACCCTCAAATCCGCTCGCACCGTCCGCAATGGCTTCCCGAGCAAACCGGCGAGCATACTGTCCCTCGCACGGCTCTCGCATCGTAGCTCCGTAACGGATTGTCGAAGCGGGCGGACCGCTCAGATCGCTTGAACGAAAGGAATGGCTGCATGATGAATGACACTGCGGTTCGCGTGTTTTTCAAGACGGTCGACGGGCAGGATGCGGACACTATCGCGGCTTTTTTCGCGCCCGAGGTGCTTCTGCGGATGGGTGCGACGATGCGAGTTGAGGGGCGCGATGCGGCCAGGGATGCGTTCGCAGGCACGGCTAAGCGTTTCCGAGCTATCTCGCATGCGATCCGAGCGATCCGTCGAGGCACGCAAGAACAAGACGGCGTCGCCGTTGAGGCGGACGCGTCGTACACGGTCGCGAGCGGCGAAGTGATTACTGTCCCGGTGACCTCGACGCTGCGCTTCAACGGAGACCTCATCCACCGATACGACATCGACATCGATCTCGCGCCCGTACTCGCAGCTGAGCGAGCGAGCGACGATGCTCGGCGGGAGGCAAATTTACAGGCAGTCCAAGCGTTCCTTCGCCACCTGGAGGAGATGGACTTCGAAGCGTTCGCGTCCCTGTTCGCGGAAAACGCAGTACAGGAGAATCCCTATGGTCCGCCCAACTATCCAGCGACTATAGTAGGCCGCAAAACCCTGAAGGAGCACTACGCTTCTCTCGGTGCCGCGTACGAGTCGATGCGGTTCACCGAACTGACGCTCGACGCCTTAGAGGCCATTTCGGAATCAATGCGGAACGGTCTTACTTATGGGTTGGATGGTCGGGCCAGATGTGATTCTGGGCAGGTGTTCGAAGCCTTGCCGGAGACCTCATGTGGACCCCGACC
>JAABUX010003902.1_pt1 | contig 19356 bp, 15 predicted proteins | sample 5561851 | NCBI WGS metagenome assembly JAABUX01 (sample SAMN10711883, study PRJNA513361) | rock metagenome | isolation source: Antarctica rocks | place: Antarctica: Victoria Land, Richard Nunatak red sandstone | collected 2016-01-03 | reverse complement strand
CGCCGTTCACAGCACGTAGCGGTCACCCCAACTGGCGATGTTGCCGGCAAGCCGCCCGAACTCCGGGCGCGCGGCGAAATCCACGTCCATGCCGGTGCCGCAGATCAGGAAATCCGCCGTGAACGGACCCTGCGGCGTGTCGATCCGCACCCGGCCGCCCTCGGCCGCCGCATCGCGCCAGGGCGCGCCGTTGTGCAGCGTGAAGTTCGGCCACCGCGCGCAGCGGTCCCAGGTCGCCTGCGGAAAGCCCTCCCGCCGCCCCAGGATCGTGCTCATGAAGCGCCAGCGCCAGGCGTCGTCGAGGTCCGACAGATGGCGCAGGAACCCGGCGAAGGTCAGCCACCGGTAGGACTGGATCAGTTGCGGCCGGTCGCGGCGGCAGAACAGGTGGACCTCGGCCGCCCCGTGCTCCAGCGCGCACGCGGCGTTGTCCAGCGCCGACGCGCCCGCGCCCATCACCGCGACCACCTTGCCCCGCAGCGGCGCGAAGTCGATCGGATCGGCCGTGTGGGCACGGGCCTCCCTCGGCAGGGCGGCCACAAAGCCGGGCATCCACCAGCGTCCCGTCCCGTCCTGCCCGGTCGCCAGCACCAGCTTCCGGCAAAACAGCGTTTCGACGGCGTCGCCCGATTGCGCCGCGACGGCGAGCAGGCCCGGCCCGGCTGGCTGGATGTCGGTCACTTGGCACCCGTTGCGCACGGGCACGCCGGTCATGTCGCGCACCCACAGCAGGTAGTCGGCCCAATGCTCCCGCAAGATCATTCCCAGCGCGTCCCAATCCGCGGCGCCGAACCGCGCCTCGTGCCAGGAGCGGTAGGTGAGGCTCGGGATGTCGAGGTCCGGGCCGGTGTAGTCCTTGGGGCTGCGCAGGGTGGGCATGCGGGCGAAGCTGCGCCATGGACCCTCCTGGCCGCGGGGCGCCTGGTCCAGCACCAGGATGTTGCCGACCTTCGCGCGCCGCAGCCCGAACGCCGTCGCGACCCCGGACTGCCCGGCGCCCACGATCAGGACATCGAGCGCCTGCGACCCGTCCGGCGCCGCCCAGGGGACGAGCCAGTCCATGCTCGGGTGGTCGATGCGTTCAAGGTCGCGGCGGACCTGCGCCTCCAGCGTTTCCAGGCCGGTCATGCCGTGGCCGCCGGGCCGTAGCCGCCGCCGCCGCAGCTCTCGATCGTGACCAGGTCGCCCGCGCGCAGCTCCAGGTTCGCCTTGCCGGGCAGCTCCGACAACGCGCCGTCCCGCTGCAGCGTGATGCGGAACGGCAGGCCGGGTGCGCCGCCGCACAGGCCGTAGGGCGGCACGCGGATGCGTTCGACGCAGGTGGTCAGCAGCATGCGCGGCGCCAGCACGCGATAGGCGCGGATGACGCCATCGCCGCCGCGGTGCAGCCCGTCCCCTCCGGCGCCCCGGCGGATCGACTGGCGTTCGACGCGCAGGGCGTAGGTGGCTTCGAGCATTTCCGCTGGGGTGTTGGAGGTGTTGGTCATGTGGACGCGGGTGGCCGGGCTGCCGGGGCGGTCGTGCCGTGCGCCCTCGCCGCCGCCATGCACCTCGTAGAACAGGCGCCAGCCGCCGCCGTGCCGGGGTTCCGCAAAGGCGAGCAGGCCCGAGGTGGTCGGGCCGCCGGCCGACAAGCGGTGCGGGATCACCGGCTCCATCGCGCGGATCACTGCATCGACGATGCGCATCGAGGTCTCGTGGTTGCCGGCGGCGACGGCGGCGTCCCATCCGGGGTCCAGGATGGAGCCGGGGCGGGTGATGATGGTGAGCGGGCGGAGGGCGCCGGCGTTCTGCTGCATGTCCCGGCCGCTCAGCAGGCGGGCGGCGTAGATCACCGCGGATGCGGCGATGAACGGGGTGGTGTTGCAGAAGTTGGCGACGCGGTCGCAACTGCCGGACAGGTCGAAGGTGGCCTGGTCGCCGGCGATGGTGATGCGGACGTGGATGCGGGCCGGCTCGCCGTTCGGGCCGCTGTCGTCCAGATGGTCCTCGCCCGCATAGCCGCCGTCCGGCAAGCCGCTGATCGCCTCGCGCATCTCGGCTTCCGACAGGTCGTGCAGGCGGGCGATGCAGCGCAGGAACGTCTCGCGCCCATGGGTCGCGCACAGCTCCTGGATGCGCCGCTCGGCCGCGGCGGTGGCGGCGATCTGGCCGAGCAGGTCGCCCTCGCAGGAGACGGGGTCGCGGACGTTGACCTTGATCATCTCCAGCACCGCCCGGTTCAGGCCCGATGCGGTGGCAATGGGGACAGGCGGGATGCGGATCGCCTCCTGGAAGGTGTCTGAGGCGGCGGCGTAGTAGCTGCCGGGCCAGGTGCCGCCCACGTCCGGCCAATGGGCGAGGCTGAGGGTGAAGGCGACGACCCCGCCGTCCACGAACACGGGGCGGACGACCTTGACGTCGTTCAGGTGGTTCCCGCCCAACGCGCCGAGGTTGTAGATCAGCGCATCGCCGGGCTGGAAACGATCGAGCGGGTAGACCTTCAGCAGCTCCCGGACCGTGAAGGCCATGGCGCCGAGATGCACGGGGATATCCCGCCCCTGCGCGACCAGGCCGCCCGCAGCGTCGGTGATGGTGGACGACAGGTCGCCAGCCTCCCGCAGCAAGGGGGAGCGGGCGGAGCGGGTCAGCACGAGGCTCATCTCCTCGGCCGCTGCGGAAAGGCCGTGGCGGACGACCTCGACGACGAAGGGGTCGAGCGGCGCGGTCATGCGGCGGTCCGGGTGAGGAACAGGTTGCTGTGGGCGTCGGGCGCCGCCTGCCAGCCCGGCGGGACGACGACCGTGGACCAGCGATCGACGATGATCGCGGGTCCCGGCGCCGGGGCCGCCAGCCCGTCGCGGTCAAGAATGGCGGTGGACACGTCGCGGGCGCCCGGAAAGCTGCACCGGCGGCGGTGCGATGGAGGCGCGCCGCGGCGAGGCCCGCGGGGCGGCGCCGCCGCACGGGCGCGGGTGGGTTCGCGGGCCTCCACGCGCAGCGCCTCGATCACGCACGGCTCCTCGGTCGAATAGCCGAACACCTGGCGGTGGCGGGCCTGGAAACCACGGTGCAGCGCAGGGAGATCGAGCGGAAGGCTGAACGGCACGGGCGTCGTGTCGCTCTGCGCCGCGTAGCGCATCAGGGCGACATGCGAGACGACGATGCGCTCCTGCGGCGTGCCGACGGCCAGCAGCGGCTCCATGGCGCGGGCGCGCAACGGGTCGAGCCGGGCGGCGAGCGCGTCGTCGGACAGCCCCGCCAACGGCAGGCGCACGGTCTGCTGCTGCGTGAAACAGAGCTCCGCGGTCAGGCAGCCGAGGGCGGAGAAGGCGCTGGATGCGGCCGGCACGATGACCTCCGCCAAGCCATGCATCTCGGCCAGGCCGGCCGCGTGCATCGGCCCGCCGCCGCCGAAGGCCAGCAGCGCGCAGTCCCGCCCGTCGATGCCGCGCTCGACCGTGACCCGGCGCAGCGCCCGCGCCATGGTGGCATTGGCCACCTGGACGATGCCCAGCGCCGCGTCCGTCACGTCCAGCCCCAACGCCGCGGCAATCGGCGCGATGGCGGCGCGGGCACGGCCAAGGTCGATGCCGATGCGGTCGCCGAGTTTCGCGTCCGGGTCCAGGGTGCCCAGCAAGGCGTTGGCGTCGGTGATGGTGGGCAGCCGGCCGCCGCGGCCGTAGCAGGCCGGGCCGGGGTCAACGCCGGCGCTCTCCGGCCCGACGCTGAGGCCGCCGGCGCCAAGGCGCACGATGGAGCCGCCGCCCGCGCCGATCGACTGCACGGCCAGCATCGCCTGCCGCAGCGGGCGGTCGCCGGTCATGCGGGTGTCGGTCATCTCGGCCGTGCCGTCGACGATGAGGCACACGTCCGTGGTGGTGCCGCCCATGTCGAAGGTGAGCACCCGCGGCAGGTCCAGGGCGCGGGCGACCTGCACGGAGGCCGCGACGCCGGCGGCCGGGCCGGACATGGCCATCACGATCGGGCGCTGCCGCGCGGTGGCGACCGGCACCATCCCGCCCGCCGAGTGGAACACGTGCAGGCTGGCGCTCCGCGGCATCCGGCGCTCCAGCTCGGCGAGGTACTCCGCGGCGATCGGCAGGGCGGCGGCGTTGTAGGCGGTGGAGGAGGCGCGCTCGTACTCCCGTGCCTCCGGGTTCACCTCGTGCGAGAGCGAGACGTGGGGCACCACGCCGCGCAGCCGCTCGCCGACCAGGCGTTCATGCGCAGGGTTCGCGTAGGCGTGCAGCAGGCAGACGGCAACGCTTTCGACCCCGGCCGCCCGGACCCATTCGGCCATCCGCGCCAGCTCGGCCTCACCCAACGGCTCCAGCACCGCACCGTTGTGGTCCAGGCGTTCGGCCAAAGGGTAGCAGCGTTCATGCGGGACCAGGGGCGGGGCCTTGGGCGGGATGTCGAGGCGGTACAGGTCCTGGCGCCGGTAGCGGCCGATCTCCAGCACGTCCTCGAACCCGGCCGTCGCGATCAGGGCGATGGGCGGCAGGCGCTCCTGCACGATGGCGTTGGTGATGCGGGTGGTGCCGTGCACGAAACGGCGGATTTGGCCGGGCTGCAGGCCAATGGCGGCGATCGCCTCCAGCATGGCGTCAACCGGGGCGTCCGGGCGGGAGGGCACCTTGGCGGTGCGGGTCTCGCCGGTGCCGGCATGGGCGGCGACGATGTCGGTGAAGGTGCCGCCGATGTCGGCGCCCACGTCCCAGCCGAGGCCAGCGTCGCAAGGGCTGGTCATTCGGCGACGGCCGTGAGGTCCGCGCCCTGGGCGATGCGCCGCTGCGGGTCGAAGTAGGGGATGGCGTCCAGCAGGGCGCGGGTATAGGGCGCCTGCGGATCGGCGAACACCGCCTGGCTCGGTCCGGCCTCCACGACGCGCCCGGCCTCAAGCACAACCAAGTCGTCGCACAGCATGCGCACGACGTTCAGGTCGTGGCTGACGAACAGCAGGCTGATGCCGTCCTCCCGCCGCAAGCGGTCCAGGAGCTGCAGGATCACCGCCTGCACCGAAACGTCCAGCGCCGCGGTCGGCTCGTCCAGGACCAGCAGGCGCGGGCGGGGGGCGATGGCGCGGGCGATGCCGACGCGCGCCTTCTGGCCGCCGGAAAGCTGGTGCGGGTAGCGCTCCAGCAGCTCCGCCGGCAGTCCGACGCGGGCCGCCGCGTCGCGCACCCGGTCGTCCAGCGCCGCGCCGTCGCGCATGCGTTCGAGCCGGCGCAGCGGGTGGGCGATGCTGTCGAACGCGGTGTGGCGCGGGTTGAGGCTGTCGTGCGGGTCCTGGAACACGATCTGGATTTTTTTCCGTTGCGGCGCGTGGTGGAAGTCGCGCGCCGGGACCGCCGAGATCGACTCACCCTCGAAGACGATGTCGCCGGCGTTCGGGTCCAGCAGTCGGCAGACCAGGCGGGACAACGTGCTCTTGCCCGAGCCGGACTCGCCGACCAGCCCCAGGCTGCCGCCCTGGGCGATGCGGAACGAAACGTCGTCGACCGCCCGCACGTCGCCGTCAAACGTTTTCACGATGCGCCGCAGTTCGAGCAGCGGCGGTGCGCCCGGTGCTGGCGGCGTTGCTTGTGCAACCGCGGGAGGGGCGCCCCGCGCCAGATCGGCAAGCGTGGATCGCCGGGTCGGCGAGGCGGCGACCAGGCGTCGGGTGTAAGGGTGGGCCGGCGCCTCGAACAGCGCCTCCGTCGGGCCGTGCTCGACGACGCGGCCGCATTCCATGACGGCGATGCGGTCGCACCAGCGGGCGGCGAGGCCGAGGTCGTGGGTGATCAGGATCAGCGCCATCCCGCGCTCGCGCTGGATGCGGGCGAGCAGCTCCATGACCGTCTGCTGCGTGGTGACGTCGAGGCCGGTGGTGGGCTCGTCGGCAATCAGCAGGGCGGGCTCGCAGGCGATGGCCATGGCGATCATGACCCGCTGGCACATGCCGCCCGACAGCTCGTGCGGATAGGCATGGAGGCGGCGCTCGGGATCGCGGATCAGCACGGCGCGCAACAGGCCCAGCACCTGGGCGCGGTCCCTGGGGCGGCCATGCGCGGCGAGGACATCGGCGATCTGCCGCTCGACGGTGTGGATGGGGTTCAGCGCGGCGCGCGGGTTCTGGAAGATCATCGACATCGCGGAGCCGCGCAGGCGGCGCAGGTCGGCGCGGCCAGCCTGGGTGATGTCGCGGCCGTCGAACATGACGCGCCCGCCGGCGATCTTGCCGGCCCGGTCCAGCAGCCGCATGGCCGCAAGCGCGGTGACGGACTTGCCGGACCCGCTCTCCCCCACGATGCCGAGCGTTTCCCGCGCCGCGACCGCGACATCGACGCCGTGCAGGGCGGCCACGGGGCCGTGCCGGGTCGAGAAGCTGACCCGCAGGCCCTCGATCTGCAGCAAGGGGCCGGTCACGTCCGCATGCGGGGGTCGAGGATGTCGCGCAGCCCGTCGCCGAGCAGGTTGAAGCAGAGCACTGTCAGCATCAAAGCGAGGCCCGGCAGCGCCACCAGCCACCACTTGCCCGTCGTGATGAACCGGGCACCCTCGGCGACCATGATCCCCCACTCCGGCGTCGGCGCCTGCACGCCCAGGCCGATGAACGACAGCCCGGCGGCATTCAGTATCGCCCATCCCAGGTTGAGCGAGATCTGCACCGCCATCGCCGGCAGCACGTTCGGCAGCAGCACGCGCAACACGACCGACAGGTGCCCTTCGCCGCAGGCGCGCGCGGCCTCCACCCAGCCGGCGTTGCGCCGCACGTTCACCTCCGCCCGGGCGAAGCGGATGTAGAAGGGCAGGTTGATGACGGCGGTGGCGATGACGATGTTCTCGACCCGGTTGCCAAGGGCGGCGACCAGCGCCATGGCCAGGACGAACAGCGGGAAGGCCATCAGCACGTCCACGAAGCGCCCGACCCAGCGGTCCAGCCGGCCGCCGCGGTAGCCGCAGAACCCGCCGATCACCGCCCCCGCGGTAAAGGAGATGCTGACCGCCGAGGCAGCGATGAGCAGGTCGAGCCGGGTGGCGGTGATGATCCGGCTGAGGATGTCGCGGCCGAGCTGGTCCGTTCCGGCCCAGTGCAGAAGGCTCGGCGGCTCCAGCGCGTGCGGCACGTTCGAGACGATGGGGTCGTAGGGCGACAGCAGCGGGGCGAACAGGCCGACCAGCGCCAGCAGCGCCGCGCCGGCCGCCGCGAGCGCCGTGACCGGGTTGGAGCGCAGCACATAGGCGATGTGCCGGGCCGTGCCGTGCGGCCTCGTGCCGGCCTGGACGAGCGCCGCCCCGCTCACGCGACGGACACTCGTGGGTCGGCGATGCCGTACAGGACGTCGATCGCCACGTTCACCAGCACGAAGATCAGGGCCATCAACAGCACGAACGCCTGCACGGGGGCGTAGTCGGAGGCGAGCAGCGCGTCGAGCGCGTAGGACGCGACGCCGGGCCAGGAGAACACCTTCTCGACCAGCACGTTGGCGCCGAGCATGGTCGAGAAGACGATGCCGGTGATGGTGATGACCGGCAGCAGCGCGTTGCGCAGCGCGTAGCCGACGACGATGCGCCGGCGCGGCAGGCCCATCGCGTGCGCCGTGCGGATGAAGTCGCTGCTGAGCACCGCCAGCATCGAGGCGCGGGTCATGCGGGCCAGCGGCGCCAGCACGAACAGCGCCATGGTGAAGGCCGGCAGCATGAGTTGGGCGAAGGCGGCCCGCCAGCCGTCCCAATCGCCCGCCAACGCAAAGTCCACGAGGTAGAAGCCGGTGATGTCGGGCGGGGCGGAGGCGAAGATGTCGATGCGCGCCGTGGGGTCCGGCGCCCAGCCGAGCAGGTAGTAGAACGCATAGATCAGCAGCAGCCCGGAGACGAAGGTCGGCACGCAGACGCCCAAGGTGCAGAGCATCCGCACCGCATGGTCCACCGCCGACCCCGGCCGCAGCGCCGCCAGCACGCCGAGCGGCACGGACAGCAGCAACGCGATGAGCAGCGCCGTGCAGGTCAGCTCCAGCGAGGCAGGCAGGCGGCTCCGCATGTCGCGCACGACCGGCTGCCCGGTGGTGAGCGATTGCCCGAGATCCCCGGTCGCGACCTGGCCGAGGTAGCGGACCAACTGCACCGGGATCGGCCGGTCCAGCCCCATGCTGTGCCGCAGCGCCTCGATCTCCTCCTGTCCGGAGCTGGGGCCGGAGGAGAAGAACACTGCGGGGTCTCCGGGCAGCACGCGCATCAGCGTGAAGGTGACGACGACCACGCCGAGCAGGGCCGGGATGGAGGCGAGCAGGCGCCGGCCGACGCGCCGGAGGATGCCGGCGAGCACGGCGTCAGACCCGCCGAAGGTCGCGGAAATCCGCTTGGCGGTAGAACTGGTAGGTGTAGCCGTCCACGGTCTTCGACATCACCGCGTCCTGGTTCGGCTGCCACAGCATGATCAGCGGGGTCTGCGGCACGAACAGCTCGATCATCTGCTTGCAGTCCTCATCGTACTTGGCGGCATCCGTTTGGTAGCGGGCATCGAGCGTCAGGTCCTCGATGCCGGCGCTCTTCCAGTTCGCGAAATTCCAACGTTGGTTGCGGGTGAAATACAGATAGAAGAAATAGTAGGTGTACGGCAGCCAGGCAGTCGCGCCGTCGGTGTAGAACGGCATCTTCTTGTCGGATTCGAGCGTGTTGAACTCGGCGTCAGGCTTTTTCTGGATGTCGACCTGGATGCCGACCTTGCCGAGCGCCTCCTTCAGCAGGGCGGCCAGCGGCTCAGCGGTGCCGGCCTGGCCCGTGCTGTAGGCGAAGCTGGTCGAGAAGCCGTTGGCCATGCCGGCCTCGGCGAGCAGCCGCCGGGCGCGGGCCGGGTCGGTCTTGTTCGGCATCGGCTGCGGGAACGTGCTGTTGGGCGGCGTCTCGGACCAATCGGCGCCGAACAGCTTCGCCCCCCGGCCAAAGATCGCGGCCTGGAACATATCCTCATACGGCAACGCCGCCGCCACCGCCTGGCGGACCTTCGGGTTGTCGAAGGGCGGCATCTGCGTGTTCATCGTGATGTGGGTGAAGCCGTTGGTCTGCGGGATGGAGGCGACCTTGGACTTTGCCGACTTCTCGATGCTGGGGATGTCGCTGGCCGCGAGGTCGATGGCCAGGTCGGCGTTGCCGCGCTCGATCAGGTTGGCGCGGGTTGCAGGCTCCGGCACGGTCTGGATGATGACCCGGCGGAATGCCGGCAGTTTGCCGTCGCCTCCAGCCCATTTCTCGTTGCGGCGCAGGACGGTGCTTTCGCCGGGTTTGTGGCTCTCGACGATGTAGGCGCCGCTCGCGGCCGTGTTGGTTTTCATCCACTCCATCGCCCAGGGATCCTCGGCGGTGGCATGCTGCTTCGCGAGCTTGCTGTTGACCATGATCGCGTAGCACACGCAGAGGTTTGCCAGCGCCAGCCGGTCCGGCTTGCCGAGGCTGACGGTCAAGGTGCGCGCGTCGATGATCCTGAACTGGTCGGGGCTGGTCAGCGATCCCGTGGAGAGCTGCGGCGGCGCCAGGGATTTCGCCGAGACGGCGCGGTCCAGCGACCACTTGATGTCCTCGGCCGTCACCGGGGAGCCATCGTGCCAGGTCGCGTCGGGACGCAGGGCGATGGTGATCACCGTCTTGTCCGGGCTGATGGCATAGGACTTCGCCAGCTCGCCGCGGATGGTCTCGGGGTCGAACACCCAGTTTTCGCCGAGCTTCTTGCGGCCGAAGCTGAACAGCCGGTCATAGACGTTCATGCTGACGCCGAAGGACTCGCGCGTGGCGCCCGGCATCGTGGTGTCGAGCGTGTTGATGGTGGCGCCCGTGATGTAGCGGAGCGTCTCGGCCCGCGTCTGCGCCGACGCGCGGCCCGTCGACCGCGCGAGCATGGCGGCGCCCGCTGCGCCCTGCAGAACTGTTCTACGCTTGACTGTCATCGCACACCACCTGGCTGTTGGAGCAGTGGCGCCTCATCCCCATGCTTTGCGACAAGCCTAAGTGGCAGGCGCGGCGAGTGCAACCAGCCCGGCGGCGAGTGCCGTCAGCACGGGATGAGAAAGCCTGCCTGGTGCACAAGCCAAGCGGCGGTGGCAGGCTGCGGCGGCTGGAACCGGGCAAGAGCGGAGCGCATGACATGAGGCTGGAAGGCAAGGTCGCCGTGGTCACCGGCGGCGGATCGGGCATCGGCCGGGCCGCGGCGCTGCTGTTCGCGCGGGAGGGCGCGCGGCTGTGCCTGGCGGACCAGGACGGCGAAGCAGCCGACGCGGCGGCGGCGGCGATCCGGGCCGCGGGCGGCAAGGCGATGGTGCGCGTCGGCGACGTGGGCGAAGCCGGCCGTGCCGAGGCCGACGCGGCGGCCGTGCTGTCGGCGTTCGGCCGCATCGACGTGCTGCTGACAGCGGCCGGGTTCTCAAGCGGCGGCACGGCGCTCACGATCCGGCCCGAGGACTGGGATGCGGTGCTTCGCGTCAACCTGTGGGGCACCTGGCTCTGGGCGCGTGCGGTGCTGCCGGCCATGCAGGCGGCGGCCGGCGGCAGCATCGTCACCGTCGCCTCCCAACTGGCCAGGGCAGGCGGGCGCAACAATGCCGCCTACATCGCGGCAAAAGGCGCGGTCCTCAGCCTGACCAAGACCATGGCGCTTGATTTCGCCGCAGACGGCATCCGGGTGAACGCCATCCTGCCCGGCGCGATTGAGACGCCGCTGCTGGCCCGCAGCTTCGCCCGCTCGGCAACGCCGGAGGCCACGCGCGAGGCCTCCCGGCAACGGCACCCCATGGGCCGGTTCGGCCGGGCGGAGGAGGTGGCGCAGGCCGCGCTTTACCTGGCCAGCGACGCCGCGTCGTTCACCACGGGCACTGAGCTCGTGGTTGATGGCGGCTGGCTTGCCGGGTAGCTGCTTGACGCCCAAGGCAATCGGCATTGCCCGCCACCCGCGACCCCAATAGCCTGCTGCCCGACCACGGGCGCGCCATCGAGGCCCGCTTCTGCACAGGAGGCCGAAATGGCCGCATGCTCCGCCTCCAGCGCCGAATGCGCCTGCCGGGATTTAGCAGGCGGGGCAATGCGTTGAGCGCCCCGGCGGCGCTGCGCAATAGCGACATCGCCGAGACTTTGGCGGAGGCGCGGGAGCGCTACGCCGCGCTCCGGCCCCGGAGCCGTGCGCTGCACGACCGGGCGCGTCAGGTCATGCCGGGCGGCAACACGCGGTCGGTCCTCGCCTACGGCCCCTTTCCGACCGCGATGGCCCGCGGCGAGGGTTGCCGGCTTTGGGACCTCGACGGGCACGAGTACCTCGACCTTTGCGGCGAGTACACCGCCGGGCTGTTCGGCCACTCGGAGCCGCGGGTGCATGCAGCGCTGTACGCGGCGCTCGGGCGCGGGGTCAACCTGGCGGCGGTCGGCGAGGCGGAGGAGCGGCTCGCGCGGCTCATCTGCGACCGCTTCCCCTCCATCGACCTCGTGCGCTTCAGCAACAGCGGCACAGAGGCGAACCTGATGGCGCTGATGGCCGCCCGCGCCTTCACCGGGCGCAGCCACATGATGGCATTCCGCGGCGGCTACCATGGCGGCGTGCTGACCTTTCCCGTCGCCGGCGCCAGCCCGGCCACGGTGCCGATCCCGACGGTCCTGGCGGAGTACAACGACGCCAACGCGGCGGCGGCGGCAATCCGCGAGCATGCCGGCACGCTGGCCGCCGTCATCGTCGAGCCCATGCTGGGCAGCGGCGGGTGCATCCCTGGGCAGCGGCGGGTGCATCCCTGGGCAGCCGGAGTTCCTGGCGGCGCTGCGCGAGGCAACGCGCGAGGTGGGCGCCCTGCTGGTGTTCGACGAGGTGATGACCTCGCGCATGAGCGCGGGCGGCCAGCAGGCGCGGCTCGGCATCACCCCGGACATGACCACGCTGGGCAAGTACGTGGCCGGGGGCATGAGCTTCGGCGCCTTTGGCGGGCGCGCCGACGTGATGGGCCTGTTCGAGGCGGCGCTGCCGCACGCCGGCACTTTCAACAACAACGTGCTTTCCATGGCTGCGGGCATCGTCGCCATGGGCGAGATCTTCACGCCCGATGCGGCCGAGGCGCTGTTCGCGCGGGGCGCCGCCCTGCGGGACGCGCTGAACGCGGCATGCCGGGCCGCTGAGGCCCCCATGCAGTTCACCGGCCTTGGATCAATGGCGACGGCGCATTTCCGGGCCGGCGTCATCAATCAGCCTTACCTGGGGACGCCGGCCGAGGAGGGGCTGCGCGAGCTGTTCTTCCTCGACATGATGGAGGCCGGCATCTACATCGCCCGCCGCGGCATGATCGCGCTCAGCCTGCCCGTGGGCGAGGCGGAGCTGTCACGCTACGTTGCAGCGGCGGGCGAGTTCGCGCACGCCCGCGGCGCGCTCCTGCGCGACGTAGCGGCGTGAGCGGGGGGCGGCGTGAGCGGGGGGCAGCGTGAGCGGGGAGCGCCAGCCATATCACTCGGCCGGGATCGCCGTCGGCTGATGAGCACGAGCCGGCGCTTCGGCGCTGTGAGGCAGCCGCCATCCCTTGACGATTGCGTAGATCGCCGGAATGACGAGCAGGGTGAGCACCGTGGACGACACCATGCCGCCCACCATCGGCACGGCGATGCGCCGCATCACCTCCGAGCCGGTGCCGGTGCCCCACAGGATCGGCAGCAGCCCGGCCATGATCGCCACCACCGTCATCATCTTCGGCCGCACCCGCTCCACCGCGCCGTGCATGATGGCCCGGCCCAGGTCCACCTGGGTCAGCGGCACGCCTTCCAGCAACCGCTGCTGCCGCACCTCGGCCAGGGCCTGGTCTAGATAGATCAGCATCACCACCCCCGTCTCCGCTGCGACCCCCGCCAGCGCAATGAAGCCGACCACCACGGCGACGCTCAGGTTGTAACCCGTCCACCACATCAGCCACGCGCCGCCCACCAGCGCGAAGGGCACCGACAGCATGACGATGAACGTCTCCGTGAGCCGCCCGAAGTTCAGGAACAGCAGCACCATGATCACGGCCAGCGTCGCCGGCACGACGACCTTCAGCCGGGCCGTCGCGCGCTGCAGGGACTCGAACTGCCCGCTCCATTCGACGTGGTAGCCCGCCGGCATCTTCACCTGCCCGGCCACCTTGCGCGCCGCCTCGGACACGTAGCCGCCCAGGTCGCGCCCCTGCTGGTCGACGTAGACGTAGGCGTCCGGCTGCGCGTTCTCCGTGCGGATGCTGGGCGGCCCGGCGGTGATGCGGATGCTGGCGACCTGGCCCAGCGGGACCATCGCGCCGCCCATCGCCGGCACCAGCACCTGGCTCGCGATGGCGCCCGGATCGTCCCGCAGGCCACGCGGGTAGCGGACGTTGACGCCATACCGCTCGCGCCCCTCGACCGTTGTCGTGACGGTCTCGCCGCCCAGCGCGGTCGCGACCACCTTCTGCACGTCGTCCACCGAAAGGCCGTAACGGGCGGCTGCCTCGCGGTCTGGCTCGATCTCGATGTAGCGCCCGCCTTCCAGCCGCTCTGCGAAGGCGCTGGTAGTGCCGGGCACGTCGTGCACGACCCGCTCGACCTCGGTGGCCAGGCGCTCCAGCACGTGCAGGTCAGGGCCGAACACCTTGACGCCGACCGGGGTGCGGATGCCGGTCGCGAGCATGTCGATGCGCGCCTTGATCGGCATGGTCCAGGCGTTGCTGACGCCAGGGAGCTGCAATGCGGCGTTCATCTCGGCGATGAGCTGGTCGACCGTCTTGCCGGCCGGCCATTCGCCGGGCGGCTTCAGGTTGATGATCGTCTCGCTCATCTCGACCGGCGCCGGGTCGGTCGCGGTCGTGGCGCGGCCGGCCTTGCCGAACACCGACTCGACCTCGGGGAACGACTTGATGATCCGGTCCTGCGTCTGCACCAGCTCGGCCGCCTTGGTGATCGACAGGCCCGGCAGCGTCACCGGCATGAACAGCAGCGTGCCCTCGTTCAAGGTCGGCATGAACTCGCTGCCGAGTTGCGACGCGGGCCAGGCCGTCGCCCCCAGGATGGCGGCAGCGGCCACGACCGTCAGCACGGGCACGCGCAGCACCAGGCGGATGACCGGGCGGTAGAGCCAGATCAGCGCGCGGTTGATGGGGTTCCGTGCCTCCGGCATGATGCGCCCACGCACGAACAACAGCATCAGCACCGGCACCAGCGTGACCGACAGCAGCGCGCCGCCCGCCATCGCGAACGTCTTGGTGTAGGCCAGCGGCTTGAACAGCCGGCCTTCCTGGTCCTCCAGCGCGAACACCGGCAGGAACGCGACCACGATCACCAGCAGGCTGAAAAACAGCGACGGCCCGACCTCCTTGGCTGCCGCGATCAGCGCCGGGCCGCGCGGCTCGTTGGGCTGCAGGCGCTCGACGTGCTTGTGCGCGTTCTCGATCATCACGATCGCCGCGTCCACCATGGCGCCGAGGGCGATGGCGATGCCGCCCAGGCTCATGATGTTGGACCCGATGCCCAGCGCGTGCATGCCGGTGAACGCGATCAGGATGCCCATCGGCAAGGTCAGGATCGCCACCAGGGCGCTGCGGACGTGCAGCAGGAACACGATGCAGACCGCGGCGACGATCAGGCTTTCCTCCAGCAGCGTATGCTTCAAGGTGTGGATCGCGCTGTCGATCAGTTGCGAGCGGTCGTAGACGGACTGGATCGACACGCCTTCGGGCAGGCCCGGCGCGATTTCTGCCAGCTTGGCCTTGATGTTGCTGATGGTCGTCAGCGCGTCAGCGCCATCGCGTTTGAGCGCGATGCCGCCCACCACCTCGCCCTCACCGTTCAACTCGGCGACGCCGCGCCGCTCGTCCGGCCCCAGCTCGACCCGCGCCACATCGCGCAGCAGCACCGGCGTGCCATTCGGGTCAGCCCTGAGCACGACGTCGCCGAGGTCCTTCATGTTGCGCAGGTAGCCGCGGCCGCGGACCATGTATTCCGTCTCGCTCATCTCGATCGACCGGCCGCCCACGTCCCGGTTGCTGGCGCGGATCGCGTCCGACACGCGGCCGAGCGGGATGCCGAACGCCTGCAGCTTCCGCGGATCGACCACCACCTGATACTGCTTCTCGAACCCGCCGACGCTTGCGACCTCGGAGACGCCTTTGGCGGTCACCAGGCCGTAGCGGACGATCCAGTCCTGGATGCCGCGCAGCTCGGCCAGCGTCCGCTGCGCGCCGAGCACGACGTATTGGTACACCCAGCCGACCCCGCTCGCGTCCGGCCCCAGCGCGGGCGTCACGCCGGCCGGCAACTGCTTGGCGGCGAGGTTCAGGTATTCCAGCACGCGGGACCGCGCCCAATACAGGTCGGTGCCGTCGTCGAACACGACATAGACGAACGACACCCCGAAGTTGGAGAACCCGCGCACGACCTTGGCGTGCGGCACGGTCAGCAAGGCCGTCGTCAGCGGGTACGTCACCTGGTCTTCGACCACCTGCGGCGCCTGGCCGGGGTAGTCGGTGTAGACGATGACTTGCGTGTCCGAGAGGTCTGGCAGCGCATCGAGCGGCGTGTTGGCGACCGACCACACGCCGGCGCCGGCCACCATCAGGGTCGCCAGCAGCACCAGGATCTTGTTGCGGGCGCAGAGTTCGATCAGGCGGCCGATCATGGCGCGGCTCCGTCCGGGGCGGGCTTTGCGAAACCCTGCAACGCGGCGCGCAGGTTGCTTTCGGCGTCGATCAGGAAGTTGGCGCCGACGACGACGCGGTCGCCGGGGCTGATGCCCTCCAGCACCTGCACCCAATCGTCGCCGTGCGCGCCGAGCCTAACGGCGCGCGGCTGGAAGCGGCCCCGTCCGGCGGCGACCAGCACGACTTGGCGCGTGCCGCTGTCGAGCACGGCAGACCCTGGGATCGACAGGATCGGCTCGCTTGCCGGCGCCGGGTCGATCTGAACGCTGGCGAACATCGCCGCCCGCAAAGCGCCGTCCGGGTTCGGCAGCACGACGCGCACCTGGGCGGTCCGCGTCTCGGCCGAGAGAGTCGGGTAGACAAAATCGACGCGCCCTTCGAACGTCCGGCCAGGAAACGCGACGAAGCTGGCGCGTGCCGCCTGCCCCGGCACGACCGCCCCCAAATCCTGCTCCTGCACTTGCGCGATCAGCCACAAGCTGGACAGGTTGGCGGTCTTGTACAGCGTCTCGCCGGCACCCACCCGCATGCCTTCCTGCACCGGCTTGTCGATCACCACGCCGTCAGCCTGCGCCATCACCGGGATGCGGCGGCCGGACCGGCCGGACCTGCGGAGGCGCGCGATCTCGTCTTCCGGGATGTCGAGCGCACGCAGGCGCTGCAGCGACGCCGCAGCAATGGCGCTGCCCATGTGGGCGGCAACCAGGTACTCCTCTTCGGACGCCACCATGTCGGGCGAGTAGATCTCCGCCAACACCTGGCCCCGCTTGACCGCATCCCCGGTGGCGCCGACAGCCAGGCGCTCGATCCAGCCCGGCACCCGCGTCGTGACCGTCGCCAGGCGCCGTTCGTCGAACTGCAGCGTCCCGGTTGCGCGGACGGTGCGCGCAACGACCGGGCGCATCTCGGCCGCCTCCGTGCGCACGCCGAGCGTCTGCAGCCGGCCCGGCGTGATCCGGACGGTGCCGGGCGCGTCGTCCTCGCCGCCCTCGTCGGCATAGACGGGCAGGTAGGCCATGCCCATCGAGTCGTTCTTGGGCTTGGGCGACGTATCCGCCAGGCCCATCGGGTTGCGGTAGTACAGGACGCGGCGGTCGCCCGCGGATTTGGCAGGCGCGGCCGGTTCCGCTGCCGCCTGGTGCGCGGGACCGTCCTCGAACACAGGCGTGAAGTCCCGCCCATCCGCCGTTTTCTTCGGCTCGGCGGCATAGAACGGCTTGCCATCCGGGTCCTGGTAGAACAGGGGTGGCCGCACATCCTGGGCGCGGGCCGGGCCGATGGCGGCAACCCCGATCAGCAGCAACGCCAGGGCATGCCGCATCACAAATCCCCCCCGATCAGCCGTTCGATGGCCGCCATCTCGACTTGCTGGTCGAACCGCGCCTGCAACAGCCGCAGTTCCACGTCATGGATCTGGTGCTCGGCCGTGATCGCCGCCGTCAGCTCGCCACGGCCCTGGCCGTAGCTGGCCAGGACGGACTGGAACGCGGCCCGCGCCTGCGGCACCGCCTCCCGACGCAGGATCGCCTCCGTGGACCGGGCGGCGCGCAGCCGGGCCATGGCCTCGGCCAGCGCGCCCTCGATCTCCAGGCGGGCCGCGTCGTAGCGTTGCTGCGTGGCACTGAGCTGTGCCGCCGCCTCGCGCTGCCCGGCCGCCTCGCGTCCCCATGGCAGCGGGATATTCAGGCCGACCGTCGCCGCGAAGCCGACCGGGCGGTTGTTCGTCTGCACCAGCGGCCCGGCGCCGACCGTCACGTCCGGATACCAGGCCTTGTCCGCCAGCGCGCTCCGTGTGCGGGCGGCGGCGATGGCGGCATTGCTGGCGGCGAGCGTCGGGTTGACGGCGCGGGCGCGCTCGACCAGCGCCGGCAATGCCGGGTCCAACACGGGCGGGGGCTTGAGGCGCGACGGCTCGGCGAGCGGAGCGTCCGCCGGTCGTCCGACCAGGGCGTTGAGGCGGGCGCGTGCGGCGCCCTTGATGCCCTCCAGCCGCGCCGCCTCCGTCCGGGCCGTGGTCTCGTCGTTGAGGGCCTGGATGACGGAAACCTGGTCGCCGCCGCCCTGGCCATAGCGGGCGTTGGCCGCGGCGCGCATCCGCCGGGCAAGGCTCGCCACCTCCTGGCTGATCGCGACGCTGCGGCTGGCCAGGTAGTACTGCGCGTAGGCGACTTTGACCTTTTCGTCCAGCTCGTCGCCCGCCGCCTGCTCCCGGCCGCGGCTGGCGTCCACGTCGGCCAGGGCCGCCTTCTGGCGCAGGCTGCGCTTGCCCCACAGCGGGAATGCCTGGGTCAGCGTGATCGCGTGCCCGCTGAAGACGCCTGGGTCCTTGTAGTAGGTGTAGCTGTCAGCGATGGTCGCGTCATCGAGGCGGTCGGCGCCACTCGCCCGCGCCGCCGCGGCCTCCGTGTCGAGGGCGACGGCCCGAAGAGCCGGGCTGAGCTGGCGGCCGAGGGCCAGCAGGCTGTCGACGGCGGCCCCAGGCACGAGAGTCTGGGCATGGGCCGCACCGGCGCCAAGCGGCGCCGAAACCAGCACGGCGCCTAGCGCGACGGACCCGATCAGATGCGCGCGCCTCACTTTGCCAAGTCGGCCGTGACGGAACCGCGCACGGTGTCCGCCTCGCCCTGCACCTTCGCGGCAAGCGTCACCGCCCACGCGCCGGCCATGCTCGGCTCGACCTCGAAGCGGTATACGCCGTTCTTGGGCGGCATGGCCTTCACCGGTGCGGTCATCACGGCCATTCCCGCCGGACCCATGTCCGCCTTGCTCTCGAACACGATGGCATCCGTGACCGGCTTGTTGTCGGGCACGTGGATGAGGCGCACGGGAACGATAGTCCTGCCGCTGCCGGCAGGTTCCGGCTTGCCCGCCAGCTCGAAGCGATAGTCTTTGGCCGCGGCCGACACAGGAGACGGAAGGGCGACAAGGAGGCCGAGAGCGAGGCCGGAGACAAGCGCCACGGCGCTGAAACGACTGGAGTTCATGGTCTGATTCCCACATGCCGCGCGGCGGGCCGGACGGCTTGGCCTATCGGACGCCGGAATGCCCTTGAGTTCGGCGCGAAGGCGCCGGCTCGGCAATCAGGCGTGCGGAAGCAGCGCGCCCGAAGCGCGCCGACGGGATCAGGTCGATTTGGGCGGGAACGGGGACGGCATGAGGGACACGCCGTCGAGATGCTGGGCAACCGGCCAGTAGGTGACGGCCGCGTAGCGTATGGGCACGGCGGCCAGGCTGACCCGCGTGGGTCCGACTGGAACGCCAAGGCACTGCATCAGCTTCACGCAACTCGGCGTCAGGCCCTTCTGGGCAGGTGCGTCAGAATGGTCCATTGCCATGGCGGCGCAGCCCGGCATGGCGGTGCCCATCGTCGCCATCAGCGAAGGATTGTCCAGCGGCATAGCTTGCATCGTCGTCCCGCCGAGGAAGGCGAGGACGACGAAAAGCGAGGCCAGGCAACGGAGAGGTCTCTGCCACATGCGCCGGAACATCGTGCGAAACGACGCGGAATGCAATGCCGATATGGCCTGCAACCCTCGACAACCTGATCTGGAGAACCTGCCCGGCCCCAGCCCGGCATGGCCGCCTATCCCGGCGGCGTCGGCGGCGACCTGGCCTGCCAGCCGCTGATCGACTGACGCGAGGCAGCGGTCGTTGCGCGGACAGGGCCGGAGGGATTAGGCTGCGGCGCCAAGCCCTGTCCCAAGCGCAATGTGTCCAAAAATGCGCTGCGCGG
>JAABUX010003899.1_pt1 | contig 19359 bp, 14 predicted proteins | sample 5561851 | NCBI WGS metagenome assembly JAABUX01 (sample SAMN10711883, study PRJNA513361) | rock metagenome | isolation source: Antarctica rocks | place: Antarctica: Victoria Land, Richard Nunatak red sandstone | collected 2016-01-03 | reverse complement strand
TTGTTTCTACCTGATACAAACCGTAGTAACGCTCCCGTTGGTCGCGACCGACATAGCTAACCCCGACCAACGAGAGGGCCGCAAAGGTATGCGTTGCAAACATCACGAGTACCCGCCACGAAGTGGCCGCCAGCCGCGCAGGCGGTTTTAGTTTGTTAAATTTTATTTATGTTTCCCGCCGTATCCCGCGTCCGAATTGCCCCTTCGCCCACAGGCGACCCCCACGTCGGTACCGCCTACATCGCTCTGCTCAACTACCTCTTCGCCGCCCAACGCGGAGGACAGTTCATCCTGCGCATCGAGGACACGGACCGCACCCGCTATGTCCCGGCGAGCGAGGAGATGATCTTCGATTCACTCCGTGCGCTCGGCCTCGCCTGGGACGAGGGGCCGGACGTTGGCGGTCCGTTCGGGCCGTACCGTCAGTCCGAGCGGACCGGGATTTACCGCGAGCACGCAGACAAGCTGCTCGCGAGCGGGGCCGCCTACCGCGCCTTTGAGACGCCGGAGGAGCTGGAAGCGGAGCGCAAAGCGCAGATAGCCGCCAAGCTGCCGCCCAAATACAACGGCCGTTCGCGCCACCTTCCACCGGACGAGATCGCGGCCGAGCTGGCCGCAGGCAAGCCGTTCACGATCCGCCTCAAGGTTCCGTCTGAGGGGTCGACCGCCTTTCGCGATGAGCTGCGTGGCGAAATCAGTTTCGACCATGCCAATGTCGACGACCAGGTACTGCTCAAGTCCGACGGCTTCCCCACCTATCACCTGGCCAACGTCGTCGACGACCACCTGATGGGCATCACCGACGTCATCCGCGCCGAAGAGTGGATCAGTTCGACGCCCAAGCACGTGCTGCTGTACGAGGCGTTCGGCTGGGCGCTGCCCCAGTTCTGGCACATGCCGCTGCTGCGCAATACGGACAAGTCGAAAATCTCGAAGCGCAAGAACCCGGTCAGCCTCAACTACTACCGCGACTCCGGCTTTTTACCACAGGCCATGCTGAACTTTCTCGGACTGATGGGCGGCGGCATGCCGCAGCTCACCGAGGCCGAGATCGTGAACACGGGTGCGAGCACCAAGGAGTCGGATCTGTTTTCACTCGAAGACATGCGCCAGCGCTTCGATTTCACGCGCATCTCGCTTGGCGGCCCGGTTTTCGACCTCGCCAAGCTGCGCTGGATGAACGGCGAGTACATCCGCAAGCTCTCGCCTGAGGAGTTCTTTACCGCAATGCGTGCGACGGTTTTCTCCGACGCCTATCTCCAGGCGATCGCGCCGCTGGTGCAGACGCGGATCGACACGCTCGGCGGCTTTGGCGACCTCGCCGACTTTTTTTTCAAGGACAACGTCCTGCCGCCGGAGCACGTGTGGCTGCCGAAAAAGCGCACCCATGAGGAGACTCTCGCCTTTGCCGCCGAGCTGCTGGCAACGCTTGAAGGGGCGCCGTGGCAGCCCGAGGCGGTCGACGCGGAGATGCGTCGGCTCGGCGAAGCCGAGGGCTGGAGCGTGAAGGAAAACTTTATGCTTCTGCGCGCCATCCTGACCGGGAGTGCCCAGTCGCCACCGCTGCTCGAGAGCCTGATGGTGTTCGGCAAGGCGCGCTCCATCGATCGTGTGCGCCGCTTTCTTGAGATCCAGAAAATGCCGGCGGTGTCGAAGAAATAGGCCACCGCCGCTCTTTCAGCGCACCACGACGTCGAGTGCCACAGGCGCTTTCTTCGGGGGGAAGCAGGTGTCCGCGTCGCAGGCCTGGTAGCGCAGCGCGGCATTGAGCATATGCTGCCCGGGCTCCGTCGCGAGCAGGCGCGCGTGCAACACGACCTCGCCCGTGTACACGCTGAGCTTTTGGCCGGGGAATGCCTTGAGCGCAAAATCCGTTCCCTGGGGAAAGGTAACGGCCTGCACATCGATGCCCGGCGGCTCGGCCACAATCAGCTCCGTGCGGATAAAGCTCTTGTCGTACGGCGCGTGCGAGTTGATGTGCAGTCCGTCGCGGATACGGAAGTGCAGGTCGACATCCCCCGGCTTGCCCCGGGTGAGCTGGACCTGCTCGGGATATTCGTACTGCACAGGCCCTGCGGCGGCATCGGGTTGCGGGCGTACCTGCCAGGGAAGCTGCTGCGCGGCGCAAACCGCGAGCGATAGCAGCAGCGCGCCGGCAGCGAGAGTGAATCTACGCGCCACTGCCGATTGCCTTCCGAATATCGGCTTCGGCCTCATCTTTGGAACCCGCCCCGGTGATGACCGCGACAATTTTGCCCGTGCGATCGATGTAGAAGGACTGCGGCAGCAAGTCGATACCGCCGTACTGCTGTGAGATGGTGTCGCCGTCGAGCAGCACCGGGTAATTGACGTGCAGCTTGGCGGCGGCCGCAACAATCGCGGCTTTCTGTTCCCCGGCTTTGGACTTTTCCGCAGGGTCGAGCTGGTCCGAGGAAACGCCGAGGATTTCAAACCCCTGCGGCGCATACTTGGTGTGCAACGCGGCCAGCCAGGGTATTTCATACTTGCAGGGGCCGCACCAGGTGGCCCAGAAGTTCACCAGGACCGGACGACCTTTATAGCTCGCGAGCGAGACCTTGTGCCCGGTCGTATCCTGGAGCTGGAAATCGGGCGCGGCTTTGCCGAGCATCGGACTGGGGGGTCCTTCCGCTTCCCCGGCGTCCGGCGCGGGGGTGGCCACACCGCCCTCGGGGGTCAACACCAACTGCTGCCCAGGCGGGGTAACGGCTGCGATTTTCTCATTCCGGCGCACATGGTAGTTGCTGACGCCTGCCCAGATAATCAGGCCAAACCCTGCAAGAACCAGAGCGATCACCACAGTTCGACGGATCAAAGTCGCTCCTTGGGAAGCACACTTCATTCTAGAGGATGCCCGTAGCTTGCAGCGGGGCGCTCCCGGTGGTTTGATGAAAACGGCATGGGGCCTCAAACACCATCGGATCTGGTTCGTACCGAAGCCGCCGCGCTTACAGCGCTGGCGGAGCGCCTGGAAGGCTCGATGGCCGAGCCGTTCGAGCGGGCGGTTTCGCTGCTGATTGAATGCGGCGAGGCGCGCGGGCGCGTGGTGGTCACCGGTATGGGCAAAAGCGGGATCATCGCGCAGAAAATCGCGGCCACCCTCTCCTCGACCGGCAGCCCCGCCCTGTTTCTGCACCCCGCTGAGGCGGTGCACGGCGATATCGGCATGCTTGCGCCGGGCGATGTGGTAGTAGCGCTCTCGGCGAGCGGCGAGACGGAAGAGCTGCTGCGATTGCTGGCGACCATCAAGCGCGTGGGTGATGCGCTCATCACGTTCTGCTGCGATACGGGCTCGACGCTCGCGCGCGCCAGCGATGTCGCGCTCGATTGCTCGATTCCGAGGCAGTTGCTCGGCGGCTTCCAGGCGGACGCGTGCGGACTGAGCTTCGCCCCCACCGCCTCGACCACGACGATGCTGGCGCTTGGCGATGCCCTGGCGATCGCCGTATCGCTCCGCAAGGGATTCCGCGCGGAGGATTTTGCGCGGCTGCACCCCGGCGGACGCCTGGGCAAACAGCTGGCGCCGGTGCGCGAGCTGATGCACGCGGGCGAGCGTGTGCCGAGCGTCCGACTCGACACGCCCATGGACGAGGTCATGGACGAGATGACCCGCAAGGGCCTGGGCATGACGGTCGTCGTGGACGAGGAGGGTCGGCTGGCCGGGGTAGTAAGCGACGGCGATCTGCGGCGATTGCTGGTCGCCCACGGCGGCGCGGCGCTGCGGCTGACGGCCCGTGAGGTAATGCAAGCCCAACCGCACACGATCGCGACGGAAGAGCTTGCCGTACGTGCGCTGGTCGAAATGGAGACGCACCGGATCACGTCGCTGGTGGTGCTGGGTGCGGACGGGCAGGTCGAGGGCGTATTGCACCTGCATGCGCTTTGGGGTCTGGGTCTGATGTAGAGCTTGCTTTTGCGCTGCAAGGAGACTAACTTAGTCCAGTAAAGAGGTTAGTTATGGAATATTCAGTGCACGAGGCAAAAACTCAGTTCTCAAAGCTCCTGGCAGCGGTAGCGCAAGGCGAAGAGGTGGTAATCACCTCGGGGCGGGCTCGGAAGCGAATTGCCAGGCTGTCGCGGGTGGAGGAGCCTAAAAAAAGCCCACTCGGATTTGCTAGGGATATCCTTTCAACCCCGCTCGGTCCGGAGTTCTGGGATCCCTTGCCGGAAGAGGAACTCCGGCTTTGGAACGGAGAGGGTGATTGAAGTATCTGCTCGACACGCACACGTTGATCTGGGTTGCAATGGAGGATCAAAGGCTCTCTCCGGCAGTCGCCTCGTTGCTTGTATCGCAACCCGGCTCCGCATATGTTTCCGCTGCATCGGGTTGGGAAATGGCCACAAAGAACCGGCTCGGAAAACTCCGCGATGTGGAAACGCTTCTGGAGCAGTTTGAAGGGCGTATCGAGGGCATAGGCTTTGGCTTGATGGATATTACCGTGCGTCACTCGATCTTCGCAGGCCAACTCAAGGGATCTCACGGAGACCCTTTCGACCGAATCCTTGCCGCCCAGGCCCTTCTCGAAAACCTAACCCTGCTGAGCAACGATCGCGAGTTGGATGCGTTTGGGGTCCGGCGGATCTGGTAGCATCGGCAGCGTTGCATGCCGGAAAGGTCTATATGCATCGCTGGTCCAAGCTCTTCATTCCTACCCTGCGCGAAGCTCCGTCCGACGCGGAAGTCGCGAGTCACAAGTTTCTGCTGCGCGCCGGGTACGTGCGCCAGCTCGGCTCTGGCATCTATTCGTACCTGTTCCTGGGGCAGCGGTCGGTCAACAAGATCGTCGCGATCGTGCGCGAGGAGATGGACCGGATCGGGCAGGAGTTCCTGTTGCCTGCCTTGCTGCCCGCCGATTTATGGCAGAAAAGCGGACGCTGGACGACCATGGGGCAAAACATGTTTCGCCTGCAGGATCGCAAAGGGGCGGACCTGTGCCTGGGCATGACGCACGAAGAGATCATGACGGACATCGCGCGCAAGGAGCTGCGCTCCTACAAGCAGCTGCCGCAGATCTGGTACCAAATCCAGACCAAGTTTCGCGATGAGCCGCGGCCGAAATCAGGGCTGCTGCGGGTGCGGCAGTTCCTGATGAAGGATTCTTATTCATTCGATATCGACGCTGCCGGGCTGGACCGCAGCTACGAGCTGCATGACGCGGCTTACCGCAGGATCTTCGAGCGGTGCGGGCTTGAGTTTGTAGCCGTCGAAGCCGACTCGGGCGCGATGGGCGGCTCGCAGTCGCAGGAGTTCATGGTGTACACCGATGCCGGGGAAGACCTGATCGCGAGCAGCGCCGAGACCGGGTATGCGGCCAATATCGAAAAGGCTACCTCGCGGCTCGCGCCGGTCGAGGACCTCGCGCCCACCGGCGACGGCATGCCGGAGCTGGTGCACACGCCAGGCAAAGCCGCGATCGCGGACGTTGCGGAGTTTTTCGGGATTTCGCCGGCGCAGGATATCAAGTGTGTGGCGTATATGGCGGAACGGCAAAACCGGCCTGACCAGCCGGAACCGGAGTGGAAGCCAGTGGCAGCGTTCTTGCGTGGTGATCACATGGTGAACGAGACCAAGCTGTTGAGCGTACTTGGAGCTTCCGATCTGCGCACGATGAATGATGAAGAATTGGAGCAATGGTTCGGTGGTCCAGCAGGCTATCTTGGGCCGATTGAATTAAGAAATGTTCGGAGGCAAAGTGATGCTCCTATTGTGTCAAGCCCTCCGGCCCGTGACGTCAACGATTGGCCAAAAGCTTCTCAGCTCGATTTTATTTTTCTCGCGAATAGCGAACTCTATGTCATCGTCGATCAGGCGCTCAGGTATAGAAAAAACTTAGTGTGTGGCGCAAATCAGCTGGACTACCACTTTCGCAATGTAACGCCGCGCACAGATTTTCATTGGACTGCCATGGAGGACATTCGCAATGCTCTCGAAGGCGAAGACGCCCCAGATGCGCCCGAGGGCGTTCGCGCCCCGCTGCGCATCGGCAAAGCGGTCGAGATCGGGCACATCTTCAAACTAGGCTACCGCTATGCCGACGCTCTCGGCGCGAAAGTGCTGGACCGGAACGGCAAGGAGGTGACGCCGATCATGGGATCGTACGGCATCGGGATCGAGCGCATTCTCACCGCTGCGATCGAGCAATCCGCTAGGAACTCGAAAGACGAGAACGGGTTTGCCCTGCCACGCTCCATTGCTCCCTTTGAGGTGATCGTCACCGTAACAAACGTGCGCGACACGGAACTGCTTGCAACCGGCGAGCGCCTGGCACGGGAGCTGAAGGCGGCGGGCGTGGATGTGCTGCTGGACGACCGGGACGAGCGAGCGGGGGTGAAGTTCAAGGACGCGGACCTTGTCGGGATCCCCTTTCGCGTGAACGTGGGCAAAAAGGTTGCCGAGGGCGTCGTCGAGCTGGTGGATCGCAATGCGGGATCCGTGGAAGACGTACCCATGGCCGATCTGGCCGGGCGGCTGGCAGCACATGGGTAGCCGAGGCCGCCGCCCCGTTCTCTCCGAAAAAGCGGCAGGCGCGTCCAACCATTGTCTCGGCTGAGATTTGAGTTTCCAGACTGCATGCCCGGCACGTAAGAAGGGCGTAGACCCCCTGTCGGTAGAAGACGTAAGTTAGAAGCGTATTAGAAGCGTATTAGTGAAGGCGGTAAGCTGCGTGGCGATCAGGATTTCAGTTCCCCGTATGGGTGTCGGCAACAAGCATGGCGTGATGTGGCGTGTGCTCGCCATTACCCTGGTGGGGCTCGTGGTGATTGCGCTCGCCGGGCTCGCTGTCTTCGGCTTCTACTACCATAAATACGGCGTGGTTGTGGATCAGCGGCTGGAGAAGCCGCTGTTCGTGAACACCGCGCAGATTTACGCCGCGGCCCGCCAGGTGCGCACCGGGCAAAAGCTGACGGCGGCCACGGTGGCGCAGCAGTTGCGCGCGGCCGGCTACACCGATGACAGCACGTCTTCCCCAACGCAAGCCCAGACCCACTCGCCCATGGGCACATTTGCCGCCAACCAGAACAGCATCACGATCCGCCCCGGGCCACAAAGTTTCCACGCGCCGGAAGACGCGACCATTACGTTTGACAGCGAAGGAGCCCGCGGCGTCAGTCGCGTACAGCAAATCACGGCGACCGACGGGCAGCAGCTGGCAAGCTACGCGCTGGAGCCGCTGCTGATTACCGGGCTGAGCGACCAGACGCGCACCAAGCGACGGCTGATCACCTATGACGAGCTGCCGAAATATCTGGTGCCTGCTGTGACGTCGATCGAAGATCGGCATTTCTTTTCGCATGGCGGCGTGGACTACATCCGCATCGTGGGCGCGATGCGCAACGACCTGCTGCGCCGGCGGCTGGGCCAGGGCGGGTCGACCTTGACCATGCAACTGGCGCGAGGGTTTTTTCTCACCCCCGCCAAGCATTTCAAGCGCAAGCTGCTTGAAATCATGATTACCTGGCACTTGGAGAGCCGCTTCAACAAGCAGCAGATTTTCCAGATGTATGCCAACCAGATCCCGCTCGGCCAGGCCGGCTCATTCGCCATCAACGGCTTTGGCGAGGCGGCGCAGGTGTACTTCGGCAAGGATGTTTCGAAGCTCAACCTTCAAGAGTGCGCGCTGCTCGCGGGCATGATCCAGAGCCCGAGCCGGCTGAACCCGCTGCGGCACCCCGTGCACGCGGTGGAGCGCCGCAACCTGGTGCTGGATCAGATGGTCGAGACCGGCGCGATCAGCAAGGCGGAGGCCGAAGACGCGAAAGCCTCCCCGCTGAAGCTGGCGCCCGTGAGCGTACAGCAGGACCAAGCGCCGTACTTCGTCGACCTGGTCCGCGATCAGATCGCGGCAAAGTTGGGCGATGCGAACTGGAACCAGCAAGGCCTGCGCATCTACACCTCGCTTGACCCGCAGTTGCAGGGTGCGGCGAGCGCGGCGGTGGAGGCCGGCATCAAGCATGTGGACGAGCTCGTGGACCGCCGGCACGCCAAGGCAGCCGCGGCGGGCGAGCCGGTCGTGTATCCGCAGGTCGCGCTCGTGGCCCTTGACCCGCACACCGGGCAGGTGCTGGCGCTGGTTGGCGGTCGCAACTACGGGCAAAGCCAGCTGAATCATGCGGTTGCGCACCGGCCTACGGGGTCGATCTTCAAACCGTTTGTCTATGCCTCGGCGTTCAACTCGTCGCTGGCCGGGACACAGCTCACGACACCGGATGGAGCTACAGGGGTATTTACTCCGGCGATGTTGCTGCCCAACGATCAGCAAACCTTTGAGTTTGGCAACGGCCAAAGCTATACCCCGCGCAACTATCGCGACAAATACCAGGATGAAATCACCGCACAGTACGCTCTCAAGGAATCGGAGAACAACGCGACCGTCGCGCTTGCGCAGATGGTGGGCTTCGGCAACGTGGCGGCGCTCGCCCGGGATGCGGGCATCGTGACCGCGCGTGCGACGCCTTCCGTCGCGCTAGGCGCTTATGACGCAACGCCGCTTGAAATGGCTGGTGCTTATACTGCCTTTGCGAACGGGGGCGCGGCGATCAAACCGTGGATGTTGGCTTCGATTCGCACATCGAACGGCGACCCGGTACAGGACTTTTCCGCACAGATGCACCCGGTGCTCGATCCGAGGGTGGCCTATCTGACGACCAACATGATGGAAGCGGTCATGAATTCAGGCAGCGGCATCGGCACGCGCCAGTTAGGCTTTACCTCGCCGGCCGCGGGTAAAACAGGCACCTCGGGCGACCACGATGCGTGGTTTGCCGGCTATACGAGCAACCTGATTTGTATTGTGTGGGTTGGCAACGACGACTACTCCACTTTCAATCTGACCGGCGCCCAAGCCGCTTTGCCTATCTGGACCGAGTTCATGAAGCGCGCCGTGGCGCTGCCGCAGTATAGTGACGCGCACGAGTTCCCTGTACCGAGCGGCGTGACGCTGGTGCGGCTGGACAAGGCGACCAACTTGCTCGCGGACACGAGCTGCCCGGATGATTACACGGCGGCATTTCTGGACGGAACAGCACCGCTGAACACCTGCGACCAAGCGGGCAACGACCAGCGGAATATTTTCCAGAAGATATTCGGCATCGGACATGATCAGTCCAATGCACCGCAGCAAGGGCAGCCGGCGTTGCCGGGAATGCCGCCGCAGTCTCCTGCTTTGCAAACACAACAAGGCGCCAACGCAAGCCCAGCAACGCCGAACGGAACGCAGCCGCAAGTGCCGCAGCCCGCGCAGGAAAAGAAGCCCGGCTTCTTCGGCAAACTCTTTGGGCATAAACCAAAACAGGATCAGCAACCGCCGCAGTAGCAGTTGCCTAACAACCCACACGTTTGCGCCCGTTGGTAACTGCCCAGCCTGCAACTGGCGCATCGCCGGGCTGGCACTGCGGACACCAGTACGTTGAGCGCGCATCCAGCCCCTGTTTCCGCATGAGCACTGCCGTTCCGCAACGGCGGCAAGGCTGGCCCTGCCGGCCATAGACCCAGAGACGCGAGGCCTGGTCGGCAGAGCCTGTGGTGCGACGCGCGCCGGTGTAGGTGAGAATCTTGTCGTCAGAATTCTCCTGCACGTTTTCCCCAATGAGCTTGCGCGCCTGGTACAGCAGGCAGTCGAGCTCGGCCTCGGTAAGTGACGCCACCTTGCGGAACGGGTGCACACCGCACAGGAAGCAGACCTCGACCTTGTAGACGTTGCCGAGGCCAGCGATCACGCGCTGGTTGAGCAGGACGCTGGCGATCTCTTCGTCGGGCCGGGCCAGCACACGCGCGCGCGCCTCCGCTTCGTCATAATCGGCGCGGAGCAGATCGGGGCCCAGCTTCGGGATCATGCTGTTGCGCTCGAGTGTGCGCGCGTTAAAAAACTTTGCGACCGGGACGTTGAAAGCGACAGCCTCGAAATCGTCCTGTTCGCCATGGATGCGAATCACGCAGCGCATACTGCGGCGCGGTACACGCCAGCGTTCTCCGACACGATAGATGTGCCACGAGCCGCTCATGAGCATGTGCGTAACGAGAATAAGGTCGCCCGAAAAATAAATCATCAGCCATTTGCCGCGTGCTTCAATGCTTTCGATAGTGCGGCCCGCGACAGGAGTGTTGTCATCCACGCTCGCGAGCGTGGCGAGAGCTGTTTCAAAATGCGTGACGACCTTGCCCGTAAGCGCGCGACCAAGCGCGCGCGCCGAGCGATAGATTGTGTCTCCCTCGGGCATACGCTAGTGCACTCCTCCGGCTACCGGCCGGTTGCTGCTGGCAAGCGAGGGCAGCACGCGCCGCACGTTGAAGCCCATGGGTGCTGCCTGAAAGCCTGCATCCTGTAGGACGCGCGCCATCCAGTGCAGGTGTGTGGGTTCTCCGTTGATGGTTGCGAGTAGCAAGCCGCCGCGCTGCTGCGCTTCCGACCCGTGAGGAACGCCGGTACGCATCTCTTCCTGCGTCTGCATAGCGAGGTGCGCGGCCAGATCGCGTGCCGCCGCCGAACGCTCCGGCTCATCCGGCGGCAGGAAAAACTGCACATGCGGGTTGCCGCGACGCATGTACGCGACGAGCTCGCCGTTGCGCAGCGTGACGCTTGCGCCCGCGCTGCGCGTAAGGGTGCGAATGGCGCTCGCATCCTGCTCACGGGTCTCCTCGACCGCTGGCCAGCGCAGGATGGAGCCGTAAGGATTCGCGGGATCTGTTGCTGCCATGGTGACAATTTCCGCCGGCTCAGGCGCTGCGCCGGAGCGGAGCGAGCGCAGCAGGTCAATCGCGGCGGGCAGCGCGAACTGCGTCGCGCCCAGACCCGCCACGAAGTAGCCTCGGCGAATGCGTCCGCTTTCTTCCATCGCCTTGAGCACGTCATAGACAGCGCTGAAACCGCCGGGCAGGTTCTCGCTTGCGACCGACTCGCGCGTAAGCACGCCGTAGCGGTTGAGCATTTGTTGCGTGATCGCGTGGGACCATTCCGTCGAGCTCGCAAGCTGCTCGCCGGCGGGCAGCAGCGTCCAGCGGCCTTGTGCGCTGGGCGGCGTAGTACGGCGCGAGCGGAAGTTTGTCTGTACATTGTGCTGACGCTTGGGATTGCGCGCGGTGCCCGAGGGCTTCTGCACATAGGCGCGCAGGGCGTGAAACGTGTCGTTGGTCGCGATGCCGCGCCACACCAGCGACCAGAGCGCGTCCAGCGTTTCACCGGGATAACCGCCGCCGACCGCGTCATGCAGTTGCGCGAAGAACATGGCTCCGCCTCGGCCAAGTTGGGCGACAAGTTGCTGCTCGCGTTCAGGCAGCGGCTCGGCGTTGGCACTCGTCGAGCCGCGCAGCGTCGGCAGCATATCCGAGAGATACAGCGCGATACGGCCGTCATGTTCACCGAGCGCATCGAGACCGCACCACGTCACTTCTCCGGCGGCGATGAGCGTATCGAGATCGCCTGGCGTGTAGCGCTGCACACGCGCGGGCAACACCGAGCTCTCCAGCAACGATGCAACGAGCGGCGCGCCTTGCAGCTGCTCCACTGTGTCGAGCAGCGCATCGAGGCCGCGGCGCTTCTGCAACACACCCTGCCAGTGCGTATTGAGCCGGGCCAGCATGTGCTGCTCGACCGGCTCGACCTCCTTGCGCAAACGAGCGAGCGACTTGCGGCGGATGAGCCGCAACACCTCGGCATCACACCACTCACGATGCACCCCGCCGGGGCGAAAGCCGCCTTCGACAACGCGTCCGTCGAGCAGAAGCTGCCGCAATGCGGCCTCGGCAATTTGTGCGTCGAGTCCGAAACGGGCCTGTGCTTCACCAAGCGTGAATGGGCCATGTGTGCGCGCGTACCGTCGCAGTAGTTCCAGCACGGGGGTCGCAACGGTATTCAGCAAAGCAGTGGGCAGGCCCGGCGGCAGCGGAATGCCGAGCGCATCGCGGTAGCGGGCTGCATCCTCGACAGCAATGAGTCGCTTTTCGCTTGCGATTTTCACCTCGAGCACACGGCGCGCGCGCACGAGGCGTTCGAGCGACTCAAAGACTTCAGCCGAAACAGTGCGACGGCGCAGCTCTTCCCGCGACAGGTCGCCGAGACGCAGCAGCAGGTCGTGCATGGCATCCATGCTCCGCGCTTGCCCTATCTCGCCAAGCGACTGTAGCTGCTCCTCAACTTCGGCGATGGCATCCGGGTCAAGCAGCTCGCGCAGGTCGGCGTCGCCCATCAGCTCGCGAAGCTGCTCCTGGTCGATCGAGAGCGCCTGCGCGCGGCGCTCGGCCAAGGGCGCGTCGCCGTCGTAGATGTAATTCGCCACATAGGAGAAAAGCAGCGACGAGGCGAACGGCGACGGTGTGCGCGTGTCGGCAACGTGCACACGAATCTGGCGTTTCTCAACCGCGCGCAGCGTTTCAAGAAACGCGGGCATATCGAACACGTCGCGCATGCACTCGCGATACGCCTCCAGCAGCATGGGAAACGACGCGTAGCGCGACGCAACCCCGAGCAGATCGTAAGCGCGTTTGCGCTGCTGCCACAAAGGTGTCCGGCCCCCCGCGCGGCGGCGTGGCAGCAGCAGCGCGCGCGCGGCAGACTCGCGAAACTTCGCGGCGAACAACGCGGTGGCACCAAGCTGGCGCAGTACATGGCCGGTCGCCTCTTCCGCGTCGAGCAGCAGCATGTCGGCATCGGGCGCGGCATCGGACTCCGGAAATCGCAGCACGAAGCCGTCATCGGCCCACATCACTTCCACATCCGGTCCGCCGCTGGCGCGGATACGGCCCGTAACCGCCATGGCCCACGGTGCGTGCACGCGCGAGCCGAAGGGAGTCAGCACACACACGCGCCAGTCGCCCAGCTCGTCGCGCACGCGCTCGATCACGATCGTGCGGTCATCCGGCACCACACCCGTGGCAATTTCCTGGTCGGCCAAAAAGCGTAAAAGATTTTCAGCGGCTTTGGCGTCGAGGTCGTGTTCGCGCACTAGCCGCGTGAGCGCGACGTTGTGCGGCAGCGCACGCAGTTCACGGGTCATCACGCCGATGCGGCGACCAAACTCCAGCGGGCGCCCCGCATTGTCGCCGTGCCAGAACGGCATCTTGCCGGGTTCGCCCGGCGCCGGCGACACCAGCACCTTGTCATGCGTAATCTCGTCAATACGCCAGGTGCTCGCGCCGAGGATGAACGTATCGCCATTGCGGCTTTCAAACACCATCTCTTCGTCCAGCTCGCCGACGCGGATGGGCTTCTTTTCAGAGCCGGAGAGAAATACTCCGTACAGGCCGCGATCCGGGATGGTCCCGCCATTCAGGATGGCTAGCCCTTTCGCGCCCTGGCGCGGCGTGACGATGTTTGTCACGCGATCCCAGGTCACGCGCGGGCGCAACTCGGCAAACTCGTCCGACGGGTAACGGCCCGCAAGCAGATCGAGCACGCCCTCAAACGCGCCGCGCGAAAGCTCGGCGTAGGGCGCGGCAGCGCGAATGATCCCGTAAAGCGCCTCGACGGGGATGCCGGGCGAACGTTCCTCATCGAACTCGGCTTTCAACTTCTTCGTGCGCTTCGATTCCTCCTCGCGCAGGGCGAGCGAAGGCGGCTGCGCGACAATCGCGACCATCTGCTGCGCGAGCACATCGAGCGGATTGCGCAAAAAGCGCGTCGACTCAACCAGTCCCTCATGCATCGCGCGCGTCACGGCCGCGCAGGCCAGCAGGTCCGCCCGATACTTCGGGAAGATAATGCCCTCGCTCGCCGCGCCGACTGAGTGACCGGCGCGGCCGATGCGCTGCATGCCGCTTGCGACCGAGGGCGGCGCTTCGATCTGGATCACCAGGTCAACCGCGCCCATGTCGATGCCGAGTTCGAGCGAGGAAGTCGCGACAAGCGCCTTGATCTTGCCCGCTTTCAGCAATTCCTCAATCTCTGATCGTTGTGCCGCGGCGAGCGACCCATGATGCGCGCGCGCGATGTTTTCTTCCGCGAGCTCATTGAGCGCACCGGCCAGTCGCTCGGCAACGCGGCGGCTGTTGACGAAGATAAGCGTCGAAGTACGCTCGCGAACAATTTCAAGCAGGCGCGGGTGAATGGCGCTCCAGATCGAGGTGCGCTTCGGGCCTTGCGAGGCGGCGCCGCTGGGCAACTCCTGTATTTCGCCCAGGCGCGCCATATCTTCGACCGGGACTTCGATTTTCAGCTCAAGCCGCTTCGGCTCGCTCGCGTTAATGATTGTGACCGGACGGTAGCGAGTCGGCGTGTCGAGAACGACCGAGGCTTCGGCGGGCTTCAGGTTATCCGTGACTGGCTCAGCTTCGCTGGTCCACTCGCGCTCACTTTCCTCGCGCAAATCCTCGGCGGCTTCAGCAGGCGGCAGCGCAAGTGCGGCGTCACTTTCGCGCTCCAGCGCCCCTGCAAGAAAATGCGCGACTTCCTCGAGCGGGCGCTGCGTCGCGGACAGTCCGATGCGCTGCAAGCGGCGACCCGTTCCCTCTTTGACAATCGCCTCCAGCCGCTCCAGCGAGAGCGCCATGTGCGCACCGCGCTTGGTCGGCACCAGCGCGTGAATTTCGTCGACGATGACCGTCTCCACCGTGCGTAGCGAAGCGGCCGAGTCCGAGGTAAGCAGCAGATACAGCGACTCAGGCGTGGTAATGAGAATCTCGCCCGGGTTGCGGCGAAAGCGCGCGCGGTCGCGCTGCGAGGTATCGCCGGTACGTATCGCAATCTCAGGCACGTGGAACGGAACCCCGCGCTGGCGCGCCATGTTGGCAATCCCGGCCAGCGGCGAGCGTAGATTGCGCTCGACGTCCACGGCGAGCGCCTTGAGCGGGCTAATGTAAATGACCTTGCAGCCACCTGTCTGGCGAACCTTGCGCTTCGGCTTTTCAGGGGATTCCGGCGCAGGTTCCGGCGTGTGCAGCATGAGCCGATCGAGGCACCAGAGAAACGCGGTAAGCGTTTTGCCGGTGCCGGTAGGCGCAAGAATCAGCGTGCTGTCTCCCCCGGCTATGGCCGGCCAGCCAAGCCTTTGCGGCGCGGTCGGCCGCTCAAACACGGCGCGGAACCAGTCGGCGGTAACAGGATGGAAGAGTGAAAGCGCTCGCTCCGCTTCCCCCTCTTCCGGGCTCGAACGTACGGGTGCTTGCGGTGAACCGGTCGCTTCGAGTTGAGTCTGGATCTTTTTCATTCGGCCAGTATTGGATGCGCGACCCTTCCCGGAAAGTGCACCAGAGAATGCACGACGACAGTGCTCGACCGAGGGTAATCAGAATGCGACGGCGCCCTCTTGCCGCAAATGGACACGGCAGGTAGCCTCAAGGCCAGCATGCCGATTACCGAGCAACAACTTGCCGCATTGTTTGGTCGGGCGCAAACGGCTGCGTCCCACGCCTATGCTCCGTATTCGCGCTTTCGCGTGGGTGCGGCGCTGCTGTTCAGCGACGGCGCGGTAGTGACAGGCTGCAATGTCGAAAACGCTTCGTATGGACTGAGTAGCTGCGCGGAACGCAATGCGCTGTTCCGGGCCGTCAGTGAGGGAGGCCCCACGGTGCGCGTGGTCGCGATTGCAGTTGCAAACCTAAACGACGCGTCCAGCCCGCCCTGTGGCGCGTGCCGGCAGGTATTAAGCGAATTCGTGACAGAGAGTGCAGTCGTCGTCTTCCCCGGCGCGGGCGGAGTCCCTGAGGCACCGGTTCCCTTCCGCACGCTTTTCCCACACGGCTTTCACATGGAGCGGGGTTCCTGATGCATGCAGTCGACCTGATCCGGAAAACGCGCGATGGCGAGCCGCTGTGGGCGGAGGAAATACAGTTCCTGGTCGCGGGCGCAGCGAGCGGTTCCCTGCCGCAGGAGCAGCTTGCGGCGTGGCTGATGGCGGTCTTCCAGCGCGGGCTCACACCGGGCGAGCTGAGCGCGCTGACCGAGGCGATGCGGTTTTCGGGCGAGACATTCGACGCGCGCGAGCCAGGCAAGCGGACAGTGGACAAGCACTCGACCGGGGGCGTGGGCGACAAAACCTCGCTGCTGGTCGCGCCCATTGTCGCGGCAGCGGGACTGCTGGACCCCATGATCAGCGGGCGCGCGCTCGGCCACACCGGCGGTACGCTCGACAAGCTGGAATCGATCCCGGGTTTTCGCACCGGGCTTTCGCTCGCGGAAATGCGAGTGGTTCTTGAGAAAACAGGCGCGTGCCTGGTCGGGCAAACGGCGGAACTGGTTCCGGCGGATCGCACTCTATATGCCCTGCGCGACCGCACGGCGACGGTCGAGAGTCCGTACCTGATCTGCGCGTCGATAATGAGCAAAAAGCTTGCTGCCGGCCTGGACGCGCTGGTGCTCGATGTGAAAACCGGCTCGGGAGCGTTTCTGCGCGACCGCGAGCAGGCGCGCTTTCTAGCGAAGCTGATGGTTGAAACGGGCGAACGCGCCGGAACCCGCACGGCTGCGCTGCTGACGGACATGAGCCAGCCGCTGGGTTCCTCGGCCGGCAACTGGATCGAGGTCGCGGAGTGCTGCGCGTTGTTCAAGGGCGAGCGCCCGGCTTTGAGCGAGGATTTGCGTTCGCTCTCGCTCTCGCTCGCCGGGTGGATGCTGTTTTTAGGAGGCGCCGAGACGAGCGCCAAGGCTGGGCAAGCGCGTGCGGAGATGCTGCTCGAGAGTGGCGCGGCATGGGAGAAATTTCGAGCAATTGCCGCGGCGCAGGGTGGTGATCTCCGCGCGCTGGACAAGGGAATGGCCCACCATGCACCCGGCGCTCAGACAGTTTTTAAAGCACAGCAGAGTGGTTTTCTGACGCGGATGGACACCACCGCGATCGGCTGGGCGGTGCAACGGTTGGGCGCGGGCCGTGCGGCCGCGGGCGCAGCCGTCGATCCGCATGCAGGGCTGACCATGCACCGGAAACTGGGAGACGCGGTGAGCGCAGGCGAGACGATCTGCACGTTGTACGCGGCGCATGCGTCCCTGTTTTCCGAACCGCTCACCATGCTTGCCGGCGCAATCACGATTGCCGAGGAGCGGGAAAAACCGCCACCGCTGATCGGTGAAGTCGTGACGCGCGAAACCCTGACCGGCTCGCATTAGAGCGCGCCGGACTGCGGCGCCCCGTATGCTGTGGAGCAAGAGGAAACGCGTTTGGGACGAATGACCGGGATACTAGGCCTGCTCACCATGCTGCTGCTGGCCTGGCTCTTTTCCACGGACCGGCGCGCAATCCTCTGGCGCACGGTGGCGTGGGGCCTGGGCCTGCAGTTCTGCTTTGCCTTCCTGGTGCTGCGCTCAAGCTTGGGGCAGCGCGCGATCGCGAGAGCCGGCAGCGGGATCAACACGCTGCTCGGCTATGCGTTCGCCGGTTCGTCTACCGTATTTGGCGAGCTGGGCAAGCAGCACTCGTCCTATGGCGCGATCTTCGCCTTTCAGGTCCTGCCGACCATCATCTTCATCTCGGCGCTGTTCTCGGCTTTATATGCGCTGGGCGTCATGCAGGTCGTCATCCGCGTGTTTGCGCGGCTTATGCAGGTCACGCTCAAGGTCAGTGGAGCGGAAAGCCTGAACGTAGCCGCTTCCGTCTTCATGGGGCAAACCGAAGCGCCGCTAACCATCCGACCGTTCCTGCCCGGAGCCACACGCTCAGAGCTGATGACGGTGATGACCAGCGGCATGGCGCATGTTTCGGGCGGCATCATGGCCGCCTATATTTTGTACGGAATAGAAGCGAAGCATCTGCTGGCAGCGGTCATCATGACGGCCCCGGGAACCATTCTGATTTCAAAGATGCTGGTGCCGGAAACAGAAAAGCCGGCTACCGAGGGCTTGGTAAAGATGCCCAGGGACGAAGCCCACGCGGGCGAAAACCTGTTGGCAGCGGTCGCGCGCGGAACTATCGACGGCGGCCGGCTCGCCTTCAATGTCGCGATCATGCTGATTTCGTTTCTTGCGCTGGTCGCCATGGTCAACGGGGTTTTCGGCTGGGTTCACGGGCAGGCCGGGTGGTTTCCGCACTCGCTTGACGCAGTCATCGGCGTGCTGTTCGCGCCGGTTGCGTGGCTGATCGGAATCCCGTGGCACAGCGCGCGGCTGGTCGGAAACCTGCTGGGCACGCGCATGGTCATCAATGAACTGGTGGCCTACTCGCTGCTGGGCGCGCAAAAATCGGCGCTCGACCCGCGCTCGTTCACGATCGCCACCTTCGCTCTATGCGGGTTTGCAAACCTCAGCTCCATCGGTGTCCAGATCGGCGGCATCGGCGCGCTCGCGCCCATGCGCCGCAATGAGCTCGCCGCACTTGGGCTGCGGGCCATGCTGGCCGGCACCATGGCCAATCTCATGTCGGCCTCCATCGTCGGCATGCTGCTGCGTTAGCGCGGGAACGGTAGACTAAGGCCACGCATGCACACGCCTGAGCAAGCAGCCCCCAGCGAGACAGTAAAAATCAGTGAAGCTGCGAATTTTTTGCGCGAACAGCTCGGTTCGCGCGCCTCAGTAAAGATCGCCATCGTTCTGGGTTCAGGCCTCGGCGCGTTTGCTTCGCAACTTTCAGAGTCTGTCAGCCTCCCTTACGAGGAGATCCCGCACTTCCCTGTTTCAGGCGCCACCGGTCATGCCGGGCGGCTGCTTGCGGGCACGCTCAACGGCACATCTGTTCTGGTACTTCAAGGCCGCGTTCACGCCTACGAAGGGCATTCGGCTAACGCCGTTGTTTTCGCGGTACGCACAATGGCAGCACTCGGCGTTAAAGTAATTATCTTGACCAACGCGGCGGGCGGCATCCGCCTTGACCTGCGGCAAGGCCAGCTCGTGCTCATCTCCGACCACATCAACCTGTCCGGCCTGAACCCGGCCGCGGGACCGCCGCTCGGGGAGCAGCCCCGCTTTTTCGATATGTCCGAAGCGTACTCTTGCCCACTGCGCGAGCTTGCCGCTGCCGCGGCGAGCGCCGCAGGCTCCGACCTTCCAGAAGGCGTGTACCTCAGCGTACTGGGCCCGAGCTTTGAAACACCGGCCGAGATCCGCGCTTTTCGCACCATGGGCGCCGACCTGGTCGGCATGTCCACCACGCTTGAAACCATCGCGGCCCGACAGGCGGGTGTCGAGGTTCTGGGCATCTCCTGTGTAACGAACATGGCGGCCGGCATAAGCGGGCATTCCCTGAGCCACGAGGAAGTGATGGAGACCGGGCAGGCTGTCGAGCGGCAGCTCGCAGACCTGCTGGACGGCATCGTGCCACGCGCGGCCGCGTATCTTGAGCAGCCACCCGAGCGCAGCCGCACCACGAACGTGAAGAATCGCTAAGAACCTGTTCACGATCTAGCTACTAGCGCGATTGCTTTTTGGGTTAGACACTTTCTTGATGAGGAAGACGGTGTACGGGAGTGACGTCAGCCGGGAGCAG
>JAABUX010003898.1_pt1 | contig 19360 bp, 17 predicted proteins | sample 5561851 | NCBI WGS metagenome assembly JAABUX01 (sample SAMN10711883, study PRJNA513361) | rock metagenome | isolation source: Antarctica rocks | place: Antarctica: Victoria Land, Richard Nunatak red sandstone | collected 2016-01-03 | reverse complement strand
GCTACGGGGATATGTGTTGGTCCCGGAAGCGGGTTCGGACAGAAGGAGGGGACGCTGCATTTCCGGACGACTTTCTTGGCGCCGGGGGAGGAGTGGGTGGGGCGGATTGTGGGGTTTCATGAGGGGTTTATGGGGGAGTTTAGATAGTGGGGTGGTGGCGGGGATGGGGGATGGGAGGGAGGGGGAGGGGGAGGGGGATGGTGGCGTGGATAAAAGGGTTGATGGAAGGGTAGAAGGGAGGGGAGGGGAGGTGATGTAGATAGATGGTGAAGGTTTATAGAATGAATGAATGAATGAATGAATGAGATTGTTTCGGAAGGGAGTATGGGAGAACAAGAGCACATATGATAAAGAGCGTACATTGCCTCGAAAGAGCTGAGACAGCATAGAGCTAGCCTTCGTTTGATTGCTGTCAGCATTTATGGCGACGACAGTAGGGACGACGCTCCTCTACCGTCTCCATCTCCATCATCTATACAACACCACAATCCCTACCTACTTATCGCCCATCCTCCCCATCCCCCTCTCTCTCCCCATCCCCTATCCCATCTCTCCTCCCCCCACCCTCCGCCTCCCCAACCCTAACCCCTCTCACTCCCCCTCAACCTCACCGCCTGCCCATACTTCTGCAGTTTCGTAATCAGCCCGTCCCCGACCTTGACCACGTCGGCATACTGGCGGTTCTTGTCGTCCGGGCGGTTGGTCTCGATGATCTTGTTGACGCGGTCGATGGTGCAGGGGATGCGGTCTGCGGCGATGAATTTGGCGAGATCGCTGGATGGGGGAAGGGGGGGTGAGGTTAGCTTGGATCGCTGCGCGATGGGTTGGGTAGGAGGGTGAAGGGGGATGGGGGAGGAAGGGTTGGAGGGCTGCGTGATGGGTTGGGTAAGGGGATTGGGGTTTGATGGGGGGATATAGGGATGAGGATGAGGATGGAGGAGGGTGGGAAAAGGGTGAGGATGAAGGAAAGTGGGAAAGGGGGGAAGGGGAAGGGGGACATACCGATCTAGAAAATCAACCGAGACGCCGAAATCGTTCGCCATGCTGCCCAGGCCTACGACGCGGTAGCTTTGAAGCAGTTGCTGATATCCCCGCAGGCGCATCTCGCGCACAAACCAGGCGCGGTGTTCGTAGAGGTAGCGGTCTTGGCTGAGAAAATTCTCTTCGACGGCGGCGAGGGCGAGGAAGAAGGATTGGTAGTGGCCGTTGTAGAGACTTCGGACGAGGCCTGCTAGGGGTGTGAAGTCTACCGGTGCCTCGACTTCTTGCGGGGCGGTGGAGGAGCCGAGAGCTGGTAGGTTGACGGCTGTGGGGGCGGGCGTGGGTGTAGCTGTGGAGGAGGCATCTTTCATTTCTCCATCGGTTGTGCCTGGGGTGGTGCCAGAGAGGGCGGAGAGTTTGTCTTCGCCGTCGCCGAGGATGGCGCGGATTTCAGGGGCGTCGACGACTTTGGTTTTGAAGTCTAGACGTTTGAGGGACTCGGAGCCGGCGAGGACGGAGTATACGACCAGTGAGGAGTAGGAGCATAGTTCGTAGCTGGTGAAGGTGGAGAGGCTGTCGAGGAGGAGAGGCGCGGCAAGATTGTAGGAGCGTGTGGTTAGGAGGTGGAGGCCTTGATAGGCTTTCAGTCTGTTGCGACGGTCCCAGTCGCCACCGCTTTCAACGAGGGTTTTGGCTCTGTCGACGTTTTTCTTGACGCTGAGGCGGTCGCCGAAGAAGATGCCGATGCGGATGATGGCGAGGACGAGGTCGATTTTCGTGCCTAGGATGCCGGTTTTCTCGAAGACGGCTTCGTAAGATGAGAGTGCTTTGTCCTGCGCCATCGAACTGTGTTAGTGTATGTAGTAGATGTTGTTGGTTGGCTGTTGAGTGAACGAACCTTATCGCCCACTCTCGCCCAGAACTCAGCTCTCTGCCCTCTCGCAGCTTGCACTTCAGTCTCCCCAGCACTTTCAGCTGCCTCATCCTCCTCCTTCTGAAAAGTCTCCAGCTCCTCTTCGTTTTCCGCCTTCAGCTTCTCATAGAGAGCCTCGTCCCACGGGAAGTTGAAGTTGGCACTGTTTCTCCGTTTCGATACCATACTCGCGGCGCTATTCGGCTTTCTCGGGTTGGGTACTGATGGACTTTTCGCCGTGCCTTCGCCTGAGGCGTTGAGTATGCCGTCCGTTGGGTGCGCCAGATAGCGGTATAACGGAGCCATTTTCTGTTCAGAGATGGCATTTTGGAGCTTTTGGAGGGAGGTCTGTCGAGAGGTTTTGGTGGACGAAGGGTTTGTGAGGGTGAAGATGTCCTGGGCGAGGGACAGGTTGGGATATTTGGCGTATTGAGGGTCGGAACCCATGGTGGCTGATTTGGAGGAGGCAGAAGCGGTTGGTAGAGCTTGACAATATCGAGAGGAGTGTATAAATCTGGACAAACCCTGGATCCCGTCAATGTGACTTCGATGATGCTCTAGAGCTATTCGAGAAGCAAAACATGAGCTCTCATTATTGTAGAATAGACGCGTTTATTTTTAGCGCCTGAAATGCGAAATAAATCTAACGGTATTGATCGGTAACTTTCAGAACGATTTGACTGCCGCCTACGAAGGTAGATGTCTGAATTACAGAGAGTCCCCTGAACTCCGAATCTCAGAACATCGTGGGCCCAGATTGTGAAAACGGTAAGATGCCTGAATGGGAAGGGTTCTTCGTCTCTTTGCGCGACCAGACACCCTCGAGGATTGAGCCTGTTCTGGGATGCCGACCCTCCAGTAGGGGAAAGGTGGGGAGACCACGGGAGCACTGACAGCATATTTCACTCGCACTGAGGCCAGAAGCCGTCACTGGGAGCAAGGCAACGGTGGATATGGTGTCAAAAGCTTGGTTCGCAAGAGTGGGAGAATGATATGGCCAGGGCTACGGGATGCATAGAAATTTCCGCTTTTGCAAGACGCGGTCAGCCTGCACCAGGTACTCTCACAATAGTCTGGTCGCTGGACGAGATGTCTATAATCAACATGAAACACGAACTCTACAGTGAGCTTGTGGGGCTTGGCATGGAATAGTGGTGACTACCTAGGAGCTCAGATGAGTACGCATACATGTGGCTTCAAGGACCTCATCCCTTCGCGGGGCTTTGACCCTCGGTGGATGGAGACGGCGGGTGAAAGAGTATAGCGGTCGGTGCGGCGCAGCCGAAGCCGTTATTGGGAGGGAATGACTAGCGGGATGCACGGAATTGCATAGTGACGCTACATGTGAGGAGCGAGAGGAGGAAGATTTGATGAATAGGATGGTGATCAGATGGCATTAAGGGCTGTGGGATAGAACGAGGATGAGGAGGGATTTTTCTATACGACCATGGAAAAGAGCATGGCCGCTTCGACAGGAGCAGCAAGGAGGAGTGCGAAAGAAGCAAGACCCTCGAAATCCGAAGGCCTCATGGGAAGGTCTGTCTAAGCTCTCTTTACCGCAGTTGTTATGCCTAAGAGAATGTAACGACCACGACATTCAGCTGTAATCGCAACAATATCTGACTCTTCGCCTTCCCTAGCATCAGACCACACCAACTTCCCCCTTGTTTCCCCAAACCCAGTCTGCGTTCATCTACCAGTTGAATCTATATTGATGGTTCAAGATTCCGGACTCATCGTCCCAGTGCAGTCAAGCCTGGCAAAGGGATATATATCGATGATAGCGTAATATAATACCTATCGCCACTTCGCCACAACTTCTACCTAGCGCGGTTCGTATACACGTTATGTTAGGGAGTAGCCGGAGGGTCGGGCACCACCCGGAAAGTAACAGCGGCGCCCTTAAAATAGCCACTCGAACGAACGTCCGTACCTTACGGTATACCCTGAACCTATTCTACCTGTCCTTTCGTCAGACAGATACATGCGCCTTGATATGAGGTTGTCGAATCCCACCTCCGGCTTATGGTCCGCTTTAGAGGAAACGCCCATGATAACTTTTTCATGATTTCGAAATGCCTGGGTGAAAAAAGTACAGAGCAGATGTTATGCGAGATGTGGCCAGAATTTCTGCCAGTCCACCGTTGCATAAGCGCTCGCCGGCAGAGATCTTAGGTCAATGATATCGGCGACGAAGACGTAGGTACGAGCATAACAATAGAAGACAGCCGTAACGTAAATAGGTAGAATGAGTCTTAAAGGGATATAGAACTCGGGATCTTTCGTGGCTGAATTGTTTCTGACGTGATCCAGCACACGATTCAATGTTTGCAACATTTGTCTACCCCTCCTCGGTTTCTCGGTTTGAAGGATCCGCCCAAAGAGTTTCGTCTTAACGCCCTCTGGAATGGGGTGTTTGTTCCAGAACGTTGTCAACTCAAGGGCGAACAAGAGGACTGTAACGGATCCCATCATCGTACCGCATGCTGCACGCCAAAGAGTTTGTTCTACCGAGGTGAGAAATTCGTGATTCCAGCCAGCAAACAAGACAGCCAAATAGACATATGCCAGCAACCCAATTATCCATTGTTTCCCTCTTGAAACCGCTTTTAATTGGGTATCTCCAATACGGTCGATTGGCTTGACATCTGAACCGAATGAAAGACGCATGTTGCGAAGTATGTTCACAAAATTCGACCAACACTTAGACCACCACCATTCTTCGCGACTCACAAAGTCTAATGGAGTGCGGTTCCATGCAGTGAGTGTCTGAATTTCCGCTTGTAGGAGGTTGGACATGCTGATATCGCTATCAATGTTCACCGGTAGGAGGACATCAGCCGGCTTGCGCCACCAGAAGAAGGCTGTCATGGAACTGCAAAGAATGAAAGATACCGTCGTTAATTCAAGGGTGGTAACTACCAGCCTTTGAGCCCATCGGCCAATGACATTGACTAAAAACCATAGAATTTGACAAAGTGTGATAGCTCGAAGGAGGCCGTCGGCTTTGTTCTTATCTTCAATGACTCGCTCGTTAAGGGTAGGTAGATCCATATGTCCATTGGAGACTAAATAGTGGACCTGTTTGGCATCTAAGGGAAACGCCGCAAAATCTCTTGTGCGGAGCCTGAAACCACCCATCTCTGCGAAGAATGCCTCTTTCATGGTCCATCTTGTCGTTGAGCGGCTCTCTGAGATCAAACCGGTGCAAGTAAATATACCTTTAATCCATCCCAATGTAGACCGTTTGTGCAAGGCTGGGCTGTCTCCTGGGGCAGCTTGGCTGAAGTCTCGTACGGACTGACGGGCCTGCAGCCATTGACCATATGCAAAAGAAAACATCAATTCAGGGCACAATACGCCCAAGGCTGTCAGTGACAACTTGCGCCAAAGCACCTGGAAACCGGTTTCCTTTGGTCCTGGAACGTTTAAGCATAGAATGGACCAAGAGCACAAGAACATAGTGATAATGCAGCTCCAAGTAATGTCAAGTGTTCCCCGTCCAGCTGGTCCATTCGTCCATCCTAGTCTGGGAGGCGAATATTCAACATGGCTCATGTCTGCGGAAATGGGTTCTGATTTCATAGCGATATTCATTTCGAATGACTGGACACGACAAATAGAGACATGTACAGTTACAAACCGCAATATTGTAGAACAGAAAATAGCGATGCATGATGAGAAGCCCGGATGGGCTGATAGAGAGTCCCATACTTAAGCTGAAGCCGTGCTCGTTTCAGCGGCGGCAACAGGCAGGAAGTAATTCAGCAGAGCCACCTCAGCAATGCTATAAAAAGGAGGGGCATGCATGAGGGTTGCATTCTTGGGCGCTAAACAGGTCCTTTAGGTGTTGGGTTCTCCTCACTGCTTGGTTGGCTTTATCTCGGCAGTTGTTGCGATACAGAGCACCACCTTAGTCCTGGGCTAACAGTGGGGGCTGAACTGGGATATCTTACTTAGCTTAAGCGTTTAGGCTCAGTTGTCGTACTTACAAGATAGTAAGGGGGAGAGAAGGGGCTATAGTGTTGGCAAAAAATATACATTGCTGAGTACGACTTTTTACCAGCTGGTAGAGCGGTAGAGAGCACCGCCTTAGTCGCAGGCTAACACCCGAGGGTCGGTACCAAGAGTCGTTGCCAACTTTCTACCGAGCTTAGGCGGGTGAACGTCGGCAACGACTTTGTAAAAAGACGCGCCGGGGAAGCCCTCGGAACGTGCCGTAGAATTAGAGCTAGCAGGTCTGTCACACGCTAGCTTCCCTAGGGCTAGGCGCTCCTAACAGAATTTTCCCCCTCCAGTTTTGTTGTGGCATGAATTCGCATACTGTTAGAATCATGCCACTACCACCAGGGAACATGTGAATATGTACGAAGCCTGACCAGGAGAAAGCCAAAGGAAAATCATCTACCCATTCAACGGCCCGAAAAGCATCTCTTTCATGATGGACGAGCAAAAAGAGCCTCTCATCAATGACAATCCATCACTTCAAAGCTATTACACAAGCTTGGAGTCTAGGATCGGTTATCGGCTTTTTCTGGGCGGCACAAGGCACTTTGGATACTATCAGCCCAATGTTAGATGGCCTTTCCCCATTACTGCCGCGCTTCGAAGGATGGAAGACCACCTGTTCAACTCTCTGAAGCTACAACCGGGTGCAAGGGTTCTTGATGCTGGGTGTGGTGTTGGCCACGTTGCTATACACTTAGCTGGAAAGGGGCTGCAGGTCTATGGGATTGATGTCGTGAAGAATCACGTGCGATGGGCCCAGCAATGTATTAAGGACCGAGGATTTGAGAAGTCAGTCACAGTCCGCTTAATGGATTACCATCACCTTGAGGAATTGCCCGACGAATCTTTCAACGGCGTCTACACCATGGAGACTTTAGTTCACGCCACAGACCCTGAAAAAGCACTGGGAGAGTTTTTCCGCGTGCTCAAACCTGGTGGTTCGATTGCTCTGTATGAATATGATCACCCCAAGCGTGACGCTCTTCCTAAAGATGTGCCAAATGATCTGTTGAAGTCGCTGGAACTAGTCAACCGCAGAGCATCAATGCCAGCGAACGAAAGTTTTGATTATGGCGTCTTACAGTCCATGTTGGAAAGACGTGGTTTTCAAGACGTCGTGGTGGGAGATTTGTCAGAAAATATCAAGCCTATGATAAGGCTCTTCTACATTGTGGCGTATATACCTTTCCTCATCATCCAGTTTTTGGGACTTGAAGCTTGGTTTGTGAACACTCGGGCAGGTGTTGAGGGCTATCAAGTCCTAAAATGGGGTCTTTGGAGATATGTTGCAGTGACGGCCAAGAAACCTTCAAAGAAGGTCTCGGATGATGGTGGGCTTCGTGAGAGGAGGACTGGGTAATGTACTGGAAAGATTTTACCAATACTTGATGGGAGAAAATATATCTGTCATAATTGTGCATCCATCTGAGCATGTGAAGGGATTATGCACTCAGCTACATCTGCATATATCAAGTAGAATGCAAAGTAAGCTCACGGCTCTCAAGCGTCCTTCCGAGGCATCATAAGGGAACAAAATCGATGCAGCTTTGCATTATCGCCAACACACTCCTCATCGAGGCACAGGTTTCCCTAGAGTAGTTTACCCCCAGCACGTGATCTGCACTATCGTACAAATGTCATTATCTCAGCAAGCTCAGACCCTGGCCGACGATGGGTACCTATCGGCGCGCGCTGACCGCAAGTCGTCCTCGGAGGGTCTGAGAGAAATTGTAACTCCTACCTGTGTTTGGCATGATCGGATAGACGTTCGTCGGGACTCCTGGGGGGTCAAGCTTGGCGAAGATAAGGCTTACACCCTAAAGTATATTTATAGTTTCTCTGTCGCTTTCTCAAGGGACAAGAGTGGCTCTTACTATACTACTCAAGATACGGAGGTATATCCAAGAGGGCCGGAATCCGATGGGAGGGCAGCATTCTACGGCTACCTTACCTTAACCAGATACGGCACGCTTTACCGCAAAGGGTAAATTACTTGCACCCAAACTACGCGCGGAATTAGCGCGCGTTCGCTGGTACGACTCAGTATTCTAGTACTCTTCCACCTTCAGTCTCTCTCATGTACGCACAATATAGTGTGGCTTCGCCTCAGCCGTCTTACTGTCTTCTTTGAAGAGGGTATTTTACACTATCTTGTCGGAAGAATTAGCTTCTCTCCCGCATGAATAGTCTTGCATTTCTTCCGCTTCGGATTATTCCCACCACAGAGTCCTTACAATGGCTTCACTTAGCTCAAAACGACCTCGAGAGGATGAGAACCATGCTCAAGGTGCTCGACCTCGCAAACGCCCCGGTGGAGCAGCCCGTATTTCCAAACATGACGCCGACGTAGTCCTGCAAAGACAAGAACAACGAGCGGAGGCAGAACGCCAAGCAGCACAGACACGTGGAGTTGAAGAGGTAGTTCGGCAACATTACAATGCAGTGCCCCAATTCGGCAGGGAATATCGAAAAACAGACAGCAGGATCAAAGGTCTACGAAGTTTCAATAACTGGATCAAAAGCACCATCATCCACAAGTTCTCACCTAGCGAGTCACGAGAAGGTCGTCTTAGAGTCTTGGACATCGGGTGTGGGAAAGGAGGCGACTTGGGTAAATGGCAAAAGGCACCACAGCCCGTCGAGCTCTACGTTGGTGTGGACCCTGCAGAGATCTCAATAGACCAAGCAAAAGAACGATACACGGAAATGAGATCTGGTGGTGGACGGGGCGGTAGAGGAGATAGGGGTGGGCGTGGTGGATATCAGGGCGGAAGACCGCAACAAACCTTTCATGCAGAATTCTTTGCGGAAGATGCTTTCACCTACTCTCTCGGTGATCTTCCAATTATACGAGAGGTCGGATTTGGTCCCGGCTCGCGATTCGGCCCCACCGGTGGATTCGATGTGGTGTCGATGATGTTTTGCATGCACTACGCTTTCGAGACCGAAGCCAAAGCTAAAGGAATGCTGGCAAATGTGGCTGGCAGCCTGAAGAAGGGAGGGAGGTTTCTCGGCGTGATCCCCAATTCTGACATTCTACGGTCTGGTGTTGAGGCTTTCCACCGTCGAAAATCAAGACCTCAAGCGGTACCGCATGGAAGTGCCGACGATCAAACAACATCGGGAGACAAGCCTACTGGCATCGAACTATCCGAGAGTCCGCCTTATGTTGTAGGCTCACCCTCGCCAGAACATGATGCAAGCGATCCCGTTACCAGTGAGCTACCGACCATATGTGTGAATACCGACAATGACAAGCATTCGAACGACTCGCAGACAGCTGCTGTCAACGTGCTCACGGAACCACCTCTTGAAGGGCCGCCTTCAGAAGCAAATGGCGTCCGATCAGCGTGCACGACAAATGGCACGTCTCTGAAGGACCACTCGAGCCAAGCTGTACCACATGGAGCTTCTCCGCCTCTTGGAGAGGTCTCGAATGCCCAAGAAGCACCAGCATCCGAGGCTCCGGTTGCTGAATGGGGTAATAGCATCTACCGAGTGCGCTTTCCCGGTGATACGCCAAAAGATGGTGTTTTCCGTCCACCCTACGGATGGAAGTATAGCTTCTTCATGGAAGAAGCGGTGGAAGAAGTGCCAGAATATGTCGTACCCTGGGAGGCTTTTCGAGGGCATGTACATCTCTTCTTTGCTCTTGTCAATGCTGTGCGCTACTATGTAAATGGCAATACTAATCGTAATTCATCCTACTAGTATCGCGGAAGACTACAACCTCGAACTTCAATATCGCAAGCCTTTCCCTGAAGTCTGGAAGGAGGAACAGAATCACTCTGTTTTTGGACCATTGAGCGAACGAATGGGGGTTAGAGGACGTGATGCGGGGCCATTACTCGTTAGCGATGAGGAAATGGAAGCTGCTAGTACGACTCTCAGTTCTGGTCTGATGAGCAAATCTACTAACCAAATGCATAGGTTTCTATCATGCCTTCTGCTTTTACAAAGTCTGAGGACAACCTTTTGGAGCTTTTGGCGTTATACCATCATAGTGACTTCAAAGATACCCAAATATATTATATGGACTGCAGTATTCGAGATGGATATCCTCCGATGAAAAATGAAGAAAAACATTCGAGATCTTGGTGCCAAGCTCTGCCCTTGCAATTCCACCAGTCTACTATTCTGTATGCGCGTGAAGGCAAGCTTGACCACAGCATCATCTCGCCTATCAATCTTCCTTCCGAAATTGTACACTCATCTATGCTCCGAACCTGCAGGTGCAGCCAGGAAGTATGCCTCCGCGTTCGAAGAACCCAGGCTGATGTTGATTAGATATTTGCTGGTGCAATGCTTCGCATCACCTACATAGAATCCCAGATGATCGTCATGCTCATGGCAACTTTCACAGTCCTCCTTGGAGACCCTGTGATGTCGACCTGTGATTCTACTACCAGACAACGCGTCATTCAATAGCAAATTCTCTATCTGGACCCACAACCCAAACCCTATCACGCTCAAGAAGACAGGTCGCCTACCTCCCCAACCTCCCCCTCTTCGTTGTCTCTGGGCTTTCTATTATCGTCACTCCGAGTCTTGACATAGCAGACGACGCATGAAGCCTGGGCTGCGTATCGTCAATTTTGGACGAAGAGTTCGGTGACTCTGTTCTGAAGTTCTTCGTTATTGGTGACCTGGAATTATAGTAGTTTGATTCATAGAGAGACAACACGATACTGGATCTCTTGCTATGCTCTCATCAGAGAAGTTCTAGTACGTGTGATATGTGGTAGTATCAACGACACCTTCTGCATCCTGGACTTCTATGAGATGCTCAGCTTAGCGCTCATGATACTCTATTCCAGCTGACGGGCGTTCTGAGGCTGCAACGGAAAGCCAACCACAACGCAATCACCGGAAGACGCCACCCAGACCTTCAAGGGCTCCAACTATGATGAGAATAATGCCTTTACAGAGCCATCATGTTTAAGCTTAATACAAGCCACCCGCGCATCACACACAATAATCAGCATCAGATCAAAGCCATGCACTTCAGCACAAGTCCTGCCCGCACATTACATTCATCTATCTGGGTATCAGGGCTATCGAATGATGGGCTACAGCTGGGAGTCTGACAGTGTTGCAACCTTCAGCAAACTTCTGTGCCACCGCGGTCAAAGGTTCCCTTCCTGCTGATGGGAGTGACAACTAGCTCCAGGTACATTGGCTTGAATTCTTCATAGACAACCTATACGGTGCCAACATGCACATCTTCGCGACTACGCGACAGTGTAGAAGCAAATTCGGCAATGTCTGAAGAGGCGTTCGATAACAGGGACAGCAGGTTGGTAACTAGAATTCCCTGGTTGCTGTACTTTACTATTACCAAGCCAATCCGCCTGTCGGCGTGGCATAGTTTAGGATGTGGGGAGGGTATGAAAGTTCTCTTGACACGGTGGAAACCTAATATGTAACACAGACCCCCCAGGCGACTGGCCTATCGTGTGACCTCGAAGGACTTGAGTGGGCTAGGGAGAATATGGGGGCCCCTGGATTGGAGGCGGTGGATTGGTTATGCATGGTGATGATGAGGGATGTGTTGATGTGGAAGATAGTTGACGGACATCTATGCGGTGGAACAAGTGCAGTCTTTATTCGTATCTTCAATTACAGTTCAAAAATTGTAAACAAGCTCGCAGATCTAGCCAGCATTGACTAAGAAGTATGGACACTGACAGCTCGGCAATGAAGATGAAGTCATAAGATCATACTATTCAAGCGTTTGTGCGAAATCTACCTCAATCGGTTCCTGATCGCCTAAGGCCCACCACGGATCCAAGGCTTTCCATGAGGATACCTTTTCTCCAGCTTCCGCTACCCTCGTAAATCTTCCATTTTCTTCTTTGTCATAGTGCACTTGAATTTAAGCGGATAGAGCGGTGGACAAACACTCGAGGGAATACCTGAGAGAAATTCTTGGTAGATAATAATGTTTTTGAATCACGCCAAGGTCCATGAATGACCTGTATCATCAATTTCTTATACGTTCCCATATGGAAGATATCTGATACTGCAACCCCCACGCAAGTGATTGAATGAATGCTTGCTGAGAGTAAGAAATCAAGTCTTGGTCCGCTGCAGAGACTACTATCTCTCCGCGTGATATATCGTTTCTCGAATACAACATATTCCATTCAGAATGATCCTGGAGAAATTTATGCTGTTCTGGGTGAATGGAACGAATATAACGAAAACCACTACGTACAGCGGATCAATACGCCGATGATATATTGCAGCAGAAGGAGGAGGGAGATCTTAGTAGTGTCTTCGAAACTGGCAAGGCGGTTGGGTACATCAGTGCGGACAAACACTTAACAGGGTCAAAAACGAGAACTTTGAGGCTCTTGGTTCTCAATGTACTGCTGTCGAAAGAGCTGAGAGGAGCCGCTAGAGTGTTGATGAGGCCTCCTGATATTGGAGCTGGTCGTCAAATCTCCACAAGCATTCACTCGACGCTACCAATAAGTCTTGCCGCAGGGCCATTATCCATCTTGAGGACGAGGCATACTATTGCGCCTGTGACGATAATGCTGACTAATGCTGGTAGAAGCAAGCGTAAACGACAGCGTGAAGTCAACCTTCAAACAGAAAAGACAATCTCCAATCTTCGCCGCGTGGTCCGATCGCATCCTCACATGCCGCAAATTCCCTCATACAACGCTGGCACTCATATACCCTAACTTTATTCCCCAGCACATAACGATCCACCCCCTGCCTTGGCCCTACCATCGTACAGACATAGCAAGGGGCTTGATCAACCGGAAGCAGATACTCGAAGTCGTTGTCAGCGATGACGAGTTGATGGCGTAATTCGCTTTTTGTAGGTTTGTTGCGAAGGTCAGATTTTGGGATTGCGGCCAAGAATGAGGTGTGGGTTCGTCTTAGGATGGCCAGGGTAGGCAGTTTATCGTGGATGAGATAGTCGAATATCTCTTTCTTGATGTCGAGGGGTAGTGTAAGGAGGGTAATGGGAGTATGACGTGCATCCGGGCTCGTGGTGTTCATGATGGCTGATTCTTTGAGGTTTAGAGCGACGCTTTCGTGAGTGCCTGAGAGATATTGTGGGGCTCAGGAGCGTGAGACTGTTGTTGTGGTGTGGAAGTCTTTGAGGGTTAAGTAGATGTTGAGGCCCGAAGTGAAGCCACCTTCCAGCAAATGAATATCTCTCGTAGTAAATTCCTTTTCAATATCAAGACATCACTTGAGAAGTGAGAACGGAGAAAAGTTTGATAGTTATCTAAGTCGAAAGTGGAGACATAACATAGAACGTACCGGTAATAGCATTAAAAATTGCTACGCTTTGTCGAAAAACTAAGCAATCATGCTGCTGCGGCTTACTTCAATACCGGTAATTGCAGTCACTTGGTAGAGCAACAGAATCAAATTGAATCGCTCAGTCGGAAAGCTCTATTATCAAGCCTCCCACAGCCATACGAAAGTCGAGGCAGTATGCCCGATAAATCCCTTGCTCTTTAGCCATTACACAGAATCATTCTTCATCAGCCGAAATTAGGACGCTTATTTCAGTGGTTAGACCTTGTCGGGTGGCTATATGAGTCAACGCGCGTCTATGTATGTAGTGACAGAGCTTCATTGAGACCACTGCATTCAAGTTTCATCAGGCAACATATAGATAGGGTAGACACCTTCCCTTAGCATTTCATACCTACCTAGAGAGAGAAAAATACACTAGCCTGTTAGAAGGTTAATCTCGGGTAGATCCGATAGATAAGCAGAGTGGCGTCAGTATCAACAGCCACACAGCTCACAGACTGAGCTAAGCCAAAGATAGTAGAAATTGAACAGATACACGAACGTCTCATTGAGGCCTGGAGTGACCATGCACACATCACACAGACACATTCATTAGACACAAGTCACGCGGTGGGCGGCGAGAAATCTGCTAGAGCGGGTTATGTAAGAGAACACTGTACTGACTAGTGCTTACGATTGACTTCGTTTCAGATGAACCCCGACCTACCCTAGACCTCATAGCATCGACTCACCACCAGTAATGACTTCCAGAGGACCCATAGACACCGCCCCAGGTGCAGCCATCTATTCGCCCTTCGCGCTTCGTTTCCTATACGACATCTGGGTCCTCGGTATAACAAACACTTACATCTGGCGCTGCTCTACTTCCCGCATTCTCCTCCCCTTCTTCAGAGCCAACATTAGCTCCAAACATCTCGACGTCGGCGTTGGCACAGGTTACTTTCTCGCTCACGCCGGATTCCCAAAAGATGCTTCAATCACGCTGTGTGACCTCAATCCAGACAGTCTAGCAATGGCAAAGAGCCGCATACCCAAATTGGAGACGGACTGTTTGCTACATGATATCTTTGAGCCGCTGCCAACAGAGGAGAGATATGGAAGTATAAGCTTGATGTACCTGCTACATTGCATGCCTGGTCCACCCGAAAGGAAAGCTGCGATCTTTGGGAACCTGAAGAATAATTTAAAAGAGGATGGTACGCTATTCGGAGCCACAGTGTTGGGAAAGGGTGTGGAGCATAACTGGGCAGGGAAGGTCTTGATGAAGCTTTACAACAAGAGAGGGGTATTCGGGAACTGGGATGATGGTGCTGAGGTATTTCTGAAGGAGTTGAAGATGCATTTCGAAGACGTCGATGCGAAGATGGAGGGCGTGGTGCTGCTTTTTACAGCGAAGGGCCCAAGATAATGGGGATTATTCTGGAGAGTTGCTGGTAATCATAGGAAGGTGTTTGAATCATTAGAATTATCCATTAGCCTATCGACCATGGTATGATTAACAATCCCTTTAGCTGCACAGTCGACCACCTCCTGATGATGGATCTACTCATACCTACCACCCGGCTGTGAGTGAAGAGGTTAGAAACTCAAGGTATGTCCAAATGAGCAAAAGTCAAAACGATGTACTCTGCGACAGCGTTTTGATCTTGGTCTCAGGATGCTTAGGATTTTTTTTGATCTGCTTTCACACAAAGTATTGAAATGACAGCATTTGAATGAGTTTCACAGGCGGCAGTATCTGGAGGGGTTACCCATCTACTAATATGATTACCTCATCATACCCATTTGAATCCACTCTCGCAGCGTAAAGTCTACGTGATAAACTTCAAGGTGGGACTGATTTTCACGGCCTAGGCTAGATGTTGCACAGCATGAGTGAATCTCCGCACCCATAACAAGAAGCTGCTCTACCATGTCGATATAGACCTTCCCTATCAGCCCATCTAATCGCTGTGTTTGCCCTATCACATTAGGCATTATCATCCTGCCTCCCTCGGGTACCCAACTATGCAAAGGTTCACTTTTCCGCCATAACGTGCATGCAATTCGATATCTATCACATTCTTCTCACCATTCAGCCTATAACATTGGTACTCATCTAATTTCACGGCTATCTATAAGTCGCCGACCAGCTGTTAGGTCCAATATTAACGACAAAGATGATTGGGTGCCGGCAGTAAAGGGGCCTCTACCGAGAATGAAAGCCTGAGACTTGCCCATAAATCGCGAAACTGCTGGTTCATTGACGAGCCAAACAGAGCCACGTGCATCAAGGAGCCGATCGTACGCCGCATAGCTGGGGAGAGGGGTTTCACCAGGTCGACTCCGCAGCTGAAGGCACGACGGTAACAAAGACCAGATTCTTTGCCCATACTCCCCCGATATTCGACCAAAATTACACAAGAACTGCCAGTTCACAAAAAATCTATACACCGGCTCAGTCCTATCCATAGTACATTGGACTGTGGCATAGAATATTATGCGTAGAATAACGTCATGCCCGTAATGATTCACTGTGTGGGGACCGTGAGGTCTTACTTCATGCGACCTTAACAGGCTGTACATTATGTCCTTCGGCTACTCCTTCAGCGATGCCGTTCTTCTTACTCAACTAGCTTGGGATACCTTTCAGAACGCACGAAAAGCTTGTGGCGAATATGACGAGCTTACGCAGCAGGTATCAGCCTTGCATGTCGTGCTTAGACGCTTCCAGCAGGAGTTTTCGGTCAACGAAGGCAGGGGTCAGTCAGAAAACCCTGATCATGAACGGCAAGGTATCTACGACAATGAGATTCAGCCGATCGTAGGTGGATGCGAGAAAGTGCTGGGCACACTGGACAGGATTTTGATGAAGTATAATGGCCTTAACGAGCGAAAACAAGGTGGGAGCCCCAAAATGCTGTGGAAGAAGGTGCGTTTTGGGAATGGAGAGATGGCCGATTTGGACGAGCTGAGGGGAAAAGTGATTTATTACGCGTCTTTGCTTACGCTGTTCCTCAACATGCGATCTACACGCTCAATTGGACGAGTGGAGCAGCAGATAAATAACACGGGAGGCCTTTTGAGAGATATCAAAGGCATCGTGAATGGTATAGCTGCACTGCAGCTGTCCCAAACACACCAAGAGGGTTCAATGTTGTCAGCATACACCAATGACGACAGATCCGCCTGGAAAGATATCAGAAGAGAATTAAGACATAACCATGGGTTTAAGGACGCTGAACTACGCAAGTGTAAGGCTATGATCATCGACTATATCACGGAACTCGGGCATCGAGGGGTTCTCGATGACAGACCTCTGAACGAAGACAAGGAAGTGATGGAAAATGTGGAAAGTGTTGACCGAGCTGCTGTCCAGGCAGACCGAACGGCGGATGATCAGTCCAAGGCGCTACGGGACACGGACGACAAAGATCTGAAGCAGGACACTAACATTGCGTCGCATGTCACATTCGAAGATGACGCTTGTGACGGTGAGCCGATCCTGATGGGTCATGGAGATGAAAATCTGCCCGCATCATTCCTAGAACTACGGAACAAGTTCGATAAGGACTACGCCCCCTTGTGCCTAGAATTCTTGAATGCTCCTCCCAAGGATGAGGAGTCCAGTGTAGAACGCAATAAATTGTTGAGCGACGGCATCTTGACGGACATTTTGATTGAACTTGGTCCAATAAATCCGGAGAGCAATGACAATAGCAACAATCCCGAGGCCCAGATTCACAACTTCTCATATCAAGTGCAGCAGTGGCTTGCAAAGCTAGATGAAGCTGCGAGAGAAAATACAACCGAGTGGTTCGTCCAGCTTGGAGATAGACTTTATAACGGCCTTGTTGTACATTTTATCAATACCAGTGTACGCCGAGATTCAGATAGAATACGAAGGGAAGAGGCTTATGCCTTGATGAGGAAGAAAATCTCCCAAGAGTTGATACTGTTGGGGGATATTGAGGTGGATGGCTACCCAGGCCTGAGGATCATGAAGGCGTACCTCAAAAATGACTTGAAGGCGATGCAGAAAGCCATCGAAACGGTCCAAAAGAAAAGCAACTGGCAATGGAAGGATTTGCGCCAATATTTCTCTTTAGCGCCAACACAACGGGTAGTGTTGCTGATCCACGACAATATAATTATCACCCGCTACGTTATGAGTATACAAATTGTTCGTACTCCGTCTCTCATACAGTCTCGCGAAGAACTGAGTACTCAAGATGCATGTATATCCTGTCGGCGCGTTTATGGGTTTAAGTATGAGAAATGCTTTCCTTGCGATCACACTTGGTGCTTTTATTGCGTGTACTTGTTGGTCGATCTTGCCATTATAGATCGGGATTTCGAGCATCCCACGTGCTGTAACAATGGTCTGCTAGACTCGAGCCGGACCCGCAGGTATCTCATGAACAAAAAGAATCAATCGAAGCTATCAGGATATCACGGAACATCGGCCTCTCCACTGCTCCGGTCGTAGTAGTGGAACTGTAATGAACACTGGGATCAAAGGCCGAGGGTACCTCCCACCCAATTCGAAGAGGGAGCGTCTAATGCCAAGGTCTGCTGCGGGGACGGAATACGCAAGTGCAGCGATATTCGAGGATACGTCGGGATTTGATCAGACGGGTTCATACGAGTATGAGATATTGTATGCTATGAACGAAATTTGCTTTCCTTCGTTCTGAAGCACCTGTTGAAGTAGGACTGTTGGCGCTGAAGGGGGCGTTAGTCATTGGCGCTGAGCGTGTCGTTCTGTTAGCGTTTCACCGATTCCGATTATTGATGGCACGAATTAAAGACACATGATGAGTTATGAAACACGGCAGATCTATTATATGGGAGCGATATATGATTAAGGATGGTGGAGATTCAGCTTCAAGTCTTTTGTCCCCCTCGCTCTACAATATAATGTCATACATTGCATTTAAAATCTACCGTATTCAATAGCCATATCTTGATGCTTTGGTGTTTGAGATGGAGGGTGGGGGAGGGCGAGCGCGGAGGCGAGGAGGAATGTGGAGATGTACATTGTTATTACGGACAGCTGATTGGAGTTGGATATGTGGAATGGACGGTCGGTAAGTGTTCTTCCGTAGGGGAAAGATGATGTGGATTATGGATAGTGATGGAAAGGGAAAAAGAGGGCTCTTATATTATCTAACGATATTTTCATACGTCATGATGAAAGTCCAGACTTCAACGAGTGACGCTCAGCCGAGCGCGGCCGAGACCGCTATATAGGTACAGGAGGAGCTGCATGACAATTACAGATGAACTACGCATTTAGAGGCCATATGCTAAAGCAGACAGGTGTTGTAGAATCGATCACGAGCGGTCGCTTTCCTAGTGATGTTGGTCTTGCACGACGATAACCTCCATGGCCTAGCACTAAAGACGACTCGAGGATTCGCAATGGACAGTTCATGAGGTTACTCACAATCCGACTATGATGATATTGACAAAGACATCATATCAATCTAGATCTGCTGTGGTGCTGGATTAAGCGCAAAGTGAATGAGTAAGTTGGGTGGGCCACAGTGTACCCCTACACGCGGATGGTTCCTCTTCAATACTCCCAAGGCTCAACCCTGCCTTTACCAAAGTATTTCGCGGCATAGGTGATCTTTCTGCGAGAAAGCATGAAGAAATGATATGCGCAGAACCAGAGCGGATCGATTGGTGCTCAACAACAGTCCAAACCGCCATGTTCTTCATAGGCCATATTTCACTCTCTGCATAATACCCGCGAGCACAGGTCTTGTCTTCAGATGAGTCAGGATACCGCGGTCTTTCGATCCAAAGCTGACTACCGTCGGAGGTGCCAGACCACTCAGAACGATGATCCCAGCTGCTTGCACCTTTGAAAGGGCTTCAACCAGTTCGCAGAGGCGGTGGGAAACATTGAATACCACGTTCTCGAAGCCTTGCCCGAGGTGAGATAATTCATAGGCACTGTGCATTGTATCAAAAGCCAACCGAAAGTAGAACATAATGCTGAAAAGAACTAACAGGTTGAATATAGCTAGACAACGCTCCCTGATCTCTGCAGAATTGTCAAAGCAACACCAGGAACTTGGACACAGCGATTGACAAGCTGTATTTCTATATAGCACATTGCCGGAAGCCGACTCTGATACATTTCGATCAGGCGGTAAAGTTTTAAACAAGACATGAAGCTCA
>JAABUX010003897.1_pt1 | contig 19367 bp, 19 predicted proteins | sample 5561851 | NCBI WGS metagenome assembly JAABUX01 (sample SAMN10711883, study PRJNA513361) | rock metagenome | isolation source: Antarctica rocks | place: Antarctica: Victoria Land, Richard Nunatak red sandstone | collected 2016-01-03 | reverse complement strand
AGAAACCATGGCGCACGCCTCTGATGAGGCGCAAACAACGTCGCTCAGCTATGACGGATCCAGCATCACGTCACGCCTCGCAAGCAGACTGTGGCGACAGAATTTTTGGTGCGAAATCCCTGGCCGGCGCCCCCATCGTCGCGGCGGCGTTCTGGAAGGCGTTCTCCGTGCTGTCGGTGATCGCCGGCGTCGCGGCCTGGCTGCTGGTGCTGGCGCGGGACAGCCAGCGCGTGGCGCAGCAGGAGACCGACCGGCAAACCAGCCTGCTGACCGGCGAGATCAGCGCGCACCGCCGCACCGACGCGCAACTGCAAAAGGCCAAGGAGGTCGCCGAGGCCGCCAACCTGGCCAAAAGCCGCTTCGTCGTCGGCGTCAGCCATGAACTGCGCTCGCCGCTGAACGCGATCCTCGGCTACGCGCAACTGCTGGAGCACGACGCCGCCATCCCCGAGGCGCGGCGCGAGAGCATCGGCGTGATCCGGCGCAGCGGCGAGCATCTGGCCGGGCTGATCGAGGGACTGCTCGACATCTCGAAGATCGAGGCCGGGCGGATCGAGCTGTACCGGGACGAGGTGCGCCTGCCGGAGTTCCTCGGCCAGATCGCCAACATGTTCCGGTTGCAGGCGGAGGCGAAGGGCCTGCGCTTCGTGTTCCTGCCGCCCGGCGTGCCCGCGGTGGTCTACACGGACGAGCGGCGGCTGCGGCAGATCCTCATCAACCTGCTGTCCAACGCCGTGAAGTTCACGGGGGCCGGCAGCATCAGCCTGGGCCTCCGCTGGCGCGGGGCCATCGCCGAGATCACCGTGTCCGACACCGGCATCGGCATCGGGCGCGGGGACCAGGAGCGGGTGTTCGAGCCGTTCCAGCGCATCGAGGGGGGCCGGGCGGCGGTGGCGCCGGGCGTGGGGCTGGGCCTCACCATCACCAAGCTGCTGACCCAGATCATGGGCGGCGAGATCACGCTCCTGAGCCAGCCCGGCGTCGGCAGCCAGTTCACCATCCGCCTGATGCTGTCCGAGGTCATGCAGCCCCGCCCCGCCGCGCCCATTGGACGCGCCATCGGCGGCTACGCCGGGCCGCGGCGCACCCTTGCCGTGGTGGACGACAACCCGGTGCATCGCGCGCTGCTGGAGGAGGCTCTGGCCCCGCTCGGCTTTGCCATGCTCATGGCCGAGAACGGCGCGGACTGCCTGCTGCTTGCGGCACGGTCGGAGCCGGACCTGTTCCTGATCGACCTCGCCATGCCCGGAATGGACGGCTGGGAGCTGGCCGGGCGCCTCCGCGCGGCGGGGCACCGGACAGCGCCCATCGTCATCGTGTCCGCCAATGCCGGCGAGCTGCGCCGCCCGCTGGACGAGGGGGCGCACCATGACGCGGTAATCCCCAAGCCCGTCGATTTCGCCGTGCTGCTCGACATCGTCGCGGCGAAGCTGGGGCTGCGCTGGACCGACCTGCCCGTACCCGTGCCCGCGTCCGTGCCAACCGAGGCGGCGGTGGACAGCGGGCCGGCCCCGGCGCTCCAACCGGCGCAGGCGGCGCAACTGCGCGACCTTGCCCTCATCGGCTACGTCCGCGGCATCCGCACCCGGCTGGACGAGATGGCGGCGGAGGACCCCCCGGCGGCGCAGGCCCTGGCCGCGCTGCGGACCCTGGTGGCCCAGTTCCGGCTCGACGAGTTCATGGCCGAGCTTGACCGCATGGAGGCGGGGTCCCCGCCATGACCGTCCCGGAGCGCCCCAACAGCATCGTCCTGGCGGTGGACGATTCGCCCGGCACGCTCGGCATGCTCAGCGCCGCGCTGGAAGCGGCGGGCTACACGGTGCTGCTGGCGCAGTCGGGCGCCGCGGCGCTGGCGCTGATGGAGCGGGTGACGCCCGACATCGTGCTGATGGACGCGGTGATGCCGGGCCTGGACGGCTTCGCCACCTGCGAGCGCCTGAAGCGCCGGCCCATGAACGCCAGCGTGCCCGTCGTGTTCATGACCGGGCTGACCGAGACCGAGCACGTCGTGCGCGCGCTCGACGCCGGCGGGGTCGATTACCTCACCAAGCCCGTCGCCCCGGCGGAACTCGTCGCCCGGGTCGGCGTGCATCTGGCCAACGCGCGCCTGACGCGGAGCGCACAGGCGGCGCTCGACACCACGGGCCGCTTTCTCCTGGCAATCAGCCGCGGCGGGGAGCTGGTCTGGTCCACGCCGCAGGCGGGGGCGTGGCTCGGCGCCGGGGAGGCGGCGGCGGATGCTGGGCTGCCGATCCGCGCCTTGCCCGAGGCCGTCGTGTCGTGGGGGCTGGCCTGCGCCGCGCGTCCGGACCGCTGCCGGCCCCTGGCGTTCGCGGCGCCCCGGACCGGCCGGGTGCTGGAAGCGTCCTATGTCGGGCGGATCAGCGCCGACGAGATCCTGCTGCGGCTGGTCAGCGTCGATCAGGCCGCGGACGAGCGGGTGCTCCGCCATCGGCTGAAGCTCACGGCGCGGGAGGCCGAGGTGCTGCTGTGGGTCAGCCGCGGCAAGACGAACCGCGACATCGGCGACATCCTCGGCCTCAGCCCGCGCACGGTGAACAAGCATCTGGAGCAGGTGTTCGCCAAGATCGGCGTGGAGAACCGCGCCACGGCCGCCATCCAGGTCGTCAACATGCTGCAGGGCGGCTGCGTCCCGGCCTCGTGAGGCCCGCTACCCCGGCGGCACGTACTCGGCGGAGCGGATGGGCAATCTGCCGGGACGCGCGGGGGTGGCGGCCTTGGGCGGCTCGACCGGCCGCACGTGCTTGGAGGCAGCGCGCTCCATGCGGTTCCACAGCCGGCGGATGCCCTCGGTCACAGCGAGGTAGATCAGCGCCGCGTAGAGATAGACCGAGAAGTCGAACGTGCGGGCGAAGATCAGCCGGGTCTGCCCCATGAGATCCAGCAAGGTGACGATCGCCGCCAGCGCGCTCGCCTTGATGACCAGGATCAACTCGTTGCCGAGCGGACGCAGCGCCGCCAGGAACGCCTGCGGCCAGACCACGTGCCGCGCCGCCCGGTAAGGCGAAAGGCCGAGCGCCGCCGCCGCCTCCCGCTGGCCCTGGGCCACGGAGCCGAGCGCGCCGCGCAGGATCTCGGCCTGGTACGCGGCGGTGTTGAGCGAGAACGCCAGGATGCAGCAGTAGAACGCGTCGCGGAAGAACCACCACGCCCCGGCGCCCGTCAGCCAGGGTCGGATCTCGCCTGCGCCGTAATACACGAGGTAAAGCTGGCACAGCAGCGGCGTGCCGCGGAACACGGCGACGTAGCCGGCAGCCGCGCTCCGCAGCAGCGGGTTGCGCGACATGCGGGCGCGGCAGATCGGGTAGGCCAGCACGAAGCCGATGCTGCATGACACCAGCACGACCTCCGCCGTGACCCGGACGCCGCTCAGCAGCCGCCAGCCGTATTGCGACAGCAGCTCCGCGTTGAACACGAAGCCGAGCAGGCCGTGCAGCGCGTCCATCAGGCGATGCCCCGGCTGGCCCGGCGCTCCAGCACCGCCTGCCCGGCGTTGGAAACCAGGCTGAACACGAGGTAGATGCAAGCGGCCGCCCCGTAGAACAGGATCGGCCGCGTCGTGTTCTTGCTGGCCTCCGACGCCGCCCGCAGCAGGTCCGTGACCGCGAGCGTGGAGATCAGCGACGTGTCCTTCAGCAAGACCGTCCACACGTTGCCGAGGCCGGGCAGGGCGACCCGGCCCAGTTGCGGCAGCACGACCAGGAAGAACGCGCGCCTGCGGTCCAAACCGAGCGAGCGCGCGGCCTCGACCTGGCCCGGCGGCACCGTTTGCAGCGCCGCCACCCAGACCTCGCCCGAATAGGCCGCCACGACGACGGACAGCGCGATCACCCCGGCGACGAAGGCGCTCAGCTCCAGGCGCGACGCCAAGCCCAAAGCCTCCCGCGCATGGTCCAGCAGGGATTGCAGCCCGAAATACACGATGAACAGCGCCAAGAGGTCCGGGATGCCGCGGAAAAACGTCGTGTAGGCTTCGGACACCGCGCGCACCGCCCGCCAGCGCGACAGCTTCAGCCCCGCCAACGCCAAGCCGCCGCCGAAGCCGAACGGCACCGCCGCCAGCGCCAGCGCCACGGTGACGAGGGCGCCACGCAGCAGCAGCGCCCCCCAGCCGTCCGGCCCGAACAGCAGGCCGGCCGTGCCCATGGCCGGCTACTTCCCGCGGATGTCGATGGTGAAGTACTTCTTCTCAAGCGTCGTGTAGGTCCCGTCCGCGTCCAGCTCGGCGATGGCCTTGTTGAACAGGGATTGCAGGTCGGTGTCGTCCGGGCGGAAGGCGGCGCCCACGCCCGGGCCGTGGATGCCCGGCACCCGCTTGACCTCCGACAGCACCGTGCAGCAGCCGTTGCCCTTGTTCTTGACGAAATCCTGCTCCACCAGCACGTCGCCCATCACGTAGTCCAGCCGGCCGCTGGCGAGGTCGAGGTTCGGCTCGTCCTGGGTCGGATACAGCTTGATGTCGGAATCCGGGTAGAACTTCTCCAGGAAGTTGGCGTGGATCGTGGAGGACTGGGTGCCGATGGACTTGCCCTTGAGCGCCGCCGGGCTGATGTCGGTGGACTTCTCGCTGGCCTGGCCGACCCAGACAATCGGCGTCGAGTAGTACACGTCGGAAAAGATCACGCGGGCCTTGCGCGCGTCCGTGATGTTCATGGACGAGACGATCACGTCGAACTTGCCCGCCAGCAGCGACGGGATGATGCCGTCCCAGTCCTGGTTCTGGAATGTGCAGGCGGCTTCCAGCTTGGCGCAGATCGCCTTGGCATAATCCACCTCGAACCCGACGATCTCGCCCTTCTGGTTCACGCTCTCGAACGGCGCGTAGCTCGCGTCCATGCCGAAGCGGATGGTCTTCCACTCCTTCGCGTCCGCTCCGTGCGGGCCAATGCCGGCCGCCAGTCCGCACACAACGCCCACCGCAAGCAGCAGCTTCGGAATACCCATTCTGATCTCCTTCGCCTCGGAGGACTGGTGGCGAGTTGAAAACAAAGCAAGCGGCGCTGCAAGGCTCATGCCAATTCGCGGCCTGGGCGGCGGCGTATGATGTGCGCCTCATGGGGCCAGTGCGTTTGGGGCCAGTGCGTTCCGGCGGCGAGCAGGCTCGCGCCGTCGAGCGCCGTGCCCTGCGCGGGCACGAGGCGCAATCCGGCCTCGCCCAGCAGGCGCTCCAGCCGGTCCATGAGCGGGGTGCCGAGCCGTGCAAGGCCGCCGACCACCGCGCACCGGGCGCCCGGCGGCAGCGCGGACGCGGCACTCCGGGCCGTCGCGGCCAGGTGCTCGGCGGCGTCGCGCAGGATCGTCTGGGCCGCGTCGTCCCCGGCTGCTGCCGCCCGCGCCACCTCCGGCGCGAAGCGGGCCGCGACGCTTGTGCTGTCCACGGCGGACGGCCAGCCCGCGGGCGGTCCGAACAGGTGCTCCGCCGCCGGGCGCAGCGCCGTGCAGGGTCCCCGGCCATCCACCGCCCGCAACGCGGCACGGAGGCCGCGCAGCCCGATCCAGCCGCCCCCGCCCTCGTCGCCGAGCAGCGGCCCCCAGCCGTCCGCGCGCCGCATCGCGCCGCGTCCCAAGGCCAGCGCCACGCTTCCCGTGCCGATAGCGAGCACGACACCCGCGCCGCCGCCCAGCGCGCCCGCGTGGGAGGTGACGGCATCGCTGGCGACCGCCACCTCGTCCGATGGCAGCGCGTCCGCCAGGCGAGCCGCCGCTGCCGGGTCCGCGAGCGCCCCGGCGGCGCCGATGCAGGCCCGGTCCACGCGCCCGACGCCCGACGCCCGGAGCAGCGGCCCGGCGACGGCGAGCGCCGCCCGTTCCGCCGCCGCCGCGCCGCCGGGCGCTGCCAAGCCGGGTGCGCCCGCGCCCTCCGCATCCCTGCGGACCGCGCCGGCCCAAAGCGCGGCGCGGCAGCCGGTCTTGCCCAGGTCGAGCGCCAGGATGGTTTCAATCACCGGCCTCGGCCTGCGTCCTTGTACGAGGCAATAGCGGCCCCTCAATCGTTTTTGCGGAAGCATTTCCATTGTGGGGCATATAGACGCACGGTGAGGCTGGGGGGTAGCCGATCCTCGCCTTCTGAATGACCTGTGTGACGAAGACGGGAGTTGGAAGTGCCTATCAGAACAAGGCGATTTACCTCTGCGTGGCTGACCGGCAGCATCGGTGCGAGTTTCGGCGGTTAGGGCCGAGCCGGATACAAGCGCTCGAGTTGACAGAAAAGTATCAAGCGTTTTTAGGTGGTTGAAGTATTCAATAAGAGCGGTTATTCCCGGCTGGGCCCTTAGGTCCGAGCGACGCCGCGTGGGCTGGCGGCGGGGGCCGCTTCGCGAAAACTGAACCGTTTTCGTGAGGGGCTGATTTCCGGGTTGGACAGGACGTTTCCGCCCGTGACAACCCAGCAGCAATTAACCCACGACCATCCCGCCATGCTCAAAATTGTCGTGAAGCGGACGCTCCCGAGCGGGTATCGGGGCGGCTGGAAACCGCGCTGATGGCGGCTCCCGCGCCGGCGTAAGCCGCTGATCCGACACGGAGCGCAGCGGGTGAGCAACCATAGCCCGCCGTTACCATAAAAATCCGCGTGGATGCTGCCGGCGAGCCAAGTCTGTCCGTTCCCCGCAACGTTACTCGACCACCAAGTTGAAGTAAACCGGCCTATTATCCGGATTGTAATCATCCGGACGGCAACGAAAATTGTCTATAAAGGCCGTAGCCGATGAGGCAATCTCGTCTGCGCCTTCCTGGAGGTCTGCACTCCAGTCGCGTATCAATGGAATAGGTTTCGGCGGGTCATCGTCCGTGAGCAACCAGGTGTCAACCCCGAGCAGCTTGCGACCGCTGCACGTGAGAGCCTTTATAGCCTCGATGGCTTGATCGCGAGGCCAGGCCAACTCGACGCCAAACCTGTAAGCCGACTTCACCAGTTCGTCCGGCAGATCGCCGAGTGAATTCGTATACATTTTTCAGACCTCGGGAATGATGATTGGAAGTTCGGGAAGCCGGGGAATTTCCGGAACCCTGGGAACCGGCGTTTCCGGCGTCTCTGGAACACCTCCAGGAGCGGACGGCGAAGTGCTGGGGTCGGGCGGCAGCCTCAGGACGGCTCCGGGCTTATCGCCGCTAGCTGGGCCGAAACTAAAGTCCTGACCTCCGACCTGTATCACTTCGTTGGTCACGTCGTCGATGACAACAGATTTGCCGGTTTGTGGATTGATGTAACGGGTCGCGGGGCCGCCATTGGCCTTGTTGATCGCGTCAATACGCTGACCGTTCTTCACTGCATGGTCAATTTCCTGCGGTGTCCAGTCTCTAGTCCTCATCTGCCTATTAATTTTGTCATCGTAGTGAACGCCATCAGGAGTGGAGTAGCTTGCAGTGTTGGAGACATTAGAGGCACCTGGGTTGGAGACGCCTTGCGCGGCACCCTGCGCAGCCGTGTTGGTGCGGAGATTAGAAGCGTTGTTATGGCTCGCATTGCTCCAACCCAAAGAGTTGTCGTTGCTCAGGCCACCCCCGTCCAAGTCAACGCCCGTGCTGTTGGCATCCGGGCTGTCGCCCCTGAGCGCCGCCGCCACCGCGGCCCCCACCGCCCGGCCCACCTCCTCGCCCATCCCCACCGCTACAGGCGCGAGGAACGGACGGGCCGGCATGTGGGCCGTGCCCATCTCCTGCGGCATTGCCGCCGGGTCGTTGCTTCCCACCACGGCCTGCAGCCCGTCCGCCTGCGCCCCCACGCTGTCCCGCAACGCCCCGCTTTGCAGCCAGGGTTCGTCGTGGCCGGTGGCGCCTGATTGCTCCGATAAGCCCTCCCGTACTCGTGCCGCCATGCGTTGTGCTTGCTCGGCCAGCGCCCGCGCCATCACCTCCTCGGGGCGCAGGCGTTCGAGGCGTTCCCGAAGCTCGTTCAGTCCTGAAATCTTCAAACCCATTTGCCGCTCGCCTCCTTGTAATGCGTTCTCCATTTGTTCAAACCGATGTGCAAGCGGAAAGGCACCCAGCGTTTTGGCCGACCGGAAGCATCCTTGCGAATTTTTTCGCTCAGGTTCGAGGGATGCCGCGCGGGTCGGTGGCGGGAGCCGCCTCGCGAAAGTCGAGTGGACCGGTGCAAGGGGGGATTGAAGCTAAACGAAAACTGGCCGGGATCGTAGCGACATGAAACCGGCCAAGCTACAGCGTGTCCCAAGCGACACATCCCATGGGATGTGTTAAATTACCAACGTGAGGCGGGTGATGCTGGATAGCTCGGTCGTGACTTCGGGCTTCCGCAGCCGGCGCGGCGCGTCCTACAAACTGCTCGACCTCGCCGCCGGCAGCCGGTTTGTGCTGCTCGCCACGCCGGCGTTGTTTCTGGAGTACGAAGGCGTGCTGAAACGGCCGGAGCAGCGCGAGGTCTCGGGCCTGAGCTTGGCGCAGGTGGACGCGGCTCTTGCCGCACTCGCCGCCGCGGTGGAGCCGGTCGAGGTGCACTTCGCCTGGCGGCCCCAGCTCGCCGACCCCGACGACGAGATGGTGCTGGACGCGGCGGTGAACGGGCGGGCCGACGCGCTGGTCACGCACAACCTGGCCGGCTTCGCCGGGGCAGCGCCGCGTTTCGGCATAGATCTGCTGCGGCCGGGAGAACTGCTGGAGAAGATGAGACGATGAGCAAGGCGACCTACCCCCTCAAGCTGCCGGCCTCCATCAAGGCCGCCGCGGCGCGGCCGGCCAAGGAGGACGGCGTGTCGCTCAACCAGTGGATCGCTTCGGCGGTGGCGCAGAAGGTGGGGGCCGTCGAGACCGCGGCCGAGTTTTTCCGCCGCCGTGCGGGTGACGCCCGGCCGGAGGATCTGCGCGCTGCCCTTGCCTTGGTGCCGGACCGCCCGATCCCGGCGATGAACTGCCGCCCGGCCTGTGATTGCGCTACCCCCTTAAACCTCCGCCCGGCGGTGCACCGCCCCCGCCTTCATCACCATCAGGATGCTGCGCTGGTGGTCCGCCAGGATCGCCGCGTCCTCCAACGGCGCACCCTGCACCACCAGCAAATCGGCGATGGCGCCGGGCGCGACGACGCCGAGCCTGCCCTCCATGCCGATCAGGCGCGCGGCCACCGTCGTGGCGCTGGCGAAGACCTCCGCCGCCGGGAGGACGCGCGACCGGATGGCGAACTCCTCGCTTTGCCGGACATGCGTCTCGCCCAGCAGGTCCGTGCCGAAGGCGATCGTCACCCCGGCGTCGCGCAGGATGGACAGGCTGCCCATCCCGGACGCGCGCACGTCCTCGATCTTGGCGATGGACTCCGGCGGCAGCCCGAGCGAGGCGCCGTCCTGCGCCAAGGCCTCGTAGGTCACGAGCGTCGGCACCGCGACCGCCCCCGCCTTGGCCGCCAGGCGCGCGGTCGGCGCGTCGATGCGGTTGCAGTGCTCCAGCGAGTGGACGCCGCAGCGCAAGGCGCGCTCGATGGCCTCCGACGTGTAGAGATGCGCGGAAACGTAGGTCTGCGCGTCGCGCGCCTCCTCCACGATGGCGGTCATCTCCGCCACGGAGTAGCCCTGCCAGGCGATGGGGTCGGTCGGGCTGGACACGCCGCCGTTGGCCATCACCTTGATGAACTGCGCGCCCTGGCGCAGTTCCTGGCGGCAGGCGCGGCGCACCTCGTCTACCCCGTCCGCCACCCGGCCGAGCGCGCCGAAGTTCCGCTCCCAGCGCGTGGGGTCGTGGGTGTCGTAGCGGGGCCGTCCGTCGGTGTGGCCGCCGGTCTTGGACAGCGCCTTGCCGCACACCACCAGCCGGGGCGCCGGCGCCAGGCCCTGCTCCACCGCCTCCGCCAAGGCATAGGGCGCCCCGCCCACGTCGCGCACCGTGGTGAAGCCGCGGTCCAGCATCCCCCGCATGATCGGCAGCGAGCGCAGCACCGCCATGGCGTCCGGCAGTTGCGCGTTCATCGTCAGGTTCATCATGCTCGCCACCACGTGGACGTGGCAGTCGATCAGGCCGGGCATCAGCGTGCGGCCCTGGAGGTCGACGACCTCCCGGCCGTCCGCCGCGCCCGGACGCGCCTCGGTGTCGCGGATCACGCCGTCCTCCACGAGGACATGGCCTTCGCGCGGTTCCAGCTGCGTCGCGTCCGTGATGGCGGCGTTCAGGAACAGTGTCTGCATGGCTCGTCTCACTCCCGCTGCATCGACTGTAAAGCCGGTACGGCGAGCTGCGCCAGGGGCAGCAGGGCGCCGGGATCGACGTCGTTGTACCAGCCGCTCTCATGCAGCAGGTTCAGCACGGCCAGCACGCGCCCGTCCCAGCGCACGGACAGGTTGAGCACGCTTTCGCAGCCGAGCGACCAGATCAGCTCGTAGTCGAAGAACACGGCGCGGATGTCCTCGCGGTCCCGCCCGACATAGGGTTCGCCGCGCTGCAGGACCTGCCGCATCCAGGGCGAGTCGGTGATCGGCTTCGCGCCGGCGACCGGATACTCCGCCGGCATGTTGCTGTAGGCCCGGCGGATCTCGCCCGCCGCCGGGTTATGCAGCAGCACGGTGAACAGCTTGAAGCCCACCGTGTCGGCCAGGGCATCCGCGAGGGCCTGCAGCGTGGCGCTGGGCTGGCCCGCGGCAGCCTGGGCAGCGGCGACCTTTTGCAGAGCCTCGGTCATATCCCTCATCATGCAACTCCCTGGTGCGCGAGTTCCTCGGCGGTGATGTCCTCAAGCGACCGGTTGCGGGTCTTGACCCCCATGACCATCACGGCGAACGCGCCGGTCAGCAGCACCGCGGTCGTCGTGCCGAACACCCCGGCGAAACCGAAATGCGGATACAGCCAGCCCACCAGCACCGGCGACGCGATGGCGCCGAGACGCCCGACGGCCGACGCCGTCCCCGTCCCGGTCGCGCGCACGGCGGTCGGGAAGATCTCCGGCGTGTAGGCATAGACGCCGGCATAGGTGCCGTTCATGAAGAACGACAGGCAGATCCCGGCCAGCATGACCGTGTCGTCGGAATGGCTGAGCGCCAAGGCGACGGCGGACAGCCCGCCCAGGATCATGTAGCCGGCAATGGTGGCCTGCCGCCCGATCCGCTCGTTCAGGTAGGCCGCCGAGAAGTAGCCGGGGATCTGCGCCAGGTAGATCGCGATGGAGTAGCCGAAGCTGCGGGTGATCGTCATGCCGCTTTCGACCAGGAGGCTCGGTATCCAGGTGAAGAAGGCGTAGTAGCTGAAGGTGATCGAGAGCCACATCACCCAGGCCATCGCCGTGACGCGGCGCAGGCCCGGCGCCCACAGCAAAACCAGCCTGCCGAAGAACGAGCCTTGCGGGACCGTCACGGCCGGCGGCCCGGCGGCGACGGGGCCGAGCACATGCCCTTCACGCCGGGCCTTGTCCTCGATCTGCGTGAGGACCGCATCGGCCTCCGCGTCCCGGCCGACGCTTGCGAGCCAGCGCGGTGATTCCGGGAGCGACCGGCGCCACCACAGCAGCATCAGGATCGGCGTCGCGGTGAGCACCATCACCCAGCGCCAGGCGTCGGGATGCCGCGGCACGACGAAGTAGCCGAGCAGCGCCGCGCCCACGAAGCCGAAGGAGAAGAATCCCGCCAGCGACCCGGTGAACCGCCCGCGGAAGCGGCCCGCCACGAACTCGGCGAGGAACGGGGCGATGATCGCGGACTCCGCCCCCGTGCCCATGCCCGCGACGACGCGGCAGGCCAGGAACGTCGGCCAGTCCTGGGTGAAGGCGCAGGCGATGGAGGCGGCGCTGTACAGCACCAGCGCCCACATCATCACGGCCTTGCGCCCGATCGCGTCGCCGATCAGCCCGGCGAACAGCGCGCCGAAGAAGAAGCCGATGAACGTGGCGCTGCCGAGAAAGCCCACCTCCATGCTGGTCAGCCCCCAGGCCGGGCGCAGCACCGGCAGCACGAAGGCGATGATTGCCCCGTCCAGGCCGTCAAAGGAGTAGCCCAGCCCGCCCATCGTCAGCAGGTGCCAATGGAACCGCGTGAACGGCAGCCTCTCGATGCGGGCAGACAGCGACATTCCGTTTTCCCATGGATGTGGAGGTCCGCAGGTATAGCCCGTGCCCATGACTGCACAATGGCGGCTGCACAATGGCGGCGGCACCATGTCTCACCGCACGGGCACAAGCCGCCGCGGGACGATCACTGCCCAGGCCGTCCGCCCGCCGCACGGCCCAAAGGCACCGGCTCGCCGCCCCTCTCATCCACCGTGTGCACGGTCCCGTCCTCGATCCCATACACCCAGCCGTGCAGGGACAGGCTGCCTTCCGCCACGCGGGCGGCGACGGCCGGGTGGGTGCGGAGGTGCTGCATCTGCGTGCGGACGTTCTGCTCGACCAGCGCCTGCACCTTCGCCGCCCCTTCCAGCCCGGGCCGCATCACCTCCACCACGCTGCGCGCGGCCTCGGCGTTGCGCAGCCAGGACGCGACGGTGGGCATGCGCCGCAGGCCGGGGTCGTCCGGATAGAGCAGCCCCTTCATGGCGCCGCAGTCGGAATGGCCGCACACCACCACGTGGGACACGTCCAGCGCCGTGCAGGCGAACTCCACGATGGCGGACACGCCGCCCAGCATCTCGCCATAGGCCGGCACGATGTTGCCGATGTTGCGGCACACGAACAGCTCGCCGGGGTCGGTCTGGGTGATCATCTCCGGCACCACGCGGCTGTCGGCGCAGGTGATGAACAGCGTGTGCGGGCGCTGGCCGGAGGCGAGGCGCTGGAACTCCGCGCGGCGCTCGGGATACACCTGCTCGCTGAACTGCCGCACGCCCTCGACCAGCCGTCCGAAGCTCTCGGCGTCCTCGTCCCGCCCATCGGGCTTGCGGTCACTCATCCTTGCGGCTCCTTGGGTGGTGGGCACGGCGGCCCGAACGCGGCCCGGGCGGCTTCGTTTGCCCTTACGCGAACTCCGCCGTTTCCAGCGTGCGGGCCGAGTAGAAGGTCAGCGCCCCCGGCATGTTGGTGAAACCCTGCAAATCCCGCGCCATGGCATAGCCCTGGTCGCGCCAGGCCAACCCGGCAATCGGCACCTCCTGCAACGCCAACTCTTCCAGCTCCGCGTAGATCGCCCGGCGGCGGTCGAGCGCGAAGGTGCGCCGTCCCTCCGCCAGCAATGCATCGAGCCGCGGCAGGGACAGGCCGTAGGCGCGCGTGTAGCTCGGCGGCAGGTCGGTGCCAATGGTGTTGCTGATGCCGTCGGGGTCGTTGCTCTCGCTCGTCGTGCCGTTCACCGCGATGTCGTACTGGCCGCGGTTGCCCAGGGTGATGCGGGTGGCCCAGTCGGGCAGCACCAGCTCCGCGCGGATGCCGACCTCGGCCAGGTGGCTTTGCAGCACCTCCGCCGTGCTCTTGATCATGCCGTAGGTCGAGGTCGCGAGCAGCTTGCAGTCGAAGCCGTTGGCGAACCCGGCCTCGGCGAGCAGAGCCTTGGCGCGCGCCGGGTCGTAGGCGAAGCCGCGGGAGCGCGCCGCGTCGAAGAACGGGCTGCCGGGGGCAAAGGGGATGCCCTCCAGCACCCGGCCGCGTCCGAAGAAGGCGGCGTCCACGATCTCCTCCCGCCGGATCGCCAGCGCCGCCGCCCGGCGCACCCGGGCGTCGGCGAACGGGCCGGATTTTGCGTTGAAGTACATATGCATGAACGGGCCTTCGGTGGTCTGCAGCCTGAGCGCCGGGTCGGCCTCGATGCCCTTCATCGCCGACCAGGGCACGTACTCGATGAGGTCCACGTCCCCGGTCTTGAGCGCGGACACCCGCAGGTCCTCGTCCGCGTAGGCGGCCAGCCGGACGCTGCGGAGCTTCGGCAGGCCCGGGCGGTAGTAGCGGTCAAAGGCGCGCAGTTCGAGGAACACGCCGCGCTCCTGGTCCGCCAGGGTGAACGGCCCGGCGCCGACGCCCATGGTGCCGCGGTCCACCGAACCCTTCGCGACGATGGGGGCGAAATAGCTGGCGAACAGGCCGGGCAAAACGACCGAAGGCTCCCGCGTAGTCAGCCGGACCGTGCGCGCGTCCGGCGTGTCGATGCGCGCGATGCGCTGCATCTCCCCCTTCATGTAGGCCGTGCTTTTCTCGGCGGCGATCTGCTCGATGCTGTAGCGCACGTCGTCGGCCGTCACCGGCTGGCCGTTGTGGAACAGCGCCTCGCGCAGGTGGAACACCCAGGCGTCCTCGCCGTCCTGTTCCCAGCGTTCGGCCAGCTCGCCCTGCATCTGCCCGTCCGGCCCGTAGCCCAGCAGGCCGCGATGGATCAGCAGCTTGGCGTTCTGCGCGACGGTGCCGGCGTTGACCCAAGGGGCCAGCGTCGCCGGCCAGGCGGACATGCCCATCACCAAACGCCCGGGCGCGATCCGGTGCCCTTGGGCGGCGCGGGCCGCGCGGACGCCCGGCAGGGACAGCGCGGCGCCGGCGGCAAGCAGGGTTCGGCGGGTCGGGGTCATGGCTCTGGCTCCCTACACAGGATGGAGTGGCGCACCGTGGCCGGCTTGGCGCAAGATCGGCCGCAGCAGGGAAGGGGGGCAGGATGCAGGTGATCGGGGTGGACCACGTGACGATACGGGTGCAGCCGGAGGAGGTCGAGGCGCTGCGCGTCTTCTACGAGGATGTGCTCGGCCTGCGCACCGGGGCGCGTCCCCTGAAGTTCCCGGGCGTCTGGCTCTACGCCGGCGGGCAGGCCGTCGTGCACGTCGCCGGCAACCTGGGGGAGGGCGAAGTGTCGGCGCCGGGCGGCGCGTTCGACCACGTCGCCTTCCGCACCCGCGGCCTCGGCGACGCGAAATCGCGGCTGGACGCGGCCGGCATCCCCTGGCGCGAGGTGTGGCGGCCGGAAATGGGCGTCCTGCAACTGGTGCTGCACGATCCCGCCGGGGTGAAGGTCGAGCTGGCCTTCGACCCGACGGAACACGGGGGCTGAACCCACGCCTACTGGCCATGCAGGTGGCACGCCGCCCGCTGCCCCGGCGCCACGGCTTGCAGGAGCGGGCGCTCCGCCCGGCAGCGCCCGAACGCCTGGGGGCAGCGCGGGTGGAAGGCGCAGCCCGGCGGCGGGCGCAGCGCGGAGGGCAGCTCGCCGGGCAGGGCGTCGAACCGCTTGCGCCCGGGTTCGAGCCGCGGCATCTGGCGCAGCAGCGCCGCCGTGTAGGGATGCGCCGGCGCTGCGAACAGCCGGGCGGCGGGCGCTTCCTCCACGATGCGGCCGAGGTACATGACCGCCACCCGGTCCGACATGTGGCGCACCACGGACAGGTCGTGGCTGATGAACAGCAGCGCGAGGCCGCGGCGTGCCCGCAGGTCCGCCAGAAGATTGATGACCTGCGCCTGCACCGACACGTCGAGCGCGCTCACCGCCTCGTCGCACACCAGCGCGGCCGGGCGCACCGCCAGCGCGCGGGCGATGCCGATGCGCTGGCGCTGCCCGCCGCTGAACTGGTGCGGCAGCCGGTCCAGCGCCGGGCCGGGGTCAAGACCGACCTCTTGCAAGACCTCCGCCACGTAGGCGCGCACGTCCCGGCGGGGCGTCAGGCCATGCAGCGCCGGCGCCTCGCCCACCAGGTCCACGACCCGGCGCCGCGGGTTCAGGGACGCCTGCGGGTCCTGGAACACCATTTGCACGCCGAGCGTCCACGCCCGCGCCGCCGGGCCGCGCAGCCCGGCCACGGGCCGCCCCTGCCAACGCACCTCGCCAGCGGAGGGCGGCAGGATGCCGGCCAGCATCCGCCCGAGCGTGCTCTTGCCGCAGCCGCTTTCCCCGACAAGGCCGAGCGCCTCATGCGGCGCTATCGAAAGGGTCACATCCTCCACCGCATGCACGGTGGCCGCCCGCGTCCCGCGCAGCCGCGCCAGGGCGCCCGGCGGCGGACCGGGGAAGCGGCGAGCCAGTTCGTGCGCCCCGAGCAGCGGCAGGATGTCCGCTAACATGGCAGCAGCGGGTGGACGCAGCGGGCGGCATGGCCAGGCCGCAGCTCGGCCAAAGCTGGCCGCGCCGCGCAGGCGTTGCCGGCCCGCGGGCAGCGGGGACGGAAGGCGCAGCCCGTGGGCAGGCCGGCCAGCCCCGGCATCCCGCCCGGAATCTGGCGCAGCCGCTCGCCCGGACGGTTGCGCGCGGGCACGGAAGCCATCAGGCCCTCCGTGTAAGGGTGCAGCGGGGCGCCGATCACCGCGTCGGCCGGGCCGTGCTCGACGATGCGGCCCGCGTACATCACCGCGATGCGGTCGGCGAGGCCGGCCACCACGGACAGGTCATGGGTGATCCACAGCAGCGCCGTGCCGTCCTCGGCGCAGGCGCGCTGCACTTCGGACAGGATTTGGGCCTGGATGGTCACGTCGAGCGCGGTGGTCGGCTCGTCCGCGACGATCACCGCCGGGCGGTTCATCAGCGCGGTGGCGATGGCGACCCGCTGGCGCATGCCGCCGGACAGCTCGTGCGGGTAGGCGTCGAGCCGTTCCTCCGGGCTGGGGATGCCGACGCGGCCCAGCGCGTCCCGGGCCAGGGCGCGGAGTGCCGTCCGGCCCATGCGGCGGTGACTGGTGACGGCCTCCGCCATCTGCGTGCCGATCCGCAGCACGTCGTTGAGGCAGGACATCGGGTCCTGCATGATGACGGCGATGCGGTCGCCGCGCACGCGCCGCATCTCCGCCTCCGAGAGCGCCAGCAAGTCCCGCCCGCCCAGCCGCACCCGCCCGCCGGCGATGCGCCCCGGCGGCGGCACGAGGCGCAGCAGGGCGTAGCCGGTCATCGTCTTGCCCGACCCGCTTTCCCCAACCAAACCCAGGACCTGGCCCGGCGCCAGGGCGAACGACACCCCGTCCACCGCCCGCAGGGGGCCGGACGGCGAGGGGAACTGCACCTCCAGCGCCTCGACCTCCAGCACGTTCACCCGTGGGCGCCCCGAGGGTCCAGGACCTCGCGCAGCCGGTCGGCGACAAGGTTGAGGGCGAACACCAGCACCAGCAGGGCCACGCCGGGGAACATGCTGATCCAGTACTGCCCGTTCAGCAGGTATTGGAACCCGTTGGCGATCAAGAGGCCGAGCGAAGGCCGGGCCACCGGCAGTCCTACGCCTAGGAAGGACAGCGTCGCTTCCAGCCCGATGAGCGTGGGCGACCTCGACCGCCGCGATCACGGTGATCGGCGGCAGCGCGTTGGGCAAGACGTGGCCGAACAGCACGCGGCGGGCCGGCAGGCCCAAGCATTGCGCCGCGGCCACGTAGTCGCGCTGCCGCTCCACCGCGGCGGAGGCCCGCGCCGTGCGGGCAAACACCGCCCATTGCACCAAGGCGAGGGCCAGGATGATCTTGTCCTCCCCGCGGCCCAGCGCCGCCAAGAGCGCCAGCGCCACCAGGATCGCCGGCAGGCTGAGCTGCAAGTCGACGAGCCGCATCACCAGGCTGTCCACCCGCCCGCCCTTCCACGCCGCGAGCAGGCCGAGCGGCACGCCGACGCCGGCCGCGGCTGCGGTCGCGACCAGGCCCACGGTGAGGCTGGTGCGCAGGCCGTACAGGATGGCCGACAGCATGTCCCGCGACTGGTCGTCGGTCCCGAGCAAATAGAGGTTGCCGTCCGCCCCGCGCGACAGCGGCGGCAGGCGCCCGTCGAACAGGCTCAGCCCGGCGAGGTCGTACGGGTCCTGCGGCGCGATGGCGGACGCCGCCGCGCCGGCCAGCACGGTCAGCAGCAGCACCGCCGCGGCGGCCACGGCCAACGGCGACCCGGCATAGGCCCGCCACAACGCTCCCAGCCGGTTCGGCACGCGCGATCCGGCCGCCGCCGCGACTTCGCTCACGCCGTCCGCCGGGCGCGCGGGTCCAGCAGCGCAGTGGCGAGATCGACGCCGAGGTTGATGAGGATGAACAGCAGCGCGATGATCATCGGGTAGGCCACCACCACCGGGCGGTCGAGCTGGTTGATGCTGTCGATGGCGAGCTTGCCGGTGCCGGGCCAGGCGAACACGCTTTCGGTGACGACGGAAAAGGCGATCAGGTTGCCGAGCTGCAGGCCGGACACGGTGACGACCGGCACGGCCACGCGCTTGAGGACATGCACGAACAGCAGCCGCGCCGGGCGGACCCCCTTGGCGCGGGCGTAGCGCACGAAGTCCTGGCCCATCGCCTCCTTCACGCCGGACCGGGTGAGCCGCAGCACCAGCGCCATCGGGAACAGCGACAAGTTGAGCGCCGGCAGCGCCAGGTGACGCAGCCCGTCGAGGGTGAGGAAGGACAGGCGCACGCCGCCCACATCCACCGTCGCGCCGCGCCCGGACGCGGGCAGCCAGCCCAGCTTGACCGCGAACACCACGATCAGCATGAGGCCGATCCAGAAGGTCGGCAGGCTGAAACCCAGGATCGACCCGGTCATCGCCGCGCGGTCGAAGCGGGACGGCGCCGTGGCGCCGGCGACCACGCCGAGCGGGACGCCCACGCCCACCGCGAGCAGCATCGCGCAGCCGGCCAGCTCCAGCGTCGCGGGCAGGCGTTCCATGATGATCCGCCCGGTGCCGTCCCGGAACACGAAGGACTGGCCGAAGTCCCCATGCAGCACGCGCCACAGGAACAGGGCGTACTGGCGCCAGAGCGGCTGGTCCAACCCCATCGCGGCCCGGAAGCGGGCCACGTCCTCGGGCTGGGATTGCGGGTCGAGCAGGATGCTGGCCGGGTCGCCGACCGCGTAAAGGGCGAGGAAGGCGAGCAGGCTGAGCGCCAGCACCACGGCGGCGCCCTGGCCCAGCCGCCGCAGCAGGAAGCCGGGCACCCTTCGCCTGTCCTTATTGGCGCCGGGCGTCGATGGCGCGCGTCGCCTCGTCCGCGTTGGGCTGGTAGGCGACGCCCTTCCGGGCGGCCACGATCACCAGTTGCGTGTGCAGCGGCACGTAGGCCTGCCGATCGATCAGGGCGCGCATCACCTCCGCCATCTCCCGGTTCCGCGCTTGGAGGTCCATGGCCATGGTGGAGCGGTCGATCTTCTCGTCGAGGTCCGGCATCGAGACGCCCATGTTCCAGGAGCCGGTGCCCTTCGCCCGGTCCCGGGTTTCCATCACGTCGCGCAGCAGGGAGGCGGCGTCGCCGGCGTTGTTGCCCCAGGCCAGGAGGTACAGGCCGAACTCCAGCCCGGTCAGCCGGGGCATGTAGACGTTGGTCGGCATGGCCTCGACTTGGAGCTGCACGCCGACCCGCGCCAGCATCGCTCCGATGGCCTGGCAGATGGCGGCGTCGTTGACGTAGCGGTCGTTGGGGCAGTTCAGCGTGGCGCGGAAGCCTTCGGGGTAGCCGGCCTCGGCCAGCAGCCAGGGATTTCGCATCAAGCGACGGGCATGTGGTCGAGGATGTCGGCGAGAATGCGCACGTCCAGCACGGCATCGCGCATGGTATGGCGCATGGA
>JAABUX010003894.1_pt1 | contig 19375 bp, 25 predicted proteins | sample 5561851 | NCBI WGS metagenome assembly JAABUX01 (sample SAMN10711883, study PRJNA513361) | rock metagenome | isolation source: Antarctica rocks | place: Antarctica: Victoria Land, Richard Nunatak red sandstone | collected 2016-01-03 | reverse complement strand
CACACCGACCTCCAACGCTCGCCTCACCGCGCGCATCCTTCGACGCACGACATCAAGGTCACCCACGGCCGGCTGCTCCGACCCAGGCCGGCCATTCTGGGTGGCGAGAAACAGGAACCCAGGACCCGCCTGGTAGTGGTGGCGCCGAACCCATCGGCGCGGATCGGATGCTGTCGTCTCGTACGGCTCCGGCATCGCAGCAACGTAGCGCCAGCTGTTCCATATCTATCCGGGAATCTCACCTAGTTGATCCAGGTCTAAACGTCGTCGCCGAAGGCGATGCGCCCGTAGCAGTGTCCTCGACGCTGCCGCACCGGTGGTCCCTAAGACACGCGCATTCCGGCACCGAGAGGGCTGCGCGAAGTCCGCCGTCAAGAGCCCTCCCCTCCATCGATGCTAATGTTGGGCCTCCGCACGCTCTCGGTGAGGACCTTCAGGGAGGGGACGATGACGCTGAGCTCGCTCCCCTGGATTTTGAGATTGATCAGGTCGACGTACGGGATCGGCTCCGGCAAGTCGGCGGGTGTCATCGCCTTCACCGGTACTAGGGGCGGAACGCTGCCTGGTACGATCTTGACGAGCGAGCTGCGGGGGCCGCTTCGCTCGGCGCACCGCCGTGTAGCTCAGCAGCGTCATTGGCATCACTCTCTCGATCACGTTGGCGACTTCGTCGAGCGACGGTAGTCACCCGATTATGGTAAGTGTAGTCATGTGCGCCTCCATAGACGTCGCAGTCCTGGCAGCATCAGTTGCATGGTGGCTAACGAGATCTTGAGATCCAGGGCGAAGCTCTGATGCTGGACGTAGAACAAATCCTTGTCAACATGCAGGTGCATAGGCTCGGTATCTCGGTGGTGGATCTGCCACCAGCCAGTAATTCCAGGCTTGACTAAGTGCCGTGCATGTTGCCAGGGCTCGTATAAATGCAGAAGCCCCAGCTGTTCTGGCCGGGGGCCGATCAGGGCCATGTCACCGCGTACTACGTTCCAAAGATTCGGGAGTTCATCCAAACCGGTGCGACGCAGGAGGCGGCCCGATCGAGTGACATAGGGGTCGTCATTGGCTATTTTGAGTGATGTCACGGGAGCCTGCGGGCTCATGGTCCTGAACTTGACAATGGTGAACGGCTGCCCGTGGCGACCGACCCTCGCCTGACGGAAAAGGATTGGGCGTCCCGAATCCATTCTGATTGCAACGGCAATGGCGATCAGAACCGGCATAGCGAACAGGAGAAGTAGTGTCGCAGCCAAGCGATCGAAGACGCCCCTAAAGCGCGTGTAGCGCGACGAATCCACCTGGGCCCGGAGAGCGGACCACTCGATCGCAGCGCTGGGATCTCCGCCCTGGTCCAAGCCGGATGCGAGAACCATGCTTGAGCCCCATATTAATATGAGCAAGGGGTTGGCGCTAGTCGCGGTGGGGTCCATGAGCACCGTGTCCGGCCAGCAGGCTCCCCTGGTCCAGGCCTCCCTGGTCCGAATATGTCTTGTCAGCTATTGCCTGTACCGGATGAATGCTTAGCACGCAGCCGCGACCGAGGTCGGTGTACTTCACTTGATTGGCTTGGCGGTCCGATTGTGGGCAGGGATGTAGCGCGAAAGCTTGCGGCTGAGGTGGTGGTCGAGGTGAAGGTGCCGCGGTGAACCACCTCCCGCTCCACCTTGGCGAGCGAAAGCTCGACCTGGTTGAGCCAGGACGAGTAGGTCGGCGTGAAGTGGCAGTGGACCTTGGGATGCGGTCAGCGAGGAATTCCTCCACGCGTTTGGTCGTGTGTGTCGAGAGGTCGAGGATGACGTGGATCTCCAGCTCACAGGAGTCTGAATACGAGATCATGATGCATCCTGATCAGCTCTCTCTGGATGCCCCAGATAGCGTCGTCAACAGCTCCTCCCACTTGGCCATCACTTGCGCTGTCGCGAAGTTCTCCTCCATGTAGGTCCGTGCGTTGTGGCCGAGCTTGGCGAGGTCGGGACACTCCGCGAGTTGCCGTGCGCCGGCCGCCAGCGCGACGGGATCGTCTGGAGGCACTAGAAGGCCGCAGCCCGCCTCGTCCAGTATCTCGGCCGTCACGCTTTCCGGATGGACCGCGGCGAGGATGGGTTTGCCCGCAGCCATGTAGCTTAGTAGCTTCATCGGCACCACGCTGTCGATCACGTTGGCGACTTGATCGAGTAACAATGCATCTGCCGCGGCGTAGTAATAGGGAACCTGATTCGCGGCTTGCAACGGCAAGATGGCCATGCTGGTCAAGTTCAGCCGGCCGGCTTCAGCGATAACCGAGTCACGCCGGGGACCGTCGCCCATCAGCGCAAACTTGATCTTCTCGTCAGCGTGAACCATGCTCGCGGCTGCGAGAATGTTTGCGAGGCCCTGCTTCGCCCCCATGTTGCCAGCATGAAGGATCAAGAAGTCACCCTGACCCGCTCCAAGATCGCCGCGATAGCTCAGCGTCGCGGCCACCGGTGGCGTGTCGTCGACCCAATTTGGTATTGAGGTGATTTGCTCCTTCGGCACTCCCTTTTGCTTGATTACACGGGCGAAACGCTCATGGATAACGATCAATTCTGAGCAGCTTCGATATGCCAGTCGTTCAAGAGCGGCTCCGAACCGGTGGGTGAGGCTGCCGCGGGAGACCATGCCTACCTCTAGGGCGAGGTCAAGTGGCAAGTCTTTTATCCAGAGACATGTCGGTACCCGCCACAGCCTGCCCAGGAGCGTTGCTGTAAAGGCGACCTGGACTGGCGGGCAGATCGCGATCACGACCTCCGGCCGATGTGCGCCACCAGCGTTGATCAGGGAGGTCAGTGTAAACCCCGTATCAAACACTACGCGCCAGAATGTGGATCTATTACGCGGTAGCGGGGTCCACATACGGCGAACGGTGACGCCAGCCAATTCCTCAACCTTGAACAGCCGTCTGCCACCCTGCCAACTCCACTGTGGGTAGTTAGGGAAAGTGGTCGCCACGGTGACGGTGTGTCCACGGTCAGCCATCCGTTCGGCAAACTCGGCCGTAATAACACCGATCCCTGTGGGCTCCGGTTTGTAGTTGTTACCGATTAACAGGAGTCTCATCGGAACGTCGTCCCAGTCACAGATGGGCTCACCAATGTCTATATTCGTGGAACCAGAATATTCTGGGGCATATCCATGTCGGCGCAGCATCTGTGCAGCCTTCGCGATTACCGCACTCGCCGCCAACGTACAGTAATGTGTCGACAGCCATTCTATCCTAACAGCCGGAGCGCTGTGCTCGCCAGTTGCCAGTTGCGGCCGCCATCGCTCGACTTGTAGAGGTCGCCGCCGAAGCAGTAGGCGTAGAGGCCGGAATCGGCCGACGCGACCGCGATCGCTTCCACTGTTTCGCCGGTTGGCAGGCCCGTCGCCTGGCCCCAGGTGGAGCCCCCGTCGCTGCTGTAGGCGATGCGGGCAGGCGTGCCTAGGCTGTTCCCGCCGTCACCGACCAAGAGAGCCCCACCGGGCAGCCCAGCCACGGGACCTCCGAGCCCCACGCCACTCGCACTCCAGGCGCCGCCCTTCAGCAGATAGCTGTGACCGTCCGAGCCGCGCGCCAGCACTGCGGGCGAACCACCACCTGCCACCGCCAGGTCGAGCACCGATGCGCCGCCGGGCAGGATCCCCCGGTCCTGCACTTGCTGGCCGTCGTCGGTGAGCTCCAAGACGTGACCGCCGGTGGCTACGTAGAACTGACCGGTAGCAGTCCCTGCAACCATCACCGGGATTCCAAGGTCTGGGAGTCCAGGGATTTCTCGCCAGCTCTGGCCCGCGTCGCGGGTCCGCAACAGCCGCCCCTGGTGAACCAGGAACCACACGGAGGCATCGCTGGGGCTGATCAGGACGGGAATGTATGGGCCCGGGCCGGGGGGAGCCGTGTGTGGCCCGGCCCAGCTGACGCCCATGTCGGCGCTACTCAACACTTTGGCGCCGCCAGCGAGCAGCCGCGCCGGGTCAGCACGGTCGACGACCAGTCCGGACGAGGCCGGCGGGCTCCGGAGCGGGCTCCAAGTCCGGCCGCCGTCAGTTGACTGCAGCTGCTGGTGGTCGTCCGCCGCCAGCAGGGCGTCCTTAACCGCGACCAACCGCGGCCGCGTGCCCAGGAGACCAAGCCTGTCAGGCGGTGGCGCCTGAGGTGGTCCAATGATCGGGGCGGGACTACCGGCGGGGCTTGGACTCGCCGCCGGAGTGTGTAGAGAAGTAGTAGCCGGTTCGCGGAACCGGAGCCCACGGGAGAGGGACTGGGAACTCGACAAGGTGGCGAGCACGCCGCCAAGAACCAGCGCCAGGATCACCGGCAGGGCTACGACCGCCCAACGGATGCCAAGCCTCACTGGCGATGGACGCCGGTTCGTGTCCTGGCCCGGAGCCAGAGTAGAGGCCGGCTGGGCCGAGTGACGATGCGGGCATCGCGGAGCCCAGCCAGGAAATCGACCGGACCGCCGAAGTCCGCCATTTCGACGTACACGCGACCCACCTCCGACAGCGTGTGCGCGTCGGAGCCCGCGCCCGCCGCGGCTCCGAGGATCTCGCACAGCTCCGCGGCCTGCCTGTTCGCGCTGTCGTCGGAGCGCCCGTTGAACACCTCGACAATATCGATCAGGTCGGCGATGGTCTCCACGTCGTCCTCTCGTGAACGTCTCCGAAACCGGTCGCATGGATGCTGCAGGTAGACCAGCCCGCCTTGATCACGGATCCGCAACGCAGTCTCCCGCGTGGGCAGGCCGGCCGGCACCGGCTCCTGGAGAAAGAGGCCGATGAGCTCTCCTGAACTCGTGCTGATCTCCTGCCCGACGATCACGCGGTGTCTGGTCACGGTGGAGAGCTCGATGGCCGCTTGGATGGTGTGGTGGTCGGTGATCGCCACCGGTTCTAAACCGAGAGCGGCGCACCGCTGAATCACTTGAGCCGTCTCCTCCCGGCAGTCGAAAGATGCGGCGGTGTGGAGGTGGAGGTCGGTGCGGATCAAGATCCAAAGAGTAAGACGCCGCGCCGCCACTCCGACGTCCCGAATCGGCTTCCGACAACTCTTCTATGCTGAACCAACGTGATGATGCTGTGAGTTCGTCCCCGCTGGGATGGATCTGACGATGGAACTGGTCAGGTACGCCCGCCTCCTGAGACGACGACTGTGGTTATTAGTGGCATGCCCCCTGCTGGCCGCCGTTGCGGCCGGCGCCGTGAGCGCGGCCCTGCCCCCAGTCTACGATGCGCGCGTGTCACTGCTCGTCAGGCCCGCCCAGCCCTTGGCCGCCGCCGACCCAAACGTGGTTGCGCTGACCAGTGACCAAATCTCACGCACGTATGCCACCCTAATGGTCGAACGCCCGTTGCTCGACAAGGTCATCAACGACCTCGAGCTTCGCATGAGCTCGTCCGATCTGGCCAAGAGGATCACGGTCACGCCTCAGCCAAATACCACCATCCTGGAGGTGAAGGTCAGCGATACCAATCCCCAGCTGGCGCGGGACATCGCGAACCGGCTGGTGGCCGACTTCATCGCGGAGGTGAAGCAGATCCAGCAACAGGAGGCCACTAATCCGAACGGACGGTCGACAGACAATCTCGTGGTCGTTTCGCCTGCAGTGACGCCGACCCAGCCCAGCTCTCCCAACCTGCTACTGAACGTGGCCTTCGCACTTGTGGCCGGCCTAATGGTGGGACTGGGCTTCGCTTTCCTGCTCGAGTACCTCGACCAGTCGGTGAAGAGCGACGAGGACCTCACGGCGCGGACCCGCCTCACCGTCCTCGGTCATATTGCGTACAGCGCGCCTGGCAAAGGGAGATACGGCGGGCTTGTCTCGCTGGTCCAGGACTCGACTGCGGCAGAGGGCTACAAGGCTCTGCGGACCAACTTGCTCTTCTCGACGGTGGACCGCAAGGTCAAGACCATCGTGGTCACCTCTCCCAGCCCCCGTGAGGGTAAGTCCCGCACCTCCGCCAACCTGGCAGTGGCGTTGGCCGCGGCGGGCCATCCCACGCTGCTCGTCGATGCTGACTTCCGGCGCCCCTCACAGCACCGACTCTTCGGCCGCATCCGCAACGAGGGCTTGTCGAACCTGATCGTCGGGGACCTGCCCGAACCAGCCCTGGTCGGTCCGGTAGATCGTGTGCCCGAGCTGTGGGTGCTCACCTCCGGCCCGCCCCCACCGAACCCGTCTGAGCTGCTGGGCTCACAGCGTGCGCGTGAGATCCTCGCCCTCCTCAGTGAGCGTTTCACTTACGTGGTCATCGACACACCGCCGATCAACGCGGTCACGGACGCGCTGGTGCTGGCGGCGCACGCTGACGCCACCCTGCTGGTAGTCGAGCATGGCCGCACCACCTATCCGGCACTGAGGCACGCGGCGCAGTCGCTGGATCGAGTCGGGGCGCACACGTTAGGAGTGGTGATGAACAAGCTTCGTGCCTCGGGCGGAGCCTATGGCTACGGATATGGCTATGGCGAATACAGTGCGCGCGGGGCGGGTGGCAACGGGAAGCTTGAGCCGACGGCTGAGAGGTCCCCTTCCGGGGCCTCCAGTGGGCCGTAACGCTCATGTGTAGAGCGAATGCGGCCATGAACTCTCTCACGTCGCAGCCGATTGTTCTCCCTGAGGCAGAGCGGAAAGACCTGACTGTTTAGCCGCTGCGAACCTCACACGGCATCGAACTTTCGCCAGACGTGTCGTGCTGCGCTTCTAGGTCGTCGAACAAACGCACATTCGGATTCAGCCTCACTCTCGATCCAACGCAGTTGGTTACCGTGGGGAACACATGCTGGAATCTGAGCAGCCGGCTCGTGCTCCTCAGGGCAGGCAACCCGGCAATTCCCGAGGACGCCGGCGCAGCCGCCACCGGCGCAGACGTGTCGTTCTCTCATTGACCCTGATCGGCACCCTCGTTGCACTGGGGGTGCTCGCCTATGGAGCCCTGGTCGTGAGGCAGGGGAGCAGTCAGCTGCAGGCACGACTGACCGTGCTTCTGCAAACAGGCCAGCAGCAGCTCATTCAGGGGCGAGGCACGCTGCAGCTCGCCACGTCCAATCGAGACGTGGCCGTGCTCGGACAGGCCGAACAGCAGTTCACGGCGGCCAGAGCCTCGTTCCAGGGCGCTCGCTCGCTGGCTGACGGGAGCACGCTGCTCCGCCGACTGGAGTACGCGCCCATAGTGGGCGGCCAGGCGACGACCAGGCATCAAGCGGTTGTGCAGCTCGCAGATATGGGCAGCTCGCTCGCCGATGCCGGCACAGCTCTAGCGGAGCTGGATCGGACGCTGATGGGCACGAGCGAGGCCGCGTCGGTAGGGACTCAGTTGCTCGCCGCGCTTCAACAGGTCGGCGGCGGGATCGAGCCGGGCTTGACCTACCTGACGCGCGCCGCTTCGGCTGCGGGAGCGGTGGACGAGTCGGTGCTTTCCAGCGATCAGCAGCGGACCTTCCGCCAGACGCGCACCAGCATCGGGCAGGCGATACAGGGGCTGCAAGAGTTACGCCGTCTGACGCCCATTCTGACCGCCATCTTGGGCGGCGCTGGCCCACGGACCTATCTAGTCGAGCAGCTGAACCCGGCGGAGCTGCGCGCGGGAGGCGGATTCATCGGCAGCCTGAGCATTGTGGTGGCGGACCACGGAGTCTTCAAGGTCATCAAAAGTGGCAACGCTTACGCCGACCGCGCAACGAAGGGCCAGCCTGGCTACGTCGCTCCCCCTCCGCAATTTGCCAAGCTCCTCGGCGCGAAGAGCTGGTCGCTCGTTGACTCCAACGCATTCGCGGACTTCCGCTCGAATGCCAAGTGGGCTGAGCAGTTCACGCAGAAGGACTTGCAGAGCACGCCCGATGGGGTGATCGCACTGGACCCGGAAGCGGTTGCCGGCATCCTTAGTGTGACGGGTCCGGTCACGGTCCCCGGCTACGGCATCACCGTCCAGGCTCAGGGGTTTTCAGACCAGATTTATCAGCTCGCGAACGGATCGCAGCAGGTTGCCAATCACAAGGACTTTCTGGGTGCGCTCGCCGGCCCGCTGCTGGACCGGATCTCTGCGCTGCCAGCGACCGGATGGCCGGCCCTGCTCCGTGTGCTCAACACCGCGGCTACCGGACGGCATCTGCAAGCGTACTTCAACGATCCTGCCGCCGAGGAGGAGATGCTGCGCGTGGGCTGGGGCGGCACTGTCAATCCTGGGAACGCGAAGGACTTCTTCATGGAGGTTGAATCGAACCTGGGAGCGAGCAAGTCCAACCATTTCCTGACACGGACCTACAACGTGACGGTCAGCCAGACCCCCTCCGCTCTTCACCATCAGGTCAGCGTGACGCTCACGCACAACACGCCGCCCAACCAGGACGAGGTCGGCGGCAACCGAAACTATTACGTCTATGTTCGGGCCTACGTGCCTCAGGACGCGAGCAACTTTGTGCAGCACGGCCTCGGGCCGCCCGACCACCAGGATCAGGAGACGCCTCCCGGCCTGCAGGTCGTCGATGGCTGGGTTGACGTCCCGGTCTCTCAGCCCGGCCAAGGCGTGAGCCGTCAGATCGTCTTCGACTATGACACGCCGGTGCCGGCCGGCGGCTCTTCGCTGGTCTGGCAGAAGCAGCCGGGGACCGGTAATGACCAGATCCATCTCACCTGGCGGCCGCAGGGGGGCAGGTCCTTCCAGGTGGATGGCCATCTGTCAGAGGATCAGCGCATCAATTTCGATTCCGACGGACTCCGGCTCGCGCCGGCACACCCCGCCACGGCTCAGCTCCCCAGCCTCAATTTCTAACTCGGATGCTTTCGCGTCGGGTACTCGAACCTTGCCAATGAGCAATGGAATTAGCCGTGGGCCGACTCCCTGCAGACAGTTGCAGCAGCTTGAGCTCGACCGACAGCCATGAGTCGTGACACCCGCGCTTCGCGAGTCGAAGGTAAGCGAGGTGGAGTCGCGTCTGGGCTGAACTTGGCCTGGACGAGGTTCCAGAACCGCGCCAGGCTCCTTCCTGCTTCTCCCCGAATGGCCAAGCCCATCGACGACTGGGCTGAGGAAGGGCGTCACCGCCGGGGCAAGCCACGAGTGCTGCCGGGTACCGACCATCTTGCGGTTGAAGAGGAACCCCAGGGACATCGGGAGCTGCTCCAGATCGTCGCCTTCTACGGCGCAACTCGCCTGGGCCTCATCGCCCTGATGCTGGCGTCGACCCTGTGGCCTGAGAACGGCGGCCCAATCAGGTCGGTGCAGCATACCGACAACCGCTTCGGGTCGGTAGTGATGAGCAACCCGGGTTTCCTCCGCGGGTTCGGGAACTGGGATGCCAACCACTTGCTGCAGGTCGCAGGTGCAGGGTACGGCCACGACAGCTCGCTGCCGGCCTTCTTTCCGCTGTATCCGCTGCTGCTGCATGTGCTCAGCCTGGGCCGCCCAACCATGCTCATAGCCGTCGGCCTAGTCGTGAGTCTTGTTCTCTCGGGCGCCGCCATCGTGCAGTTCGCGCGCCTCGTGGCTCTCGATCACCCCACGCTCATCTGGCCGGCCTGCGTCATCATGCTGCTGTACCCGGGCGCGCTGTTCCTATCCCTGCCCTACAGCGAGTCCCTCGCCCTTCTAACGCTGGTCTCGGCGGCCTATGCGGCCCGAAAGCGGCGCTGGTGGGTGGCGGGTGTTCTCGGCGGACTCGCAGCGGCGACACGTCCGACTGGCCTGGCCATCATTGGGCTGCTGGTGATCGAATATTTTGGGCAGGGCGCACGGCGCCTGAGGGACCTGCCCGCACTTTTGCTCCCTTTGGGAGGCCCGGCAGCGTACTCCCTCTACCTGTGGAGAACGGTCGGCGACCCTCTTGCCTTCATACACGCCCAGGCTGGCTGGCAGCGAGCCGTCGGTGATCTCGGGCTCATCTTCACGCCCGGCCATGCCACTCTGGTGAGTGTCGTCCCTTGGTTGTTCGCCTTCCTGCTGGCACTGCTATCGATTCGCCTCATCCGTACTTCCTACGGTGTGTTCGCGTCCGCGCTGCTAATGGCGGATCCCTTGACAGGGACGTTTGGCTCCACCACCCGGTACGCGGTGTTGGCCTGGCCGATATTCATCCTCGGCGCTCGGTATGTCCGTGGCTATCGCATTCTGTTGACCGTGTCCGTCCTCCTCTTACTCGGCCTGGCTTTCTTCGCACTGCTCTTCATGCACGGCTACTGGGTAGCCTGACCACGCGGATGCGGATTCGGTTGGATAGCACCACACCGACGAGCGCATCTTCGTTCAGGCTTCGGGATCCTCGCGTTTGGGGCGCTCAAGTAGCGCATCCTGAGCCCGGCCATGCAGGCCCTCCGCCATCAACTCCTGGCGGTGCGGACTGGCGTAGCGAGCTGAGCCAGCCGGTGACCAGCGAATGAGCTCCGACGAACTCGAACCAAAGTCCGCTTGGGCTGGGGAGCCGTGTGCCCCCCAGCCCATCGGACTCATTCCACGCCGTCGAACTGATGGTCAGCCTGACCCGTCGTATCGGTGTGGCCCCCGGCGGGCAGGCCGGGGTCGTTTGCCTCCCGGTTCGGGCGCCGTCTCGGACGACGACTCCGCTGCCGCGCTCGGAGCAGTGGTCTGGGCGTCCGTGGCCGGCGAGCTGGTCGGCGGTGCGGCTGCGCTGGCTACTACCGCGGTTCCACCGAGGGCCAGCACGGCTGGCACCGCCGCGATAGCGAGCTTGTTCCTCCAATTCTACATTGACGCGTAACTCCTTGAAGAATGGGCTGCACCACGGCAGCCGTTGAGTCTCATAGTCACGCCCGCGTCTGAAATCAGGCTAAACCGTCGCGTCGATGTGCTTGAGAAATTCCGCCTCTTGAGCTTCTGGCCGGACAGTCGACGAGTTCTGGCCGAGCTACGACAGCCGGTCCGCGAACCGGTTTAGCGTCTTGCCGATCCGCGATCGGCAATAAGCTGTCTATACGGCGGTGGCAATCCCCAAGTCCTTGAACAACGCCTCCATGTCGACGCGGATCTTCTCGTAGTGGCGGTCGGTGGGGGTCCAGATCGAGGGCTTACGTCCCATGCGGGGGCTGCGAACGCCCGCCAAGATGGGAACGATGACGTTCGTCGCGCAGGGCAAGCAGGGCGGAGATGGTCTGGACCCCCGCGGGCGGCACAACGTAGCGGCGGGATCAGCCTGGCTTATCGATCAAGTCCTTGGCGCGGATCTTGCGGAGGTCGTAGGCGGCCTGGCGGATGGTGTAGCCGGTGTCCGTCTGGCGGGTCAAGGAGCGGACCTCACTGGTGAACTGGGCGACCGTGAACCCGTGGGGCGCAATGGCAAGGGCCTGAACCGCGCGCAGTGCGCACGCGTGGCTTGTTCAGATCTATCCCGCCGATCCCCGACTTGCCGAGTTGGGAGGACTGGGGGAGCCGGTCCAGGATTTGATCGTCGTCGATGAAGCCGACATCGACGCACTCGAGACTGGTGGCGAAGCGATCGAGGATGGCGGAGAGCCGGCCGGCGATCTCAGGAAACTTTTCCAACACGCGACCGCAGCGCAGCTCGTTGGTGTTGTGGACAGTGGCCTCCAGACGGAGGACATGTTCGCCTTTGGTATAGGCCTTCAGCTGCAAGCGCCCGAAGTGGACCTTGAACCAGATCAGGCCATACTCAGGTTTCTCGATCACGACCTCCTGCGCGGGCGGACCGCTGGCACGATCGCGATGGGGCCCGGCTTTGGCGCCGAAGAGCTTGACGCGGGTGTTCCGGTTGGAGACCTGCAGGCTGGGATCGACCTCCTGGGTGAAGACTCGGGTCCGGGTCGGAGGTTGACCGCGACGGCGAGGGATGCGGCGGCCGAAGAGGAGCTGGATGCGCTCCGGTCGGCCGAGGTCGATGTGATCCTTGATCACCTCCTCGAACAACTGGCGGCCGTGGAGCGGGCGGTCGAAGACCTCGGTGCGACAGACCTCGAGTTGAAGCAGGCAGAGCTGGTAGGTGTAACCCGCACGGCGATCCTGACGAGTGAAGGGGCTGGGCAGCCGGTAGAGCCAGCGCTCGAAGAAGCGCTGGCAGAAGCGCTCCAGGGCTGGTCGTCGACGTCGGCAATGCCGTTGTCGAGCGGTTCGAGGTAGTGGCCGCTGGAGGTGAGGCGCTGACGCAGCCACTGGTGCCCGTTCAGCCAGACCCGGACCTGGAAGGGCGCGTAGGTGCTGATGAAGCCGGGGCCGAAGTCGCGGTCCCAGATGTAGAGGTAGACGTGCTTGGCGAAGGCGCTTGCCCGAGTTGGCGCGAACTTCCCGACCTGGCGCTGCAGCTTGCTTGGCGGCCGAAAGACGTTGGCCTTCTCCTGGGTGATGCCGATCAGGACCAGGCCCTCGGGCTGAGCCGCGGCCGCAGCCTCGAAGTAGGGTTGCGCAATCGCCTCCTTGCGCTGAGCCTTTGCGAACTGGACCACCGGGATGTCCTTCTTCTCGGCCAGCGCCCCGATCGCGGCTACGAAAGCCCGCGTCATCTCGCCCAGGACCTCATAGCGAGGGATCTCCTCGCCCCGGCGCCGACACAGGAACCAGGCCAGGTCCTCTGGCTCTTGGAAGCGGGCGACCGTAGCCGTTCAGGAAGATGCGATCGGCAAATTCGTACTTGAGCACGACGTCCTCATCGAGTAGGGTGTTGATGTTGGGCACGGTTCGACCTCATTGCACACACGGGAAGGCGGGCCGTGTCCAACTCTCGCACCTCAGGCTGTCGCCGACAAGCGCCGCGTCGAGGTCAAGGGTTTGAGGCCGGAGCCGCCGTCAGGCGGCGGTAGGCTTCGTTAGTGATTGCCTTTATGGCCGCAACTCTACTGTACTGGGACCGGAACCGCGTTGTGGCCGTTCTGGCTAGTGTGATCGCTGCCGCCCTAGCAACAATAGGCGTGCTGTTGGCCATAGTAATGCTGCGCCGGGGCGGAGACCGTAATTGAAGCGTCATTCCATGCCTTCGAATTCGCCGATGGGGTCGATTCCAGACTGGACGGCCAGCATGGTCGCGCTAGTTTAGTTACCGCGCTGGTGCCTCACTCTAGGAACGGCTTGTGTCGGCGGACAGCGGCCCGAACGTCAAATGGTTGACGCACAAGGATTGCGGTAGAATAATCTCTGTCCACGACAGTCTCGGTTGCTACAGTTACGAACCCGGCGGCCGTGCCGCCTTATCTCGCTACCGCCAAAGGCGTCCTCCGTGCCACGTTGGGTCATCACTGGGGCACAGTTGGGGTCGTCGTTTGTGGCGTTTGCGCCTCGTCGTCTCCCCGTCGTTTCAGCATCATCTGTAACCGAGTGGCGACTAGTGAGGCCAAGCCGAAAAGCGGCCGCCATGTTTCTGTATTGAAGGGACAATAGCCATCATCCTAACGTCGGCAATGTGGCAGGTGCGGTCGCCACCGGGGATCTCATGCTGTTTAAGCGGCCCACCTCCCTGGTGGCGGTCGCCACATTTCGCAGCGGTGAGTTGTGTAGTCATCCATGGGCTAACGGGACGGCATCGATAATCCCCTTCGGGCCCCGACGCTGCTGTGACTCGCGGCGGCGAGGGCAGCCGATCCCTTCACCCGACCAGGGAGGTGCATGTCGGCGGTTTCCGCGTACCGCGACTGGCAAGGCGAACCTTGATGGCGGACATTCGACACGGGGCGCGGGTTAACGGACCTGTGCGATCTTCAGTCCACCTTCCCGTGCAATCCGTGCAGGAGGAGCTCGTTGAGCCCATCGTCCCTTGAGCGGCAGCTGCTGTTCCAGGAGCTCCCATGACCACTCCAGGGGGTCGCGTTTGAAGACCCGGGTACGCGAGCGCCGGGGCGGCACGATTTCGGCCAGCGCGGCGCTGGTCAGGTAGTAGGTGCCGTGTGCTCCCCGTTGCACTGATAGCTCGCCCCTTCTCACCCTGAGGCGAAGGGTCTCGACGTGGCAGCCGAGCAGGCGGGCGGCATCTGAGAGCTTGATCAGCCCGCCGTCTTGGGCGGCACTGACTTTGGCTAAACCCCCTGAGGGAGCAGATTCAAGGTGCCCGGCCACTTGCCGATGCGCATTGTAAGTAGTAGAGGGACTTTGCATTCGGCGGGGTTCCTCTCCTCTTCGGGCCGAGGGTGGCGCAGGAGCTTGTAACTCCTCCCAGGGTCGTACCTCCTGCGAGGGTTGTCCTCGCGGCACTGAATGAGCGGCGTGCCGCGAAAGCCGCACGCCCGACCAACGGAGGTATTGCCCTTGGCTGAGCAGCGCAGGAATCACCGGGTCCACGGTCGCGACGTCCATGTCCGTTTCTCCGACCGCACCTACGCAGACCTGCAGCGGTTCGCGGCCGCTGGTGGCCTGGCCCTGAATGCCAGCGTGCGCCTGCTCGTCGAACGGGGGTTAGCGGTTGAGGCAGAAGCTCCCAGCGGCGACGCCGGCGAGGCCATCGCCACGCGGCTGCAAGCCCTGAGCGAGAGTGGGCTGGCGAGCCTGATCGCCATCGAGCAGAACCAACGTCTGGTGGTCAGCATCATCCCCGACGGGGCTGAGCTGGCCGACCGTCTTTGGGAGGAGGCGGCCGGCGCCGCCCGGCGCCGGCTGCTGCGCCTGGAGCAGGCGGCATGCTGAGCCATCGCGCTATCCTCTCGATCCAGTACACGGCTGCCGGTCCCAAAGCCGGCAAGGCGGTCGGAGGCTTTCTCCGCTACGTCCACTATCGAGATCATCACAACTTGGGTGAGCGGGATCGAGGTGTGGGCGGCCTGGTCCGCTACGTCGCCTATCGCGATTCGGCCGCGCCAGAGGGTCGGCTCTTCGATTCCACCAAGACTGTCGGCGACCGCGAGCGCCGTGAGCTCATCCGCTATGTACGCCGTTCTCTGGCCGGTTTGGGAAACTCCGAGGGGGTGGGCAACCGGCGGCCGGCGCGGGCTGTCTACCGATTTGTGCTCTCGCCCGAGGACGCCCGCGGCCTGGACCTGCACCAGCTGACTCGGGCAACGATGGGCCAGCTGGAGCGCGACAGCAGCGGACTGCCGCCCTGGATCGCCGCCGAGCATCGCAACACCGACCATCCCCACGTTCACATCGTGCTGGCCGCCCGCCACCAGGCGAGCAACGGTGCCTTCCGAGAGATGCGGGTGACCAAGCAGCGGCTGGCCCGCATGAAAGGAGCGCTCAGTTTGGAGATCGATCGCAAGCGTGGCGAGCGGCCGCGGGAGCAGTCGCTGGAGGACCGGCTGCTGGAAATGAGCCGGGGTCCCGTCGACCCTGGGCAGCGCAAGCAGCGGTCTCCGGAGTTCCGCTCGCGGCTGGCGCCTCATGACCCGCTGCGGAGACGGCTATCCCGGCGTCCACGGCCGCGGGCGCCGGTACTACGCCTGCGACGGGTCTTCGCCCGGATGGGCCAGCACTACCGAAGGGAGGTTGAGCGGGAAGCCGACCGCCGGGGCTGGAGTGAGGAGCGTGAGAGGGAGTTGGACAGATGAGAAATATCGCCGCAAACAACCGGCCGCAGTTGATCGACCCAGTCCTGGGCCTGTTGATCGGCCTGTCGGTTGTCGCCATGGCCGTCGGCCTCTGGCTGTATCTGGCCCTGGCGGCCAGCGTGGTGCTTCAGCACGGCCCTCAGGCCCTGGCGGTCATACCCTCCCCCGCCCGTACCTCCGAATTGCTGCTGGAAGGGCTGACCCGCGATCCGGCCCAACCCTGGCAACCCGGCCTGGGGCTGGAGGTCAGTCCCTACCTCTTCTGACCGATCGCTGTCAGCCTCCTGGCCGGGTTCGCCGGCATCGGAATGTATGGCTATGTCCGCGGCCGGGAGCTGGCCGGCTGGCTGCTGGCTCGCACAGGCAGCCAGAGCCATGGCGACAGCCGCTGGGCCCGCGCGTTCGATGCCCGGTTGCTGGGACGCCGGACCAGTCCCCCGCGCCTACTGCCGGACGGCATCGTGCTCGGCCGGTGGGGCCGGCGGGTGCTGGAAACTCCGGCCGAGGACAACGCACTCATCTTCGGCGTGCAGCGCTCCGGCAAGACCTCCACGGTGGTGGTCCCAACCCTGCTCGGCTGGGGCGGCGCTGTGGTCGCCACTTCGACCAAGGAGGAGCTGGTCCGGCTCACCGGCCGCCACCGCGCCAGGCTGGGGCCGGTCTGGGTTTTCGCACCGCTCGACCGCGAGCTCGGCTGGGTGAGCGAGCTCGGGCTGCGGAACGCGATCTGGAACCCGGTCGCCGGCGCCAGCGAAGCCGCCGCGGCAGTGGAGCTCGCCGATCTCTTTACCTCGGATGGCAAGTCAGGTCCGTCGGCCCACTGGTATCTCTCGGCCGCCAGCCTGATCGCCGGACTGATCCTGGCCGCCCGAGCCGAGGGCGGAGATCTGCGCAGCGTCACGACCTGGCTCAACACTCTCGGGCTGAACCAGTACGTGGGCCTCCCCAACCGCCAGCGCGATGAGGTCGCTCGCGAGCTGCTCACCGCCTTCGCCAACACGCCCTCGCGGGAGGCGGGCTCGATCGCCTCGACCGCTCGCTCCAGTCTGTCGCTCTGGCTCGACAACCGGGTCGCTCGAGCCACCGCAGCGAAATCGGCAGAAGGTGTCGCATTTGAGGTCGAGGATCTACTGACCGAGGGCGGCACCCTCTATCTGGTGGCGCCGGCCAACGAGGCTGAGCGCTGCCGGCCACTCTTACCGTGCTGCTCCAGTCGCTGCTGGCGGCGGCCACCCGTCGTGCCCGCCGCCAGGGCGGGGTGCTCAAGCCTCGTCTCCTGCTCGCCCTCGACGAGGTGGCCAACTTCGCCCGCATCCCCCGTTTGGGTGGCTACGCCTCGACCGGACCCGGCCAGGGACTCCATCTCTTGCTCTGCTTCCACGATCTGGCCCAGCTCGAGGGCGCCTACGGCACAGAACAGGCGCGGACGGTCTGGAACAACTGCCGAGCGCGGCTTTTGCTGCCCGGGCAGGGCGACCTCCGCACCCTCGAGCACTTTTCCCGGGCGATCGGTGATGAGACGCGTGACTACGAGCTCGCAAGCCGGACCTCGGAAGGGCGCTGGAGCCAGTCCGAGCAGCGCATCGGCAAGCCGCTGGCTTCGCCGGACGCACTCCGCCGCATGCGGGAGCCGATCCTTCTCTTCGGCAGCGCCCCGCCGGCCAAGTTGCACGCACGTCGCTGGGATCAGGTACCGGCCTGGCGTGCGCTCATCGATGGCCGACTCGACTTCGACCGGGATTCAGAAGGCCGTGGGGTGTTAAGTGCATGGCTTGATCGGCTCTTCTGGGGCGCCGCGGAAAGGTCCGGAAAACCCGCGGCGCATCGGGTTCTCCGGTCTGCCACCGTTGTTACTGGCGACGCCTGGTGCTCTCGTCGCGCGCAACTTGGGCAGGAACCAACCGGCGAGGCGGAAGCCGAGCGGGAGCGTGATGTTGGATGGGAGAGATGAGGGAGGTGGCATTGAAGCAGGAGAGCGAGGCAGACGGCGACACCGCCCGCGCTCGCCGGCTCCGCATTGAGTCGATTCGAATCCTGCCGCCGCAGCACGTGACGCTCACCGATGAACAGAAAGCATGTGCGGTTGCGATGCTCTCGGAGCTCCTGATGCCGCTGCTGAAGGGTCGGCTACTGGAGTCGCCAGATTCTTGTAAAGGACTCTTCCACAGACGAGCCCGATGCCCGTAGGCTCGGCTGAAGGACAGCCAGGAGGCCATCAGCTTGCGAGTCGCCACCTACACCCGCATCTCGACTGACGAAGAGCACCAGCCCTATTCGCTGGAGGCGCAGGACCGGCGGCTGCGCGCCTACGTGCAGAGCCAGAACGGCTGGGAAGTTTCGCGTCAGTTCAGCGACCAGATGACTGGCACCTCGCTTGAGCGTCCGGGCTTGGTACGGGCGCTGGCCGAAGCTCGATCAAAGCGTTTCGATCTGCTACTCGTCTATCGGGTGGACCGGCTCTCGCGCTCGGTGCGTGGGCTGGCCCAGATCCTCGAGGATCTGGACAACGCCGCCGTTGTGTTCCGGTCAGCGACCGAGCCTTTTGACACCGGCAGCCCTGCCGGCCGGATGATGGTCCAGATGCTCGGCGTCTTTGCCGAGTTCGAGCGCGCCACCATCATCGACCGCGTGGTGGCGGGCATGGAGCGCAAGGCTGCTCGAGGAGGCTGGAACGGGGGTGAGCGCCCATTCGGCTACGTCGTCGACGCGCAGACCGGCAGTTTGGCGGTGGCACCGGCCGAGGCTTCCTTGGTGCCAGTGATCTTCGATCTCTACTCGAAGAAGAGGCTGGGCAGCAGGGCGATCGCAGCCTGGCTCAACCAGCGCGGGTATAGGACCAAGAACGGCAAGCCCTGGAGCTTCATGTCAGTGCTGACGGTGCTGAGCTAGCGTCTGGAGCGACGGACCGACTACTCCGAATGGTCGAGAAACAGGAGGATCACCGACATCGGCTAGAAGCCAGAGTGGTTGGCGCTGAGGTGAGTCGGTCACTCCAGGGCCTCGTGGCTGGGGTCATCGTCGTGCTGGGGTTCGAGGTTCTTGCAGCGATGATCATCACGCAGGGTCACTCATATCAAGGAGCAATTCTCGGGGGCGTCCCCCTCGTCGCCCTGGCTGGTGTGTTCGTCTACGGGACGCGCTCGCGGCGCCAGGAGAGAGAGCAGAAGGCGAGGATCATGACAAACCAGCTGCGGTTACCTCTCGACGACGACTCCTCCCGCAGCTGAAAAGGGTGCTGGGCGGCGCCCTCTAGGGTCAGAACTCAACGAAGAGGGCCAGGCCCTGCCGGCGCCGGCCCTCTCAAGGTTGCGTTAAGTGGATCGTGGCAGCAGTTTGACGCGGCAGCGGCCCCTCGCCCCTCTCGCTCTGCCTTGGTCGCCAGGTAGGCGAGCACCCGGGTGTCGTCGTCGTCATCCGAGATCTCGGTAAAGCGTCTGCTCGTGACTCTCCTTCAAGTCCACGCGCCAGAGCCAGTAGAGCCAGGCGCCCAGGCCGCCGCCGGCGTCGATGAAGCCATCCAGCGTGATGAAGGTGTGGGCGACCTCGGCGCCGTCGGTGTGCGCGGCCACTCGCTCGATCGCCTCGTGGGCGCCCGGCACGCCGGCCTTGTACAGCCTCTCAAGGGTTGGGAGGTGCTTGCTCTCCATCAGCTCCACGAAGGCGGCCAGGTCGGCCCCTGCACTCCTTCACGGCGGCGATGGCGGAGGCGGTGAGTCGGGTTCGGTCGGTCATGTGCTTCTCCTCCAGGGAAGTGTGTCGAGACAGCGGGACAGGCGGTGCGCCGGCCGCCACGGGTATCAATCGCTCGACGGCGGATAACCATGGCGCTGTCGAGGTTATCCATAGACCGCCGTGGCGCCTGAACTCAGCGAGGGAGGTGCAACTGCCAGGGCTGTCTTGAAAACAGTCGTGGCGGCAACGCCACCGGGGGTTCGAATCCCTCTCCCTCC
>JAABUX010003892.1_pt1 | contig 19381 bp, 20 predicted proteins | sample 5561851 | NCBI WGS metagenome assembly JAABUX01 (sample SAMN10711883, study PRJNA513361) | rock metagenome | isolation source: Antarctica rocks | place: Antarctica: Victoria Land, Richard Nunatak red sandstone | collected 2016-01-03 | reverse complement strand
TCGCGGCCGTCCTGTCCGGCGTCGAAGCCCTGCTCAACCCCACGCCAGTCCATGATACCGCAAGTTGAAGTTACTCAAACAGGTTCTTAGACTGGCCTCCATGCGGCTCAAGCTTTTCCATGCATCCAACATGACTGCGGCGATGGCGCTGGTACGGGACAGCCTCGGCCCGGACGCGCTGATCCTGTCAACGCGCCGCGTCGCCGACGGGGTCGAGGTCACGGCGGCGTTGGAGCCGGCGCTGAACGAGGCGCCGCCGCCGCCGCTTGTTGATTCCGCGCGAAACGCGGCGCTCGCCTGGCATGGCGTGCCGCCGAGTCTTGTGGAGGCGCTTGCGCTGGGCCAGCTTGCCGACGTGCTGCCCGATGCCTTGCTGTTCGGCGATCTGCCGCTCGACGGCGCGGCCCCGCTGCTGGTGGCCGGCCCGCCCGGCGCCGGCAAGACCCTGACGGTCGCGAAGCTTGCGACGCGGCTGGTGATGGCCGGCCGGACCCCTTTGGTCGTGACCGCGGACGGGCAGCGCGCCGGGGCGCCCGAGCAGTTGGCGGCGTACACCCGGCTTCTGGGCCTGACGCTCGTGGTCGCCAGCACCCCGGCGCCGCTCAGCCGGGCCTTGGCCCGCAGCCAGGACTCGCCGGTGCTGATCGACACGCCGGGCTTGGACCCGTTCGATGCGTCCGCGCGCAAGGAACTGCTGGCCTTGGCCGCCGCGGCCGGCGCCGTCACGGCGCTGGCGCTGCCCGCGGGGCTTGATCCGGCCGAAGCGCGGGAGCTTGCGGAAGCGTTTGCCGAAGCGGGCGCCACCCTGCTGGTCGCGACGCGCCTCGACCTGTCCCGGCGGCTTGGCGGCGTGCTGGCCGCGGCAACCGCCGGGCTGACGATCACGGAGGCCGGCGTCGGTTCGGGCGCGGCTGACGGGCTTCGGCCGCTGACCCCCGAACTGCTTGCCAGCCGTCTGACCATTCCGCCGGGTATTCGCACGCCCGCCTCTCAGGACCTTGCATCATGATCCAGCCTGCCCGTGCTCACCCATCGTCCCAGGTACGGTCGGACCGGGCACAGCCGGACCGGGCGGGCCGCTGCATCGCCGTTGCCTCCGGCAAGGGCGGGGTGGGCAAGACCTGGTTCGCCATCACGCTGGCGCACGCCATGGCGCGGAACGGCCTGCGGGTGCTGCTGTTCGACGCCGACCTCGGCCTGGCCAACGTGGACATCCAGCTCGGGCTGATGCCGGCCCTGGATCTGGGGTCCGTCGTGTCCGGGGCTGCGACGCTTTCGGACGCGATCGCCGGCTTCGCGCCGGGCGGGTTCGACGTGATGGCGGGCCGGTCCGGCTCCGGGAGCCTTGCCGCACTCGATCCCAAGGCGCTGGAGGGCGTCCTGTCGGCGCTCGCCTTGGCCGCCGCGCATTACGATGTCGTGCTGCTCGACCTCAGCGCGGGCGTTGACCCGGCGGTCCGGCGCATGGCGGCCTGGGCGGACACGCTGCTGGTCGTCGCGACGGAGGAGCCGACGAGCCTGACCGACGCCTACGCGACGGTGAAGCTGCACGCGGCCGACCGGCCCGATGGCGACGCGCGTCTGGTGGTCAACCTATGCAGCACCCCGGCCGCCGGCGAGCGCACCGCCGCGACCCTGACCCGGGCCTGCCATGCGTTCCTCGGCCGCACGCCGCCGCTGCTCGGCACGATCCGGCGGGACGCCCACGTGCAGGACGCGATACGCCGGCAAAGCCTCCTGCTGACCCGCCACCCCAATTGCCCGGCCAGCTTCGACATCGAGCAGATCGCCGCCAGGATCGCCAGCGACGGGCTGACAGCGTAAAATTCACCGGCTCAACTGGAACGCATGGGGTGTCATCGTTGGTACGAAAGCCCATCTGCGTGTGATGTCGGCTCGGCAGCCGAGTTGCGCAGGGGGCGGTATGGTCCTGATCGGTTCCAACCGCGACTTGCGGATCGACTTTTTCCGCGGCGTCGCGCTGTGGTGGATCTTCATGGATCACATCCCGGACAACTGGCTGGCGCAGTTCAGCCTGCGAAATTTCGCGCTGTGCGACGCGACCGAGATTTTCGTGCTGCTGGCCGGCTACGCCGCCGGGCTGGCTTACGGCCGCAGCATGGACCGGCACGGGTGGCTGTTCGCGGGCGCGGACGTGCTGCGCCGGGCCTGGGTGCTGTATATCGCCCACATCTTCCTGTTCGTGGTGTTCAGCGCCCAGGTGTCGTACTCGGCGACGGCACTGGACCGATCTGAGTACTTGGATGAGATTCACCTCGACGTTCTGGCCGAGGCGCCTTACCGGGCCATGCTGGAAGCCTTGCTGCTGGCGTTCCAGCCGGCTTATCTAAATATCCTGCCGATGTATGTCGTCCTCCTTGCCATGTTTGCATTGGTGCTGCCATTGCTGCGGGTGCCGTTGCTGTTGCTTGGCTTATCGGTTGCTGCTTATATCACGGTCAGGACCACCGGATATAACTTCCCGTCTTGGACTGGCGGCGGGTGGTACTTCAATCCGGTTGCCTGGCAACTGCTGTTTGTCATCGGTTCAATCCTCGCCTACGCGCCTCCCAAATTGCCGGTCCGTCCCATTATCATTGATGCCGTGTCCGTGTTGGTCGTGCTGGTGGGAATAACCCTGTTGTGGCTGATCTGGCCTTACCCGGAAATCACCGCGCACCTTTCGGGCGGGGCGGCGCGCATCCTCCTGTCGGTGGACAAGGAAGGGCTGCACCCCATGCGGCTGCTGTCCATCCTCGCGCTGGCTTGGCTGGTGTCCCGGACCGTCCCGGCCCATGCGGCCTGGCTCCGGAAGTGGTTCGCCCGGCCCATCGTGCTGTGCGGCCAGCACTCGCTTCCCGTGTTCTGCGCCGGCATCTTCCTTTCGTTCCTGGGGCGGCTGGCAATGGAAGAGCGCGGGGACTGGGCCGTGCAGGCGGGGGTCAACGCACTCGGCATCGCTGCCATGGTGGGCGTCGGGGCCTTGGCGGCATGGTACCGGCAAAAGGGCCGGGTGAGCCGCGCGGTGTTGCCGGAGATGCCGAAATCCGGTAACGCAGGCGTGATATGAGAATGTCCCTGATCCGCCGTCTGCTGCTGCTCCTTGCGTTCGGCGCGGGGTCTGCGATGTCGATGGCACCTCCAGAAGCCTGCCAGGCCGCGGATGATCTGGCCGGCACCGCCACCCCCATCCCCAAGGTCGCAACCGCGCTGCACCCCGGCGCCGTCCTTGACATCCTCGCCGTCGGTTCGGCCACGATGTTCGGACCCGAGGCGAGCCTCGCTCCCGGCACGATCACCAGTCAGGCTATCGGGGACAGCGGCAAGCTCCCGTTCCAATCCAAGCTGTTCACCGGGCCTGCATCCGAACGGGCGTTCCCGCTGCAGATGGCCAAGGAGCTACGAGGCGCCGTTCCGGGCCTCGACGTCAGGATCACCGTCCGGGGCGGCCGCAACCTGCTGGCGACCGATATGCTCGACCTGCTGCGATCCGAGCTGGCCACCCACCATTACGACCTGGTGCTGTGGCAGACGGGCACCGTCGAGGCGGTGCGCAACGTCCCGTTGGGCGAGTTCGGCCAGACCCTGTCCGATGGCGCCGAAGCCGTCACGGCCTCGGGCGCCGACCTGGTCCTCGTCGATCCGCAGTTCAGCCGTTTCCTGCAAACCAGCAGCAACGTCGAGCCTTACGAGCAGGCGCTTCAGCAGGTTGCGGCCATGCCGGGCGTCGTGCTGTTCCGCCGCTATGACCTGATGCACGCCTGGGCGAACGAGGGCCAGATCGACTTGGAGCGCACGCCGCGGTCAGACCGTCAGAAAGCGATTGAAACGCTCCACGCCTGCTTGGGCAAGCATCTGGCGCGTCTCATTGTGTCCTCCGCCCATTTGTGACGGCAGCAGGTTGATGACCGAGGTTGGACAAGGAATGTCGGCTTCCGGTGCGATTGGAACCGAATGCTGTATCGCGCTTTAAGGCGGCATGGTATTCCATAACGAACCTTCAATGATGAATGTGGGCATCATTGGCCATGCGGCTTTCGCTGCATGGATACAGGGAGCCTTGTCCAAACGGTTCGACACGGTTCTCCATGAACCGGTGCCCCCGGCTCTGCTGGCCATCCTTGATGGCAGGGCCGAGGCCAATGCCGTCTCAAAGCCGGTTCAGGACAAATCCGGTCGTCCTACGTCCTGAAACCGGCCGCTGCTCCCCATTCCGTGATGAAGCCGCCGCTTCAACCGGCGGTGCCGTGGTCCGGGACTGCGCAAACCATCAGTACGCTGCCCGCCGCGCTATGGTAAACATGCAGCAACCCAGCAGCGAGCAGTCGGCCCAAGATGCCGGGCCGGCGCGCGGGAGCGGGCGGCAACAGAGCCGCCGCGGGTTTTCAGCGGAGTAGCCCATGCCTGTTCACGACAAGACCGCCTCCTCGTTGCGAGGCGCTGCCCTGCTGATGCTCGTCGCGCTGCTGGGGAACGGATGCGCGACGCGCCCGCCCGCCACGGACCCGGAAGCGGTGGCGGACTTTCAGGCGGACAACGATCCCCTGGAGCCCACCAACCGCTTTCTCTACCGGGTGAACGACGTGCTCGACACCAACGTGCTGAGGCCCGTGGCCCAAGGCTATCGCTATGCCGTGCCCGGCGTCGTGCGCCGCTCCATCGGCAATGCGCTCAGGAACGTGGCAAGCCCTGTGGTGTTCGCCAACGACGTGCTGCAAGGGCATCCGCGCTACGCGACCGAGACGGTCACTCGCTTCGTGGTGAACTCGACGGCCGGCGTGGGCGGGCTGTTCGACGTGGCGGACGATTTGGGGTTGCCGCCGCACCGCGGCGCGAGCTTCGGCACGACGCTCGGAGTTTGGGGCGTGGGCGATGGGCCGTTCCTGTTCCTGCCGCTGCTCGGCCCGTTGAATGTACGGGACGCCGGGGGGTATGCCGGCAACATCCTGCTCGACCCGTTCACCTGGGTGAGCTTTGGCGGCGTCAACAGCCTTGAAGGGTCCCGCTTCGGCGTTGGGGCTTTGGACACGCGCGAGCAATTGCTGGACCCGGTGGACCAGATCAAGCGGGATTCGCTCGATCCCTACGCGACGTTCCGCAGCGCCTACCGCCAAAACCGCGCCGCCGAGATCGCGGCGGCCATGCATGACGGCAAGCCGCTGCCGCCGCCGCAATAGGCCCCCACACGCGGCGGCGCCTCAGATCGAGCTGACGACATGGCCGCCATCGACCGGCAGCACGACGCCGGTGATGAACCGCCCCGCATCGGACGCGAGCAGCAGCAGCGCGCCGTCCAAATCCTCGGGCTGGCCCAGGCGCCCCAGCGGCACGCGCCCGGCGATGCGGGCGCCGGCCGGCCCTTGCAGGAAGGCGCGGTTCAGGTCCGTCTCGACATAGCCCGGCGCCAGCGCGTTCACCGTGATGCCGCGCGGCCCCAGTTCCATCGCCAGCGACGCGGTCATGTGGCACAGCCCGGCCTTCGACGCGCTGTACGGGACCACGCCTTTGATGGTGCGCAGGCCCAGGATGGAGGCGACGTTCACGATCCGCCCGCCCTGCCCGGCCGCGATGGCCGCCCGCGCGAACTCCCGGGACATCAGGAACGCTCCGCGCAGGTTGGTGTCGAGCACGCTGTCCCATGCCTCCGCGCTCGTGTCCAGGAACGGCTTGCCCCCGCTGACGCCGGAATTGTTCACCAGGACGTCCAAGGTGCCGAGACCCGCCGCCGCGCGGGCGGCCGCGTCCACGACCGACGCCTCGTCCGTCACGTCGCAGGCGACCGCGAGCGCCGTGCCGCCGGCTGCCTCGATCTCCCGGGCCAACGCTTCCAGGCGGTCCAAGCGCCGGGCGGCCAGGGCCACCTTGGCGCCTTGTGCGGCCAGCAGCCGCGCGAAGTGCGCGCCAAGGCCCGACGAGGCTCCGGTGATCAAAGCGCACCGGCCATGCATGGCAAACTGATCCAAGGTCCGTCTCCCCAGGTTTCCCGCAGAGAACACCATGCGGGGGGAGGAGGCCAACTGCCCGCCACGTTGAGCGGCGTCCCGGGATCGCTGACCCAAGCGGCGCGTTGCTTGCCTCCGAACCGCACGCGAAGGAGACCAGCATGGCTGGCGCGCATCTGATGAACCGCCGGGTCGCGCTGATCGGCGCAGCCGGCGCGACCGGGACCTTGCTCGCGCGGAGCGCCGCCGCGGCGGTGCCGGAGATCGACACGGGCCGGGTGCAGGGCGGCCGGGTGGAATTCCCGGCCTGGACCGCGCCCACCGAGCATCCGTCCGGCGGCCCGCCCAACCCCATGCCAGTGAGCGAGCGGGTCGGCTTCGCCGTCGTCGGCCTGGGCCGCCTGTCGCTGGAGGAAATCCTGCCGGCGTTTGGCGAGGCGAAGCGGTCCCGCCTGGCCGCCCTGGTGAGCGGCACGCCGGACAAGGCGGCGCGCGTCGCCGCCCAGTACGGCGTCCGGCCGGAGGCGGTATACGACTACGCCGGCTTCGACCGCATCCGCGACAACCCGGACATCAGGGTGGTGTACGTCGTCCTGCCCAACGCCATGCACAAGGAATACACGATCCGCGCCGCCCAGGCCGGCAAGGACGTGTTGTGCGAGAAGCCGATGGCGGTGTCCTCGGCCGAGGCGCAGGCCATGGCCGAGGCCTGCCGGGCCGCCGGGCGCAAGCTGATGATCGCCTACCGCTGCCAATACGAGCCGTACAACCGCGAGGTGCTGCGCCTGGTGCGCGAGGCGACGTTCGGACCCGCCCGCTTCATCGACGCCGTGAACGTGCAGAACCAGGGCGACGGGGAGCAATGGCGCTTCAAGCGGGCGCTTGCCGGCGGCGGGTCGCTGCCGGACGTCGGGCTGTATTGCCTGAACGCGGCCCGGTACCTGACCGGGGAGGAGCCGGTCGAGGTCATCGCCCGCAGCTTCAGCCCGCCGGGCGACCCGCGTTACGCCGAGGTGGAGGAGACCGTGAACTTCATGCTCCGCTTCCCCGGCGGCGCCGTCGCCAACTGCGCGACGAGCTACGGCATGCACGAAAGCCGGCTGTTGCGCGTGCACACCCCGGGCGCCGCCATCAGCCTGGACGGGGCTTTCTCCTACCACGACAAGCAGCTCCGCATCGCCCGCCGCGACGGTCGGGCCGAAAGCGTGGAGGAACGGCGCATCCCCGTGCAGAACCAGTTCGCGCTGGAGATGGACCATATGGCCGAATGCGTCCTGACCAACCGCGAGCCGCACACCCCCGGCGAGGAGGGCGTGCAGGACCACCGGGTCATGGAGGCGATCTACCAATCCGCCGCCAGCGGCCAGCCGGTGGCCCTGCCCCGCGTCGAAGGGCTGGACCGCACGCGCGGCCCGGCGCCGTCGGCGTCATGACGCGCTGATTGCGTTCGCTCCGTATCCGCCTGCTGGCGCTCTGGGCATTTTCGCTCGCGGCGTGCGTCGCGGCCGAGGCGCTGCTGGTGCAGATTTCCGGCCAATCGACGGCGGCGCAGGCGGGGCGAGGCGGTGGCGGCGCGGGCCTGCGACCTGATCCGTGAGCGGTATGCGTTCTACGCCACGGACTGGCGCGGCCCGGTGCCGCCGCTGGACGACGCCGGTTTGCGGGCCGACCTTCAGACGGCGGGGTCGCTCGCCTACGCCTTCCCGACCTACTCCGGCACTGGCCCGACGACCGACCTGCCCGCAACCGATGCCGCCAACATCCAGGCGGCCAACGATCAAGCCGCCCGGGACGATGCCGGGGCTGGACGGGCTGGAGGTGCTGCGCCGCATCCGCGCCTTGCCGCCGCCGCCCGTCACGGTGCCGACTGCCGTGCCGACCGCGGCCAACACCATCGAGGCCATGCGGCTCGGCGCCGTCGACCATCTCGCCAAGCCGGTCGGCCGGGCCGACCTGGCCGCGCTGCTGTCCACCCTGACATCGTGCCGCTGGCGGAGCACGCCCTGGCGCTGTCCGCCGGGCCGGGCGGGGTGCCCAAGCGATTATCGCCCGCGGTGGCGGCGCGGCTGATCGGGCATCCCTGGCCCGGCAACGCCCGGGAGCTGCGCAACGCCATGGAGCGCGTCGCCGCCCTGGTGCGCCAGCCAGTCGTGTCCGCCGCCGACCTCCATTTCCTCGGCGCGCCGGCGCCCGCTGCGCCCGAAGCGGCCGACTGGCTCGCCGGCGACCTGCCTACGGCGCTGGCGCGTCTGGGGGCCGCCATGATCCGCCGGGCGCTGGCGGCCAGCCTCGGCAACCGGGCAGAGACGGCGCGGCGGCGCGGCATCCACCGGCAGCTCCTGCACGCCAGGCTGGACCCGTCCGGAAACCGGACGCCACCCGTCGGCTCCGCGGACGGAGAGGGCACACCCAACGAAAAATAACTGAGCCATAACAGCATATTGCCGTATGGCACGTCGGATGCAGAGCATCGGGCGTGGGCACACCGCCCGCCACGACGGAGAACACCATGACGTATCCCACCAAGCGTCTTCGCATGGCCCTGCTCGGCGCGACGCTGATCGCCAGCGCGGGGACCGCGGCGGCAATCGCGCAGACCGCGCCGACCTTTGACCCGGCGCAGTTGCCGGCCACCAAGGGGCGCGTCGCCCAGTACAGCCTGACCCCGCGCGGCGACGTGGACGGGCTGATCCTCGATGACGGGACCGAGATCCACATGCCGCCGCATCTGGGCGCGCAGCTCGCCTACGCCGTCAAGCCCGGCGACCAGGTCACGGTGCGCGGCCTGCGCGCGCGCGAGGTCCCGATGGTGCAGGCCATGCAGGTCACCAACGACGCCACCAACCAAAGCGTGACGGACACGGGGCCAGGCGGTTCGCGCGGCCCTGGACCCGGCCGCCATGCCGATGCGGCGCGGCAGCCGTTGGAGGCTCAGGGCGTCATCAAGGCGCAACTGCACGGGCCGCGCGGCAATCTCAATGGCGTGCTGCTGGCGGACGGCACCATCGCCCGCCTGCCGCCGCCGGAAGCGCGGAAGCTGGCGCCGACCCTCGTTGTGGGGCAGAGCGTGTTCGTGCGCGGCGACGGCGTGGCGAACGGGCTGGGCCGGGTGATCGGCGTGCGGGCCATCGGTCCCAACCCGCAGCAGTTGACGGAGGTCGCCGCACCGCACATGCATCGTGACAGCCCGGACGGGGCCGGACCGAACGGCGAGCGGCACAGCCCGAGGCATGGCGGCCCGCGCGGTCCCGCCGCGCAGCCCCCCGCCGCGCCGCTCTGACCGGCCTGCCCCCCGCGCCGGCCTCGGCGCGGGGGGCGTGGCTGGCCGGCGCCTTGCCCCGGCGCTAAACCTTCTCTCGTTGAGAGAAGGAGGACGCGATGGCGAGGATCACGACGGTCGAGCAGCTTGCCGCCCTTTACGGGCCGGTCGGGGAAGCGTCCACCGCCAAGGTCGCGCATCGCGTCAACCCAGAATATGGCGCGTTGATCGCCGCCTCGCCCTTCGCGGTGCTCGCGACTTGCGGGCCAGAGGGGCTGGACTGCTCGCCCCGCGGCGACCGGCCCGGCTTCCTGCGGGTGCACGACGACCGCACGCTGATGCTGCCGGACCGGCGCGGCAACAACCGGATCGACAGCTTGCTGAACGTGGTGCGCGACCCGCGGGTGGCGCTGCTGCTGCTGATCCCCGGCAACGGCAGCACGCTGCGGGTGAACGGACGCGGCCACCTGGACGACGACCCTGCCCTGCTGGCCTCCTTCGCCGTCGAGGACAAGGCGCCGCGGTCGGTCCTGGTGATCGAAGTCGGCGAAATCTACTTCCAATGCGCCCGCGCCGTGGTCCGGTCCCGGCTGTGGGACCCGGCCGCCCATGTCGATCCCAAGACCCTGCCCACCCCCGGCGACATCCTGGCCACCATGAGCAACGAGCGCGTCGGCGGCGCCGAGTACGATCGGACCTGGGGCGAGCGGGCCAGGCAGACCATGTGGTAAGAGGCCCAGTGGCAGGCTTGGCGCAATCGGCGTAAGGGACGCTCATTCCCATCGACAGGACGCAAAGATGATCAAGCTGAGCGCGCGCAACCAGATCAAGGGCAAGGTCACGCAGGTCGTCAAGGGCCAGACCACCGGACACGTGCACATCGACATCGGCGGCACCACGATCCATTGCTCGATCACCAACGAGGCCATCGACGACCTCGCACTGAAGGTTGGCGACGACGCGATGGCGGTCATCAAGGCGTCCGACGTGATGGTGGCGAAGTAGCCGATGCGGCGGGTAGCCATTCGGCGGGGCTTGGCCGCGGCCATGCTCGCCGGGCTGCTTGCCTCGGCAGCGGCCGTTGCGCAGAACAGCGCGCCGCCTGGCCTTGCCATTCAGGGCCGGGTCGAACATCCCCGCACCCTCGCCTTGGCGGACGTCCAGGCGCTGCCGCCGGTGACGGTGCAGGTTGAGCACGCGCACGGACAAGACGCGCAGAAAGAGACGTTTACCGGCGCGCTGCTCTGGCCCCTGCTCACCGCCGCAGGGTTGGTGGACGAATCCGGCAAGCGCACCTTCCTCCAGCATACCCTGCTGGCGCGCGGGCAGGACGGGTACGCGGTGGCGCTGGCCATCGGCGAACTCGACCCGAATTTCGAGGGCAAGCAGGTCCTGATCGCCTACACGCTGGACGACAAGCCGCTGCCGGGGCTGCGCCTCGTCGTGCCGGCCGACACCCGCGGCGGGCGCAGCGTGCACGACCTGGTCGCCATCGAGGTCCGCTGAGCTGCGATCATCCGTGGTCGAACGCGGTGGATTTCACCACCGCATACAGGGCCTTGCCGGGCGCGAGGCCAAGGGTCGCCACCGCGTCGCGCGTGAGCCGGGCCAGCAAGGGCGTCGGCCCGACCTGAAGCGTGACGAAGGATTCATGCGGGCCAAACGGGGCGACGGCCGAAACCGTGCCCGGCAGAATGTTATGGCTGCTGAACCCGCGCGGCGCTTCCGTCGCCACCGCAACGTCGCGGGCACGCAGGCGCAGGCGCAGGCGGGCGCCCACGGCGTCCGGCCGCAACGGCACCTGCAGCTCGCCGCCCGGGAACGCGAGGCTTGTCAGCCCACGCCACAGGTCATGCGCCTGCACAATGCAGGACAGCACGGCGCCGGCGTCCCGCCGCCCGCTGAGCGCAGGCAGATCGGTGCGCGCCGCCAGCGCGTCCAGCGGCCCCGCCGCCAGCACGCGCCCGGCCTCCATCAGCACGAGCGTGTCGGCCAGCCGGTCCACCTCCTCCAGCGCATGCGTCACGTACAGCACGGGCACGCCCGCCACGTCGCGCAGCCGCTCCAGGAAACCCAGGATCTCCCCCTTCCGCGCCCCGTCCAGTGCTGCAAGCGGCTCGTCCATCAGCAGCAGGCGCGGCCGGGCCAGCAAGGCGCGGCCGAGCGCCACCCGCTGCCGCTCCCCGCCGGACAGGGCGCGCGGGCGCCGGCGCAGCAGGGGCGCGATGCCGAGCAGGTCCACGACCTCCGCGAACCCCGGCCCGGACGCCTCGCGCGGCGCCCGCCTGGCGCCGTAGCGGAGGTTGGTCTCGACCGAGAGATGCGGCAGCAGCTTGGCGTCCTGGAACACCACGGCGCAGCGTCGCCGCTCCGCCGGCACATCGACGCCCGCCGCCCGGTCCAGCAGCACGGTCCCGCCCAGCGCCACCCGACCCGCCTGCGGCCGCAGCAGCCCGGCGACGACGGACAGCACCGTGCTCTTGCCCGAGCCGGACGGCCCGAACAACGCCGTGACTCCCGGAGTTTGCGCGTTGAACCCGACATCCAAGGAGAATGCGCCGAGGCGGTGCCGCACCGAAACCTCAAGCATCACATGCCAAGCAGCCGCCGCATGCGCCGGGCGATCAGCTCCGACAGCAGCAGCCCGGCCACGGCCAGCGTGAACGACACCGCGGAGAGCTTGGCCGCCGTCGCCTCGCCGCCCGGCACCTGCGTCGCGGCGTAGATCGCCAGCGGCAAGGTCTGCGTCTCGCCCGGGATGTTGGAGGCGAAGGTGATCACGGCGCCGAACTCGCCCAACCCCGCCGCGAAGGCGACGACGCCGCCGGCCAGGATGCCGGGCGCCATCAACGGCAAGGTGACAGTCACGAAGCGGTCCACCGGCCCGGCGCCGAGCGTGCGCGCCGCCGCTTCCAGCCCGGGGTCGATCCCCTCCAGCGACAGCCGCATCGCCCGGACCATCAGCGGAAACGCCATGACCGCCGTGGCCAAGGACGCGCCCGCCGTGGTGAACACCAGCCGCACGTCGAACCAATGGAGCAGCGGCGCCCCCAGCGGCCCCCGCACCCCGAACAGCAGCAGCAACCCCCAGCCCACGACCACCGGCGGCATCACCAGCGGCAGGTGCACGGCCGCGTCGAGCACCGTCCGCCCGGGGAACCGTCCGCGCGCCAGGGCATAGGCGGCCAGCACGGCGAGCGGCAGGCCGAACGCCACGCTGCGCGACGCCACAATCAGGCTGACGCGGAGGGCCTGCCACTCGTCCGGAGTCAGCCAGGCAAGGGGGTTCACTCCCGGACGGAGAAGCCCAGCGAGCGGTAGACGGGGGCGGCGTCCGGCCCGGTGAGGAAGGCGAGCAGGGCTTGCGCCTCCGTCCGGTCGCCACCGCGCCGGGTCAGGGCGAAGGGGTAGCTGATGGGCGGGTGGGTGTCTTCCGGGAAGATGCCGACGACCCGCACGCCCTTGGACGCGGCGGCGTCGGTGGCATAGACGATGCCGAGCGGCGCTTCCCCGCGCTCCACCAGCAGCAGCGCGGCACGCACGCTTTCGGCGCGGGCGAGGCGTGGCGCTGTGGCGTCCCATGCGCCGAGCTTGGTGAGCGCCGCCTGGGCATACTTGCCGACCGGCACGCTGGCCGGGTCGCCGGTGGCGAGCCGCCCCTGCGCCCCCAGCCGCGCCAGCAGGTCCACGCCGGGCGTGAGCGCGATGTCGCCGGGCTGATTGGCCGGCGCGACCAGCACCAGGCGGTTGCCGAGCGGGCTGGTACGGCTGTCCGGCACGATGAGGTTGCGCTGTTGAAGGTAGTCCATCCACGGCTCGTCGGCGGAGGCGAACAGGTCGGCCGGGGCGCCCTGCTCGATCTGCCGGGCGAGGGTGGAGGACGCGGCGAAGACGAAACGCGGCGCCGGGTGGCCGCGGGTGGCCCATGCTGTGCCGAGCGCCTGGAGGGCGTCGGTGAGGCTTGCAGCCGCCATGACCGTCACCGGGTCCGCGGCGCGGGCCGGGCTGGACGCGAGGGCGGCGCAGAGCGCCAGCAGGAGATGGCGGCATTTCATGGTGCCGGGACCCTAGCGCGCCGTGTCCGGCGCGGCAACGCCGGGCAACGCCGGCCCTACCGCCCGAGGCAGCATTATGCACGCGAGGGCACCAGGAATGGCAATAGACTTGCCCAGGCCTTCCACGCCCGTCGAATTGTTCTGTATTCAATATGAAATAAACCCGGTGATCCCGCGTGACAGACCATGGGCTTTGACCTATCCAACGCCTGCCCTCAACCGTGCGTCGATGCCGGCTGCACAAAATGCTGCTATTCTCTCCAACCTTTCTTTGCTTGCCCTCCGAACGCTGGTTACAAAACCCTTGGGGATCGCCTGGCAAAGCCGATGCCGGCGGCGTTGGCAAGGACACGCAGGTCCGGATCGCGTCGGCCGCACCCGCCGGTCCCGGCCTGAACTTCGCGGTCCCAAAGCAGGGTCCGCCACCGAGAAGAGGAAGCAACGGCCTCATGCAACGACACGGAGTCCTGGATCGCCGGCCCCAACGCGACGATGCCAAAGGGCGGTCCCGGGCGCCCGTGCGGACCGCGCCGGGGCCGGCCGACGCCCTGAGCACCGACGCCCTAAGCACCAACGCCCTAAGCCTGGCCAAGTACCGCCTCGCCTCGCCATGGCAGCCGCTGATCCACTTCTGGCTGGCCGTCTTGACGGTGGCGGTCGCGTTGGTCTTCATCCTGGAACTCCTGGGACCGCCCGAGCGCATGGCCGGCGCCGACCCGGCGCCGGAAGCGCCTCTCCCGTACCGGGTGCAATCCGCCATGCCCGCCCCGCCCCCCAGCAGGCCGGCCATGGCGGAGCGCCCGCCCGCGCCCGCAGCGCCGCCCCAGCCCCAACCTGACCCGCCCGTGCTGCCGGCCCCGGCCATCCAGCCGCCTGCCGCCGCGCCGCCGGACGCCCCGCGCGCCCGGGCGGTCCTGGTGCTGCATCCGGCACGGCCGGAGGGCGGCGCCGCGATGGCCAGCCGCCTGGCGGCGCAGATCGGCCTCACGCCGGATCAGGTCGATGTCGGGCCGGCCGCCGAAGCAGGATCGGAAGCGGTGATCCGCTTCTACGCCGCCGCCGACCACCCGCTGGCCCGCCGCCTCGGCAAGGAACTCGCCCGCATGGGCTATTCCTGGCGGATCGAGAATTTTGCCGCCCGTCCCTGGGCTTGGAAGGATCAGGCCGTCGAGGTGTTCTTGCCTGACAAGTAGCCAGGCCGCGGCCAACCTCGCCCTGCAATCCTACGGCATCGCTGCGAACGCTGCGCCTGTCCGTGAAATCCAGGATCATAGTCCTGAACCGGACTGACAGCGCCGGCGAAGCGTTGGATAGAGGAGGCAGTCACAGCAACGTGCTTGACGGAAATCCAGCGCCTCGATCCCAAGTCAGGCGTCACAGGGGAAGTGCGCCATGGCCGCAACGATTGACGACACGACCGCCAACCCGGTCATCACCCCCAGCGGCACGCCGGCTACGCCGTTCGGCCGGGTGGTGCTGAACGAGACGGCCCTGCCGGCGTTGGAGGTCGTGAGCGTGTCGCTCGGCGCCGGACCGAACACGGGCGGCGACCTGGGCAGCCTCAGCGATCCCACGGGTTTCGGCCAGTTCAACAGCAGCACCGGCATCTTCGCCGAGTCCGCCTTCTCCATCGGCTCCCCGAGCGCCGCGACCAACATCCTGCAACGGCTGGTCTATACCCCGCCGGCGCTGGCCAACGGCACCTACGCCACGGTGAACGCCACCATCAACACCGGCAGCACGGCACTCCCCCCCGTCCCCGGCGGCACGACGCTCGTCGCCGATCCGCACAACCCGGTGGTGCTGACGACCGTCACGCCGCCCGGCGTCAGCGGCATGGCCGGCGGCCAGCAGGTGGCGTCCGGCACGGTGTTCCGCCCGTTCGCCTCCGCCCGCATCACGGACAACACCCCGGGCTACGACGCGAAGACCACCGGCACGATCACGCTCACCGACGCCACGGGCGCCGCGTCCGACGCAGGCGGCGTCCTGGCCGGCCCGGGCCTGACCAAGACAGGCGTCGGCACCTATATGCTCGCCGCCGGATCGTACTATGCGCTGCAGAGCAGCCTGCAATCCCTCGCCTTCACCCCGGCCGCGGTGGCGGGCGGCAGCAGCCAGACCACCGGGTTCGACCTCAGCGTGAGCGACGCCGCGACCAAGCTGACGGTTGACGACAAGAGCGTGACGGTGCAGGTCGCCGGCCTCTCGGCGGTGCCGGTGGCGCCGTTCATCATCGGCACCTCGGGCCAGACGGTGTCCGCCGGCAACGGCATCAGCCCGTTCAACGGCGTCACCGTCTCGGACAGCAACGCCCAGCCGCTGGTCAGCGCCACGCTGACCCTGAGCGGCGGCGGCACGCTCAGCGGCGCCGGGCTGGTTGCCGCCGGGGCCGGCGTGTACACCCTGGCAGCGGCGCCGCCCGCCGCTTTGACGGCGTCCTTGCAGAAGCTCACCTTCACCGGGTCGCCATTGGCTGGGCAGGCCTCGGCCACGAGCACCATCAAGCTCGACATCGCCGACGGCGCGCAGGTTGCCAGCGACAGCCAGACGGCCGTCACCACGGTGGCCAGCCTGCCGGGAAGCAGCGGGGGCGCGAACTTCACCATCACCGACCAGACCACGGGCCAGCAGACCTTCATCAGCGGCGACAGCTACAGCGGCCCCGTGCAGGGCCTCAGCCAGCAGTTGAACCTTGTCACCCCGCACAACCTCAACATCACCGCGGCCGTTCCCAACGTGTTCATCCGCACCGGCAGCGGGGACGACGCGATCGACGTGAGCAAGGTCAACGGCAACAACGTCCTGGACGGCGCCAGCGGTTCGAGCTTCCTGACCGGGGGCACCGGGGCCGACACGTTCTTCCTCGACGACCGCAACCTGGCGTCGGACGCTTATTCGACGGTGGTGAATTTCCACGCCGGCGACAACATCACGATCTTCGGCGTCGATCCTACGAACTTCCACCTGACGACGCAGGACAACCAGGGCGCCGCCGACGCCAAGGGCCTCGCCTACACCTTCGCCAGCGCGGGCAAGCCGAACGCCACCGTGGTCATCGCCGGGTTCAGCAGCGCCGACCTGGCCAATGGGCGCCTGACCACCTCCTACGGCGCCAACCCGGCCGCGCCTGGCGTCGCCGGCAGCGGCGGGTCGTATTTCAACATCCACGGCAACTGACCGGAGGGCTTGCGCAAAAGGCGGGCTGCTGAGTGGCAGCCCGCCCGTTGCATCCGAACCCTGGCGCTCGGCATGCAGGGTCAGGTTTCCGAGGCGAACTCTTCTTCCAGGAAGCCCTGCACGGCAGCGGGCACCTGCATCCGATTCTTTTCAAGTAGGTGGCGGCCTGCAGCGGGACAAAGAACAGCACATGGATAATGGGATCTTGTGGCCCGTACTGCCCTCCGGATATTCCGTATGTCGGATCGCTAAGCACCGCCATGCTTGAGGCCGCACCGCTACGGCTTGATGACGCGCGGCCTCGCTCGGCTACGGCGGTAGCCAGGAAACATCACATGGCAATGCGCCCGTAATGCGGTCCGGCGATACCTCGCGACGGCGACGGTCCCGCTCCTGGGGCAAGCCGCTATCAACAGATTTGGCGGAGTGCAGGCATGGCTATGTATATGAAACTGGGTGGCGCCACGGGCGACGTGACCGAGGCGGGCCACGTTGGACAGGTCGAGCTTCTCGATCTGAGCTGGAGCATGTCGCGGACCATCCGGAGCGCGGTGGGCGTCGGGCAGAACCGCGAGTCGACATCGGCCTACGTGAGCGAATTGACGGTGACGAAGTATGTCGACTCTGCGAGTTCCAACATCGCGCAAAATGCATTCACCGGGAAAGCCCAAGACTGCAACATCGACTTCACCCGTGTCGATAAAGGCCAGGAGGCCATTTTCCGCTCCATCAAGCTGAGCAACGCGATCCTCAGCGGGCTGGTCAACCATGGCACAGGCTCGGAGCGTCCGACCGAAACCCTGACCCTCAACTTCACCCAGATCGACATCGCCGACACGACGGAGTCGGCTCAGGGCACAGCGGGCGGCGGCCCCGCCCACGTCATCTACGACCTCACCAAAGCCCAAACGAGCTGACGGGCCTTATGGTCACGGCCGAACCAGCCATGGCTGGTTCGGCCGGCGGCCGGCCTTTCCGGATACCAGCAGTCATACGAACGGCTTGGTTGAAGCACCGTCATCCGCCGATGGGTTGCACCCATCCTACGGCATGGATCGCGCAGGATGGGTGAAACCCATCAGCAACCGCACGCAGGTCGATCAATGGCGCCGCCCGTATCAGACGGACGTCACGAGCGCCGTCACGTTGTCTGTCGCATTCGCGGCCAATGCCGCCGCTACCAGCGCCGCGGCAGGGTCGCTGTCTTCAAGGTATGCCGCGATCTCCATCGGCAGCAACGCCTTCGTCAGGCCGTCGCTGCACAGCAGGAACCTGTCGCCGGATTCGACCTGGCCGATGACCTTGTCCACCAGCGTGTCGTCCGATCCAACCCCGATCGCCCGCGTGATGACATGGCCGTCCGGGTGCAGCCCGGCCTGTGCCTCCGTCAGCTTGCCCGCGCGCAGCATCTCGCCCACCACGCTGTGGTCCGACGTCAGCGCAAGAAGCTGGCCGTGGCGCAGCAGGTAGGCCCGCGAATCCCCTGCCCAGACGCAGGCCAGATGGTCGCCATGCAGGAGCAGGACGACGACCGTCGTCGCGGCCGCCGGGCTGCCGAGCGCCATGGCCTCGGTTTGCAGCCGTTCATGCGCCGCCTGCAGCCGGGCGCGCACGGCGTTGAGCAGGCCGGACGGCGTCAGGCCGGGCGGGACCGCCTCCAGCATGCGGACCACCTCGGCGGAGGCGAAGGCGCCGCCCGCATGCCCGCCGACGCCGTCGGCGACCGCGAACAGGCCGATCTCCGGGCGGCACAGAAAGGCGTCCTGGTTGCTCGGACGCACCGTGCCCTGGTGCGACGCCGCCCAGTGGCCGGCCGGAGCGCTCATCCTGCCAGCATCCGGACAAACGTGTCGGCGTCCGGCAGCGCTTCGCCTCGCAGCACCGCACCCTTGCTCCCCTCCGTCCGCCGCCACCAGCGCGCGGCCGAGTCGCTGGCGGCGGCTGCCGGCGCCAGGCACGGGGCACGGTTCAGGCTGTCGGCCAGCATGTCGGGCGTCATCGCGCCGCGTATCGCGTCGGCCCCGGCGCGCTCCGCCGCCGCAAGGAAAGCATCGTCCATCGCCGCCGCCTGCACGGCGATCATCAGCGGGAAGCTGCGCCCAACCTTGTCGATGCTCGGGAGCCACACGCCCGTCACCGGCTGCGGGCCGCACACGCCCGGCGCAAAGGCGAAGCGCCAGGCCCGGGCGGCGTGCCAGACGTCGGGCCAGCCTTCGCCGAGCCTGAACTGGGCGGTCGGCAGGACCGATTGCAGCCATTGGTCCCACGGGGCCGCGACTGCGCGCGGAAGGGAACACCGCACGAAATCGCCGCGCGACGGCAGCTTGCCGAAGAAGCCGGCCCGGATACCCATCGGGCCGCTCACCGCACAGCCGGGCAACGGAAGCCCCGCAGCAGGTTGCGGGAGAACGGGTTGCGCTGGGACCCCGCTTGCAGCGCGTAGGCCGCGTGGCGGTCCCCCACGTCGAATGCGAGGTCGAAGCTCGTCGAGTTGCCCGCCGGCGAAAGTCGGCCTTGCGCCAGGAGGCGGAACAGCGCCCAAGGCCCGCTGGCCTGCAGCGCGGGCACAGCACCGGGACTGCCCTCGAACTGCAGCGCCGCGGCGCCCATGCCGTCCGCGCCGGGCCAGGTGAAGGAGGTCGCCTGCCCGGCGTCCTTGCCGACCGGCGTGGCGCCGAGTTGCAGCTTCGTGCCGTTGCCTGGAGCCGGCGCCAGCGTGAAGCGGAGCTGCGGAGGGCCGCCGCCCGCCGGGAAGAACGCGTCCCGGATCGCGGCTGCGCGCTGGAAGCCCGCCACCGCGGCAGCGTCCACCGGCGCCGCGACGCCGCCCAGCGCGTGCGGCTGCCAGGCCGCCCCGCGCGTATCGACGAACGGCTTGACCTGGGCCTGGTAATAGGCGTCGAACTGCCCGCCCGGGGCGAACAGCCGGGCGAAGTCGTCGATGG
>JAABUX010003889.1_pt1 | contig 19393 bp, 19 predicted proteins | sample 5561851 | NCBI WGS metagenome assembly JAABUX01 (sample SAMN10711883, study PRJNA513361) | rock metagenome | isolation source: Antarctica rocks | place: Antarctica: Victoria Land, Richard Nunatak red sandstone | collected 2016-01-03 | reverse complement strand
AATGTTCTGTCGCATTCGCGGCTACCTTTCTACGCTCAGAAAGCAGGGTCTCAATGTCCTGGATGCACTCCGTCAAGTCTTCATGCAAAATCCTGTGCTCCCAACATTCCACCCTGAGTAGTTACGAAATTTTGTCCCTTTCACAGCCATCCACTGTTGTAGATATTGGTGCTGGCACAGGTTCTTACGCGATGGTTCTGGCTGAACATGGATACCGGGTTCTTGCCGTTGAGCCGTCAGAGAGGATGCGAACTCAAGCGATCGCTCATCCCGGCATTGAGTGGATCGAGGCTTATGCTGACAACTTACCGTTACCGAATCACTCAGCAGATGCGGCGATTATCATGCTTGCTTTTCATCATTTCCAGGATCATCAGCAAGCGTTGCGTGAAGTTCAAAGAGTTACAGGTGGCGGGCAGATTGTTTTATTCACTTATGATCCGGCAATGATTTCTGGATTTTGGTTAACGGACTATTTTCCCTCGCTCATACAAGATGTTGAATCTACGTTTTTATCGATTTCGCAGTTAACGACAGAGATCCAGACGGTCACGGGGAATCAAGTAAGTGTGATTCCTTTTCCGTTACCGCATGACTTATCAGATTCATTTGCTGCGGTAGGTTGGGCACGACCAGAGCTATACCTTGATAGCCAGATTCGGAATGGTATTTCTTCATTTACCAAGCTTAATTTTGATGAACTTGATGAGGGTTTATCGCGCTTGCAGGAAGATTTGAAAACCGGCGCGTGGAATCAAGAGTACGGACATTTACGCCAGCAAAGCCAGTACGACGCAGGTTATCGGTTTGTCTATAGTTCAGCAGCACAAAGACTCGATGGAGAGGAGAATAACATATGGATGAAGACATCATCGTAGAGTACGATCCACGCTGGTCGCTTCTTTTTGAAGAGGAGGCTGCACGCATACGTGAGGTTCTAGATGAAAATCTTGTTACTTGCATAGAACACTTTGGCAGCACAGCAGTACCAGAGATGGCTATTATGGCAGTCAGCGATGGACCAGCTAAATCGGCAGCTCAGAAGTGGCATCAACAATCAGAAGTTGTCAGAATTAGTAGTAGCGTATCAGGACGATCAATTGTGTTTGGTGCAGAAAGAAGTTAGTACAAGAGAACCACAGATTATTTGTTCGGTTGGCTTATTTACAGGGTGCTTGGAGGAGAACGATTGATCCTGCTGATCCGCAATCGCGCTACAGAAGCACAAGTAGAGGAAATGTTAGAGGAGTTAGGGATTTACATCAAAGTGGCAGTAGATATCGAGCGCAGAATTCTAGCAGGAGGAGGCTATTTGCATGCAGACTGTGAAGCCGAACTGCTAGGCGACGGCAGCAGGCAGGAAGCTATTTGGGGAGCCAACTGGAACCCCTTTATCCAAAATATTGTTTACGAATCGTTGATTAATATTCGTCCGCGCCAAAATCGATCAATGGAAATTTTAGATGCCAAGATTCGTGAACAAGTGGCTCAAGTGATTCAACAATTACTGGGAGAGTTAGGTGGACTATGAGAGACAAGATTATTCAAGACAGGACAAGGCTTCAAGAACGGTATTTACAGGATGACCTACTGACTCGTCTGGGTGGATTGGCAACGAACTTGGCACGCATCCAATCGTTTTCTCACCATTCAGGCAATCAGGCGGCGGTAGAGCGCCTGCTAGAGGAGAGCAAGTTGTTCATTGAGTGGACAGCCGGTGAAGTCGATATTGATAGTGCCGCCGAATTGGTAACGATGCAAATTCAACTGGCGCGATGGCAGCGCAATTGGCAATCGCTCTGGGCAGATACGGCTCAACGAATCAAGATGGCTGAGCAGGCACGAGTTTGGTCTGAACGGGTGCTGGAACTATCGGGAATTCTATCTAGACACTGATGATCATTTGGTTAAATGGAGCCTTTGGTGTTGGTAAAACCCAGACTGCCTTCGAGCTACACAGTCGCATCCCTGGTAGTTTTGTGTTCGATCCTGAGCATATCGGCTTTTTCCTTCGTAAAGTTATGCCGCCAGCAATGCGTATCGGGGACTTTCAAAATCATCCGGTGTGGCGCGAGTTTACTTACCAGGGGTTGCGGTATGTTGCTGAAAACTTTGCAGGAGCAATCATTGTCCCAATGACTGTAGTCAATCCTCTCTACTACGACCAAACCGTAGGCGCATTGCGGAGAGAGGGTTTACAGGTGCATCATTTTACTCTGCTGGCTTCTCGCGACACGATCCTACGTCGGTTGCGTTGCCGCGGTGATGGCAGCACCTCTTGGAATGCCCGTCAACTTGATCGTTGCTTGGAATCTCTAGCTGATGAGAGGTTCGCAGTTCACCTCAACACGGAAAGCAAAGCGATTGAGGTTGTCGCAGAGGAAATCGCGCGTTGTGTTGAACTTGATCTCAAACCTCCAACCTGGCATCCAATCTTGCGTCCTCTAAAACGAATGATTGTGCAAATACGCCATGTTCGTTTTTAGTGAATCACTGGGAGCTAACCCTCCTTTGCTGATACTCAGAGATGACCTTGCTCAACACCGGCTTCAGCAGCTTTACAATACGGTGCATGGATTGGTGTCTCAAAAAGCGATTGTACGGCTAGCTCGATTTATCCAAATGGAGGCATCTAGAAGCCCCAACACCAGATCCGCTCGAGTTTTGCCCACCGATTCCTTCAATTGTTGAAACTTCTGAGCTGTGCCTGATTCAGACAGAGGTGTGCAGACTAGATGGCTAAATTTCAGCGGGCTAACTATATAATGCGAGCGATCACTGATGGGAGTGGAAACCAAAGTTTATGTTTGCTTCCAGTAGAGTGTACTTTCCCCTCTGCCTTGAGTTGGTAGAGTAGTCTTACTGCTGTTGAATAGCAAACTCCAGCCTGCTCAGCAACGTCATGGGTGCCAATACCAGGCGCATTAGGCGGCTCTTGATTGAGTACTGCTGCGTAAACAGCTTGAATACTCCTGCTTGGCATTTGTGGCTCGGGCACAGGCTCAACTTCCTAATTCCTAATTGTAAATATATAAGCTAAGCAAAGGCAAATTGCAACACGCGGCTCTGCACTATATTCAAATCGCGATGAGTTGGACTTGGCATTGCAACTATCTTTTATAAAAATTAGGAATTTGAAATGAATCTTCGTTTTACTTCATGCTTATTCAGCTAAATCTTACGACAAACTACGATTTTTAGTCCTGTTATTAAATACAGGTAATGCTCAGATTAAAGGCGGGATAATTTTCCACAGCATCAATTTATTATCTCTTGAGCAAAAAGAAGCGGCTTCTACGCCTGAAAGCCGCCAAGGAGGTTTTATGAACGAAAAAGTAAAATTGGACTCGCGCAATGTTGCCATTGTCGGTCCCTATTTAAGTGGCAAAACCACGTTACTCGAAAGTTTGTTGTACGTTACAGGAGCAATCTCCCGTAAAGGCAGTGTTCGAGATGGAAACACAGTAGGGGATAGTGCGACAGAAGCGCGCGATCGCCATATGAGTGTCGAAGTCATCCCAGCCTGTACGGAATATGGCGGTGTGCGCTTTACGTTTCTCGACTGCCCCGGCTCCATCGAATTTGCCCAAGAAACCTATAACGCCCTGATTGGAGTCGATGCGGCGGTAGTTGTCTGCGAAACAACTAGCGATGCTGCTGATGGGCTACGCCAACGCGTCCTCACCCTCGCCCCCCTATTTAAATTCCTTGATGACTGGGAAATCCCCCACTTAGTCTTTATCAACAAAATGGATCGGGCAAACAACAACAACTTTATGGATATGTTGCATGCCCTTAAGTCAGTCTCTAGTCGTCCCCTGGTACCTCATCAGTATCCCATTGGTCAGGGCGAACAACTGACTGGGTTTATCGACCTGATCAGTGAGCAAGCCTATCAATACCATCTTGGCGCTCCCGCTGACCCTATCCCGTTTCCAGAGGCGCTCAAGGAACAAGAGCAGGCGGCGCGGACAGAAATGCTAGAAGAGTTGGCAAACTTTGATGACCACTTACTGGAAGAACTATTAGAAGAAATTAACCCGCCTCAAGAAGAAATCCTCCAAGACCTGAAGCTAGAGCTAGGGGCAGATTTGGTGGTGCCTGTCTTCTTTGGTGTTGCGGAACAGGACTTCGGGGTGCGACCGCTCTTGGAGGCGCTACTACGAGAAGCACCTGCTTCAGAGACCACAGCAGAACGTCGGGGAATTGCCCTCCATGCTGATGTGCCCTTGGCTCAAGTGCTAAAAACTTATTTCACCCCTCAAGGCGGCAAACTCTCGCTGGTGCGAGTTTGGAAAGGCAAGTTGACGGATGGAATTTTCTTGAATGGGGTTCGTACTGGTGGTCTTTACCGTCTCATGGGGCAGCAATCTCAGCCGCTAAGTGAAGCGACTAGCGGTGAAATTGTAGCGCTGAGCCGCTTAGAGGGTATCAAAACTGGCGACACGCTCTCGTCAGATGGGCAGTTGGCAGCAGAATTACCCAAGGCCGAGCAACTGGAACCGGTTTATGCCCTGGCGATCGCACCAGAAAAGCGCAATGATGAAGTTAAGCTTAGTAGTGCTCTTGCCAAGTTGCTGGAAGAAGACCCAACTCTAGCTTGGCAGCAACACGGCGACACCCACGAAGTTATTCTTTGGGGTCAGGGCGAGATTCATCTCCAAGTGGCACTAGACCGGCTGCGGCGGAAATATAATTTGCCGATGACGACTCATCTGCCGCAAGTACCTTACAAAGAAACCATCCGTAAACCTGTCTCGTCGATCCACGGGCGCTATAAGCACCAAAGCGGTGGTCATGGACAGTTTGGGGATGTTTATCTAGAAATCAAACCGCTGCCACGAGGGGAAGGCTTCAACTTCAGTGAAACAATTGTAGGTGGTGCGGTGCCGAAGCAGTATATCCCTGGAGTAGAAATGGGCGTGCGGGAGTACCTCGTACATGGACCCTTAGGCTTCCCGGTGGTCGATGTGGCAGTGACGCTGACGAATGGTTCTTACCACACGGTTGATAGTTCAGAACAAGCGTTCAGGCAGGCGGCGCGGATTGCCATGCAAACTGGGATGCCCAAGGGTGAACCCACGCTGCTAGAGCCGATTACCCATGTTGAGGTGGCGACTCCCAGCGAATTTACGTCCAAGGTGTTGCAACTGCTTAGTGGTCGCCGGGGGCAAATTTTAGGCTATGAGGCTAGAGGTGACTGGCAAAGATGGGATAATGTGACGGCCTACTTACCTCAAGCTGAGATGCAAAACTTCATTGTGGAACTGCGATCGCTCACTTTGGGCGTCGGCTCCTTCCATTGGCAGTATGATCATCTCCAGGAAGTGCCTGACAAACTTGCTGAGCGAGTCCGGGCAACTAACGGCAATGGTAATAGTCATTGATGAATAACCCACAAACTTGGTATATCGTTAAGCGGCCCGCCGGTCATTGCGAAATTGTCCCCAACAACCAACCAGCTGAAGACAATGACCCAGATTTGGAGCACTGGGGGCCGTTTACTTCCCAAAACGAAGCCCTCGCCCGTCGTGTAGGACTGATTCGAGCGGGAAAGTGCCAACCACAATAAGTAGCCAGGAGTCAGGAGTCAGAATGAAGATTGACAATTTAGTTCAGGTAATTACTTCATTCATCGTTACCTCTCCTGACTCCTGACTCCTGACTCCTGACTCCTGGCTCCTGACTCCTGGCTCCTGACTCCTAACTTCACAGATATGCAAGTTAAATAAACGACAGCTTATTACACCCTACTTCGGCAACGATTGGGCGGTAGTACCTTGTTTAGTTGCAATCTCCTGATGCAAAACTTCTAGCGCTCTAGCATATTGGGGGTCTGCTGTTGTGCCAATTTGTTTGCGGTCGCGGACCAATGCCTCTTTTTGGGCAACTGACAATTTCAATTCCACATTTGGGCTAATTCCCTTATGGTTGATATCATGGCCAGCGGGGGTGTAGTAATGAGCGATCGTCACCGCCAGACCTGAGCCATCTCCCAGACCCCGCACCGATTGCACCAATCCCTTACCGAAAGTCTTTGTCCCCACCAAAAGGGCACGCTTGTTGTCCTGCAACGCTCCGGAGAGGATTTCGCTGGCACTAGCTGACCCACCATCCACCAGCACCACCAGCGGTTTATTGGTCAGGGCGCGACTGTCTGCCTTTTCGATGTCTTTTTCTCCTTGCCGGTCTACCGTTGAGACAATCGTGGCGTTGTTGAGCCACATCTGACCAATTTCAACACCGGCGAAGAGTAAGCCACCTGGGTTAGAACGCAGATCCAGAATATATCCAGCCACCTGCTTCTTTTCTAAATCTTTGATCGCATCTCGCATTTCCGCCGGGGCATTAGCGCTAAACTCGCTCAAGCGAATATAACCCACAGGACCCGTTGGAGTATTCTGAAAGCTATAGCGTACCGGACGGATTTCAATGCGCGCCCGTTTAATCTGAAACTCTTTTTCTTTACCACTTCGTAGAACGGTCAGGTTCACTCCGGTTCCTGGCTGTCCTCTGATCAAAGACACAGCTTGGTTGACATCCATACCTTCAGTGGTTTTGCCGTTTATTTTGGTGATAATGTCGTTGGCAAGAATCCCAGCAGTAAAGGCGGGTGTATCCTCAATTGGCGCGATGACAGTCAGCTTCTTCGTCTTCTTATCCTGAGCCAATTGGATACCAATGCCGATAAGTTCCCCGGAGGTGTCCACCTGCATCTCCTTGAACTGCTCCGGGTCCATGAACCGGGTATAGGGGTCGTTCAATTTCTTCAGCATTGTGCGGATTGCTTTGTAGGCGTCCTTTTGATCGGTGTAAGACCGGCTCAGATACTCTTTACGCACAGCCGGCCAATCGACCTGGTTAAAGGTGCCATCCACGTATTGACGGTCAATAATCTGCCAGACTTCATCCACCAATTCCTTAGGGCTTTCACGAAAGAAAGCCTGACTTTGCGACAGGTGAATGCCCGCGCCAGTGACGGCGACGGTTGTTAGCATCACAGCCGTCGCACCTAAAACGAGCCCACGTTTTTTACTGACCATAATGACTGCTGAGCCGGAGAGAAAAATGCAAAACAAGTATGCCCAATGTAGCACAGGCGGCGAGTACTAGAAGAACTCAGTACACCTCACTGTTAAGGCTCGACCCAGCGCTCATCTGCCTTAATTAGGTTAATTAACTCCTCGACGCCTTGGGACTCAGGGACTCTTTTAATTTCTTCTCTGCCACGATACAGAGAGATATAACCGGGCTGCTTACCGACATAACCATAGTCTGCATCTGCCATTTCTCCGGGGCCATTAACGATGCAACCCATAACAGCAATATCTAGACCGGTGAGGTGAATAGTAGCTTCCCGCACTCGGTGCAGCACCTCTTCTAGGTTGAACAAGGTACGGCCACAGGAAGGGCAAGCGACATACTCCACCATCGTTTTCCGCAAGCCTAGTGCTTGCAGGATGCTGTAGCAAACGGGAATTTCTTTTTCCGGGGCTTCGGTGAGCGATACGCGGATCGTATCACCGATCCCATCAGCTAAGAGAGTGGCAATCCCAGCGGTAGATTTGATCCGACCGTACTCCCCATCACCGGCTTCCGTGACGCCTAAGTGTAAGGGGTAATCCATGCCCAATTCATCCATCCGCTGTGCCATGAGGCGATAGGCGGCTAGCATCACCGGCACTCGTGACGCCTTCAGGGAGATGACTAAGTTGCGGAAATCCAGCGATTCACAGATACGAATAAATTCTAGAGCGGATTCCACCATACCTTCGGGGGTATCACCATAAGTGAAGAGCATCCGCTCAGCCAGGGATCCGTGGTTAACGCCAATCCGCATTGCTTTGCCCTGATCGCGCAGAGAGACTACCAGAGGGTTTAGAGTCTCGCGGATCTTGTCGCCGATTTCGTCAAACTCGGCTTGCGTGTAGTCCGTTCTGTCAGTTTTTGGCTTCTCGAACACATACAGCCCCGGGTTAATCCGCACTTTGTCAACGTGGTTAGCAACTTCCAGGGCTATCTTCATGCCGTTATGATGGACATCGGCAACTAGCGGCACCATTTGGTAAGTTCTGGCCAATTTTTGCTTTATTTCCGCCAGGGCTTTAGCATGAGCCATACTCGGCACGGTGACGCGGACAATCTCGCAACCAATCTCGTGTAGGCGACGGATCGCAGCAACTGAACCATCTAAATCGAGTGTGTCTTCGTTGATCATCGACTGCACTACCACAGGGTAACTACCCCCAATGGCGACATTTCCCACCTCAACTGGGCGAGTTTTGCGCCGGTGGATGGTGGTGTCAACGGGGAGGGTACTGGAGGCAGTTTTGGAAGTGGTAGGCGTGGGCAGAGTCTGCATAAATCTATCGGCTGATTTCTGTAGTTCAAAGATGTCAGCTATTCATCTCTCAGAGTGCCATAGATGGGGCAAGCTTGGGTGAGCCAGCGTAGGTTTTAGGCAGTTATGCGATCGCCATACAATCACTCAGGAAAGTCCGGAATAACCCATTGTGGAGGCTGCGTGAGTTTTTTTCTTCGCGCTTCCTCGGCAATCTCATGCATTTTATCCAACGAAGTCTCGTTTATAAACTTTGACGCCGCTGCTGCGTTTTCCCGATTAGGGCATTTGTCACCCAAAACGCAGCCGTTAACGCAAGCTTCAGCGCAGTTTACAGTAGTTTCCACATTAACCTCCTTTCAGGCTGATCGGTATACAGGCTATAGCCTAGATCAATCTTACCTTCATTACAAATTGTAAAGTTGGGGAGATGGTCGTTGAAAGAGTGATCCTCACGCCTAGGTTAGACTCATAAAAACTATACTCTTGCCCTCTCTGCTAGACCGCTATGTCTCTCGCCAAAGATTTAGAAAGCCCAGAGGATGCACGAGAAGATGTTATCTTTCCACCTGGCGACCTGTGGAGTAATGAACCGCCATTGGAAACAGACTTGCATCTGCGGCAGATGATGCTGCTGATAAAATGCCTCGAATGGTGGTGGCGGAAGCGCGACGACTTCTTCGCCTCTGGTAATATCACTATCTACTACAGCAAACGCCAACGCAAATCAGAAAACTTTCGTGGTCCAGACTTCTTCGTAGTGCTAGGAGCCGAGCGTAAACCCCGTAAAAGCTGGGTCGTTTGGGAAGAAGATGGCAAATATCCGAATGTAATTGTGGAAATCCTTTCCGAGACTACAGCTGCCAACGACCGAGGCTTGAAAAAACAAATCTACCAAGACACCTTCCGCACACCGGATTATTTCTGGTTCGACCCATACACCTTAGAGTTCGCTGGCTTCTATTTAGTTAGTGGTCAATACCAACCTCTAGAGCCCAATCCTCAAGGCTGGTTGTGGAGCCAACAGCTAGGGCTGTATTTGGGTATTCAAGAGGAAAAGTTGCGCTTTTTTAATACTGTTGGGCAACTAGTTGCTACGCCTGAAGAAGAGGCAGAACGATTGGCAGCGAAATTGCGAGAATTAGATATTGATCCGGATGTCCTTTAAGTGATCGCCCCCTCAAACTATTCAGCCGCTGTATAAATTTGAACTGCAAAGACTAATTGATGACAAGTAGTATTAATACGCAAATTTTTTCATAAATCTTAGTTTAAACTCTAGCAAAACATAGCTGTAAAGTCAGTACGAAAAGAGTATGCAAGGTAATTAGTATATGGATGAAGTAGTTAGAAAGCTTGCTGCTTTAGGTTTGCCCGGCGTTTTACTTGTGGTCACTATGGCTGCCACAGGGTTTGCAGGTGCCGCTGCTATTACGACAGCCTTGGCAACACTTGGTGGTCCTTTTGGAATGATAGGTGGTATTGGTCTTCTCGGAGTAGCAGCATTGGTTGCTGATGCTCTGGGTAAGTACGGCATTGATGCCATTATAACAGGAGTGTATAAGGAGCGCTGCAGGACGGAGTCGAGCGAAAGTCTTTGCAGGGAAATTGACGGTTTACTTATTTCTGACGACCTAAAGCGTAGACTTAGGGAAATTATTAGTTGTAATTAGACTTATAGAAGTAGCAAGGATGCTCCCAGAGAAACTAAAACAGAAAATAGAATATTCGGTAGATATTTTCGGCTTGACTCGTCAGCTCAGTATATCAACTAACGCGTGTAAAAAGGAAGGTATAAATTATAATAAAAACTCTATAAAAACATACAAAAACTATAGTTAACGAAATAATTACGAGAGTTAAATGTAAAAGCCAAAACAACAGACTCAGCTAAAAAAATTGAAAGAAGCCTTTAACAGCAAAAGCTTCTATAATTTCAATTCTTAGTGGTTTTGTATTAGACCTTTTTAAATAAAAACTGTGTTTCTATTTTGTGACGCTATTGCAACTAGGGTTACAGTCCACAAGCTTTGACACGAGAGAAGAAATCTTGCCAACATCCCGGATAACCAAAAACTAAATTTCTCCCCACCCCCCCCACCCCAAAAAGTCGGAAATGCTCCTTCTGAAGCATTTAAGGTGAAAGTCAGCTCATGATAGTTCTTCCAGTCGTTGTTCACACACCAGCCAACGCGCTCACCGCACTTCTTCCAATCACAGTTCACATTCTCCCAAATTCGCCTCTGGACACTAAAACCAAAACGCCCCTTGCTGTAATTTACCCAGAGTTGGTCAATCGTGCAGAGGTCTTGACAGGGAAAGTTTTCTATATCTTTTGAATTAAGTCTTCGTTGTTCTGAACAAGATATCTTGAGCATGAGCGTCCCAGTTTCTTGATCAGCCTCTTTCCACTTCCCCCTTTCTAGTAGATTCGTCAAGTCTGTGTAATCTACCTTTAAGAATGACCACGAGTATGAGTCCCGTGAATCTTTTCCATTACCAGACATTTTCTTTTCATCTAGTGATAGGGTTCCCTCATTTTCTCCCCGTCTCCAGTTACACCACCAAGGTTCTGAGAGGACGCGATGTTCTTGTATGGCAATTTTGTTAGTTTCGGAATTATGGTAGCCTTTAATATTAATCCGATAATTCCAGTCTACCTTTGAATCTTGTACAATCAAAGTTCCGTCAAACAAGTCACCTGACTGTTGAGTGATAATAAGAATAGCAGGCTTATTTCTTGCTCCGAAATTACCTAACCAAGTTCCAACCATTTTTGAGAGGATTGAAGGAGTATCATTATTGAGCGGAAGTAATGCCAACCAATCCTGTATTGACTGAGGGCGATTCTCTGGCTCTATCTCCATCCCTGTCAAAACTGCCTGATTTACCTTGTCGCTGATACGCATATTAACCTGATTCGGTGGTACCAACGGATCGTTTCTGAAGTTTTGAATCTCATCATCCCTATCCAGAGCGCAGGGTGGAGTTATTCCTGTTAGCAGAGCGTACAGTGTTGCTGCTAGAGCGTAAACATCAGTATAAGCTCCCCGTTTACGTTGATTGAAATACTGCTCAATTGGCGCAAAGCCTGGAGTCAAATGCTCTGTGTGTCTTTGTGTCAAATCAGGGGTAAACTGACGGGCTATACCAAAATCGATTAACACAGCATTATTATTCCCAGAGCGCAACATGATATTTTGCGGCTTGATATCCCTGTGCAATAAGCCGTTCTTATGAACCACCGTTAGTGCTTCACCAATCTGCTGAATATATTGCAAGGCTTCGGCTTCGGGCAATGAGCCCATGTTCTCAATCTGAGTGGCTAAATTAACGCCTGCAATATATTCCATCACTATGCACCATAGCGGTCCCTCTTGAATTACCTCATCAATCCGCACAATATGAGGATGGGAGCATTTAGCTAACCGTAGCGCTTCATTTAGGAAGTCTTGCTGAAATTTGGCAAAGTCGGGGCGCTTTTGTACTGTATCATTCAGAGTTTTGACGACAAAATCGTGCTTATTATCATCTCTAGCCCCATAGGTGATACCGAAACCACCTAGCCCTAGTTCTCGCTCTATAGTGTACTTGCCATCCTGCAACCTTTGCCCACCTGACCAAGCCATTACTTATAAATCTAAGATACTGGTGTTTATTATGGCATTAGGCTCTGCCGCGATGTCTTTCTTTGGCTTTTTGACGAGCAATCAGCCGTTTTTGCTCTTTTTCTTCTTCCTTTTCGGCTTTTGATTGTACCTTCTTCTCTTTTTTTTGCAGTTCTAACTCAAGCTGGATCGCTTCCTGAGCCTTTGTGGATACACCTCTAACAGACATCTCCTTAGCAACTTCCCTGGAAAGACGCTTGGGATTGACCTTCTTCTCAACCACGCTCATCTCAACGGACGAAGTAGATCGTTCCAGCAACTTGAGCGCCATATGGTTCACGAAGTCTAAAACTTCAGAATCTTTAGGTTCTGACCCAAATACATGTCGTCCAGCTTTGAGACACCCATCCTGGTTGGATTCGACAACTCCTTCCCAGAATTGACCGTTAAAAAGAATTGTCAACTTCATACTTCCCCTCAATCTACGACTGCAAACACTGGACGTCCCGAGGGGGGAAGGATACGACACTGCTTGAACGCACAAGGCGAGTGCATCCGGGCTACCAACCGGATCGTGTTTTTGTGTTCATTATTAATATTATCAGCACTTTAATTTGGCAAGATGTCTGAGACGTTTGCAACAGGTGGAACAATTGCCGCGATCGCAACAGCTGTTGTCCCCCAACAGGGCAGTGTTGGCATCGTGCGGGTATCGGGGGCAGAAGCAATGGCGATCGCCGAGAGCCTGTTCTATGCCCCTGGGCGTCAAACTTGGGAAAGTCATCGAATACTCTACGGCTACATCCGCCATCCCCAAACACATCAGTTGGTAGATGAAGCGCTGTTACTGATCATGCAGGCTCCCCGCTCCTATACCCGTGAAGATGTAGTAGAGTTCCATTGCCACGGGGGAATTATGGCAGTGCAGCAGGTGTTGCAGCTGTGTTTAGAGCAAGGGGCAAGGCTAGCCCAACCAGGAGAATTTACGCTGAGGGCATTTTTGAATGGGCGACTGGATCTAACCCAAGCGGAAAGTATTGCCGATTTGGTAGGAGCGCGATCGCCCCAAGCAGCTCAAACAGCCCTAGCTGGCTTGCAGGGCAAATTAGCCCATCCTATCCGCCAGTTACGAGCTACCTGCCTAGAAACCCTGGCGGAGATCGAAGCCCGAATTGATTTCGAGGAAGACCTACCCCCGCTCGATGAGAGTGTGATTAAAGCACAAATTGAGCAACTATTATCAGAAGTCAGCAAAATTATGGCAACAGCTGACCAGGGAGAACTATTGCGTACCGGCTTAAAGGTAGCGATTGTCGGGCGTCCGAATGTGGGTAAATCTAGTTTATTGAATGCCTGGAGCCGGTGCGATCGCGCCATTGTCACTGATTTACCTGGTACAACCCGCGATGTAGTGGAATCTCAACTGGTGGTTAAAGGAATACCAGTGCAGGTACTGGATACAGCTGGAATTCGGGAAACAAAAGACCAGGTGGAAAAAATTGGGGTAGAGCGATCGCTTCATTCTGCCCAGGCAGCTGATTTAGTGCTGCTCACCATCGATGCCTCAGTTGGTTGGACGGCTAATGATCAAGAGATTTACGAACAGGTACAAAATCGTTCCCTAATTTTGGTCATCAACAAAATTGATCTAGTATCAACAGAATCGGTACAGTACCCAGCGCTTATTAATTATGTTGTCACCACAGCTGCTGCCCAGAACAAAGGTATTGAAGCCTTAGAACAAGCCATCCTGGAGACGGTGCAAGCTGGTAAAGTTCAAGCAGCTGATATGGATCTGGCAATTAACCAACGACAAGCAGCAGCATTGACAAGGGCTAAAACATCACTCCAACAAGTACAGGAAACAATAGCCCAGCAACTACCCCTTGATTTTTGGACTATTGACCTGCGGGGTGCTATCCAAGCCCTGGGAGAAATCACCGGCGAAGAGGTAACCGAATCAGTCCTCGACCGGATTTTCAGCCGCTTCTGCATTGGAAAATAATCACAAGACGAAACGCGGATACACGCAGATAAACGCAGATAGATCAAATTCATCTGCGTCCATCTGGGTTCATCTGCGTTTGCAATATTTGCTATTTCGGACGCCCCAGCGTCGTGATGTACAAAACCGCCTCATCAGCTGGGATACCTAGAACTTCATTCACCTGGTCATCAAAGAAACCACCAATACCGCTCACTCCTATATTAAGGCGAATGGCAGCTAGATTCAGCCGTTGTCCCAAATGACCGGCATCCATATGCAGGTAGCGATAAACGCGATCGCCATACTGAGCAATAGCTGCTTTGAGATCTGCCGTGTGGAACAGCACAGCCCCTGCATCCCGACCTAGTTCCTGCCCTAGGCAGAGGTAGTGCAACTCTCGCCGGAAGTTTTTAAACCGAATTTGCCGCAGCTCTTGGGCTTTCGGCGCGTAGTAGTAGCAGCCCTCCTCCAAACCTGTCACCCCAGGCACCGCGATAAAAGTCTCAATTAAATTCAAATCAAAGTAGTCTGGGGAGCCATCCAAACCCTGGTCAATGTAGTGCTGAGGTTGGTAGGTAAAATCTAGTAAGGCTTTTAGTTCATCTAAAGTCAGCTCGGCACCATTGTAGGCACGAGTAGAGCGTCGCTTGAGAATCGTTCTTTCTAGCCCTTCCAGGTTTGCTCCCCAATCAATTGGCGTCGTAGCGGTGGGAACCTTTAGACAGAAAGGAAAGTTGTATTTGTCTTCCAGAGATTTTTCCTGTGTCACCCCAGGTAAATCTGCTCTGCCCGCCGCGCCTAACTCGATCTGCGTTGCTCGGTGACAGTATCCCAGCAATTCTCCATCCGAAATTTTGGGATAGTCGGTCTGAGTGACAGAGGGCAAAACGGTTTGACCCGGTGTCAAATTTTGTTTCACATCAAGCAAGTCTGCCACAGGAATCACCGCGATCGCCCCTTCCTGCTCCGGGTCAAGGTAAAGCAACTGGTTCACAGCCTCGTCCACAAAGCCTCCAATTAAGTGGGCTCGGTAGTCATTCAGGGCACAAGCCAACTCAATATTGCCTAGCAGATGACCAGTATCCAGAAAAATTCGCCGGTACGCCCGGTCTTGATAACGCCAAGCCGAGCGATAGAAAACAGCGGTTGTCACAAGTGCCAGTTGGGTACTTTCTAAGACAGGGTGCGAGAAACAAGCTAATTGAAGGGCTTGCCAAACCTCACTTTCCCAAAAATGAATTAGGGAATGAGTCTGAGCCTGGTAGTTATATAGACCAGCCGGCAAGAGGGGCATGCCACAGGAAATTAAATACACTTCATCTGGGTATAAGCCACCTGCTGAAGGCGCAGCCCGGAGATAAGCCGGACTACCCATTGTCTGCACCCTAGCCGTCAAACCATAGCTGCAAAAAAGCAGCCGCGACAACCGCCGCCACCACAGGCTAGGAGGGTCATCTGCAAATGCTTGTAATTCTTCTTTGAGATAGGGCTTCAGGTCAAAGGTAGTGCCAATTTTGTATTCCTTGAACGGCACCGGCTGCCTATCCCAATCCAACCCCTGACTTCTGGCAGAGATCGTCTCAGGGTCATATTTAGTCCGCTCATGATAGTGTTGAGCAATTGATCCGTGCTGTTCTGGCATAGAGATTTCAAGACGCTTCCCGCAACGCCCTTCGATCTTGCCATTCCTGAGCCTAAAGTGTCGTGTTGGTCGCCAAGAAACCTCAGAAATCAGAAAAAATAGTTGTTATACAACCTGTAACGACTGCTCTAGAGTTTTAGGCTCTGGAAGGGGTTCGCCTTCATCCTGATACATTTCAATCAAGGTTTCTAGAACTTCCTGCCCATGCTTTGCTGCTTCTTCATAGGTTTCACCATGAGTATGGAACTGCTGGAATGCAAAATCAGGCAAATGAACTAAGTAGCATTTGTCTTCTTCTGACCATTGAATCACCATGCTGTAATGGGGAATCACGATAAATCCTCCAGTTTCTTAAGTTTCTGATTGACTTCTTTCTCTAAGTATAGTTTTGCATCGTCACCGTCTTTTCCTGCAACTGTAACTGGCTCACCAGGCAGTAGGGGATGGCTCCAGATCGTATGGCTACCCTTTCCAGGACGGTAATTAAATCCAGCTTTCAGCAACAAGCTTTTTAACTCTCTAATCTTTTTGGGCATCGGCGCGATCGCTACCTCTACTTCTCTGCGTTCTCTGCGCCTCTGCGGTTCAAACCCTTTAAGGCGTACCCAAGGCACCAGAGTAGATTAGCCCCCGCTGCATATCTAGGGTCAGGATTGCCCCATCTGGAATAATTTCAGTCGCCTTCTTTACCCCCACAATTACCGGCACCCCCAACCGCAAGCCAATCACAGCAGCATGACTTGTCAGACTTTCCTCTTCCGTAACAATCCCAGCTGCCTTGCGAATCGCCTCAAGGAAATCGGCGCTTGTGCTTTGTGCTACCAAAATCTCTCCAGGGTTAAAGTTACCAACATCCATCCCAGTGTGAGCTACCCGTGCCCGACCACTCACCGAACCCTGGCCTAGTCCCACTCCCTGACCCAGCACAGCCGTCACCACTTCTACCTTAATCAAGTCCGTTGATCCCGCCACCCCCTGAAGCGTGCCAGCGGTCATCACCACCAAATCGCCCTCTGAAATTAGCTGCTTCTCCTGAGCCACATTCAGCGCCGCTTGAAACGTCTGACCCGTTGAAGGCAGGTCTAGCACCAACAGCGGTTTCACCCCCCATACTAGCTGCAACTGCCGCGCTACATCCACATGGGGCGTCACTGCTAAGATGCGGGTTTGTGGTCGAAACTTAGAAACATTCCGCGCTGTGGAACCGGTTTTGGTCAGCGTCATGATGGCACCTGCTCCCAGTTGCTCGGCAATCTGACCCACAGCTTGACTAATCGCGTTGGGAATAGAGCGGCGGGAATTTTTGACCTTGGCATGGTTTGATGCTAAAGACTCTTCTTGCTCAATCCGAGTAGCAATGCGAGCCATCGTCGCCACGGCTTCGACTGGGTACTTGCCCACAGCCGTTTCATTCGAGAGCATCACTGCATCAGTTCCATCCAAAATTGCATTTGCCACATCCGAAACCTCAGCCCGAGTTGCTCGGGGGCTGTTTACCATACTGTCCAACATCTGAGTGGCAGTAATGACAGGAATGCCTAGCCGGTTTGCTGTGGTGATCAGCCGCTTTTGCAGGACGGGAACATCCTCAGCTGGCAGTTCAACTCCCAAGTCACCCCTGGCGACCATCACACCATCACACAACGCCAGAATCGCCTCCATTTGGTCAATGGCTTCGTGCTTTTCAATCTTGGCAATCACTGGCACTTGCTTACCGGCACTGGAAATTAGATCTTTAATCTCCAGTACATCCTGCGGGTTACGGACAAACGAGAGCGCTACCCAGTCCACGCCCTGATCCAGACCAAACATTAGATCCTTTCGGTCTTTGTCTGTCATTGCCTTAATCGATAGGTAGACTCCAGGAAAGTTAACGCCTTTGTTGTTAGAAAGCGCCCCGCCCACTACAATGCGACAATGTAACTCCTGGGCAGCGCGGTCAACCTGCTCTACTTGCATTTCCACTCGACCATCATCGAGGAGAATAGTTGCTCCAGCAGGGACTTCCTCTGCCAAAAGATCGTATGTGACACAGCTGCAAAGCTGGGTACCAACGACTAAGCGACTAGTCAAGGTGAAGCGATCGCCTTTACTTACTACCACAGACCCTGTTTCAAACCGTCCCAGGCGAATCTTGGGTCCCTGGAGGTCCTGGAGAATGCCAACTGGCTGATTTAGTTCAAAGGCGGTCTGCCGAATTAAACGAATACTGCGCTGATGATCAGCATGGCTACCATGAGAAAAGTTGAGTCGCAGTGTCGTTGCACCCGCTTCAATCAGAGCCCTTAGCATTTCTGGGCTACTAGTGGCTGGGCCAATTGTGGCAACAATCTTCGTCCGGCGTAAAGAATCTTGTATTTGCATGGAGACTGAACCTGGGTGGTGGGGAGCCAGGCTGCGGATGGCTGTGCCGTCCGCAAGACTGGTGTTGTAGGGAAGGTAGAAGGGTAGTACTTAGAGTAGATGACTTCTGCTACACAAAACTTTAGTATTTTAATGGGCGTATCATACCACTACGCCATAACTGATCAATAAGGAGTTAAAAATGCTCATGTCGGAGGCACAGAAGCCACTGACTGTTCCGAGAGAGTTCTTAAGACCTCCCGGCGATTTTAATCCAACGCTGCTGATGTTTATAGCAGCGAGCGCTATGCTTGTACTATCAAACTGCGGTTACTGGCTCTGGCACTGGCCACATTGGTGCTGCTTCGTTGCCAACATGGTTGCCTTGCACATAGCTGGAACAGTAATTCACGACGCATGTCACGCGTCCGCCCATCGTAATCGCATAGTCAACGCTATTTTAGGGCATGGCAGTGCGCTGATGTTAGCCTTTGCCTTCCCAGTGTTTACGAGGGTTCATCTACAGCATCATGCCCATGTAAATGACCCAGAAAACGATCCAGATCATTATGTCTCAACCGGGGGGCCGCTTTGGCTGATCCCCGTTCGTTTTTTTTACCACGAGGTATTTTTCTTTAAGCGGCAGTTGTGGCGCAAGTATGAGCTGTTGGAATGGTTTTTGAGCCGTTTGTTTGTCGCTGCTATTTTCTATATCTCAATTCAGTACCACTTTTTGGGCTACATTCTCAATTTTTGGTTTATACCTACTGCCGTGGTAGGACTAGCACTAGGCTTATTTTTTGATTATCTGCCTCATCGCCCTCATAAAGAGCGCGACCGCTGGAAAAATGCCAGAGTTTACCCCAGTCCAATTCTCAACCTGCTGATTATGGGGCAGAATTACCACCTAATTCATCATTTGTGGCCCTCTATCCCCTGGTATAATTACCAGCCTGCCTACTATGCCACCAAGCCCCTCTTGGACGCACATGACTGTTATCAATGTCTAGGGCTGCTGCCAAGAAAAGACTTTTTAAGTTTTCTCTACGACGTTTTTCTAGGAATTCGGTTTCACCGCCATGAACAACCAGGTGATTAGCACTTCATAACTTGAGGGAGAGGGGGAGAGCAGAATTTAGCTCTTTAAGTATTGTTTTTTACTAGTCAAACTTAATCTAAGTGGTATAGCTTTCCTAATATCTAAAATCAGTTCGACCGAAGGACAGTCTTTCTGAACTATCTCCCCATCTCCCCATCTCCCCCTCACCTTACTGCTGGCGACAGAGAATTAATAGACTGGGGTAAACTCCGATCAGGCCGCAATACCCTAGCTTCACGGAGATAGGGATGCCAAATTTTAGCTTGAGAAACTGGGAGGTTGACGTGGATTAATAGACGAATGCAACGCTCCAGGCTCCCCTCTACGTGCATTTGTTGCACATCCAACAGCGCCACATTGTCCCAACGACGGC